>Ga0302220_10001047_pt1 | contig 21990 bp, 19 predicted proteins | sample II_Palsa_E1_3_FD_194572 | JGI IMG/M metagenome (GOLD analysis project Ga0302220, IMG submission 194572) | Peat permafrost microbial communities from Stordalen Mire near Abisko, Sweden - II_Palsa_E1_3 | ecosystem: Environmental > Terrestrial > Soil > Palsa > Peat permafrost | place: Sweden...
GGTGCCACCCTTTGGCTGCTGCTGACACAGCACATTCTTTGGTCATTACCGGATGAGTTGATAGATCTGGGCTCTCACCCATCCAAGGGCAGTATCCTTTTGTGTCCGTTCATGCCAGCGCTCCAATCCCCATTCATTGATGAGATGGAAGCCGCGGTCGAGCAATGGATAATGGCTGGGCAACGGAATACGGCTGAGATGCAAGGTGCCATCGGCGGAGGCGTGCTTACCCGTCGGCGTCAGCACCAGATGAGCCGGATCGGGCGCGGCGAGGTTGTAGAGGATTGAATGATCCTCTTGGAAGAGGTGTAGCGCGTGCTTTTTGTCGTCGACCTCGAAATCGGCTCGCCAGAGAACCCCGGACGAGTCGCGAAGCATGACGTGGCCGCTGGGCTCCATGAAGATGTCGGGCACGGGCAGGCCCTCACCGGTTGGGATTGGTTTGGGTGTGGTTTGCCCGTCAGCCGTAAGGGTGGCGGAGTCGATGTGCCACTGACCGCTGAGTGGCGAGGGGTGTCGAAGGTTGGCACGTTGCCGCGCATCTCTTCTGTAGGACATCAGCACGAAAGGTAGACAGTGCGCGAGCAGCATAAGATCAACCACCAAAGTAGCGATGCGGAATGTGCGGCGTTCGGTTGGAGGAACCCAGACCCCTGTGGGTGCGGCTGGCTTGCGTCGCCAGAAAAAGTCGAACAGGGCACGTAGGTCCGGGACCGTGATGGCGATGGAAAACAGCAGCAGATGGCCCGCGTGGATCTTGAGTGGGACGTCGAAGAACACGTTGAAACTCAGAACGTTGGTCATGACGAAGCCTGCAAGCAGCGCTCCAGTAAGCGCCGTGCGACGAAAAAACAGTAGGACGGCTGCCGCGACCTCAGCGCCGCCGCCGATCATCTCATAGCCAGGGTGGAGCGCGATGAGTGTCCAAAGCAGCGTGTTGGGCGAAGTGTTGCCCAACGGCTCATTGAGCACAGCTAAGGACGGCGGAGCCATTTGTAGAGGGAAGAACTTCACGAAACCGAAACTAGCCAGGGCGAAGACCAGCGTAAGGCGCAGAAGGAAACGTAACCAGGCAGCTGCGGTCCGGTATTCGAGACGGCGTCTGTCAATAGCGGTCCAGAGGAGCGCGGCGGCCAAAGCGTAGACCAACATCACGCCCAGCGCGACCCAGTCGATGAGAGTGTCACCTGAGCCAGTGGGATGCAGGTGCGCCGCGACGCCGGTGACGTGGAAGCGGTGTTGCACCAGCCACACAGCCGGTTTTAACGGGGCCAGGGAGAGCCCCCAGGTGATATAGCGCCCAATGAGGGGAAGCAGGTCCAACGTGCCGCAGCAGGCGAACGCGTAGATCAGGAGATAGCAGAAGGCGAAGCGAAAACCGAAACGGCCGAGAGGCGTCCAGCGCACAGCCACAGGAGTTGTTCCTGCAGCCGCGAGAGTGTCCCCAGAGAACACAGGTACAACGGGAATCGCAGTGACTTCATTCATGATCGGACCTCGTTCGAAACGATGGGGCAATTGCATTTTGGATCCTTCCGGCGTCCTTATCGGGCTCTCAGACCTTTCGCCCTTGACACCATCGGATCTCATTATGAAGAATACTACATAGCAAAGTGTAGCGAATTTATTAGGCCAAACCTTCTTGTTTTAGAAGCGGCCTATGTCAACTCTGGCCTTTATTTCGACCACGCGGTTCTACTTCCTCATCATGTTTCTGTGAGCTTCTGGATGGACAAGAAGAAGTCTCTACCACCCAAGCTCCGTCCGACTACCGCGCAAGTTGCCGCAGTTCACATACCCGAAGGGTCTCCTTCTGCGACGGGTAAACAATAGCGGCGACATAGCTGGCACAAGAACAGATTCTTCATCAGCGAAGTGTTTCGCTTCGAAAAGTTGGCATTCGAGTTGATCACACCAGGGCTTTACAGAGTGTTCTTTCGAGACATGGATATCGGAGAACTCAATGCGGAAGAGCTTCGCTTTAGAGCTGCGCGGCGAGTGGTCTGAGTTTGCCAACGAGTGACTCGGCCTGGTCTCGCTCATCGAGTCTTCGTAGCGCTGGCACTGAGTGAGCGCAAGCCTACTCTAAATTGCCAATTCTAGGCTGAACGAGCGTCCCGTTTGCCCCGTCGTCCCGGTCTCCACTTAGGGGTTCGGATACCGAGGAGCGCTTGATCGATCAATTGATTCCCGTACTCCTCAGTCAATGCGGGGTGACGGAGCAGAAGCCGGAGATAGATCGGCGCAACAATCACATCGAGTAGAAGTTCCGGGTCTGTCCCGGCCCGAAATTCGCCCGACGCGATTCCACGCTCGATGTCGGCCATGGTGGATGCTCTTCTCGGGCGGATGTGGCTCTCGTAGAGTTCCGTCAGGATCGACGGATCTCCCTGACCCTCCGCGATCAAGTCGGCGACGACTTTTCCGAACAAACCATTGCATTGGGCAGCAAGGTGCTTCACCCTTGTCCGCAGTGCCTCTTCCGCCGAAGTCGCTTCCGGCACTTCGAGGATGGCATTGAACCGATCGTGGAACATGGCCATGATGAGGGCGGCCTTGGAGGGCCACCACTTGTACAGTGTCGGCTTTCCAACACCTGCTCGTTTTGCGACGGCATCCATGGTCAGATCGCGAGCGGGTTTTTCTTTCAGCAACTCCGAGACGGCATCCAATATCTCAGCATGAGAGACGGCCGCATCGCTGCGGGGCCTTCCCAGATGGACCGATTTGGGCTGCGCCCTTGGCATACCTCAACTTACCTGAACGACGCGTAAAAAGAAATGAATCCTCAGACTTTTCTTTACGTCTAGTAAAGTGTAAGTAATTTTGTGCAGATGACTCAGGGAGGAACAACAATGCAGACACTTCGGGAAGATATCAGTACAGCTTCGTGGCTGGTGCAACATACCTTGACCGCGGAGGACCGGGCAGCCATGGCCGCCATGCGCGCCATGGTGGAATCCAACAAAGGCAAGCTTCAGGGGATTGCAGCTCGGGTTCCGTTCGACGCGATCATGGAGCACGTCTCTGCCCCGGTCAACGTAGTCTACGAGGCTGACTGTGTTGGAGGTGTTTCGGGATGGTGGTGCAGACCCGAAACCGTGCGGCCCGGCCAAGCGGTGATGCACCTCCATGGCGGATGGTTCAGCTGGGGCTCCGCACAAGCGTTTCGTCATTTGGCAGGACATATCGCTGTCAGTGCCGGCGTAGCGACCTTCGTGCCCGACTACCGGCTTGCCCCGGAACATCCATTTCCTGCAGCTGCTGAAGACATCCGAGCCTGCTATTTCAGTCTGATCGAGCGAGGCTTCTCGAAGATTGCCATTACGGGTGACTCCGCTGGCGGAAACCTGGCGATTGAGTTGCTCGTGTATCTTGCAGCAACCAGAGCTTCTGGCAGTGAGGCGCTTGTTGGAGGAGTGGCGCTTTCGCCAGTGACGGATCTGGCCCTCTCGGGAGATAGTTGGTCGACACGGGCTGATGCCGATCCATTCTTCACCCGGCCGCAAGCCGCGGAACTGGTGCGTTCCTATCTGGACGCACATGGTCCGGAAGACCCATTCGCCTCACCGCTTTATGCTGATCTCAAGGGTCTGGCCCCGATCCGGGTCCATGTGGGCACCGACGAGGTTCTGCTCGATGATTCGGTTCGCCTGGTAGAGCGGGCGGTGGCGGCCGGAGTCGATGCCCGGCTGGACGTCTGGCAAGGGATGGTGCATGGACACCTGGGAAGCATAGGACGCCTGGCAGCTTCCACCCAGACACTTCAGCTTATCGGGGAGTTTCTGATCGAACGCTTCGCCAACGCGGAAACTCAACGGTAAGAGGAGTCATCGAAGGATGACGATATCGACTATGTTGCTTGCGAGTGGCCGCCATGGCCTCGTGGCGGAATTTGCCGATGCGGTCGGGACAGGCTCTCCTGATTTGTTGCTGTCGAGAATTGCGTTCCCGAGAAGAAACGAATCTCAATGAGCGCATAATCGCCAATGCACTTTTCTAGAGAGGTAGCTCGTGGAAAACTTTACGATCTTGGTCACGGCTACTGCTCTTACGATTTCTTCGACCCGTGCCCGCACCGGATGGCCTGTGCTCGTTGTGACTTCTACGTGCCAAAAGATTCCAGCAAGGCTCAGAGTATCGAGGCCAAAGCAAACCTACTGCGGCTGAAGCAAGAGATTCCATTGAATGAGGATGAGTTGCGCGCTGTAGAGGACGGGATCGCTGGACACGAGAAGCTGGTTGCCAAGGTCGTATCCTGCCCAACTCCGGATTCACAAGAGAAGTGAAATATCGGTAAGGACCGTTCAACACCATCCTCTCATATTGAGGGTTCAGGCCTCGGGTTAGAGGCATGTATACGATTACCTCAGAGGTAATTGCTGCGCTTTGGGATCTATTCGATATTAGGACAGGAGTCGCACAGACGTACTGCGACGCTATAGATGGTTCAGGAGAAGCACATGGCAAAGTATCCGATTCACACAATTATTTCTGCACCCGAGCATTCCAAACCGGGACTCGAACAGCTGCAGAAAGCGTTTGGCGTTATTCCCAACATCGCCGGCGCCATTGCAAATTCACCGAAACTGATCAACTCCCTCGTTGGCGTATTTGCGCAGGTTCACAGCAGCAGCTTCACTGAGCAGGAGATTCAAACCGTCCTTCTTACGGACGCAGTTGCCAACTCCTCTACGTATGCCGTTGCGTTCCACACAGGGCTGGCGATTCAAGCGGGAGTCAGTTCCGCAGAGACTAGCGCGATTCGTGAAGGGCGCGTACCCACCGATAAACGGTTTGCTGCACTTTCTACTCTGGCAAAGACGCTCATTGAGAAGCGCGGGCACTTGAGCGAACAGGATTTCGATTCGTTCATTGCGGCTGGGTTCTCCCAGGAACAGGTCCTCGAGGTCATTGCCATTGTCGCAGCCTCGACGATTACAAACTACTTCGCGACGATCGCCAATCTGCAATTGGACGAGCCTTTTCAACAGTACGTATGGCAAGCATAAGACGGAGGACGAAACCCCGCCAATTTGGCCACTGGCGGGGCTCCGAGCAACTTTAAGAAGAGGAGATCCTGATGGGAACGCACTCTACTCATGTAGTTCCTCCGCTTGGCGAATTGCTGCGCTACTGGAGACAGGAACGCGGTAAGAGCCAGCTCGACCTTTCGATGGACACCGGCATCTCCCAGCGTCATCTGAGCTTCGTCGAGAGCGGAAGGAGTTCTCCCAGCCGAGATCTTCTTTCGATCGTTTCCGATGCTTTGAACATTCCCCTGCGCGAGAGGAATGCCCTACTGCTCGCGTCGGGATACGCTCCGCAATACAACGAGCCGAGTATGGATGCTGAGCAGATGGCGATCGTAAACCACGCGATTGACAGGATGCTGCAACAACATGAGCCGTATCCAGCGCTTGTGCTGGACCGGCACTGGTACGTGATCCGAACCAATGAGGCCGCACCTCGCTTCTTCGGCTCATTCATCGATCTCGAGAAAAGACCAAAACCGCGAAATCTTCTTGAACTGATGTTTGATCCAGCGGGGATGAGGCCGTTTGTCGAGGAATGGGAAAAGGTCGCGGCTGGTCTGCTGCAAAGAGTCCATCGGGAAGCAGTGGGGCAGGTAATCGATGCGGAGTTGCAGGAACTGCTGAAGCGACTGCAGGAGTATCCCGGAGTTGCCGAGCTGAAGCCGTCACTTACGCCTCAGAGCCCTGTACTGCCGATCACGTTTCGGCGAGATAACCAGCGTTTCTCCTACTTTTCGCTGATCACGACCGTCGGAACTCCACAGTGCATCACCGCACAAGAACTACGGGTTGAATGCATGTTTCCAACTAAAGTCGACGAAATCTGACACTGGGCGAATATGGCGGGCGCTTAGGTGCTGATACGTAGGGTTTGCTGATTGAGGCGATACGTTCGCGAACTTCGGAAAGACGCTTTCCTTTTCTCTCACCAGCAACGACATGGGTGACCATCGACAACGCGCCATGATGGCGGCTGACCAGCTTGTGTCCCGATCCCATTCAACTTTGTGGATCGGCACTAATCCCAATTGCCCGTCTCCGAAATTGAGGTGAAGGGTAGGGCGGCCACCTTATGGTCAGCGTTCTCGCCCGACGGAACAAGACTCGTCATTGGATCGAAAGTACGCCCAATATTTACGGTATCCCTTGATCGCGAGCAAGTTCCTGATACCCATTTGTCGCTCGCACATTTTTTGACTCCGGTGAACTCAGTGATTTTTTCCGGACAAAGCCTCGTTTACTGCGGTGCTCACTGTACCTACTAGTATGTATAGTAACATTTAGAGATCAAGAGAGGGGCTAATGAGTACATCATTGGGACTCGGTTCGATTCGTACACCACGAGGACATCTATGAAGAATTCCATTCTGCCTGTTGCATACGCTATGTGCGCTTCTCTGTGCTTAAGTGCAGAGTGCCAAAGCCCGACACCTTTTTCATTGCAGGACCTGGGGTCCGGAGCTTGGGCGGCGATCGATAACTCGGCCGCCAAGCCAGATCTAGCAGGTTCAAACGCGGGCTTTGTGATCGGACCAGAAGCGGTTCTGGTGGTGGATACATTTGAAAGTTCGGCAGCGGCGCAGAAGATGTTGGAAGCGATCAGAGAAAAGACAAATTTGCCCGTGCGGTATGTCGTGAACACTCACTACCATCTTGACCACGTGGCTGGGAACGAAGTCTTTGCAAAATCTGGCGCTACCGTTATGGCCCAGGACAATGTGCGCCCTTGGATGCGAACAGAAAACCTGAAGTTTTTTGGTGAGAAGATCACGCCAAAGCAGCGGGAGTGGGTGGATAATCTCTATCTTCCAGATGTGACATACGCACAAGGCGCGACAGCATATATCGGAATCAATCGTGGCGAAGTACTGCGGTTCAGGCCTGGTCACACCGGAGGGGATACGATCATCTACGATGCTCAGGCGAATGTCGTTTTCTGTGGCGATCTTTTCTGGAATCACGCGCTGCCGAATTTGATCGATGCGTCGACCAAAGAGTGGATTGAAACTTTGAACGTGCTGCTCCACGACTACCGTTCAGCAAAGTTCGTTCCGGGCCATGGCGAAAAGGTCGGGGATGCATCGGATGTTCGAGCTTTTCGCGATTACCTGGTGTTTCTTCGTCAGGCGGTTTCCCGCGCACAGGCAGATGGGGCAAGCGGTGCCGACGTTTTGAAAGTGGTATTGCCCCAGGTGAGCGAAAGCTACGGTAAGTGGGCATTCTTTGACTTCGCCGGACCTGGCATTCAGCAGACGGACGAGGAACTTCGACACCTCAAGAAACTGCCGCAGCAGCCTTTGAAATGATCTGCCGTGCCCGTCGTCTTGCCAATACGGATAGCTTTCAGAGTATCTGCAGATGAACGGAATAGGTCCGCCCCATAGCTAAAAGTAAAAAGGGACTGGATCCATGCGTCCGCTCCTCGGCCCCGCAGCACTCTCCTTCGAGATTCTCGACGGCTGCATTTTCAAAAAGTTCAGATCAATTCACTCGTGTTGAGGTCTTTATGTTTCATGCGCGTCTTAAGCCGTTATATCTATCATTGCTCGTGTTAAGTGCCTGCCAGTTGCGGGCACAATTGCCGCTAAGTCTTTCCGTGGACCTGCGCGACGCTCCACGTAAGTTGCTTCATGCGACGGAAATTCTTTCCGTACAATACGGTCCATTGACCCTCGCCTTTCCAGAATGGATACGCAACGAGCATGTGCCCGCTCCCCTAACGCAGCAGGTAGGCCTATTCATTAAAGCCCGTGATGGCAGCGGAGTTGTCGGCCAGGCGCTTTCCTGGAAGCGTGATCCCCTCAACCTGTATCTCTACCATGTGACCATTCCGAATGGAGTCCACTCCATCGAAGTCAGATTCGACTTCATTACATCGGACAAGAATGGGGATGCCCGCGCATCTTCAGATGCAAACCTCGCGGTGTTGGACTGGAACACTGTCGTCCTTTACCCCTACAGCGGACCCGATACGCTAGTCGCCAATCTCACCGTCACGCCGACGGTCATCTTGCCAGGCGGTTGGCATACGGCCACCTCGCTCAAGACTGTGGCGGGCGCAATGGAGCCGACCAGGTCGGTCGTAAACTTTCAGCCCGTATCGCTCGAACAACTCGTCGATTCCCCGATGATCGCGGGACGCTACTTCCGAGAAATTGCACTTGCCCCAGACGTTTCACCCAGGCACTACCTCGACATAGTAGCGGATCGCCCGGAAGATCTCGAAGTCCCTCAAGCGCGAATTGATGAACTGAGCCAGGCGATTCTCCAGGCCGGGCTGCTGTTTCGTAGTCATCACTATGACGAATATCGCTTTCTTATCACGCTTTCGAACAACATCTCGGGCGCAGCGATCGATCACCTGCAATCCCTTGACAATCGGCGTCGGGCCAATTTTTTCCGTAACGAGAAAAAGCAGAAGCTTTTCGCGAATTACACGATCCACGATTTTCTTCATAGCTGGAACGGCAAGTATCGGCGCCCTGAAGGACTCGCCACACCCAACTTTCAAACTCCTGTGATTACGAGTGAAATGTGGGTATACGAGGGGCTGACAGACTATCTTTCCAATGTGATGACCGTGAGAACAGGCAGTGCGACCAAGGAAGAATTTTTGGATGCTCTGGCCTCGAAAGCTGCCTACTATGATCGCCGTCCAGGTATGCAGTGGAGGGATCTTGACGACGTTGACACGATGGCCTACCCGCTTTGGAGCAGTGAGGATTCCAGTTACGATAACTGGCGTCTCAACGGCTTTGATTTCTATAGCGAAGGGAACTTGATCTGGCTCGATGTCGATGTGACTATCCGCAACAAGTCGAACGGGAAGAAATCTCTCAACGACTTTGTGGCTCTCTTCTATGGTCTCGGTGGAGATACCGGCCCCAAAGTTGTTCCGTACTCATTCCACGACGTTGTAGCTTGCTTGAATCAGGTCGTTCCGAACGACTGGGCAGGCTTCTTCACCGGACGCCTGCACGCCCTGTCAAAAGCCCCCCTTCAAGGTATCGCTGGAGCTGGCTACAAGCTGGTTTACAAGGATTCCGCTGACGAAGACTTTCAGTATTCCCTTGCAATGAGCATTGGATCGGACGGCGTGATCTCCGATGTCTTGATGGACGGAATTGCCTATCAGGAAGGTTTCGGTCCTGGGATGAAAATACTTGCGGTGAACGGTCAACCGTTCACCAAGGCAACACTGCAGCAGGCCGTAGATTCCGCGAAAACCACGACGACGCCCATCGACTTCAAGGTTGACAATACGGGCGTAGACTCGGACCTACGTCTCGACTATCACGGTGGGCAACGGCATCCCGTGCTGGAGCGTGTCCCGAATATGCCGGATCGGATCGGTGAGATTCTGCAGCCGATGAGCAATTAGCGAAGAACAGCACTTGATCGTTTATCAACCAAGCGAGCAAACATGAGCGTGTCTCCATTTTCGGTTCTTCCCGCCGACACACCAATCGAGACACGCTTCATGCTTACCCCGGTTGTGCAGTGAGCTTCATCGTAACAAGCTGAGAACACCACGGATCGCGCGGTGAAATGGCTTAGGAGAGGCAGCAGCGCTCGCCAGGACGTAGCCGCCCTGGATCACGGAAATAAGCGTCGCAGCGACTTCGGTCGCGTTCAGTTCCGTCGAAATCTCCCCGTTCTTTTGCCCCTCCTCCAGGATGGACTTGATTCTGAGTTGAAGCCATTCGAACGTCTCGTCGATCGGGCGACGCAAATCCAGATCCGCTGCGATCTCTGGGTCCTGGGTGAGCTTACCGATTTGGCAGCCTTTCAAAACCTCACGGGAACGCAGCATGTAGCCGCGAATCCGTTCAAGCGGCGTACCCGATGCACTCAGCCACCTATCAGCTCCAACACGAAAGGAGGCGGCACTCTGTTGGATTGCCTCTGCCGCCAGATCGGATTTCCCCTTGAAGTGGTGGTACATGCTCCCTTGGCCAGCGCCCGCCCGTTCCTGAATCGCTTTCGGACTCATACCTACATAGCCCCGCTCCCAAAGAAGTTCCTGCGCGCTTCGTATTAGAGACTGACGAGAGTTCATGGCTTGTACCAATTAGTACGTACAAATTTCCAGATTCGCAAGTGCATTTCCAGGAGCCCGGCGGCCGAATTCGGGCCCTCGCCTCGTAATCCCGCGACAGCGGCCCCTGTCTTGGTTTCGGTAATTATCCCATCCCGTCGTCCGGTACTCGCGGGCCTGCTCAATCGTGCCGGCGCTTTACAAAAACTCCGGGCGCTGCCTGGAGACGCACATTTCGTCACCGATCTTCGTCATTGTCTAGTGATAGCCAATGCACTCAATGGCAACCGATAAGTACCCGGTCGTCGCGGCCTACGCTTCCTTGTGACCCAAACCTTACACGACCTAAAAGGCTGAGGAACCACCGTTGCCGCAGCATCCGCCGCGCCAACGGCTTAGTTCAAACGCGCTTTGCGGAAGTAATCTGCAGAATCCGGCCAGTTGTCAATGAGTGCATTGGCCTGACTGTAGGCGTCAACTGACACGAATTGAAGCATGACCACTGCTGCTGGAATAATATTGCCGAAGACACACTCTCTATTTTCGCAGCCCGCGAAAGAACGTACGAATATCCTCTGCCAGAAGCTCTGGCTCTTCTGCGGCGGCAAAGTGTCCTCCACGAGGCATATCCGTCCAACGCTGCACGTTGTATCCGCGCTCCACCCACCTGCGGGGAGGGGAGAGAATTTCCCTGGGAAACCGTGCCACGGCACACGGCGGTTGAACGAACGCGTTCTGCTCAAAATGAAGCGGCGCCCTTTTGTTTTCGTAATACAAGCGGAATGACGAGTCGATCGTTCGGGTCATCCAATAGAGAGTTATATTGGTCAACAGCTCATCCCGCATAAAGCTACGATAGAGATCGCCATCGCAGTCGGACCACTCGCGAAATTTTTCCAACATCCAGGCAGCGAGGCCGGCAGGCGAGTCGTTCAGCCCAAAGGCGGCCGTCTGTGGGCGCGTTCCCTGCAAATGCGCATAGGCTCCATTGTTGTCATTCCACCGTGCTGCTTCCGCGAGGAAACTGTGTTCCTCTTGAGTCAGTTCTGTCTCATCCGTAACGTAGGGCCGGTAGGACCCCGGAATGTAGTTCAGATGAATGCCGATGACATGCTCGGCATGGCGTAAACCCAGGACCGTGCTCACGCCGGCACCGATATCTCCGCCCTGAGCGGCAAAGCGCTCGTATCCCAGCGTCTGCATCAGCTTTACCCACAGATTGGCGATGCCAAAGCTGTTCATTCCGCGGCTAATCGGCTTGTCGGAAAAGCCGTATCCGGGTACAGAGGGTACAACCACGTCGAATGAGTCTGCCGGATCGCCCCCGTGCGCTGCAGGGTCGGTCAGCAGCGGAATCACTCGCATCATCTCAACAAAAGATCCGGGCCAGCCGTGCGTGAGTATAAGCGGCATGGGAGCGGGCCCCTTGCCCGGCTCATGGATGAAATGAATCCTGCCACCCTCCCCATCGAACCGGAAATGTTGAAACGACGAAAGCCACTCCACCTTCGCCTTCCAATCAAACTCGTGGCCCCAATAGGCGCAAAGATCTGCTAAAAAGTCGCGGTCAAACCCATACTCCCACGGATCACCTGGAGCGTTATCGCACCAGCGCGTCCGTTCTAATCGGCTACGAAGGTCGTCAAACGCTAATTGTGAAAAAGGCAAATTAAACCGGTTCACTGCCATAGGTGTCATCGAGGTCAAACGATGGATTTCATGTTACAGGGTGCGTTGCCTGGAGGAATAGTCACGCCAATCAAATGCGGTTGCTCCTCTCATTCGCTTGTCAGTTAATGCCAAATCGCCAATGCCCTCATTGAGAGGGCCAGATCACTTCCGACTAGCCGATTTTCCCATTACCGACTCGACCCTGCGATTGGCTATCCAGATTTCCGCATCCGATTAACTCGTTTCTCCAGCCGGTCCAGTAGCAGACATCAATCCTCAGTAACCCAGATGCCGAAGTGCCATCTGGACGATCCGCTTGAGTTCCGCCTTTGTCGAACCGTTTGCTGCCTGGATAGAGAAACCGGCAAGGATCGATGAGAGATACCGGGTATAGTCATCCACGTTGACGTCCTTAGACAACTCTCCGCTCTTTCTCGCTTTTAGAAAGCGTTCCTTCATCGCCACTTCGTTCTGTCTCCGTATTTCCGTCATGAGATCTCTCGCCGGGGCAGCGTCTACACTGCCGCCCATCGCACCCGCCAGCGTCATACAGGTCGGCGGATGGCCGGGCGCGGTGAGGAACGCAACCGTATTGTCGAAGAGCGCACGAACAACCTTTTCGAGAGTCGGTTTCTCCAGCGCCTCCGTTGCGTATTGTGCCCGGGTTTCCATATAGCGCTTTACCGCGAGTTGGAACAAGGCGTGCTTGTCACCGAAGGCCGCATAGATGCTTGAGGGATTCAGGCCCATCGCCTGCGTAAGGGAGGTCATGCAAGTGCCTTCAAAGCCCCTCTCCCAGAAGAGCAACATCGCAGCCTCAAGCGCTGCGTCTTTATCGAAGCTGATCGGCCGTCCCGTCTTTCCGTTTCCGGTTTTCATAACTTTACTCGCCACTCTTGATATTAGAGTGCAAAATCGTGAATCCGATGCACGCTTCATTACATCTGTAACGTACGTTCCGTATATAGGCGGACTAACAGAAAGTCAAAGGAGATAAACATGGGCGTGTCGAAGAACAGCGAACGAATCATTTTGGTGATCCGTGTAGGCGGGCTCCCATGACGCTTACTCTCCACCTCGGTGTCGCTAGCCGTCATCACAGGCGGCAATAGCGGAATCGGCTTGGCCACGGCAAAGAGGTTTGTCGAAGGAGGCGCGTACGTCTTCATTACGGCGCGCGCGACGGCAGGCGGAACTGGACAAAGCGGTGTCCGTGATTGGTAAGAATGTCACTTCCATCGCAGGAGATCTTTCGAGGCTCGAAGACATAGACCGCATCCAGCGGCGGTCAAGGCAGGGAAAAGTGTCGTCGACATCGTCGTATCGAACGCGGGCTTGACGGAGCAGGGGTCGATTGACACTCTCACGCCCGCACACTTCGACACAATATTCAATCTCAACGTAACCTTCCGGAAATATCAGAAAGGAAAAACTGGAAAATGGCTAAATATCTTGTGACTGGCGCGACTGGCAGACTTGGTCGCCCTACGTTCGAAGCTCTTCTGAAAAAGGTTCCCGCGAAAGATGTCTCTGTTTTAGTGCGTGATCCTGCAAAGGCGACGGCCTTTGAAGTGCGTGGGGTCAGGATTGTGAAAGGCGATTACTTTGATTACGACGCATTGGTGAATGCTTTTACAGGCATCGACAAACTTCTCCTGATCGGCGCTCCCGGCCTTTCAAACCGTGCGCCACAGCATGAAAACATACTCAAAGCTATCGAAACAGCTCGTCCGGGACATGTAGTTTATGTGAGCTTCTACCATAAAGATGGCTCCAGGATCAAACTGCCCGAAGTCACTGATGTCGAAATCAGGAGCGAGAAAGACCTCGTTAGTTCCGGCGTTCCCTACACCATCGTCAGAAACCCGCTTTATGCTCAGATGTTCGGGATATTGCTTGGCGGAAACGTCAAGGAGGAAGGGGTTCGCGCTTTCGGCCCCGAAGGCAAAACGACCTATGCGGACATCAATGACCTTGGTGAAGCCAACGCCAATCTTCTGACGCAAAGCGGCCACGAGAACAAACTCTACCTTTTGAACTCTGGCGAAACGCTCGGGCTCAAGGATATGGCGGCGCTGTGGAGCGAAGTGTATGGCAAAACCATCCCCTACATTCACGGCACGAAGCAGGAGTTTATCGACGTCCTTTTAGCAAAGGGCCTTCCCCTTAAGCGGGCTCAATATATGACATCCTTTATTAACGCCGTGGTTGAAGGAGAGTTCTCCGAAACGAGCGACGCGCTTCGTACCCTCCTCGGCCGCAAACCGACGAGTCTGAAGGAATCATTCAAATTGCTCAGCCTCTGAGGATATCCGCCGACCCACATTTTCGATCGATGGCTGGAGACGTACTGGAACACGACTGCCGTTGCGGCGCGTTAGGCAATCTGCATTTCGGCCATGGTGTTGCTGGTGTTACGCAACAGTGTAAACAACCGACAGATAAAGGAGAAATCGATGGGTGCACTTGAAGGCAAGGTAGCTGTAATCACTGGGGGCAATAGCGGGATTGGGCTGGCTACGGCCAAACGGTTTGTCGAAGAAGGCGCGTATGTGTTCATCACAGCGCGCCGCCAGAAGGAATTGGATAAGGCAGTGTCTCTCATCGGCAAGAATGTTACGGCCATCTCCGGAGATCTCGCAAAGCTCGAAGACATTGACCATATAGCTGCGAAGGTGAAGGCTGAGAAGGGCGTCGTGGACATCATCGTCTCCAATGCCGGTTTTACAGACCAGATCGCGCTCGAAGACATCACGCTTGAGCACTTCGACAAAAACTTCAACCTGATGGCGCGTGCTCCCGTCTTCCTGGTACAAAAGCTGCTGCCTCTGATGGACCAGGGTGGTTCGATCATTCTCGTCAGCTCCGCGATGCACCTCATGGGCATCCCGAATCATACGACCTACGCGGCAACCAAAGCGGCCACGCGCTCCTATGCCCGTACCTGGGCCGCAGAGTTCAAGGGCCGCGGTATCCGGGTCAACACCCTTAGCCCAGGTGTGACCGATACCCCGATCCTCAACGCACAATCGGAAGCGGAAGGCCGGGACGAAGTCGTGAAGATGTACTTGAACATGATCCCCATTGGTCGTCTCGCGGAAGCCGTAGAAATCGCCAATGCGGCTGTCTTTCTCGGCTCAGACCAGAGTTCGTATATGACAGGCGCGGACTTGATGGTAGATGGTGGCGTCGGCCAGGTTTGAGGCTAGAAGATGATGTGAGGTCCGCGGAGCAGGGAGATCTGCTCCGCGTCGCCCCAGGACTCAACAAACCTCACCCAGTACACACTGAGAGACTGGAGTATCGCTATGAAGTACGTCATTATTGGTTCTGGCCAGATCGGTACAGCGCTTGCACGTATCGTCGCGGTCTCGCAACGAACCTCAAGGAACTGGGAGTGGAAGACACCACAATCCAGTGCATTCTGAGGCACGAAAACGTGACGACAACGCAGCGTTTCTACATCAAGACGTCGCCGAGAGTGGCGCATGAAGCGATGCAAAAACTGTCAGCAAAAATCACTGGCACACCACTTGTACACCAGGCGATGAAACAGTGATTCATAAGTGTTTGAAAAGATGGAGCCGATGAGCGGAGTTGAACCGCTGACCTACTGATTACGAATCAGTTGCTCTACCAACTGAGCTACATCGGCCTGTGGTTCTATTCTAGCGGCTTCGCGGCCATCCGCCAAATCTCCTATCGAAATGCGGATCAAATTCAACGACCATCCCCACCGAAGAAACCGCCAAAGAGCGAGCATCACTGCAAAGAACCACGCAGGATGCAACCAGAAGGCTGCATCCTGCAGTTGCGAGCCAATCTATTCCATCGGCACAAACTTCCCCTCGCAGGTAAACGCCGGCTCCGACGTCGTCCCACCTGCCTGCGTCGGGGTCTTCGCGGGAATCACTTTAACCTCAGTCCCGGCAAAGCTGATGTTGGTGCTCAGAGGCCCGAGGGTTACCGTCGCAAACCGGCCATGCACCTGCGCCGGCGTGATCTGGTCGATCCGCACTCCATCGAGCGTCACTTCGGTACGGTGGTCGTCGTTCAATCCGGCAATCAGCACATCGCCTGGCGTCGTATCGATGACGTTGCGAATCGTGATCGCCTTGTAGTCCGGAATCCGGTTGCCCGTGTAGTGCGGGTCCTCGAAGCCTTCCGTCGTCTGGTTGGTGTAATAGGGACTGATCGCAATCGGGTTCTTTACACCGCGCATGCAGATGTTCTGATACGTCAGATCATGCACCGATCCGCCGCGAGTCACATTGCTCTTAATGCGAATACCGCTGGTCGTGTGGTCTTCCGTCAGGCCGTCCACAAGAAGAAAGCTCTGGCCCGTGTAGGTCTCGCTCCCGATCGACATGCCGTGTCCGTCATAAAAATGGTTGTCGAGCACGCTCATGTGCGTCACGCCGGTTTTGATTGCAATATTGTCATCCCCGTTGTCGATCCAGCTATGCGCAATCGTAATATTGCTCGACGAGCCCGGATCGATGCCGTCCGTATTCCGCGCATCCTGGCCCTTCGTGGTCGGCGTCAGCAGATGCACCTCCCACGCCGTAAAGCCGTTGGTTCCGTTTACGCTGACATGGAAGTTCGTCGAGTTGTGCAGCGTGATCCGGTAGAGCACCAGCCCGTCGGCGTGGCTGGCGACGATCATGCGCGGCGTAAAGTAGCGCTCGTTCTTCGGCTCGGCCTTCCGCGCCATCTCCCACCAGCTGTAGTCTTTGCCCAGAATCTTCGCGTAGCCGCGACCGTCGATGACGCCATCGCCCATGATCCCGACATTCTTTGCATCCATAATGCTGATCAGCGGCCGGCAACCGCCACGCGCCGGCGCAGGTTGCTGCGGAGCGGGAAATGTCGGCGGCGGCGCTCCGGTAGCGATCGTGCCGCACAGACCTGGCGTTGCATCGGCGGTCCTGGACTCATACACGGCCGCATCGCGCGACCCGAACAGCGTAACGCTCTCATCGATCAGCAGCGTCACTCCCGTGCGCATGTCCAGCGGGCCTGTCAAAAAAGCATTGTTCCCGCTCGCCGGCTTCAGTTCCACCGCCATGCCGGGCTGGCACTTGTCGAGCGCTGCCTGTATCCGCGCCGTATCCAGCTTGCTCTCGTCGGCCTCGGCGATTTTATGGTCTATCGCGCGAAGCTGCGCCGGAAGCTGCACACACGATGCCGGAATCGTCGGCTCCGCTACCTGCCTGGTGTCCTGCCCCCTGGCCGAAACGGCCACCATGCACACTATTGTGACCACCCCGGCACAGAACGCCGGAGCATTGAACAGAGCATCAAATCTTCGCGAGACCATTGGACCCTTTCGTACACCGCAGAGCCCAAACTAGCACATGCGGCGGACCCTGGTCACGGCCTCACACCCCGTCGCTGAGCCTGTCGCCCTTGTCGGGATCGTCTGAATTGAGATCGACGCTTCTCGCCATCAGGCAGGGCACGATCAGGAACGCCACAACAACAGAGCCAATCACATACTGAACCAAAATATGAGCCAGACCGGAAAACATCGAGCGCGCCTCTTTCGCCGGAGAGCATCGAGCCTCTCCTTACACCGCCTTCATCGGCAGCGTGAGGCCCCACACCAGACCCTGTCTCAACCTTCTGCGAATCGCTTCCTGTTTCGGGATTCAGCCCCTGATTTATGCCTCAGGAAAAGCGAAGAGGCCACCCGGCAACAGGGTGGCCTCTTCTTTAGGGAGAATAGTTCCAACGGAGGCAAAGCCATCAGAACTTTCTGGCGAAATACTAAGTTTGGCAAAAACCGGTGTCAAGGCCAAAACTCGCTCCCCGTAAGTCATTATTTAGGAGTTAGTTACAGGGGTTACTCAATCGACAATAGCCACTTGCGTATTCGCCTTTTATTTGCTTTAAGCTGTCCGCCTGTCTGTCAAAGCACTATCAAATCAGCCGCTTAGCCTCTCGCCTGCACCATCCCAGGTGCACTTAAACGAGCCGCTACTCTATCCCTTCGGCCCGGCTTCTGGACCTTCGGCATGAATTCTCGCCGCCTGGCCGCTGAGATCGATTCGAAGAAATTCCGGTTCGCTCGCCGCCGGCTTACCCTGCATCACCCGGATCGCCGCCCTTCCGCCGCCAAAAAACAGCGCCAGCACCACCGCCGCGAGCGCACCCAACCCGCAAAAGATAGCGATGCTGCTCAGCAGACTGTACGTCTTCTGCACCTCGGCATGGAACTCCAGCGGCATCGGCTTGTTCCAGGTCACCTCGTTGCGCAGGTGAATGCCCTCCACCGTCGCCTGGGCCTCTGCTGGCGTCCACGCGCCCGTCGTCAGCAACACCAGAGGGCCTTCACGCCTCAGCTTCACCGTTCCGGCCGCCGTGCCCTCTTTGTTCATCTCCGCCTCGATCTGCCGTCCGTGGGCACCGGCGATCTCCGGCGTGGGATACAGCACCAGCGTTAGCGTTCCCTTCCCCTGATACTTCGCCGTCACGACCTCAGCGGCCTTGTCGAAGCCAACGATCCCCGGCGGCAGTACCCCCTCCATCGCCTGATAGCCTGCCGGACCCAGCGCATACTTCACCGTGTCCTTTTCGAGCTCCTTCTCCGGCAGAAGTGTCGGCAGCAGCGGCGGCAGTCCTCTGGGCCCACCCACCTTCGGCATCGTCGACGCCAGCAGACGCAGCTCGTTCAGTGTCGAAGCCCTGACGGCGCTCACGTCCGCCACAACAACCGTCGTTCCGCTGCGGAACAGAAACTCTCCTCCGGCGTTCGAGGCCGAGTGACCTCCGATCGCCTTCCCCTCCGGCAGGTTGTGCATGTCCGGCTTACGCAGAAAGGTATAGGCACTATAGGCGCCTGTCGCGTCTCCGAACTGGTACGCCTGAACCCTGATGCTGTCCTTCGTATGCGGATCGACAGACGGTTCGTAGTAGGTCTGACGGCTCGCACGATCCAGACCGTCCTCCTTCAGAACCCCCGCGATCGCGTCATCCGGCTTCACCCCGTCAACGCCCTGCGCCGTCCCCACCGGCTCCCACGGTCCAAATCTGCCGGGCAACAGAGGCGTAGGAGGCTCTGACAATACCGTCTTCGCCGTCTGTCCATAAAGAGCGGCTGCCGATGCACTCACCAGCACCAGCCCCATAACAACCCGCGACATCATCCGAAATCCAGACGAGACACCCATACTTTCGTCAGACTACACCAGCGCGGCAAAGTAAGCCCAGCGCCACTTGTCCTGCCGGACGGCCCCACTTCGCTCGGCCACCCCCACAAACGAAGACCTGTTTGTGGGGACCCCGGTTCGGGCGGGCGTTCGCACGCCTTTTTAACTAGTCGAGTCGAACCAGACAGTACAGACCCTCCCGTTGGTCGGAATCATCCTTCGCCGAGCATCGCGAGGCCCCATGCAGATCATCCCGGCGTGACAAGGTACACACACCACGAAGTGGTCGCCCCACGCGCAGTGGGCCCGTCCGGCAGGACAATAGCCTTACTTTGTACTAGCCCGCTCCGTCGTCACCCGCGCCCCGCTCAACCCACCCTCATACTTCGCGACACCTCTATAGAGGCTCTCCGCAACGCGCTCGCGATACTCCGGGTCCTGCAGCTGCTTTGCATCTTTCGCGTTGGTCACAAACGAGATCTCCGCCAGGATCGAAGGCATATTCGCCCCGATCAGCACCACGAACGGAGCCTTCTTCACCCCACGATCCTTCAGTCCGGTATTGCCCTTCTGCAGCCCGCTATACAGACTCTGCTCCACATCGCTGGCAAACTCCCGCGACTCCCCGATCTTCTCCTTCAGCGCGATCTTCTTCACCAGATCGCTCAGCTGATGGATCGACTGATCCGACACCGCGTTCTCGCGAGCCGCTGTCTCCAGCGCATCCGGCGACGACGTAAAGTTCAGATAGTATGTCTCCACACCCCGCGCGCTCTCATCAGGAGAAGAGTTCGCATGAATCGAAAGAAACAGATCCGCCTGCGCCTTATTCGCAATCGCCGTCCGCGTCTCCAGTGGAATAAACGTATCGTCCGACCGCGTATAAATAATCTCCGACCCCAGCCGCTCATGCAGCAGCTTGCCCAGCCGCAGCGCCACATCCAGCACCACGTCCTTCTCCTCGATGCCATCGACGCCCAGCGTCCCCGAGTCATGACCACCATGCCCAGGATCGATCACGATCCGTCCGATCTTCAGCCCCAGCGCCCGCACCAGCGAAGTCTCGCCATCCGCCGTCGGCACCGCAGCCCGTGCCGGAACCGCATCGGCATCCTTCACCGTTTTGCCCCGCTTCAGCCTCTTCGTCGCAACCGGCGAAGTCCCCTCGGCAACTGATCCGGCAGCCGGAGCAGCATCTGTACCCTGCGCCCTGACCCCTGTCCCCTGATCCTTCACCACCGCCGAGATCGGCTGCGACGTCGGCTGACTCGTCGCCTCCACCCTGCCCGGCTGCGCGCTCAGCGCCGCCACATCGAACGAGCTCGTCGACTTCACCGCCGTCGTATTCGGCACCGTAGGAGCAGCCGCCGCCGCCCGCTGCATCGGCACCGACACCGCCGGCGCGCTCTCCGACTTGCTCCCGCCATGAATATCAATAATCAGACGATACGGATTCGGCAGCAAAAACGCCGAGTACTCCGTCACATCGTTCACATCCAGCACCACGCGCGTCATGTCGTTGGAAAACTGCGCCGCGCGAATCTTCTTCAAAAATCCATCGTCGGTCACAGCAAAGCTCTTGCCCACCAGCTCCTGTGCCAGCCGCGTGCCATGCAGGTCGAAGTAGATGCGATCCGGGTTCGGCACCCGCGCCGCCTCATACGTCACATCGTCCCCCAGGTCGATCGCCACGCGCGTATAGTTTGGCGTCGACCAGTGCCGAATCCCGGTCACCTGCGCCATCTGCCCATGCCGCTTCGCCGCCGTCTTCGCCACATGCATCGGCGTTGCGGTCAAAGGCTCTCCCCCGTTGGCCGAAGCATCGAGAGCATCCAGCGACGCATCCACCGGAGCCGCTGTCCCCGACCTCTGCGCCTCGCCAGCCGAACTCACCGGCGCAGCTCCGACCGCACGCGAAGCCGAAGGATTCGCAGCTTCATTCCCCGTAGTCGGCATCGACGGCAAAGCAACTGTTCCCGCACCTTCACTGTCCTGCAACGCCGACGAAGCCCGCCTGCCCCCCGCAGCATCTCCGCTCTTCGCCATCTCCTGCGATCTCGCGCCGACCAAACCCGAAGCCACCACACTCCTGCGATCTCCGTTGCTTCGATCCAGCGAAGCCAGCCCTGCCTTCGCCTCCTCCGCCAGCTCACTCCGCGGATACTTCTCTACCAGCAGCTCATATCTCTCACGTGCCGACGCCGCATCATGCAGATCGTTCTCATAAATCTGCGCCTGCGACAACACCGCCGCCACCCGCAGCGAGCTCCCCGGATACTGCACCCGCAAAAACTCATACTGCCCCACCGCGGCCTTCAGCGACTTCGCATCATGCAGCTCGCGTCCCTGCTCCGTCAGCAGCTCCGCCACTGCATTCACGCTGTCGGGAGCGTGCTGATCCCCCGGCGCATCATGGTACACAGCGCGAAACCCATCCATCGCCCGCGTGTAGTCGGCCTTGGTGCGGCTCCTCTCCGGAATCGCCTCCAGCGCCTCGCGTCCGTGCTCCGCCTGCTCCCACGGCGTCAGTTCCACGTGCCGCTGCGACGTCTTCGCAGACACCACCGGCACCATCGCGCAGCCCAGCACCACCGCGCAACCCCCACACCACCACCAGCTTCGAATTGTTCTGCTCAGGCCCATTGTCTTTTTAATTCCAGACAGACCTAAGTTTAAGAGACCCCGCCCCTCAACGCGTGTGAAAAGAACCCCGATACGCTCCCCGGTACTTCCTCCGATACCCCCACAAAGTTGCACCTCGCCTCCCTTCCCCAGGCCCGCAGTGAAGAAAGTCCGCCACCCACGCGCACTCCCGTCGACTCATCCTCCACTAAAGTATTCGCCGCCTAAAATGAACCCTTCCCATCCTGGGAGAACCTGAATCCTGTAAACTCCTCCGCATGGTAGATATCGATCTTCTCGTCGAGGCCCTCCGAAACCGTGGCCATAGTGTGGAACACGTCATCTCCGTCCCCGAAAACGCCGGTGTCTATGAGCTGACCGTAGACGGCGTCTCCCTCAACCTCGAAGAAGCCCGGGCTTTTCTCGCAAAAGACGAAGCGAAATAGCCACGCCTGGCTGACTCCTGAAACAG
>Ga0302220_10001050_pt1 | contig 21939 bp, 16 predicted proteins | sample II_Palsa_E1_3_FD_194572 | JGI IMG/M metagenome (GOLD analysis project Ga0302220, IMG submission 194572) | Peat permafrost microbial communities from Stordalen Mire near Abisko, Sweden - II_Palsa_E1_3 | ecosystem: Environmental > Terrestrial > Soil > Palsa > Peat permafrost | place: Sweden...
CTCTCGCGGCGCCGGACGGCAGCTTGCGCGCCGAATTGACGCGCGACGGGGTGCATCCCACGGCGGCGGGATACGACGTGATGCGTCCTATCGCACTCGCCGCCTTGACCGCGGCTACCCAGTGAGGTCGAGGGCGCATGCTCATGGGTAGATACCCCTAGAGCATGGTTTTTGGCCCAATTACTAAAGCAAGTGTCCCGTTACACCATTGGTATATGACCGTCGCGCCGACACCATGTAGCCGGACGAGCTGCCACTCAAGGCGGCCAAAGGAAATGCAATGCTGGGAAACATGCAGGGCCACGCCCTGAACGTAGCGTCCCTCATCGAGTTTGCGGATCGCTGCCACGGTGACGGTGAGATTGTCAGCAGGCGGGTGGAGGGCGATCTGCATCGCACGAACTGGAACGGTGTAGCGGGCCGTGCGCGACGGTTTGCGCGATGGCTCGACGCGATTGGAACGAGTCACGGGGAGCGTGTGGCGACCCTCGCCTGGAACGGTTACCGGCACCTTGAAATTTACTACGGGGTATCGGCGTCGGGACGTGTATTGCACACGCTCAATCCGCGCTTGCCGCTAGCGCAACTGGTCTGGATCATCAACGACGCGCAGGACGAGGTGGTCTGCTTCGACCTGACGTTCCTGCCGCTGGTGCAAGCCATTCAATCGCGGTGCCCCGGTGTTCGCCATTGGGTCGCGCTATGCGATCAGGACCGCGTGACAGACGGCATGACCGCGCACGGCATTGCGTGCTACGAGAGTTTGATCGACGGCTTCTCCGATGCCGTCTATTCGTGGCCGTCCCTCGACGAGAACGCAGCGTCCAGCCTGTGCTACACCAGCGGTACCACGGGCAATCCCAAAGGTGTCTTGTACAGCCATCGCTCGACGGTCCTGCATGCCTACGCTGTAGCACTGCCCGATTCAATGAATCTGTCGGCGAGGAATGCGGTGCTTCCGGTCGTACCCATGTTCCATGTCAACGCATGGGGTTTGCCGTATTCCGCCGCGCTGACCGGAGCGAAGCTGGTGTTCCCTGGGCCGGCACTCGATGGCAAGTCGGTCTACGAGCTGATCGAGTCAGAGTCCGTGGATCTTGCCGCGGGCGTGCCCACTGTCTGGCAAATGCTGCTGAACCACGTGCAGAGCAACAAGCTTCGATTCTCCACGCTCAAGCGAACGATCGTGGGTGGTTCGGCTTGTCCTGCCGCCATGATCGACGCCTTCGCGGACGATTACGGCGTAGAACTCTCGCATGCCTGGGGCATGACCGAGCTTTCTCCCTTGGGGACCGTCAATACGCTCAAGCGAAAACATCTCGCGCTGCCCAAGGAGCAACAACGCGCGTTACGGCTGAAGCAGGGACGTCCCGTCTTTGGCGTGGATCTTCGTATCGTGGATAACGACGGTCTGGACCTGCCGCAAGATGGTGCGAGTTCCGGTGAACTGATGGTTCGCGGACCCTGGGTGGTCGATCGCTATTTCAAGCAGGACCACGAGAATCTCGACGACGGATGGTTTCGCACCGGCGACATCGCCACCCTCGACGCGGACGGTTTCCTGCAGATCACGGATCGGGCCAAGGACGTCATCAAGTCGGGCGGGGAGTGGATCAGTTCAATCGACATCGAGAACGTCGCCATGGCGCACCCTGGCGTGGCAATGGCTGCGTGTATTGCGGTCCCTCACCCGAAGTGGGACGAACGCCCGTTGCTCGTGGTCGTTCCAAAGTGGAATGTTTTGCTGAGCGCTGCCGACATGCTGGCTTTCTTCGACGGGCGCGTGGCGAAGTGGCAGGTTCCGGACGATGTGATTTTTGTCGATGCACTCCCGATCGGCGCTACGGGGAAAGTAGTCAAGCATCAGTTGCGCGAGCAGTTCAAAGGGCACCACGACCGTTCGCACACGGCACCCGCCTGATCGGTACCAACCGAGTAAGCTAGCGTCATTCCACACACGGGAAACAGACCATGCAGGTCAGCTCGCCTTCTTTCCTGGAAGAACGCTTCGAGGCGCAACGCCGGGCGTTCGCGGCGGAATCGAATCCGCCGCTGCACGTTCGCATGGACCGGCTGAACCGGCTGCTTGCGTTGACGGAGAATCATGAAAGCGACTTCATACGCGCGATCGACGCCGACTTCGGTGGCCGGTCCGCTCATGAAACGCGGATCGCCGAGTTGTTTGTCGTGCGCGCTGGAGTTCGCCACGCACGCAACCACCTGAAGCACTGGATAAGTCCGCAGCGAGTCGCAACCGGCCTGCACTTCCGGCCTGGCTATAACCGCCTGTTGCGGCAACCGCTTGGCGTGGTCGGCATCGTATCGCCGTGGAACTACCCTATTCAATTATCGTTGGGGCCGGCGCTGGCGGCCCTTGCCGCTGGCAACCGGGTGCTCCTCAAACCGTCCGAACTGACTCCCCGTTTCTCCGAACTGCTGGATCACCTGGTTAGCGCTTCGTTTGCGCCGGATGAGCTGAGCGTAGTGAATGGCGGTGTGGACGTGGGTCAGGCTTTTACACACCTGCCCTTCGATCACCTGTTCTTTACCGGATCGACCCGGGTCGGCCGGCAAGTCGCTCAGGCCGCCGCGGCAAACCTTACGCCGGTGACGCTGGAACTCGGCGGAAAATCGCCCGCGATATTCGACGCCTCCTGCGACATTGCAGCCGCCGCCGCTAGCATTGCCTACGGCAAGTTCCTGAACGCCGGACAGACCTGCATTGCTCCGGACTATGTTCTCGTGCCGGTGGGTCTGGCCGACAGCGTCGCCGATCAACTCAAGGCGGCTATTACGCGCCTCTATCCCACGCTGATCTCTAATCCGGACTACACGGCGATCATCAGCACGAGGCATCGCGATCGGCTGCTTGCGATACGGGAGGAAGCGCGTGATGGCGGTGCACGCATTGTCGAAGTCAATCCAGCCGGCGAACGCTTCGACGAAGGCACGCGCAAATTCCCGCCAACGTTAGTGATCGGCGCGGCCGCGAGCACGCGTCTGATGCGCGAGGAAATCTTCGGCCCGCTGCTGCCCATTATCGAATACGACGGGCTTGACAAGGCCATTGCCATGGTGAACCAGGGCGAGCGCCCCCTTGCGCTTTACTGGTTCGGCCGGAGCGTCGCCAATCGCGACCGGGTGTTGAACGAAACAGTCTCCGGCGGGGTCACGATCAACGACTGTCTGTGGCATCTGGCGCAAGAAGCACAGCCGTTCGGAGGAGTCGGCCCGAGCGGCATGGGCGCTTATCACGGCGAATGGGGCTTTCGTACCTTCAGCAAAGAGAAACCGGTTTTCTACCAGGCGCGTCTGAATGGCACCCGTCTTTTCCATCCCCCATACGGCAAGACCTTCGACCTGATGCTGCAACTGATCAAGCGTATTACATGAACAAAACGCCAGCGGCGTGACGCATGCCGACTAGCGCTGACTACATCGGAGGAGACCAGAATGAGTGAGCTTTTCGATTTCGTCGTGATCGGCGCAGGCTCGGCTGGTTGTGTCGTCGCAGGTCGGCTGACCGAGGATCCTGCAGTCACGGTCTGCGTCCTCGAAGCAGGAGGAAGCGGCAACAGCGCGCTCGTGAACATACCGGCCGCCGCCGTCGTCATGTTGCCGACACGGCTGAACAACTGGGCGTTCGAAACCGTGCCGCAGGCGGGCCTTGACGGACGCAAGGGCTACCAGCCGCGGGGCAAGGCACTGGGGGGATCGTCCGCCATCAACGCCATGGTTTATACGCGCGGACATCGTTCGGACTACGACCATTGGGCGTCGCTGGGCAATGAAGGATGGTCGTACGAGGACGTGCTCCCGTACTTCCTGCGTAGCGAGCATAACGAGCGGATCACCAACGAATGGCATGGCCATGATGGACCGCTTTGGGTCAGCGACTTGCGTACCGACAATCCGTTCCATGCGAGGTACCTCGAGGCCGCGCGCCAGACTGGGCTGCCCGTGACTGACGACTTCAACGGCGCCGTGCAGGAAGGCGTCGGGATCTATCAGGTCACGCAAAAGAATGGCGAGCGATGGAGCGCTGCACGCGCCTATTTGTTGCCACATATGAAGAAGCGCAAGAACCTCTCGGTCGAGACGCATGCTCACGTGCAGCGGATCATTTTCGAGGGCTCACGTGCTGTCGGCGTTGAAGTAATGCTTGCCGGAAAGAATCGCATTATCCGCGCTCGCCGCGAGGTGATCGTGGCGGCGGGCGCATTGCAGACACCGCAACTGCTGATGCTGTCCGGCGTGGGTGATACGCAGGAGCTCGGCCGGTTGGGGATTCCCGTCGTCCAGCATTTACCCGGTGTGGGCAAGAACCTGCAGGATCATCCTGATTTTATCTTCGGCTACCGGACGCGTAGCCTCGACACGCTGGGCATATCGTTTCGCGGCAGCGCGCGTCTGTTGCGGGAGATCCTGCGCTTTCGCGGTGCGCGCCGTGGGGCGCTGACGTCGAACTTCGCAGAAGGCGGCGCCTTCCTCAAGACAAGGCCGGACCTGGAAACGCCCGACGTCCAGCTTCACTTTGTCGTGGCGATGGCGGATAACCACGCACGCACATTGCACCTGGGCCATGGGTTATCGTGCCATGTGTGTTTGCTGCGGCCACGAAGCCGTGGAGAAGTGACGCTTCAAAGCGGGGACTCTCGCGATGCACCGCGCATCGATCCGGCGTTCTTCAACGACCCCCGCGATCTCGACGACATGGTGGAGGGATTCAAGCTCGCGCGACGCCTGATGCAAGCGCCTGCTCTTGCTGAATGGATCACCAAGGACTTGTTTACCGCGCACGTGAATACGGATGATGAGATTCGCGATGCGTTGAAACGGCGCGTCGACACCGTCTATCACCCGGTCGGCACTTGCCGGATGGGGCACGATACTCACGCGGTAGTGGACTCGCAACTACGCGTGCGAGGTCTGAACGGCCTGCGTGTTGTCGATGCGTCGGTGATGCCGACGCTGATTGGCGGGAACACGAATGCGCCGACCATCATGATCGCCGAAAAGGCCGTCGACATGATCCGGGGTGTACCGCGCGCCCGTCTCCATTGCGTAGATACCATCGATCGTAACCCTGCTCGTGCACGGGCGTGAATATTCCAGGCTTGACAGCTCATCACTCGCCGGCGAGACCCACCGGCGCAGACGGTTCAATGACCTGGAATGCCGCGTCCGAACACCACCCGTGAGAAGAAGTGCGCCAGCACGGATTCGGCCAGTTCCCCCGTCACGTGCTGTGGATTGATCGAATAGAAGAACCGCACGCCGTTGCATAGCGCCATCAACCCAAGCGCAAGCGTTTCAGCGGGCAACGGTGTACCCGCGCGAACTGAAAACTCGCGGATATACACGGTCATTTGCTCAAGCTTTTCGTGCAGGAAGGCGTTGAAGATAACGCGGAAGTGGGTATCGCGCGATGCCAGCAGTTGCGCTTCGACCCATAGCAGGAAGTTTTTATTGTCGCGGTATAGATGGCTGTAAAAAAGCAGTGCGCGGTCTTCCAGATCCTCACGCGTGACTTGTCCTTGCATGATGCCGTGCAAGCCGGCTTGCATGGCAAGGTGATCGCGTTTGAGAAGTTCAATTAGCAACGCCTGCTTGCTGCGAAAATTCGAATAGAACGCGCCACGCGTATAACCCGCGGCCAATACTATCTCTTCAACGCTTCCCGCGGCGAATCCTTTCTTCGTGAAAATGAGCTGCGAAGCGTCGAGCAAACGTTGGCGTGTTTGTTCGCGGGCTTGCTCGCGGGTGAGCCGTTCGCGGTTCATGTGGTCATTGCGACTATTGGGTGACGGGCGAGGTAAATGTCGTCAGCGGTTCGTCTGCAATCGTTCTGAGCCACTCCATTGTCACTGATGGGGCTGTTACCGGCAGCATATGGCCGCCGTCGACCAATCGCAAACTGGTGCCATGCAGCTTTTGCTTGAGCGCCTCGCCATGACTGCGCCAATCCAATATTCTGTCTTCGCGGCCGTAGAGCACGTCCACGGGCAGGTGCAAACTTGCATACCGGTTTTCCATGGCCGGAAGTTCGTCAGCGACTGCCATCATGTCGGACGACGCCGCATAGAAACTGCGTGGCCTCAAGCCAAGCAACCCACCCCCTTTCAGCGCGAAATCCCTGGGGACAGGATCGGGACCAAACACGATGTCCAGGATCGCGCGACTGCCCTTGATAGCGAACGGCGTGGCCACCGTGAGCGATACGATCCGCCGAACCAGTGAAGATCGGATCAGCAGTCCGGCGAAGGCGTCAATGGGATCGACCAGGTGGGTGAGCGGGGCAATCAACGCCAGTCGGCCGACGCTGTCCGGATGATTGAGGCCGACCGCAAGAGCGATAGCGCCGCCCAGTGAATGTCCGACCAGTACCGGCTTGTCCAGCCCCATGGCGTCGATGAACATGGCTACGGTTCGCGCCTGTGCGGAGATGCTGGCGGACGATCCTGCGCCTCGCGTTGAATGCCCCGAGCCCGGCCGGTCAATGAGGATCACCCTATGCGTTTGCGTGAGCGCATTCATGTGCAGATACGCGAAGTTGCGTAACTGTCCGTTCAATCCGTGAACAAAGACAATGGGCGGGCCATTCCCGTATTCAACGTAATGGATACGGTCCGCGCCAATGTCGATGAACCGGCCCTGCGGGGGCAACGCCTGGTCGACGCGGCGTGCAACGTAAAGAGAAAAAGCAACAAGCCCCGCGATGACGATGACGCAAACAGCGACGATGGACAGGAAAAGAAGCGTCAAGTACTCACCTTTGTTTTTATGCGTGCTCTTGCGCTTCGCGCTTAAGCCTGACTGTTGTCATGGGGCGTCGTTCGAACTGCATGACACCGTCGCTCAAGGCACCGAACCTGAGCGACGCAAGATCGAGCAGGTAATTCTGATGATACTTCCAAGGCTTGTGAAGCCCCTGCTTGGGCAGGATGTTCGACGCCCTCTGAATGTAGCCAGACGTGAGATCGACGGCAGGCAGCGAACCGATTTCGTTGTCCCTCAGTCGCGGCACGCAAACATCGTAGTGATTTGCCTTCATGTGATTCACGAGCCGGCAGACATACTGTGCAATCAACTCGGCCTTCAGGGTCCACGAAGCGTTCGTATAGCCGAACGACGACGCGAGATTCGGTATATCGCTATACATCATGCCCTTGTACGACACCGTATCCCCGAGGGAGATCTGGCGTCCGTCAACGGAGATCACTGATCCACCGAGCATCTTGAGTTTCAGTCCGGTAGCGGTAATCACCAGGTCGGCGTCGAGATGCTGGCCGCTTCGCAGCCGCACACCGGTCTCGGTGAAGCATTCGATTTCGTCCGTTGCGATCGATGCCTTGCCGGCGCGCACCGCTTTGAACAGGTCTGCGTTCGGGACGAGACACAGGCGCTGGTCCCACGGGTTGTATCGGGGCGTCATGTGTTTGTCGACGTCGAACCCGGGGCCTAGCTGCTTGCCTGCTGCCCTGATGAGTAACCGTTTGGTTTCTTCCGGCTTGCGGCGTGCGCGGTTGTACAGGTACATCGTCAGCAGCACGTTCTTGGTGCGGATAAGCCGGTGCGCGAGCGTTGATGGTAACCATTTGCGCAGCGTGTTTGCGATCTTGTCGCGCGCAGGCAGTGAAAAGATGTAGGTGGGCGAGCGCTGCAGCATGGTCACGTGTTTCGCCGTGTCCGCCATTGCCGGCACCAGGGTTACCGCAGTGGCGCCGCTGCCGATCACGACAACGCGCTTGTCCGCATAGGCCAGGCCGGCGGGCCAATGCTGCGGATGGACTATGCGGCCTTTGAACTTCTCCATGTCTGGCCAACGAGGCGCATGACCTTCGTCGTAGTCGTAATAACCGCTGCACATGTAGAGGAACTTGCAGGTGTAGCGCGTTTCGATTTCGACATTGCCCTCGGTACGCTGAACCTGCACCGTCCAGCATGCGTCCTGCGAATCCCAGTTCGCGCCCGTCACCTTGTGACCGAACTTGATGGTCTTGTCGATGCCCGATGCTTGGGCCGTGCCCCGGATGTAGTCGAGGATCGTCTGGCCGTCGGATATCGATTTGTCGCTATGCCATGGGCGAAAGCTATAGCCGAGCGTGAACATGTCAGAGTCGGAGCGCACGCCGGGATAGCGGAACAGGTCCCATGTGCCACCCATCGTGGACCGGCTTTCGAGTATCGCGAACCGGGCAGTGGGGCAACGCTCGCGCAGATGATGCGCCGCGGCCACACCGGACAAACCGGCGCCCACGATGAGCACGTCATAGTCAATATCGGCGCGCGTTGAAGGCGAAGATGAAGATGAAAGGGAGGGACTGCTCGAGTGGGTAGCCGGTGTCATGCAATGTCCTTGGGCGTGGAAGCGGCGGCCTGAGCGGGCCGGGCAGCATGCGGATTGTTCGCACGACGTTCCTGAAGCTTGCGATGAAAACGCAGTACATAGATCTGGTAAGCCGAGCCCATCAGCCGCGAGATGAAATCGACACGCCGGGCGTCGCTGCCTATCAGCACGCGGCGCGCATTGCGCTGCACGCCTGCAAGAATCTGGCGCGCCGCATCGTCCGCCTTGGTCGCGTTGATCAGGCGATTAGCCTGGCGGCGATGCGCATCCGCGTCCTGCCCTGTCAGCAACTGGATGTTGTCGTCGATCCGTGACGCGGTGGCGATGTTGGTCGCAACACCGCCGGGATGAACACAGGTAGCACTCACAGACACGCCCTCCATTTCCAGTTCCATGCGCAATGCCTCGGTGTAGCCGCGGACTGCGAATTTGCTGGCATTGTATGCGCCCTGCGTTGGCATCGCGATAATGCCGAACAGGCTGGATGTGTTGATCACATGCCCGTCGCCCGACGCTCGCAGATACGGCAGGAAGGCCTGCGTGCCATGCACCACACCCCAGAAATTGATGCCCATGATCCATTCGAAGTCTTCGATCTTCGCTGTCTCGGCAGGCGCCGCGAGCGACACTCCCGCGTTATTGAAGATCAGGTTGATGCGTCCGTGATCTGCCGAGACTTGGCTCGCCCATGAAAAAACAGCAGCGCGATCGGAGACATCCAGGCGTTGCAATGTAACGCGCACTCCATGGACCATGCATTCCTTCATCGTCTGGACCAACCCTGTCTCGTTGATGTCACTCAACGCAAGGTGGCAACCTCGTCGAGCGAGCTCGACCGCCAGGGTGCGACCCATGCCCGACCCGGCGCCGGTGATCGCGGCGACTTTCCCCTCAAAGCTTTTCATGAACACGTCCCTTGCCAACTCTGCCCTTAACCTTTCAATAGCGAAATCCTGCTCGCCGCGCGTGGGCGCACAGGTTCTCCGGCTGCGTTGAATGCCAGTCCAGTTAGGATCCATAGTGCGGTTGCAACGGGAATACACCAATGGCGCAACGGGACAGCTGTTTTAGTATTTGGGCCAAATTTTGTCCTTTAAGGGTATCTCCTGATGAGTTTCTGGGATTTCAGACGCGGCCCTGCACGCACCCGGCTACTTGTCGACTACGCTCGCTCGAAGGGCTTTTCTCCCGCCAGGCTGCTTGAGGGCAGCGGCCTGGCGCTTACGCAACTCGACGATCCCAACGCCGAACTATTGGCCGCGCAGGAGCTTCGCGTCATCAGCAACCTGTTGAAGCTGACGGGCGCACCGGATCAACTTGGCATCGAACTGGGACTTCGTCATCGGTTCTCGGCCTACGGCGTGTGGGGATTCGGCCTGATCAGCAGCGCGACCATGAGAGATGCGTTGACGCTCGCGCTTCGTTTCATTCCGCTGACTTTCGCGTTCACGTTGATCTCGTACCACGAGGAAGGCAATCTCGGCGTGCTGACGTTCGGCGAGCCGGACCTGGGACGCGACCTGACGCGATTTCTCGTGGAAGGCGACATGGCGGGAGCGGCGGTCCTGCTCTCCGAAATTGCCGGTCCGGATTTTAGAATCGAGCGGCTGACGTTCAGGGCGGAGCCGAACCGGACGAATCCGCGGCGCGGGAAGGCCCGCGGTGTGTTCGGGGCGACCCCTCAGTACGGGGCCAAGATGAACAGCTTGTCGTTCGATCTGGCGTACCTCGACCGGCGGCTGCCGCAGGCCAATCCGATCACCGCGACCATGTGCGAGCAGATGTGCGCGGAGCTTATTGAACGCCGGCGAGCGCGGTCCGGGACATCGACGATCGTCCGGCAATACCTTAGCGTTCCCGGTAGCTCGTTGCCGGATCTGGCTGCCATGGCAAGGATCATCAATGTGAGTGAACGCACCTTGAAGCGCCGCCTTAAGGAGGAGGGTACGTCGTTCAGGACGCTCTTGATGGAGTCGCGTCGTGCAGTGGCGGAGGAGTTGCTAAAGGACCGGCAACTCAGCATGGCGGACATTGCGTTGCGCCTCGGCTTTAGCGATTCCTCGACATTTTCCCAAGCCTTCAAGCGGTGGCATGGCGTGGCGCCGAATGTTTATCGCAAAGCAGTTCAGCGTGCTGTTCCGGTTACGCGTACTTAAAACTGCCGGGCATGCTTAGTTGTTTTAGGGCGGCTTTGAAGGGAGCCTGGCGATTCTGCAAGGTCATGGCGTCCAGACGGCAGACCCAAGCTGCAACGCAAAGCAGCGCTGAAAATTGCGCGCGGCATCACCCTGCAATTTGGCAGGATTCATTGCATTGCACAATAAAACAGACTTTCCTGTTTGCAAATTAGCGGCTATTATCGGCGCAACTTCAAGCGGCAATGCAATCATCCGGGCGCGCTTCACCGGGACACAGTGCGTCCTTCAACACGTGTTGTCAGGTCGTTTGCACCCGCTGTGATCAAGCAAATCCCTGGGGCCCGGCACGCGTGTCCAGCCGCGCTTTTCCGATGATCCAACAGCACAACCCACTGATCGGTACCCCTAATGAGCGCAGTCGTGACAACGCCCGATACCACCCCGGACCATCTGATCGACGCAATCGCGCGGCGGCATACGCCGCTGCCGTTGTTACCCAAGATTGCCTATAGCGCGGGATCGTTTGTCGATGCGGTGACCAACAACGTCATGACCGTGTTCGGGTTGTTCTACGTAACGGCGATATGCGGCGTGTCGGGCGCATCGGCGGGCGTGGCGCTGTCGGCGGGACTTGTCGTCGATGCGATCCTGGATCCGCTGATCGGCTCGATATCCGACGGATGGCGTTCGCGGCTCGGGCGGCGCCTGCCGTTCATGATGCTGGGCCTTCCGCTGTCCATGATCGCCTTCGTGATGATTTTCTCGTTGCCCAAGGGTGTGCCCGCAACCACCTTGTTCGTCACGCTGCTTCTGCTCTCCGTGATGTTGCGTGTGTCGGTCTCACTCTTCAATCTGCCGTTCCTCGCGCTTGGCGCCGAGCTGACCGACGACTACGCCGAACGATCACGCGTTGCGGCTTGGCGTTGGGGGCTTGGCATGATCGGCGGACTAGCCACGGTTCTGATTGGCTTCGGACTCTTCTTCAAGGGCGCGGACGGGCTGTCACAGAAGTCAGCCTATACCCCCTTTGCCATGACCTGTGCAGCGCTCGCTATTGGTGGTGCACTCGCTGCCATGTGGGGAACGTTCGTCCTGCGTGGTCGAGCCCATCCAATTGCCGTGAATCGGCCGGGTTGGTTACGCGCATTGCTGGCAGGACTCGTCGAAATTTTCCGCAACCGGTCATTTCGCGTCCTGTTCAGTTCATCAATGCTGTTCTTTGTCGCGCAAGGCGTGGCGCTTTCGCTCGGATTGCACGCCAACACCTATTTCTGGCGCTTATCCGGTGACGGCATCAAAGTCGTCATGCTCGCCTACTTCTGCGGCTTGCTGGCCGGCGCGCCGCTGATCGGCGTGTTCGCTCATCTATTCGACAAGAAGCGCATGTTGCTGGTAAGCCTCGGCATCCTGATCGTGACCCAGGCACTTCCTGCGAGCTTGCGGCTGGCCGGGTTGCTGCATATGGAAGGCATGCCCCTCGTAATAGTGCTTGCTTGCAACGCTGCGATCGGCGGACTGGGCCTGACTGCTGCGGCTATCGCCGTCTCGTCGATGCTGGCCGATGCTGCCGATGAGCACGAGTACCTCTTCGGCTCCCGGCGCGAGGGATTGTATTTCGCGGGATGGGCTTTCGCAGGAAAGGTCGCGACGGGTGGCGGGGCGCTGATTGCAGGGCTGGTCCTGCAGTTCAGCGGATTTCCCAGCGGCGCGGCGGCGAACGTGGGCGCGCAGGTTGCACTTCGTCCCGAGACGATCAGCTTGCTGGGGCTCTGTTACGGGCCTGGGGCCGCACTCTTCTCGATAGCGGGCGTGCTGATTATGCTGTTGTACCGCCTTGATCGACCCACGCATGCAAGGATTCTCGAGCAACTGATACAGCAGCGTGCGGTCTGATTAAAATCTAATTAGTATTATTGAATAATTGACGGAATAAACATGTCAGAGATCGAGCACGGGAAAGACACCACGCCGTTGCAGTTTGTCCTGCCGTCGACGGTTTCCGCGCAGTGGAAGGAAGCGTTCGGCCGCATGGTCGCGGAGGTCATGAAGACCGGCGGACTGCAAACCCAGCCGATCACTGACAATCCAGACGAATGGGCCGCCGCCAACGCTCGCTCCAACGGGTTCGCAGAGGCGTTGGCCGCGCCGGTGCTGGCTCGACTGGGCACACGAACCGTCGATCACAATATGGGCGGTGTGCCCGTGATGGAATACATTCCAGCGGTGCAGCATCGTGAGCGTGCGAGGGTTTTCTACACGCACGGGGGCGGCTACACGGGCGGTTCCGCCAGCGCTAACGCAGTTGCGCCTGCGGTGATCGCGAATTTGCTGGGAGAGCCCGTGCTGTCGATCGATTACACGCTGACGCCCCGCGGACGCTACGACACCGTCACCGACGAAGTAGTCGCGGTCTTCGATGCCCTGACGAATGACGGGACGCCTGCTGAGCAGACCGTGCTGTTTGGCGACTCGGCGGGAGGCGGCCTTGCTGTCGCGTCGACACTCAAGCTCAGGGACCAGGGCAAGCCGATGCCGGCCGCGCTCGCGTTGTGGTCGCCGTTTGTCGACTTGCGCTGCGAGGGCGACACCATCCGGACACTGCTTCACGCAGACTTCTTCGATCCGGAGAAACTGGCCTGCAACATGAATATGTATGCGGGTCCCGACCATTTGATGCATCCGTACGCATCGCCCATTCATGGTGACTTCAGCAAGGGATTTCCTCCCACTCTGATCCAGGCCGGGACGCGGGAGATCTTGCTGAGCGATTCCGTGCGTCTATACCAGGCGCTGGATGTTGCCGGACGTGTGGTGAAACTGGATATTTACGAGGGGATGCCTCACGTGCATCAGTCCTGGCCTACCGGCACGCAAACGCCTGAGGCCATGCTTGCCTGCAGCAAGACCGCGCAGTTCCTGCAGCACTGGCTGGAGCGTTCAACGGCTTAGCGCATCCCGGTCATTGGGCTCAGGAAGCATCGTTGACGAGGCACTCAGTCTTGATTACGCCAGGCAAGCGAATGGAAAGTGCATGCTCCGGCGCAGCCCTGTAGAATCTTCTTGACCAACAATTGGCCAGGGTTGCAATGAAACTGACTGACGACAAAGCTCAAGCGCGCTCAAACTCCAGCGGCAATCACCCATCTCGAATCCTTCTCGCATGAACGACTTCGCCCGTTTGCCCGGTCATCGCTTTCTGCATTCGCCGGGACCTAGCCGCGTACCAGATGAAGTCCTGCACGCCATGAGCCGCCAGCCGATGGACCTGGCTGACCCGCGACTGGATCGCTGTATTGCCGCTTGCGAAGCGGGTCTGAAGCGCGTGCTGCAGACGGAGCAGTCGGACGTCTTCCTCTATGCCTCGAACGGGCACGGTGCCTGGGAAGCGGTCATCGCCAACCTGATTGCGCCGGGTCAGGCGGTGCTGGTGGCTGGCACGGGCCACTTCTCGGAATCGTGGGCGGTGCAGGCCGAGGCAATGGGCGGCCGTGTGATCCGCACACCCTGGGTCGAGGGACGTCCAATCGATCCAGCGGATATCGAAGCCGTGTTGCGGGAGGATGTGAAGCGCGAGATTGTCGCGGTCTTCATCGTTCACACGGACACCGCCAGCGGCATCACCAACGATCTGCCCGCCATGCGGGCAGCGATCGACCGGGCTGATCACCCGGCGTTGCTCGTGGTCGATGTGGTTGCATCGCTCGCAGCCGCGCCGTTCGCCATGGATGCAACGCGCATCAACGTGGTTCTCGGCGCCAGTCAGAAGGCGTTGATGGTGCCGCCCGGACTCGCGTTCGTCGCGGTCGACGCAACGGCTATGGAGGTCTCGCGCCGCAATTGCACGCCGCGTTTCTACTGGGACTGGGAGCGGCGGAAAAGTCCGCTGTCGTACCGCAAGTTTTGCGGCACGCCGCCGCAGAGCCTGATCGCCGGGCTGGAGGCGTCGCTCGGGCTGATCTTTCGGGAAGGCTTGACCGAGGTGCTGGAGCGCCATCGGCGAATCGCGCAAGCGGTGCATGCTGCGGTGCAATGCTGGAGCGAGACGGGCGCGTTGCGCTTTTTCTGCGAGGAACCCGCGGCGCGCTCGGTGTCGGTGACGACCATCGGGGTGAGCGAGGGTATCGATCCGGAAGCAATCCGCAGCGTCGCGCGTGAGCGCTTCGAAGTTGCGATTGCCGGTGGTCTCGGGCCACTTGCGGGCCGCGCATTCCGCATCGGGCATCTCGGCGACATTAACCCCGCGATGATCCTCGGATGTCTCGGGGGCGTCGAAGCCGCCATGACCGCGCAGGGTGTTCCCTTCGGCCGCGGTGGCGTGGAGCGTGCTATCGCACGTCTGGCTTTGGACTGAATGTGGACTGAAGGTCCACGTACGCAGTCGGCAGGTCTTCTTCGGGCTACCTGGAATACGATTAGTGACCCGAAGAAGATCATTGCCCGAGACCTGAAAGGGCATCCGTTAAAGAATTGAGCCAAGTGTGTTCTTCCGAACCGCCAGGGTTGCGCCGCGTTGCTATAAAACGAGGGCGAACTCGGGGAGAACACCATGACAGAAGAACGAGCGCGCGGCATTCTTGCTGCGAAAACGGCTGCTCGCGAATATGTGCTTCAAAGGCTTGTCGAAGACAAGACTTGGGAGCTTCGGACCAGTTCCGCCACGACTGCGACGATTGTCCGCGATAGTTTCAACGGCCTTGCCAGGCTAACCAATGCTCAATTGGCCAAGGCTGCCTACGACGCGGGAATTTCAGATGGTGACCAGCAGGTCATGAGCATGACGACCGTGCTTGCGCAGTTGGCGCCGGCGGTATAACCCCGGGCTCAGGACACGAATACACGGTCAACCCGGGGTGGTTCAGCGAACGTGTGTAACGTTCCCAACGCGTTCCCAACGCGTTCCCAACGCGTCCCCAACGCGTCGTCAACCCGGACATGAACCATCCGCGCTGCAAGCCGGCCTTTCATCAAACCAACTGCGATTCCGTCATCCGGCGCATGGCTTGCGGCGACTGTCCAAAAGCACGCAGGAATGCACGCCGCATCCGTTCACGGTCCCCGAAACCACTCTCGCGTGCGACTACATCGACTGAATGCCGTCCCGTTTCCATCATCAGGCGGGCGGCCTCCACGCGTAGATTTTCTATGGCCCGGGCGGGCGACTGTCCGGTCTCGTCGGTGAAGACCCGGCTGAACTGGCGCGGGCTGAGGTGGGCGACTTCCGCCAGCTCTTCGACCGACAGCTTCGCGCTCAGGTTGGACTTTGCATAGGTCAGCGCGGTCTGCACCCGATCCGATTTCGCGTCGAGTTCGAGCAGCGCGGAGTACTGCGACTGGCCACCGGCTCGACGATGATAGACCACCATTTTTTTCGCCACGAGCCGCGCGGTGTCCGTGCCCAGGTCTTTCTCGACGAGCGCGAGCGCAAGGTCGATCCCGGCACTTGCACCGGCGGACGTCCAGATCGGACCGTCGACGATAAAGATCCGGTCCTCCTCCATCTTGACCTGCGGATACGCGCGCTGAAGCGCCCGCGCGAAGTACCAGTGCGTGGTCGCGCGGCGGCCGTCCAGCAAGCCCGCCTCGGCCAGCACAAACGCGCCTGTGCAGGTCGCCGCAATGCGTTGCGATGCCTTCAGCGCGTCGCGAAGAAACGCAGCCACGCCTGCCGACTGCGGCGTGCCTGTGTTGTCGCCGGAGACGATCAGGGTGTGGAACTCGCTGCCCTTGAAACTCGCGGTCTCAACGCCGAATCCCAGCGAGGAACGCACAGAGCCGCCATGTTCCGACAGCAACTTCACCTCGTACGCGGTTTCTCCTATGGTTGCGTTGGCAAACTCGAACACGGTCGAGACCGCGAGCCCCAGCACCTGAAAGTCCGGATAAACAATGATTCCGATCGTTTTCACATGGCCTCCTGCGCGCCGGGAACGGGATTCCGGTTGATGTCCTAAAAAGTTGCATCTATGTCATTGAGGACATGATCGCACACTTCTACTATTCCGTTCACACACCGGCGCCTCTGCCGGAACACTTGGAAAAACTGGAGAACGGAAATGAGCAATGTAGCGAACAAAGGCACGGCCCTCGTGACGGGCGCTTCGACCGGCATTGGCGCGGTCTACGCAGAGCGGCTCGCCGAACGGGGTTACGACGTTATCCTGGTGGCGCGCAATCGCGACCGGCTGAACGCGCTGGCAACGACGCTGACAACGTCCACCGGACGCAATTTTGAGGTGGTCGTCGCGGATTTGGGGACGACTGAAGGGGTGCGAAAGGTTGAAGACGTCCTGCGTAATGACTCCAGCATCACAATGCTTGTGAACAACGCCGGCGTGGGCGCGACCGCGCCGCTCGTGGATTCGGACATCGACAAAATGGACGCGATGATCACACTTAATGTGGTCGCGCTTACGCATTTGACGAAGGCCGTCGTACCGGGTTTTGTCGCGCGTGGAGGCGGAACGATCGTGAACATTTCATCGATTGCCGCTGTGTCGCCGGAGACGCTGAATGGCGTGTACGGCGGCAGCAAGGCTTACGTGCTTGCGTTGACACAGTCGTTGCACCATGAGCTTGGCGCGAAGGGCGTGCGGGTCCAGGCCGTCTTGCCCGGCGCAACCAGCACGGAGTTCTGGGACATCGCGGGCACGCCGGTGAGCTATCTGCCCCAAAGTATCGTCATGACGTCGGAAGACATGGTGGACGCGGCACTCGCAGGCCTCGACCAGGGCGAGCTTGTAACGATTCCCTCGCTGCCGGAATCGGCAGACTGGAACGCGTTCGAGGCGGCTCGCCAGGCGTTGGTGCCTAACCTTTCGCATCGGCTGCCGGCGGCGCGTTATGGCGTAACGAGCGTCACGCAACATTAAGCGTTTGCATAGTGAGTGGCTCAATGCCGGTGCGTTCCCTTCAAGCGCAATCACCGCTCTTAAGGAAACCGCGTGTCAGCGCATTGGGCCGCGTTGAAGAACCTTAAGCCTGTACGTAAGCTTACGACTTGTGAGCTTCGAGTTGTGAGCTTACGACTTAGCTAAGCTGAACGCGGCATTTGCGATTTACCAAGACCCTCCAGCCGCGGACCAGACGCAAATACGCCAGCTCATTAAAGCTGTCTAAACGCTCTTTAGCGCCCCATCCTCCGAATAGCGTGCAGCAATGCGCTCATTTCCCGCCGTCAAGCCGATAGCAACTATCGTAACCTTCGTGGTGGGCGCTTCCCCTTTCCCCCAAACGTCCGAACCACGGCGCATCGATTTCATGCCATGTGGAGCGAGGTGAGCGCAGCCCGACAGAATCCGCTGACCCAAGTTTCGACAGCCAACTCATGACATCTGTCCCAACAAGCGCACCTCCCATTGCGGACTGGCATCAGTCGGCTGCTTCGCTATGCCTGGCCGGACACTATGCGCAAGCGTTGTCGATGGTCAAGCCGATGCTTGAACCACATCCGGCATTGACGGGAAGCGCGCTGGCGGAGGCCTTGAATATAGTGGCGGTCTGTTCGCTAGCGCTTGGCCAACTGGAGGATGCGCAAACGTATTGGCGGCGGGCTATCGAGGCCAAGCCCGATTTCGTCGATGCTTATAACAATCTCGGCATGCTGCTTAAGGGGCTTGGCGCTTTGGTGGAGGCGTTGGCTATCTATCGGCAACTGCTGAGCATCCGTCCGGACCTCGCCGAGGCCAGCAACAATCTGGGTGCGGTGCTCTACGATCTCGGACGCCTCCATGACGCCGAGGCGGCGTACCGGCATGCGCTTGCGATCCGTGCGAATTACGCGCAGGCCCACTACAACCTGGGCATCGTGCTCCATGACCTGCGCCGTTGGCACGAAGCGGAGAGTGCTTACCGGCAGGCATTGGTTCTGTCTCCCGATGCAGGGGCTTACAACAACCTGGGCAACGTACTCAAGGAACTTGCCCGACTGCCAGAAGCCGAGGCGGCGTACCGGCAGGCACTGATCCTCAGGCCCCAATACGCCGAGGCGCTCAACAACCTGTCGAACGTGCTCAAGGAATCAGGCCGCCTGCCCGAGGCCGAGCTGGCCTGCCGGATGGCGCTCACTATCCGCCCTGACTACGCAGAAGCCCACCTTAACCTGGGCGCCTTGATGGGTGTCCTTGAACGCTTTCCCGAAGCGGAGGTGTCTTACCGCCAAGCGCTCGCAGTCCGGCCCGACTATGCGCAAGCTCATTACAACCTGGGCATCGTGCTGCAGACTCTAGACCGGCTACCCGAGGCCGAAGCGGCCTACCGGCAAGCGTTGCTGATCCGCCCGTATATGGCCGAAGCCCATAACAACCTGGGCATCGTGCTGTGGGCACTGCGTCGTTTGCCTGATGCCGTTGCGGCTTACCAGCGAGCGCTGGCTCTCAGACCCGATCTCGCCGAGGGGCACCACAATCTTGGTAACGTGTTGAAGGAGCTAGGCAATCTGACCGATGCAGAGGCGGCTTTCCGGCGAGCACTCGCGATCCGCGCCGACTATCACGATGCGAAAGTCAGTCTAGCAACGCTGCTGCTCTGCATGGGCGAATTCGAGGAGGGATGGCGGCTTTACGACTCTCGTTATGACCAGCCGGGATTTATTCATCACCAGACCCAGTCCTTGCTGCAATGTCCGCGGTGGCGAGGCGAAGCGCTTGCGGGCAAGTGGTTGCTGGTGTGGCAGGAAGATGGTCTTGGCGACATGGTTCAGTTCGGCCGCTACTTTCCTCGGCTCAAGGTACAAGGCGCGGTCCATATCGCATTTGCCTGTGCGCCTGCGCTGCATCGGCTATTCGCGGCTGTAGAGGGCGTCGATGCGGTCCTCGACCACGAGGCCGCGCTGGCCCGGGCGTCCGAGTACGATTATTGGACGAGCCCGATGAGCATGCCGCTGCATCTGCGCACGACCACGGACACCATTCCCGATCCCATTCGCCTGACGGCCGACCCGTTGCTCGTCGAACACTGGCGCGCGCGGCTGGCGACGCTTCCACCCGGCCGCAAAATCGGCCTGGTCTGGAAAGGCAATCCCAAACATCACAACGATGCCAACCGTTCGATGCCGTCGCTTGCAACGCTTGCGCCGCTCTGGAGCGTGCCCGGGGTCAGCTTCGTGAGCCTGCAAAAAGGACAGGGAGAAGAAGAGGGGCAGTCACCGCCCGCAGGTCTTGCGCTCCTGCACCTCGGAACAGAGCTGACCGATTTCGCCGATACCGCCGCCATCATCGGCGAGCTCGATCTGGTGATCTGCGTGGACACCTCCGCGGCACACATTGCTGCGTCGCTGGGCAAGCCGTGCTGGGTGTTGCTGCCGCGAGAAGACATCGACTGGCGCTGGATGCGCGAGCGTGAAGATTCACCGTGGTATCCGCAGACGCTGCGCCTGTTCCGGCAAGCGGCCGATGAGAGTTGGTCCACGGCTGTCGAGCGTGTGCGGCTGGCGTGTATGGCGACGTTCGCGAGTCCGGGTCATTCGCCGCCAGGATGAAGCGAACCCTTGCAGTGCGCTCGTTTGCTTCGCACCATGCCCTGCTTCCAAAATAGTTTTGTAAAGAAAACCGCTTGCGACAGCAGAGATTTTAAAATGCGTCAAAGCGGATGTCGATTTTCGGCAGCCTCGTTCGTCGTCAGAGAAACCAGCCTTTCTCAACCCGAGGTGATCCAATGACATTAAAGCTCTACGCTCATCCGTTCTCGTCCTATTGCCAGAAGGTTCTGGTCGCGCTGTACGAGAATGGCACGCCGTTCGAATGGCGCGCGCTGTCGCATGAAAACCCGCAAGTGATGGAGGAACTGACGGCGCTCTGGCCTATGAAGCGCTTTCCCGTGCTCGTGGATGCCGGGCGCACCGTGGTCGAGGCGAGCATTATCATCGAGCATCTGGGGCTATATCATCCGGGCCCCGTGCCGCTGCTGCCTGACGATCCCCGCAGCGCAATGGAAGTGCGCAGCATGGATCGTTTCTTCGACAACTACATCTCCACTCCACAGCAGAAGATCGTGGGCGACAGCTTGCGGCCGCAAACGGAACGGGACCCGCGAGGCGTGGCCGACGCCCGCGCGATGCTCGAGACCGCTTACGGCTGGCTCGACGGCGTCATGGCCGAGCGCAAGTGGGCCGTGGGCGACCACTTCAGCCTGGCCGATTGCGGCGCTGCGCCGTTCCTGTTTTATGCGGACTGGACGCATCGCATTGACGCGTCGTTCCCACACGTGATTGCGTACCGGAAGCGACTGCTGGCACGTCCGTCGTTCGCGCGCGCGGTTGACGAGGCGCGGCCGTTTCGGCCGTTTTTTCCGTTGGGAGCGCCTGTCGACCGCGATTGAAGCGGGCGGGCTGCACGAGGCCGGGCGAGCCGAGCCGTCGCCCTTACTCCGGGCAAACCCGATGTATCGCGTCAGTCGCCTTGCACCCCCTTTAGTTTTTCCTGCAATCGGACGTTATACGGGAGGACGTCACGCGGAATTCGATGACCCGGCATGTCGAGATGCAACCGGTGAATTCCACGCAAATTAAAACACCGGGGGCAAGGGATGACGGGTTTCGGATTCGGGCAACGTGGGCGCACGCTGGCGGCGGTCGGCAAGATCGCCGAACATGCGGGCAAGCTGGGCATTGAGATTTGCGATGTATCGGGGCACGTCGAGGAAGTGGCGGCCCGCGCTGCGCGTCAGGCGGATTTGTGCCACGGCTTGCAGCGTTCTGCCATGTCGACCATGGAGGGCAACCAGCGGATTGCCGCGGCGGCGCGTCAGATGCGCATCGTGGCAGATCAGGCCGCGTCCGACGTCGGCCAGTCCCAGGAGACGGTCAGGGTGTCACTGGCAGACATCCATAGTCTGGTGGACAGCGTCTCGGTGATGGCGGCTGAGATCGAGACCTTGCGAGCGTCATTGAGCGACGTCAGCAAGATCTCCGAAGAAATTTCGATCATCGCGCGCCAGACTAATCTACTGGCCTTGAACGCCGCAATAGAAGCGGCCCGCGCGGGCGAGTTCGGCAAGAGCTTTGCCGTGGTCGCCGCTGAAGTGAAGGCGTTGTCCGCCAAGACCGCGCAGGCCACGTCGGAGATCGGGACAACACTTACCAGGCTGTCGGGGCAGGCCGACCTGCTGATGGCCGAAGGTTCCGCCAGCGCGATACGCGCACAGCGAGTCAAAGAGGGCACGCATGCGATCGGCGAGGTTGTGTCGGCGACGGGGAAAGCGATCACCGAGTTGAGTGTTGAAGCAGAGCAAATTGCTTCGCAAACCGAAGCGATCGATCAGCAATGCAGCGGGCTTGCGTCTCAGGTCTCCGAGATGGTCGGAGGCGTCGAGCAGTCAAGCGGCAGCTTCACGAAGGCGCGCGATCAGTTGAGCAAGCTGTTGGGCGTGTCCGAAACCTTGATCGAGCTGACGGCGGAAGCGGGGATAGAGACACCCGACACGCGGTTTATAGATGCAGTCATGAATGCCGCGCAG
>Ga0302220_10001059_pt1 | contig 21857 bp, 10 predicted proteins | sample II_Palsa_E1_3_FD_194572 | JGI IMG/M metagenome (GOLD analysis project Ga0302220, IMG submission 194572) | Peat permafrost microbial communities from Stordalen Mire near Abisko, Sweden - II_Palsa_E1_3 | ecosystem: Environmental > Terrestrial > Soil > Palsa > Peat permafrost | place: Sweden...
TCTGTAGTTTACCCGCATCAACCATGGCAGATCGTTTGCCGGGGAGCTATAGTCATTGTCGTTCACTGTCGTCAATTCCCCACGCCCAAACATGTGCAACTTTTCTGTCGGGGCATAGTCGATGCGGAAGACCTCCTGATTCACGGGCTTGGAGGCTGAGTAGTTGGTTTGGTAGTTGTAATTGTTGTTGCTGACAGCGAGGTTGGTAAAAGCATACTGTGGATTCGCACCAAGGGTGTTGTTATACATGATCTGCATTAGCATCTGCATCTGGGTATTGATTTGACCCGAAGGTATCTTGTTAGCTGGGAAGCAGCCGGTGCCCGCCGTGGCTGAATTTGTCGGGCAACTGCTGGCGGAAGCACCCGGCATCCGGATATGGATCAGGGTGGCCTGGGTTTGGTTTGCGGTTCCCTGATTATAAGTTTGCGAGAAATCGCCATTGATCTGAGCCTGGGTCGGAACGGTGTAGTTCTTGAGTCCGTCAGGCGACGTGATGGGCGAGTCTTCAAGAGAGACGAAGAAGAACAACTTATCCTTGTTTCTATTGAAGTGACCTGGCCAGTAGACTGGACCGCCAATTGTACCGCCAACAGTGTTGTAGCGGTAACGGGGACGAGGCTGATTGTTGCCGAATTTATTGAAATAGCTGTTAGCGTTCAAGTCCTCATTGCGAAAATAATAGTAGAGTCCACCATGGAACTGTTGGGTGCCGTTCTTGGTGACGAAATTGAAGTTTCCACCGGCGGTTTTTCCATATTGCGCCTGATAGTTCGAACCCATGAGGGTGACTTGCTGAACGGCATCAAGATTCAGCGGTGTATCCAGCGTGTTGAGACCGCGCGTATTGCCGGTGACGCCATCGATCGTGGCCAAATTGTATTCACTGTTGACACCATTGACAGTCGGGGTTCCAGAAGTACCCAGGCTGCTTGAACCATAGCCACCGGAGCTACCTGGTTCTACCACGCCCGGCAGCACGCGAGTCAGTGCCATCGAATCGCGCCCAATCGCCAGCAGGTTGTCCAACTGCTCGGTATCGAGCACACCGGAACGTTCGGAGCTGGTGGTCTGGAGTGGTGTGATGGCCGCTGCAACGGTGACCGATTGTGATACCTCTCCTATTTGCAAGGTAAGCGTCCCCGTAGCAAGGCTCTCCGAAGCGCTCAGCCGCAGATTCACCTGTCGCAATTCTTTATAGCCCTGGGCCTGGATGATCACAGTAAATGTCCCAGGCTCCACGTCTGGGAAGATAAAGTCCCCGTTCGAACGGACTCGTGTCGTCACAATGACACTGGTCTGCTGGTTAACCAACTTCGCCTCCGCGTTCACCACGACTCCTCCGCTCTGATCAACGACATGGCCACTAATAGTGCCACTAGAGGTTTGAGCATGACACGGAAGAGCGAAGTAACTGAGCACGGTTACGACTGCGACTAGCCTCAAAAAAAAATTCATGTTCACAACTCCTCGTTCACACATATTTGCCTGCAGCTTGTCACGATGGCCTTTGAGCGAAGCAACTCAAAGTCTGAATCGCTTTGTGAATACGTATACATTTCTGTGCGGATTGATACTTAAATATGAAATATACGATTGTCAATTGTTCCCGAAATTCATCCTGAACCTTCAATTTCACTTAATAGAACATTCCGCTCGCATTCAAGCCTGCGGGAAATATAAGTTCCAGCCAATTCAGCAGCAGAAATGACTGTCCCACTCAGAACGTAAAGCGCCGGCAACATAGTACGGTAGACATTTCTACTGGCAACATGACTTCATTGTCAATAAAAACATATTTGGAGTCATTTTGGCTCGAGTCTGGGTCCTGGTGCGGCATCGAGATGCTTCCTTTATGTGAGGGGCGAACGCGGGTTGCACGACAGGCTGGCGTAGACGTCCCGCGGGGTGATCCAGATGCGGTACAAGGAGAGCCTCAAGCTTGCAGGCGACGGCCACAACAGCTCGTCTTCACGCATGACGCCCGCCGCGTGAACGAGACTGAGCCCTGCCTTCCGGAGGGCAGAGCCTTTGCCGGTTCTATAGCTCTAGATCGTCAGACCATTCTCCGTTGCGGCACAAAGATTACTGGCCTTTGCCGAGACGCCGGTAGTACTCAGCTACCGCGTCCTGATAGCCTGACGGCACGGTCTGAGGCTTGCTCGTTCGCACCTGTCCGCCCTGCGCATCGTCCGTGTTTCGGCGCAGCTGCAGTTCGAGCTTATCGACATCATTCAGCACCTGGGTATGCAGTTGCTCAACCATTTCCGGATTACCCGGAAAGCGGTTGGGGTCAAGCTGCTGCATCTCCTTCACCAGGTTCTGAATCTCCCTTTGCGCTGCGGGGTCGTTCTTCGCCAGCTGATGCAACTGGTTCAGCTCCTGCAATCCCTGACGGATCGTTCTCTCGGAGTCCGCCGGAGCCGAAGTGTTCTCCGGTACAGTCACGCGGCGTTCTGTTCGGTCGAACTGATTGTTGCCCGTGTTTACATTCCAGGTGGCAACTCCGTCTCCACCACCACGTGGATTATTGTTTCCTATGTCCCCAGTGTCTCCTCCTGTCCGCACCGCACCGCTTCGCATACCATTCTGTCCGCCACCCTTACGTCCGGCTTGTTGCCCGTTACTCTGTTGGCCGTTGCTCTGCTGGCTACCGGCCTGTTGTTGGCCGCTGCTTTGGCCATTTTCCTGTTGGCTGCTGTCCTGCCGCTGGCCGCGCTCCGTTCCCTGCCCCTGCCGGCCGGGCCGCGCCCCCTGGGCCGGCCCCGACGACAAACTCTGGATCTCATTACGCAAACGTTCGACTCGGTCCAGCGCTGCCGTCTCTGTTTCCTGATCCGCCTTCTTTTGTTCGTCGGTTCCGGTGCCCATTCCCTGCTGCGCCTGCCGCGTCTGGTCGCTCAGCTTCTTCAGCCCTGAGGCAATCTCGCTTTCGGTTCCGTTCGAGTTTGGATTGATCCCGCGACGCAGCCAGTCGGCGGTTCGCTGTACGCGATTGCCCAGGTCCGACTGGTCCATCTCGCTGAGCGCATCGCGCAGCTTCGACGATGTGCCGGGCTGGTTGAGAGCCAGCTCGCGTGCTGTGTCTCGCAGACCTTTCTGCAGATGCCCGAGATCGTCCGAGAGCTGCTGACGATCGTCGGCCAGCTTGTTGCGCTCCTGCATCATGGAAGCGATTTGCGACTGCGACATCTCGCCATTCTCGCCGTGCTGAGCCGCAAGCGAGCGAATGCGGTCGGCCTCCGCGCTCTCCTCGCGGGTAAGGCGCGACGCTTCGCGCGAGAGCGAGTCGAGTTTGCCGGAGGCTTGCTGTTTCTGCGCGCCACCCAGAAGATTCGTCGCAGCTCTGAGCTGTTCCGCTGCTTGCTTTGCCTGTTCGGAGCTCTGCTGGCCGTTTTGCTGTTGGCCGCCTGCACGCTGCATCTGTTGACCGGCGGCACGCAGACGGTTCAGCGCCTGCTCTACTCGCGGATCGGTATTTCCGTCTTTGGATTCAGCATCACTCTGATTTCCGCTTTGCGCTTGCTGCGACTGGCCTGCCTTTCCCTGTCCGGAGACACCGTTTGCGCTTTGCTGATCGGTCTGTCGGCCCTGCATCTGCTCCATCTCGCGCTGTAACTCCTCGGCTTCGCGGCGCAGCATCTCCTGCTGCCAGCGCTGCTGGAAGGTCTGCGCCTTGTTCTCCTGCTGCGCCAGTTCCTCCTGGCGTCGCGCAAGAGCATCGAGTTTCTGGAGCGCGTCGTCGATCTTCTTTGCCTGCTCCTCTGCGGGGGAGCCGGTTTGTGCGGTCTCGTACTGATTCTTTTCAGTGTCGAGCTCAAGATCGAAAAGGCTGGCGAGATCGCGGCCCGCACTGCCACCGCCACCACCACCGCCGCCACGCTGACCGAAGGCAACCTGAATCTTACGGAAGGTCGCTTCTGCACGCAGCAGTGCCTGCAAAGCCTTCTGCTCGTTCGGCATTGCGTCGTACCAGGCAAGCTGCTTCAGCTTATCCGCTGAGGGCACCATCGCGGCAGCAGCGGCCTGCATATCTCTCTCGAAGCTGTTGAACTCCTCGTTCGCCTCAGCGAGATCTCTGCTCTGCATTCTGCCTGAGAGAGCAAGCACCTGCTCCCTGAGCTTCACCTGCGCCTCGGAGAGGAGCTTGCCCATATCCGCCGCCTGCTGTGACGTGGATGCTTTGTCGTTCTGCTGCTTCCAGGTTGCGGCGATCAGCTCCTTCTCACGGCGTGAGATGTCCGTCTGGTTGCTCTGCCCCTGTCCACCGCCGCCTCCTCCACCGCTCTGCTGCGACTGCGAGAATTCGCGCTCGAACGGCTCCGCCTGAATGAAGCTAATCTCTGTACGCGACTCCGCATGCGCGTCCTTCGCTGTGGCATAGAGGCTCACGACATCGCCAGGAATTAGTTTGAAGTCTTCGAGGCTCAGGGTTGTTTTTTCATTTGAGCTCTTTACGCCGGGCAGCTTTAGAAGGTTGATTGTCTGGTCCGGACCGCCGTTGACCGAGTAGTGCAGGCTTACATGACTGAGACCGAACTCCGCCCCGGCGCGGACGCCGACCGTGATCTCTTCGATCGGGCTTGCGCGATAGTCCTGCGCAGGGCGGTCGATGGCGACTTCGGGAGGGTTGGCTTTGCTGGTCGAGATAAAGTAGTCCTCCGAGAGCCGGACCTGCTGGCCCTGATCCATCGCGGCAACATGGTAGGCTCCGTCCTTTTCCATGTGGATGGTGCCGCGGTAGCGATTGGCTTCGCCGCCGGTGAGGTGCAGGGGTTGTCCGTTGTCGAGGACCAGCATGCCGTCCTTTAGCGGGTTGTCCATAACTATCGTCAGCTCAGCGTCCGTGCCCTCGAGTGCTCTGAGGTCGCCGCTGTGCTCCTCCGAGACCTGCTGCATGCCTGTCCACTTTGGGTAGTGGTATGTCACCTGGATCTGCTTCACCGCGGGTAGATCTACGACGCGGAAGTTGAAGTGCTTCGACTTTATCGGACCCGCTTCGACGTAGTACTCTACGTTCTCCGGCAGGCCGGCAAACAGGAACTGAAAGCCTGCGCCGCCCTCCTGCGGCTGCATCGCCACGGGCTCCCACTTCGATGCGCTGTGATAGCACGCGTAGAGGTTCACCTTGTTTGTTTCAAGACCAACGACCTGCGCGGTCACCAATTGATCGCTGTTGCGACGTACCGCCGCATCACCGGGCGTGACGCGAATTTCGTAGAGTGGAGCGGCGTTGTGCTTCGAACCCGTCCATAGCAAAGATGCTCCGTAGCCGAGATGACCGGGCCTGGCGACAATCATCCACGCCAGTACGCCGACGCACGCGACACAGATGCCCACGAGGACAAGCAGACGCTGGTGGGGTACGAGACGCACAGGAGATGCGCCGCGGGTTACAGAGAGCGTGTCCGCAGCGAGGAGTTCGATGAAGGGATCGCTCGCCTGCTCGCGTTCGGCGAAGGTGAGGAGTCGCTGGTCAAGCTCGGGAAACGCGGCTTCAGCACGATGAATGGAACGCTGGCGGTTCAGCCGGAGCCAAGGGAGGGCTAGCCCAAATCCTGTTGCCGACAGTAACGCCGCAAGTAACGCCAGCCGCGCGGGGGGTAGACCGTGCTCAGGGAAGGCGAAGGCGTTGAGGATCAGCGTGAGAAGGAGGGTCGTGAGGAGTGCGGCCACGGCGACTACAGCAGCACCGCGTACGCTGGCGTCAAGACGCAATCGGCGCTGCACCTGTCCGATGTAGAGGTTGAGCTGCTCTCGCCGGCTCATACTTCCTCCCGCTGCGTGCTTAGATAACGGCTGGCCACCCCGGACTCGGCGATCGCCGCAATCAATAGGAGAAGCATAAACCACCACCAGAGATTGTAGGGAGTTTTTCGCGCTTCTGCGGTTGAAACGACCGATGTCTGCGTTGCGGCGGCGCTCCCGCTCCAGGAGCGCAGAACGTCGTCCGGAATCAGATCGAGCGCAGATTCACGGCGGTCGGGATTGACCGCAATCAGGGCCTCCTGGCCGCTCGCAAAGCGAATCTGATAGAAGCCGGCGTGAGTCAACCGAAAGGACTGGGCTGTGGCTTCCTCCTGCAGGATCAGCGGGCGTCGGCCATCAGGACCCACAATTTCGACTGCAGCTCCCTGACTGTTATCCAATACCTCGTTGGTTGCACTGCGCAGTTGCACGAAGGAGTCCACCACCCGTGTGCCGCTGAGACGTTCCATTCCGGAGAGATATCGCGATGTATGGTCGACAAACGACACAAAGACGGGATGCAATGGAAGGTCGTTTGTTACATTGTCCAGACCTGAGGCCAGCAGCAGTACATGGCCCTGGCCGATTTGTTTATCGAGCAGTAAAGGAGTGCCGTCGGCCAGGCGTGCCGCCACGCGTGAGTGTCCGGCATCCACCACTGCCGCATAGAAGAACTTTGCGTCCGCCCAGCCGGCTGCGTCCTTCATCGCAGGATGTGAGGTATCCATCTGGCCGATGGTTGAGAAGCCTCCGGTTCGCGAATAGAAATGCGCGTCCGTTACACTCTCTCCAAAGACCGGGATGCGTTGATGATGCGCCTCCGATGTACCGGTCGCGATCAGTACGTTACCGCCGTTGTGCACATCTCGCATGAGGCTGTTCTCAAGGATCGACGGGATCGATGCTACGTCTGAGAGCACGACGAAGGCATACTTCGCTGGATCTACATCAGCAGCCTGTGCGGCGTTGATGGGCTGGAGCACGAAGGATGCCTGAGCGGCGGCCGTCAGGGCAGCACCGAAGTAAAGCGGAGAGCGGGAGTCGGTCGCCTGATGCACAAATAATATCCGTTCCGGGTCTGCTCGCTTCACGGCGAAGCTGCTGGCGTCGTCGGCAGGAAATTCGTCGGCTGAGTCGATCCTGATCTCGCAGCGGCTCGCTCCATAAGGCACGTCGAGCGAGTCGAAAGTAACGGTGGCGCGGCCGTCGGGAAGCACTTCTGCTTTGCGCGTCGACGCTACCGTGCCGTTGATGATCAGCGAGACTGTCCGGGTGGCGGCTGGAGTCTGGTGGCCGGTGATCACCGCAAGTACCCGGGCACGCTTCGGGTCCACCAACTGGCCTGGAGCTTCAACGCTTTCAACCGTCCAGTTCGGGACACTCGCCTTCGCAACGGGATGCAGCACCAGTGATACATTGCCCGGCATGACCATGTCGGCAAAGTTCACCGGCATATTCGAGGCCTGCATATCACTGAACAGATGCAGCTCCACCGGTGCATGCACCGTCTCAGTCAGCGCTCGCATCCCCCGCCCAAGCTCGCCGAAGTTGCCGTGCGAGTCACTCGGCTGGATGCTCTCCACGGCAGCTCGCAGCGCAGCTGAATCCTGGATTGGCTGCGTCAGCACCTGCAAGTCACCGCCTAGCGTCATCACCTGAGCGCGCTGCGATGGTTTGCGTGCCCCAAGTATTTTGAGTGCCTCCCGTTTTGCATCCGCGAGCCGCGTGCCGTCGCGCATGCTGAACGAGTTGTCGACTACGACCAGCATCAGCCTGTCACTCACAGACGACGAGCGCCGCAGAAACGGATTGGCAAATGCAATCACAAGCAGAAGCATCACAAGTGCTCGCAACGCAAACAGCAGCAGATAGCGCAACCGGCGGTGCCGCGTCGAGCTCTGCGTGCCACGCTCAAAGAACATCAGCGAGCTCACGGGCCTCGGCGTTGTGGTGTGACGGCGAAGTAGATGGATGTATACCGGCAACCCCACAGCCAGCAGGCCCGTCAGAAACCACGGAGTAAGGAAGCCCATTATCGGCCTCCCTGACGAAGGAAGAGGTATTCGCTCAAGGCCGCATCCAGCGGTTTGTCCGTTACGAGAAGGTGGTAATCCAGTCCTGCTGCGTGCGCCCTTTCGCTCAGTTGCTGCAGATGAGAGTCCATCTTTCTGCAATATTCGCCCTTAACATACTCGGGGATTACTTCGAGTCGCTGATCGCTCTCGAGGTCTACCAGAATTGCAGGGCCGCGCAGCTCCGGGCGAATCTCCTTCGGGTCAAGTACATGGAAGAGTACCACCTCGCTGCCGTGAAACCGCAGCGGCTCGATTGTTCGCACGATCGTCTCCGGGGCTTCATAAAAATCGGAGATAATGAGGACCATTCCTCGTCTGCGTAAAAACTCCTGGAAGTGAAGCAGGGGCTTCGAGAAGTCCGTACGTGCTCTGGGCTCCGCCTGTTCGAGACCACTCAGTAATCGGTTTAGTTGACCCTGCCTTGTCGACGGTCGGATGTAATTTCGCACCTCGTCGTCAAACACAATTAGTCCTGCCGGATCGCGTTGGTTGTGGAGCGCCAGATAAAATAGTGACGATGCCGTATACCTCGCGTAGTCCATCTTCGATACTGCGTGCGAGCTGTAGTTCATTGAATTGCTCGCATCGAGCAGAATAGTCAGCTGGCTGTTCGTCTCTCCACGATAGCGCTTCAGATAACAACGCTCGGTCCGCGCAAAAAGATTCCAGTCTACGTGACGAAGATCGTCTCCTGGTGTGTAGGCGCGATACTCCGCAAACTCTTGACTGAAGCCGAAGTCGGGCGAACGGTGTAACCCCGCGACGAAGCCGTCTACTACGGTCTTCGCAATCAGATCCAGGCCGGAGATACCAGCCAGAACTGCGGGGTCGAGGAAGCGCTGCATGCTCATATCTCCTTCGGTGGTGGCATGTACGCCAGCAGCCGGTGCAGAATTTCGTCTGAATCAATCCGCTCTGACTCTGCATGGAAGTTCAGCAAGATGCGATGACGAAGCACTGGGATCGTTAGCGCAGTGATGTCCTCGTACGTCACGTGATACCGCTTCCGCGAGAGAGCCCTCGCCTTTGCGGCCAGCACGATGAACTGCGCTGCGCGGATACTCCCACCGTAGTTCACATACTTTTTCACGAACTCCGGCACGTTTTCGCTCTTGTGTCGCGTAGCCCGTACAAGGTTCACTACATACCGCGCCAGCGACTCGCCAATGGGCACCATCCGCACCAGTTGCTGGAACTCGAGTAGTTCCTCTGCGCTGGTCACGGCACTCACTTTAACTGTCTTCGTCGCCGTTGTCAGATCTACTACCTTCAGCTCATCGCCCGCGCTGAGGTAATCCAGCAGCGTGTTGAAGAGAAAACGGTCGAGCTGAGCCTCCGGCAGTGGATAGGTTCCCTCCAGCTCGATCGGGTTCTGCGTTGCGAGAACGAAGAACGGCGCCGGCAAGCTATAGATATGGCCGCGCACTGTGCATGAGCGCTCTTGCATCGCTTCGAGCATCGCGGCCTGCGTCTTCGGTGGTGTGCGGTTGATCTCGTCGGCCAGGATCACATTGCCGAAGATTGGTCCTTCTACAAAAGTCCATTTCCTGTGCCCTGTGGTTATGTCCTCTTCGATGATGTCCGTGCCCGTGATGTCGGACGGCATCAAGTCAGGTGTGAACTGTATCCGCCGGAAACTCAATCCCAACGTCTCCGCAATGGTCCGCACCATCAGCGTCTTCGCCGTACCAGGCATGCCAGTGATGAGGCAGTGGCCGCCTACAAACAATGCAATCAGTATCTGGTCGAGCACCTCATTCTGACCGACAATCACCTGGCGTACCTGAGCAAGGATGTTGTCGCGCACGGTATGGAATCGTTCGATGCGCTGCTGCAGCTGGGCTGCGTCCGGTGTGAGTTCAGCAATGGTCTCCATCGATTGGCGTCCCTCTCTTTTATTTCTTCTCTGTGTCGGAATTCGTTGTCTGTGTTTTGTTGCTCTCTGCCGATTTGATCTGCACCAGCAGCTTCTGTGCCGGACGGAACCCTGGAGCTGTCTCCAGAGAAAGGAGCACGCTTTCCTCCGCCATGTCGTTCTCGCCTGCTGCAAAGTAAGCCTGAGCGAGGTTGAACTCGGTCGATGCCTTGTCGAGCGGATTCAGCGCAAGCACTGCTGTGTACTCGCGTATAGCGCCTGCATTGTTAGCCTGCGCCAGCCACAGTTGTCCCAGATGACGGTGCAGGTCTTCATTCTCGGGATAGATATAGTTGATGCGGTCGAGAGTTGATGCGGCGTCCTTCGGTTTGCCCAGTTCCTCTTCGAGCGATGCAAGCCTCGCCAGTGTCTCCGGACTCTCTCCACCTGCTTTTTCGTACTCGGTCAGCGTGGTCATTGCGCCGGGCTTGTCTCCATTTGCCAGTTGCGCCGCGGCCAGGAACTCATATGCATTTGCGTCGCCCACATATTCGGGATACAACCTCAACACCTCCGGTGCGGCCTTCGCAACCTCATCGTTTTTGTTTGACTGCGACAGTCCTGCCAGATCCTTCAACTGCCTGCGCCACGTATCGAAGTTTGCCACTGTCTGGCCGACGCTCTTCTCCAGCCACGCGGTGTAAGCCTTATCGAATTCCTCAGGCGAAAGATGCAGATCACTCTGAATAACCTCTGGCGTTGTCTTCAGCGCGGCGAAGGAGTGAACCATGTTAAGCAGCTTGTCGTCGCCCCAGCGCTGTTTGATGTAATCGCAGATACTGCCCGCCTCGTAGTAAGAGACGAGGACCTGCGAAGGATACTCAGGAGAGATGAAGCCCTGATCCATCTGCGCAACCGGCAATAGTTTTTTGTCGCGGATGGCCAGCAGTATCTCAGGCGTCAGACGGTCGCTCCACTCCGGTGAAGCCTCGCCCTCCTCATGTACCGCGAGACCTTCGGTAAACCAACGGGGCACGCGGTGGTTCGTCGCCGAAAGGATGTAGACGTGACTCATCTCATGCCACAGGGTACTGCCCCAGTTGAAGTCTCCCGGTCTGCGTCCCGATGGGCTATCCATTGCAACAACCTCGCCGAAGGTTACGCCGAGCGCACCGAGGCCAGGCATTCCCATCGTTCGCACGGCGAAGTCTTCATGGTCGGGATAGACCTCTACCTGTACCGGTCCGGGTAACTTCATTTTGTATTTTTTGTCGTATGTCGCAATTATTTTGTGCAACTCGGTCTGGAAGTAGGGACGCAGCAGATCGGCTTCACTCTTTCGCAGGCGAAGAATAGTGGTGTCATCGCGAAAGGTAACGAAGTTTTTGTAACTGTCCAACAGACGCAAGCTATTTACTGTTGCGGCGTCTCGCTGACCGTTGTTGTAGCTCAGTTCCAATTGATGCAGCGGTTCTTCTTCTTGCCCCAGTCGCATGAGGTTAATACCGAGTTGTGAGCGCGCGGACCATAATCGCGGGTCGGCCTCGATCGCCTTGCGATACCAGGCGACTCCGTCCTCGTATCTCCGATTGAGTACCAGGTGGTAGCCCACAAGCGCGTAGCCCTCTCCATACGTGGGATTGACTGCATGTATCTTTTCGAACCACTCATCGGGCGACCGGTCTGCAAGTAGCTCTACGGCAGCGTGCACCGCCATTGCCTCCAATGCTTCACCTGAGAGAGCGATTGCCTTGTCCGCCTCTGCCACAGCTTCCTCTGGCTTTGCGTTTTCGAGTGCAAGATTCGCCAGCAGCTCGTGCGCTTCCACGAGCTTCGTATCCAGCGACAGTGCCTTGAACGCGTACTCGGTTGCTTTGCTGTCGAAGCCATCCGCGCTCACCTGTGCCAGTCCCAGATATGCCTGCGCATTCGTCGGATCCTGCTTCAGCGCCTCGTTGAACAGATCCACCGCCTCTGTGTTATTGAAACGGTCATGAAGAAGCAATCCCCAGCGCACGCGGTAGATCGCTTTGCTCCCGGGCTGCGCGACGGCTACACGGAACGCTTCGTTCGCCTGGTCGTACTGCTCAAGTCCCCAGAAACCCTCCGCGCGCAGGTACGCCTCACCGCTTTGGCTCAGCTGCTGATAACAGGCACTCGCCTCAGCTCGCCGCCCATGCCTGCTCAGCTCACGGCAGGCGTCCGGAGAGGCAGACGACGCTGCACAGCAGACGCTGGCCGCTGCGAAGGCTGTCAGCAGTACTACGCCGCATCTACCCAGAAACATCACTTTTCCAATTCCCCCTGCACGGTCACCAGCTGTAACAGCGCGTCGGTCAACTGACGTTTGTACTCACCCGGCTCCATCGCGGCCTTCTGATACTTCAGTGCATCGATTTTCTGCTCCAGCTCCTCTTTTTTAGCCAGTAGATCCCGCTTCGCCGGATCGTTCATGGCCGCCTGGCTTGCGCCGATGCGTACTACCGTCAGGCTCGACAGCAGTGCACCTTCTCTTCCCTGTGCTGTACCCGGCCGCACAGCCTCACCTTTTCCTGTGTCCTCAAATACCGCATGCTCTGTCGCGAGACGCTTCTGAGATTCGTAGAAGACTGCTGTCTTCCGGTCAGCGTACTGGAAGGCCTCCATCGCGCTAATGGACTCGCTCTTGTCCACGTCGGCGGTGGGATCCTGCAGGGCCTCGGCCCAATAACGCGCAAAGACCGTTGCGTTTTTCTCTGTGCCAGTCTTTGTCGCTGCTATTACGCCGCGGTTTGGCCGCTCAAGCGCTTCCACCGAACCGCCACTCGCGCTTGTCGTATTCACCACCAGCTGCCGCTTTGCCGGCACACGGTCGCACAGGGATGCAAGCTCCGCCGAAGATATGTCCGGGCCGACAAGGTTGAATTTATACTCCACTCCGTCGAACGAGCCGTGGCCGATCAGCGTGAGCACGAGGTCGTCCTCCGGCTTCGCCTGGCGTGCAATCTGCATCATCGTGTCCGTGAGTCTGTTTTTCGTGGCATCTTTTCCAGTCAATGTGTAAACATGCGCGTCGCTCGATGCCCTGAATACCTTGTCCAGATCCCTGGCGGTCGCTGTAAACCGCTGTTCGTAGTCCGGTTCTCCTCCCAGACCGGCTACCGTCACGTAGTAGACGCTCGCCTGCAATGGCAATACAGCCAGAAGCAGTGCGCCAACTGCAGACAGGTGTGGGGTCAGCCTCATATCACACCCCACTTGCGCCGCAGCAACCACTCTCCGGATATCAGCCCCAGTAACAGTAAAAATACGATGGGCATATTCCAGAGCTCTTTTGTATCGCGCACTGAGATTCCCGCCTCCGAGTAGGAGATTTCGTTCGGCAGCCGGTTCAGTTCGTCTGTGTTCCAATATCGGCCGCCGGTCTGCGACGACAACTTTTCCAGCAGCTCGCGATTTTGCTCTGTGTGGAAGTTCTCTGCCACGGCGTCCGTTCGCTCGAAGGTCAGCACATCTCGCCCCAGTTCGTCTGTGCCACGTCCTGCAGTCAATTCCGCGACATACTGGCCTGGTTTATCGGCTGTCCACTCCGTCTGAAAGGTTCCTGCGCTATCCGGCACCGGGATGAGATCCACGAGTGCCGAGCTGCTCTCCGGTCCGATGATGTGCGCCACCACGCGCGCATCGGGAGCGGGCACGTATTCCTTGTCCCGAACCGTCGCGGTAAGACGCACATGCCCGTCGTCCATCAGGCGCTGCACCGGCATCGAGGCTACGACTCGTCCTGGAGAGTCGGCTGCCACCCAGCGCAGCAGTTGCTGCCAGAACATATCGTGCGTGGGATCACCCAAGGCCTGGCTCATTTGCCAGCGCCACGTACCCGAGGTCGCCATCACTGCTGTTCGTCCGCGACCATAATTCTGTGTCACCAGCAGGGGCAGCCTTTCGCGGCTTGTATTCATCTCCGCCAGCACCGTCGCGCCGGGCTTTGGAGTTCCTGCATCCTGATAGTCCATCATGTAGGGCAGCTTCTTCCAGCGCTCGATGTTTTTCACAGGATCATCCACCAGGCGCGTCACCGCACTTTCCGCACCTGCCGGGGTTAGCTGCGCTGTCGCCGGATCGCGATGAAAGGTATTCTTTCCATTCGGCAGAAACGTCGGCAGTAGTTCGGTCACACTCGATGCACCCCATCCACCATCCGCCAGCGCGAAGCGCCCGCCGAGGAAGAGCAGTCCGCCACCGCGCTGATCCACAAACTCGCGCAGCAACTCCTGCTGTCGCGGCGTGAAGTAGCCAGCCTCTACCGAGCCGATGATGATTCCGTCATAGCGGAAGAGGTCCTCCGCCTTCGCAGGAAAACCATCCGCTAACTCCGATGGGTCGCTAATTCCCTGCCGGTAGATCTTGTTCTCCGTCGTCCGGAGCATCGATACTACCTGTATCTCCTGGTCGTCCTCCGCAGCGCGCCGGATGAATTTGTACTCCCAGCGCGGCTCTCCTTCCACGTACAGAATTCGCCGCTTGTCGCCGCTGACGCTTACGAGTCGCGCTGTCGCATTGTTCACGTTGTTCTCTTCGCCACCGAGCGGGTTGAGCGAGAACTGAATGCTCTTCACGCTTGCCGCTCCCGCGTCGAAGAAAACCGTCTCCGTCTGAATGGTTCCGTCCTCTCCCAGCGTCACCTCCTTCGAGGTCAACAGCTTATCTCCATCCCTTACCGCGAGAACTGTGGTCTTTCCGGCATAGCCGTGCTGATGGAAATTCACTGTTGCCTTCATCCTCGAATCCGCCATGGCACGAGGAGCTACGCTCACATCATCCATCTCCACATCATGGTCTGCGTGCTCTCTGCCGAAGCCTATCGTGTGTACCGGGAGCCTTCGGTTTCGTAGTGCGCTGATCGTATCGAGGTCGATGCCTCCTCTGTTCTCCGCACCGTCGCTCAGCAGCACGATCGCTCCCAGCGGCAGGTCCGCGGTATCCGCTACCAACTGCTTCAGCCCATCGTTGATGTGAGTCGCCGCTCCCGCAGGCTGCACCTCTTCGATCTTCGCGATGCGGGACAAGCCACCATCCAGCCGGTAGACACGCGTCTGGAATCTCCGCTGCAGCCCCGCGAGAATGCCGTCGTTCAGCGCCTTCACCGCCGCAGCCTCCCGTGCCGTCTTTCGGTCGCTTCCACTGTCTGCGATCGCCATGCTGCGTGAATCGTCCACCAGTACGGCTATCATGTTCTGCTGCGAATTCAGCTCAGCCACCGTAATCGCCGGTTGCCACAGCAGCAGCAGCACCAGGGTCACGAACAACGACTGCAGCATCCACACCACGACCGCCCGCCATGTCCGCATCCGTGGAGCGGCCTCCGGCAGTCTGGATCGGATCAACCATCCGAGCAATGACGCCGCAACAACGATGAGCAGAAGCAGCACCCATCCCGGCCACGTGCCAAGCAGGATGAATCTGCCTTTGGTGAACACCGGTATCGGGTACCTGAAGAAGAATTCAAACATACCTGGAGCCTGCATCCCGGAAAGCGCTACTAACTTCAATCAGAGCCACTGAACGCAACAATCAGTGCGTCATGCCGTAGACGATATAGTTCAGCCCCACGCGAAACGCCATAGAGGCAAACTGCTCCGGGTACTCGGGATCGTCCGCCCACTCCCATGCGTCGCCCAGATGCATGTTGTGACAGATCGCCACGATAATCCGGCCGTGGTCGTCGCGGATAGCGCGCCACTTCGCCACGTAGCCGTCCTTCTCGTAGGTTCTGCCTGTGCGGATGTATTGCTCGCCTGGCACCTGAAAGCGGTCGTCCATGTCATAGAGAACATGGAAGATTTCGTCCTTGTTCTCCAGATCTTCTACGGGCCGGTCGGGAAAGACCTGCCTCATGCCGTTCATGAAATTCTCCCAGTCAGCGGTTCCGTGGAAGTCGTCCACCATCAGGAAGCCGCCTTTGAGGAGATACTCGCGCAGCCGCTTTGCCTCCTCATCAGTGAACGACCATGTTTGTACCTGCACCGCATACACCCACGGGTAATTGAAGATGTCGTCCGAGTCCAGATTCACTACCTGCTCGGTCGGTCTTCCCTGAACCCGCGTCAGGCGGTTCAACGCGATCAGAAACTGGCGGTCGGCCTTTGGATAGTCCCGCGCCCAGGTCGCTCCCCGGCCAAAGCCGAACCCACCGTATCCTCTGCTTTCCATGTTCGACGTATAACTAAGCCGCGACCACGCAAACTCGGCCTTCACGTTGCTCTGCTCAGGCTGATAGCCCCAGTCCGCAGTTCTTTGGTACGCAACCAGCGCAGTGCAGAAAACCGCTGCAATCAGGGCGACCATCATTGCCTGCAGGAGCTTCATCGGCAAATCCTCTGGTAGGCGCGAGAATATCAGAATCTTCGCGTTTTATTCTTTGCTCGGGCTTCCGTCCGCTTTATGTTGCTTCTATAGACGAGTGTGCGGCTATATTGTTGCATCTGTTCCCTGCAGATTCCCTAATTGCCCGAATCTAAACAATCTTCGACCGTACTGCGCCTACTTCTACACGTCGCAGCGGCTTGTAAGCTACGCCGCTGCATGAGAGTATCTCGTCAATGCGTGGCGCAGATGCAGATCCACGCCTCAGGAGACCACGGCCCGTGCAGCGGCGCGATTTCATTCGGTTCGGCAGCCTTACCTTCGCCCAGACAGCCGCAACGGGAGTTTTCCACGGCGAGGCTCCTGCCCGGATGCAGGGCCAGATGCCGTCGCACACGCCCGCCGGCACGGACGCTCCGGCCGACGGCAAGGCAGACTATACGCTCCGCATCTCTCCGGTTACCGTTGAACTCTCCCCGGAGCGCATTCTAAGCACTATTGGGTATAACGGTCTCTCTCCTGGGCCAGTCCTCCGGATGAAGGAGGGCAAGCCCATCACGGTCGATGTCATCAACTCCACCAACGTGCCGGAACTCGTTCACTGGCATGGTTTGCTTATTCCCGCCGACGTCGATGGCGTCGAAGAGGAGGCGACACCGTTTGTGCCTCCTCAGGGCAGACGCAGGTATCAATTCACGCCGCGTCCGGCTGGCTCCCGCTGGTACCACTCCCATGCAATGGCAGAGTCCGACCTGCATCGAGGTTCCTATACCGGGCAGTTCGGGTTCCTGCATATCGACTCCGGCAACGACCCCGGCCAGTACGATCAGGAGCTCTTTCTCGCGCTTCGCGACTGGGAGCCTTTCTTTACCAGCAGTATGGAGGATGACGACGAGGAGGGACAGAACGATCCACAACTCGAAAAACCTGCGATTCTTAACACCGATCCGAACGGGCTGGAGGTTAATTCAAATACCTATTCCATTAATGACAAGGCGCTCGGTGCGGGGGAGCCCATACGCGTCAAGGAGGGTCAGCACATCCTTCTCCATCTGCTAAACGCCAGCGCTATCGAGAATCGCCGCATCTCCTTCTCTGGCCACAAGTTCAGGATTATTGCGCTCGATGGCAATCCCGTTCCCTCGCCACAGCTTGTCGAGACGGTCTTTCTCGGCGCGGGAGAGCGCGTCGACGCGATTGTTGAAATGGACCATCCGGGCGTCTGGGTTCTGGGAGCAGTTGAGGACAATATCCGTGCCGCCGGGCTCGGCGTCATCGTTGAATATGCCAACCAGCACCGCCAGCCGCAATGGATCAAACCCTCCACACTGCGATGGGATTACACCATCTTCGGTGCGCCCGAAGGAACACTGCCGGGCCGTGCTCCCGACCACACCTTCGACATGGTCTTTGAGAAGATCCCGGGCGGCTCCGGAAAATTCAACACATGGCTCGTCAACGGCAAGCCCTATCCGCACGAACAGGAGTTTGTTCTGCAGCAGGGCGCTCGCTACCGTCTTGTCTTTCGTAACCGTACCGACGACGCCCACCCTCTGCATCTTCACCGGCATCAACTTGAACTCGTCGAGATCAATGGGCGCAAGACATCCGGGATACTCAAAGACACTGTCGTCGTTCCCTTCTACGGTCGCGCCATGGTCGACTTCACGGCGAATCAGCCTGGACTGTCTCTTTTCCACTGTCACATTCAGCAGCACATGGACTATGGCTTCAAGGCGCTCTTCCGCTATGCCTGAACAACGGCCTGGCGTACACGACGAACTCACCCCAAGGCCGGCAGGCCAATTTTCCTGCCACTGTAGCTCCTGACGTTGCCGGTGCGGTCTGTTCGACAGGGGTACCCCCCCTGGGGGTTACCCTGGTTAAGTTGTTTTTTTCTTTTACTTACGATTTTAGGTGTCTGCAAAATATTCATTCCAGATGGGTTACTGGTAAATTCTTCTTTCTAAAGGAGTTAGTTGATTGTTAAGGTGAAAAAGCCCCGAATTTGCTCGGGGCTTTCTTTATCCTCTGTATCCAGTATAGCGGATGGAGGGAAACTACTACGCCACGCGATTTCGCTGGATTGGCACGGGGATTTGAGAGTTCAGGGCTTGACAGGTTTTGGAGATGGTCAGAGAGGACCATCTCCATGGAAAGAACCTGGATATGCCTTTGGCAATCTCAGGGTTAGTGTATGGCCGGGTATTTTTGCGTAAAGCTGTTTCTCGCGTTGATTACCTCGAAGCCGCCGTTGCGATCACCGACCAGCTCAAGATAATTACCTGCGTCGGTTCCCTGGGGGTTTGCGATGTATTTTTCGGCGGTGTTGTTTTGAGTGCCACCTTCTTCAGAGAAATGAAGCTGCCACAACGTCTCCAGTCCGGGAGCCTTCGCGATCGTCTGGAGAGTTGGAGTTGAACCTCCTTTCTTTGCGCCGTTGTCCATGATGGCGACGCGCGCATGAATGGCATCGACCAGCGCGGGACTCGAACTCTGATACCAGCCATGATGGGAGACGATATAAATATCGACGTGGCCAAGCCTGTTCGCGGGACACATGAGCTGCATTTCTTTATCCCAGGTGAGATCACCGAGATCGAGAATCTTCAGCTTACCGAAGGTGATCTCGATTCCAAGAGAGCGCGAGTTCTCTGTCTGATCGGCGGGGCGGGTCTCCGAAGCCGCACAAAACTGGTTAGGCTGACCAGCGCCAGGAAGAGCATCACCGATCAAATTGCCATCAGCGCTGATCACCATGGCGTGCATCCCCTGTATAGGAAGGATGTCGCCGGGATGAGCGAGGATGTGCTTTGATTGGCCCGTGGCAAGAACCTTCTGATACTCCGCATAACCGCGTTCCGTAATACCGTGATCGAGTTCACGGTTCGGTCCGTGGTCGATGAAAGTACCGACCGGAATGCGGGCGACGAGTTGCGGGACGCCTCCCACATGATCTTCATGGTAGTGAGTGAGAAGTACGTAATCGATTCTGGTGAGACCAGCCCGCTTCGCAACCGCAGCGATGCGATCTGCATCACGGTAGTTGTTGCCAGTCCAGCCGGTGTCGATCAACATGGATTGACCCGCAGGGGTGACGAAGAGCGTGGACTGACCTCCCTCAACGTCGATGAAGTAGACCCTGAGCGTGGCCACTGCGTTCGTGGGGCTCATGCTTTGCGAGATGGCCGCTTGCGATGCGAAGGATACGGTAAGAGCAAGGAGAGAGACGACAGCAGATCGCACGACAGACTTCATGGAGTTCATTTCACCTCACCTGACCGGAGTGTTTATGTCAGGTAGCCAGCATACTTCCATTCCTGAAGTCTGCAAAGCCGTAGAGAAATATACGCAGCTCGGGGCTTTGTCATTCGAGAAGGTAAAGACACAATCTGGTTTAGTTACCACCTGCCGGAGGCTCAAGCGGCGACGGTGTTTCCAGGCGGGGCAACATTAAAGACCGGGTGGCTGTGTTGTAGACGAACCATGCCTCGATGGCCGCCAGGCATGACGACCTCGTCCTTCTTCGTTAGAAGGTGAATTTGAGCGCGAACTGAATGTTGAACGGTTCGCCGTATCCGATGCCCGGGGCGGCGGCGCCATTACGAGTGTTGGTGATAAGACCAAAGGTGCTGCTTCCGATGTTGGAGACGACCGGGTTTGCAAAGTTGTTGAAGTTGAAGACGTTGAAGATCTCAACGCGGAATTCGGAGTTGATCTTCTCCGTAACGGGTGTGTGTTTGAACAACGAGACGTCGACAGTCCTGAAGTTTGGACCAACATAAGCATCTCGCCGCTCATCCCCGTAAGTACCGGCGGCAGGCGTTGTGAATGCGCTTCCCGCATTGCTCATCCAGCTGTATTGACGGCCGCTCGAAGTGCTCGAAGATAACTTCAGGCCAGTGTAAGGGTTGACGCCCTGAGTTACGTTCGGACGATCATGGAGCTGGTCGGTTTTGCTGATATCGGTGCTGATACCGGGGCTGATAGGTTGTCCGGACGAGTAGCTGTACAGCGCGTTGACCTGGAAACCTTTGGTGAGCTTCGGGGCAAAGTGTCCCAGCTGGGGCACGCTGTAGTACACATAGCCGTTTACATTGTTACGGCCATCAAAAGTGCTGGGACCGTAATCCTGGTGGAGGTTATAGCTATTCATCGGCGTCGTATTCGACGATACATCGTCCAGCGATTTGCTCCAGGTGTAGTTCAATGTGGCAGAAAGCCCCTTCCACGCTGCCTGTTTCACGGTGACCTGAAGCGCATTGTAGTTAGAGGCGGCCTCGAAGTTCAGCTGGTTGATGCCGAGCAGCGGCTTGCCACTGAAGGTTGGATTTTCGTTGGGGAACGACGTCTGCAGATAAGGACGGGCACTCGTTGTGGCGGTTCCGTTGGCGGCAGGCTGGTTGAGATCGTAGAGCACCTGCAAACGGCGCCCCTCGGTGCCGACGTATCCGATGGTAAGCAGGGTCGACCTGGTAAACTGCTGCTCGATACCAAGACTGAAGACTTCAGCATATGGCATCCTGAAGTTCTGGTTTACCCCGAAGGCGCCTACCTGCGGAGCGGTTGCGCCTACAAAGGGGTTGACGTTAGGTGCCCACTGCACGCCGGACTGAACGAAGATAACTGCGGCGTCAGGTCCAGCAGGATTGTTCTGCGCGTAGTTGGCGCCCCCGTTCGTCGTGGTCCCGACAACCCAGCTACTCATCTGCGGGAAGTCATAGAAGATGCCGTATGAGCCACGAAGAACAGTATTGTTGTTGTCCAGCGGAGACCAGGAGAAGCCGACGCGCGGAGCCACGCCGCCGTAGTAATTGGGATAGAGTCCGAGACTGAAGCCAGGAGTCGCCCCTGGAACGAAGCTGTACACATCGTTCCTCGCAGCCTGGATTGCGCCCGGAACGGTATAGCGAATGCCGTAGTTGATGTCCAGTTTCTTGGTGGCCTGGAAGTTGTCCTGCACCCAAAGATCCTCTGAGTTCAGTGTCCACACGCGCTGGGCATCGCCCTGTAACAGCTTGGCGCCCGAGGAGTTTGTCGTCTCACCGTTCAGATAGTCGGCAAGGGCAAGAATATTGGTATTGCAGGCGCCGGTGCTGGTCACCTGCGGTACGGGAAGGCTGGCGCAATTCGCTTTGTCTGTAGCTGAACCTGCCATCCAGGGTCCGCGAGTTCCATCAAAGGTAAACGTCCCGCGCGCACTGCTGAAATAAAGCTGATTGACGTTCGAGTGCCGGAACTCGCCGCCGATCTTGAGCGCGTGGCGACCAATCGTCCAGTGAAGATTGTCGGTCACGTGCCCGGTGACGTCGGTGCGTCCGGAGGGCTGCGTCGCGCCGGTCTGGTCGAACACCGTTCCCGTGAAAACAATGCTGGGCGCACCCGCCGCAATGATGCCCGGCTGCAGGCCAAGGTTCAGGCCAACACCGCCGGGATTGAAGTTCTGATCCGCATCGTTGAACGTCTGCAGGAAGTAGTTGACGCCGAAGGTGAGTTGGTTGAGCAGGTTAGGGGTAAAGATGTAGCTGTGGATGATTGAGTAATTGTGGATATGCATCGGCGCCGTCTGGAAGTACTGTGCATAGTCCGACGCGGTGGGTGCCGTCTGTGTTCCCGTGGTTCCCAGATAGCGGGCTGAGACGGTCTGCTTTTCGCTGAAGTGATGATCGAGCTTAATGATGCCATTGTAGCTGTTGTAGTTGGAGGTACCCTGAGCGAAGTAGTTGTTTGTGGTGGCGGGTCCACCCTTCGAAGCGGTCGGATAAAGAAGGTTATAGAGGTTCAGGCTGAGCGCGTTAGGTGTCAGGTTGTACTTTTGAAGGAACGCTGTGCCG
>Ga0302220_10001060_pt1 | contig 21804 bp, 18 predicted proteins | sample II_Palsa_E1_3_FD_194572 | JGI IMG/M metagenome (GOLD analysis project Ga0302220, IMG submission 194572) | Peat permafrost microbial communities from Stordalen Mire near Abisko, Sweden - II_Palsa_E1_3 | ecosystem: Environmental > Terrestrial > Soil > Palsa > Peat permafrost | place: Sweden...
TGTCATCGTCCTCCAAGGACAGGGCGCCGTCTGGGCGCCAGGTGAAGCTTGTAGTCCCGATAGTGCCACGGGCACTTCGGATTGTCGCTTTCTTAAACAACGGCGCGGCCCCCGTTGTGCCCGCCCGGGCGCGGAGGATGGCGCCCGGGGATCGGGGCGACTATTCCGCGGATACCGCGGAATAGTCGCCCCGCTTCCGGGAGGGGCGGGTCAGGAGACCGGGGCGGGGGCGGCTGCGGGAATCAGGGCGGCGAGCATCGGCGGGAGGTCGCCGTCGTGGACGACGGTCAGGCGGTGGGTCGCGCGGGTGATCGCCACGTAGACGTCATGGCCGCCCTGGGGCGACTGAGCGATGATCCCGGCCGGGTCGGCCAGCACGACCCGGTCGAACTCCAGGCCCTTCGCCTGCGCGACAGTCAGCAGGGCCACGGGTGCGTCCAGCGCCTCGGCCCGGTCACCGGCGACGGCGCCGGGGATGGCGGCGGCCAGCTCCGCCTGCCGCGCGGCGGGGGCGATCACCGCGAGGCGGCCTTCCTCCGCGGCGGTGAGCCCGGCCAGTTCCTCCGCCACCACCAGGGCCACCGTCGCGCCGAGCTCCGCGGTACCGTCCAGCCCTGGCCCGCCCGGCCCCGCAGCGCCAGCTCCGGCCCGGACGGCGCGCGGGTGGGCGCCCTCCTCGCGGACCGACTCCGGCGGCTGCTCGTCCGGGGCGACGGCGGCCAGCACGTCGGCGGCTACGGCCATGATCTCGGCCGGGGTGCGGTAGTTGACGGTCAGGCGTTCCTCCCGCCAGCGATCCTTGACGTAGCGATCGAGCATCTCGCCCCACGAGCGGGCCCCGGCGGCGCTCCCGGTCTGGGCCACGTCGCCGACGACGGTCATCGAGCGGGTGGGCACCCGCCGCATGATCATCCGCCAGGCCATGGCCGACAGCTCCTGCGCCTCATCTACGATGACGTGCCCGTAGGCCCAGGCACGGTCGGCGGCGGCCCGTTCGGCGGTCGTGAGGTCCGGCCCCTCGTCGCGGTTCCGGCCCGCGATCATCGCCGCGTCCACCAGGCCCTGGCCGGCCAGCCCGGTCAGCTCCAGCACCCCCTGCGCGTAGTCCTCTTCCTCCTGCCGCCGGCGCTCCACGACGCGGCGCAGCGCCCGGTCCGCCGAGTCGTCGGGCCCCAGCAGCTCGGCGGCCTCGTCCAGCAGCGGGATGTCGGCCACGGTCCACTCCGCAGCGGGTGAGCGCCGCAGCAGGGCTCGTTCGGCAGCGGAAAGACGCGGCGCGGCCCGGCGCAGGGCACCTTCGTCGCCGAACAGGCCCGCGACCAGCTGCTGCGGGGTCAGGTACGGCCACAGCCGGTCGATCGCCCCGCGAACCGGGTCCTCCTCCCACAGCCGCTCGCGGGCGTACGGCAGGTCGTCGGAGTCCAGGCTGCGGCCGAGCACGGCGGCCTCCTCGCGGGCCAGCGCGTCGAGCATCTCGGTGACGAACAGCTTGCGCGCGACGTTGTGCGGCCGGCGCATGCCGCGGGCCCGGAGCCGGGCCCGCTCGCAGATGTCGGCCGGGATGCGCAGGGGTACGCCGTCGGCCTCGACCTTCAGCTCGTGCCGGGGCACCCGCTGGCGGTCCCGCACCGCCGCCCGCAGGATCCTGACCATCTGCAGGTCGCCCTTTGCCATGGCCGCTTCCGGCTCGTCCTCGGCGGTGGCGGCGACGCCGGGGAACAGGTCGCCGAGCGAGGACATCACTACGTCGGTCTCGCCCAGTGACGGCAGCACCTGGCTGATGTAGCGCAGGAAGGTCGCGTTCGGCCCGATGATCAGCACCCCGCGCCGTTCCAGCGTCTTGCGGTGGGTGTAGAGCAGGTACGCCGCACGGTGCAGGGCCGCCACCGTCTTGCCCGTGCCGGGGCCGCCCTGGACCACGACGACGCCGGCCAGCGCGGAGCGGATGACCCGGTCCTGCTCGGCCTGGATGGTAGCCACCACGTCGCTCATCCGCCCGGTGCGGCCGCGGCCGACCGTGGCCAGCAGCATGGCCTCGCCGGCCAGCCCGCGCCGGTCGGCCTCGGTCATCCGGTCCAGGTCGAAGACCTCATCGTCGAGCCCGACGACGGTGCGGCCGCGGGTGTAAAGGTGCCGCCTGCGGAGCAGCCCCGCCGGGTCGTTGGGCGTGGCGGCGTAGAAAGGCCGCGCGGCCGGGGCCCGCCAGTCAATCAGGACTGGCTCGTATTCCTCGTCGTGCAGCCCGATCCGGCCAATATAAAAAGTGCGGCGATCGGTGTCGTCCATTCGGCCGAAGCAGAGGCCGCGCTCTACCCCGTTCAGCTGGGAAAGCCTTCTGGCCAGCTCCGCGGCGGAGACTTCGCGCTCCACCCGGGCCGCGAACGTGCCGCCTGCGCCGCCACGGCCGTGCACCTCACGCAGGGCGTTCTCGCTGCGCCGCCGGGCCGCGTCGAGCAGACCGTACAGCATGGAAATGTAATCCTGCTCTTTTCTGATGGACTCGGAAAGAGCAGATTCAGTTTGACGTTCGGGCATATTATTTGCTATACTCCCCGGCGGCCAAAATAAGTACCCGGCTTAATTCCCCGGCCCCTGTTGCCCATACGAACGATAGGGACATATGAGCATAACAGACACGGGCATTGGCTTCATCGTTAACAGCGCCCGCGCGCGGCTCATTCCGCATCCCCGTCAGGGCCCCGGTCCTTGCCTCGATCCCGGGGCCACCGCGGACGGCGCGGCCGCACTCCCAGGGCCGCTCCCGGCAGGATCAGGCCCCCATTGACCTGCGCCCGCCCGCACCGATACGTTGGCGGAGCCGACACTCGTTACCGGCGAGTAACAAGCTCGCGGTGAGCCGCATATCAGCGCACGGTGAGCCGGGCCGCAGGTCCGGGGGCTCGCAGCTGAGACCCCGATCTGCCTAGGATGAGATGCAGACTGCGGAGGAGCTAGACATGCCGGGCACCGATGGCGTTGAGATCACCGGCCCTTCGGGTGATCGTTACGATGAGATTCTCACTCCCGAGGCGATGGGCCTGCTCGCAACGCTGCACGGGGAACTGGGCACCCGCCGCGCCGAGCTGCTGGCCGCGCGCCAGCAGCGACAGGCCGAGATCATCGCCGGCGGGAGCTTCGACTTCCTGCCCGAGACCAGGCACATCCGCGAGGACCCGGCCTGGCAGGTCGCGCTGCCCGCTGCGGGCCTGGCCGACCGGCGGGTGGAGATCACCGGGCCGACCGAGAAGAAGATGGCCGTCAACGCGCTCAACTCGGGCGCGAAGGTGTGGCTGGCGGACTTCGAGGACGCCAACAGCCCGCTGTGGGACAACATGATCACCGGCCAGCTGAACCTGAAGGACGTGCTGGACCGCACGATCGATTTCACCTCGGCGGACGGCAAGGACTACAACCTGCGCCCCGACCACGAGCTGGCCACGATCGTGGTCCGGCCGCGCGGCTGGCACCTGGACGAGAAGCACATCCTGGTCAGTGGGCGCCGCGCCTCCGGCAGCCTGGTCGACTTCGCGCTGTACATGGCGACGTGCGCGCGCCAGCAGCTGGACAAGGGCCAGGGGCCCTACTTCTACCTGGCCAAGACCGAGAGCCACCTGGAGGCGCGGCTGTGGAACGACGCCTTCAACATCGCGCAGGATGCGCTCGGTATCCCGCGCGGCACGATCCGCGCCACGGTGCTGATCGAGACCATCCCGGCGGCGTTCGAGATGGACGAGATCCTGTACGAGCTGCGGGAGCATTCGGCCGGGCTGAACGCGGGCCGCTGGGACTACCTGTTCAGCATCATCAAGAAGTTCCGCACCCGGGGCCGCGAGTTCGTGCTGCCGGACCGCAACCAGGTCACGATGACCGCGCCCTTCATGCGGGCCTACACCGAGCTGCTGGTCAAGACCTGCCACCGGCGCGGTGCGCACGCGATCGGCGGGATGGCCGCGTTCATCCCGAGCCGGCGTGACCCGGAGGTCAACGAGAAGGCGCTGGCCAAGGTGCGCGAGGACAAGACGCGCGAGTCGTCCGACGGCTTCGACGGATCCTGGGTCGCGCACCCGGACCTGGTGCCGATCTGCCGCGAGATCTTCGACGGCGTGCTGGGCAGCAAGCCGAACCAGCTGGACCGGCTGCGGGACGAGGTCAGTGTCAGCGCCGCGGACCTGCTGGCGGTGGCCAAGACGCCCGGCACGATCACCGAGGGGGGCCTGCGCAACGACATCAGCGTCGGCATCCAGTACCTGGCGTCCTGGCTCGGCGGCAACGGCGCGGTCGCCATCTTCAACCTGATGGAGGACGCCGCGACCTCGGAGATCGCGCGCTCCCAGGTGTGGCAGTGGCTGCACAACGACGTCCTGCTCGAGGACGGCCCGAAGGTGACCCGGGAGCGGGTCGAGGCCATGATCGACGAGGAGCTGACCAAGATCCGCGAGCAGTACGGTGAGGAGTTCAACGCGGAACGGTTCGGCCAGGCCACGGCGCTGTTCACGGAGGTCGCGCTGGCCGACAACTACGCGGACTTCCTTACGATCCCCGCCTACGAACGCATGCCCTGATGCCCGGCCCGGCCCAGGACGGGCTGCCGGTGGCGGCGTCGCCGGCTGCGGCGCTGATCCCGGCCATGACGCGGATCTGCGGGGCCGCCGGGGTGGTCCATGAGCCGAGCCAGCTGGCCACCTACGAATGCGACGGGCTGACCTCGCACCGGACGGCGCCGGCCCTGGTCGTGCTGCCGGAAACGGCGGAGCAGGTCGCGGCGGTGGTCCGGGCCTGCGCCGGGGCGGGTGTCCCGTTCGTGGCGCGCGGATCCGGGACCGGCCTGTCCGGCGGGGCGCTGCCGCGCTCAGACGGCGTGCTCATCGTCACCTCGCGGATGCGGCGGGTCCTGGACATCGACCCGGTCAGCAGGCGCGCCATCGTGGAGCCGGGGGTGACGAACCTTTCGGTCAGCAAGGCCGTCGAGCCGTTCGGCTTCTTTTACGCCCCGGACCCGTCCAGCCAGGTGATCTGCTCAGTGGGCGGCAACGTCGCGGAAAACTCCGGCGGCGCGCACTGCCTCAAGAACGGCTTCACCGTGCACCACGTGCTAGGGCTGGAGATCGTCACCCCGGACGGTGAGCTGGTCTGGCTGGGCGATGGCACGGGCGCGGCACCGGGGTACGACCTGCTCGGCGCCTTCACCGGGTCGGAGGGCACGCTGGGCATCGCGACCAAGATCGTGGTCAAGCTGACGCCGCTGCCGGAGGCGGTCACCTGCCTGCTGGCGGCGTTCGACAGCACCAGTGCCGGCGGCACGGCAGTGTCGGCGATCATCGCGGCAGGAATCGTCCCGGCTGCGATCGAGATGATGGACGCGCTGTCCATCGAGGCCGCGGAGGCCGCGGTGCACTGCGGGTACCCGGAGGGCGCCGGCGCGGTGCTGATCGTCGAGCTGGATGGGCCGGCCGCCGACGTGGAAGTGGACCGTGCGGCCGTCCGGTCGCTATGCGAGGAAGCGGGCGCGGGCGAGATCCGGATAGCGGACGACCCGGCCGAACGGGCCCGGATCTGGGCCGGCCGCAAGTCAGCGTTCGCTGCGGTGGGCCGGATCAGCCCCGCCTACATCGTGCAGGACGGGGTGGTGCCGCGTACCGCGCTGTCCCGGGTGCTGGCCCGGATCTCGGAGCTGTCGGACTCGGCCGACGGCGTGCGGGTCGCCAACGTCTTCCACGCCGGCGACGGCAACCTGCACCCGCTGGTGCTGTTCGACGACAGCGTGCCGGGCGCGGGCGCGGCGGCCGAGGAGGTGTCTGGCCGGATCCTGGACCTGTGCATCGAGGCGGGCGGCTCGATCACCGGGGAGCACGGGGTGGGCGTGGACAAGTCCAGGTACATGACGCGGATGTTCGGCGAGGACGACCTGGACACCATGCAGATGCTGCGCTGCGCGTTCAACCCGCGCAACCTGTGCAACCCGGGCAAGGTGTTCCCCACCCCGCGGCTGTGCGGGGAGGTTCCCGGTGTCCGCCGCGCACCGCATCCCGCGGTGGCCAGCGGCGAAGTGGACCTTTTCTGATGCCCGGGCCCGGGGCGGGCGTCAGCGGTGCGGAGGTCGCGGTGGCGCTCGCCGGGACGGGCGCCGTGGTCAGCGACGCCAGCCCCGCGGACGCGGTGGCCGGGGTCAGGCCCGCCTGCGTAGCCTACCCGGGCACCGTGGAGCAGGCCGCGGGCGTGCTGCGGGCGGCCGCTTCGCTCGGCATGACCGTCGTACCGCGCGGCAGCGGGCGGAGGATCTCCTGGGGACCGCCCCCGGCCCGCTGCGACGTGGTCGCGGACATGACCCAGATGAACCACATCATCGAGCACGCGGCCGGCGACCTGGTGGTGCGGGCCGAGACGGGCGTGCTCCTGGGCCAGCTCAGCAAGGTGCTCACGGAGAAGGGACAGCGGCTCGCCCTGGACGCCCCGGCGGCGGCGACGGTCGGCGGGGTGGTCGCCACCGGTACGGCCGGCCCGCTGCGGCTGCGCTACGGCACGCCGCGTGACCTGCTGATCGGGATCACCGTGGTCCGCCCGGACGGGCGGGTGGCGCACTCCGGCGGCAAGGTCGTCAAGAACGTGGCCGGCTATGACATCGGGAAGCTGTACGCCGGCTCGCTCGGGACACTCGGCCTGATCACCGAGGCGACGTTCCGGCTGCATCCGCTGGCCGCTATGTCCGCGTACGTGACCCGGCACTACGACGACGCGGCGGCTGCCGCCGAGGCCGTGCTGGCCGCGGCGGCCTCCCCGCTGCAGGCCGCCGCGGCGGAGATCGAGCGGGACGGCCCGGGCGCGCCGGTGCAGGTCGGCATCCTGCTGGAAGGTACCCCCGATGGGGTCAGCGAGCGGGCCGACCGGATGGCCGCCCTGCTCGGGCACGGGGCGCGGACCGCGCTGACGCCACCCGGCTGGTGGGCGGCGCGGGGCGAGGCGGCGCCGGGCGCCCTGGGCGGCACGCTGATCCGGGTCGCCTTCTGGGCCGCGGAGCTGCGCCGTGTGCTGGACGCGATCGAGCTGGTCGCGATAGAGACACAGTTGCGGCCGGCGGTCGGCGGCTCGGCCGGGGCCGGGGTGCTGTACGTCTCCCTCGACGCCGGCGAGGACGCGGACCAGGTGGCCATTTTCATCCGGGCGCTGCGGGCCGCGACCGGGCACGGCGGTGTGCAGGACCCCGGCGCCCTGGCCCGCGGCAGCGTCGTCGTGCTGACCACACCCGCCGCGGTGCAGGCCTCCGTCGACATGTGGGGCCCGGTGCCCGGGCTGGACCTGATGCGCGCGGTCAAGCGCCAGTTCGATCCGGCGAACACGATGGCGCCGGGACGTTTCGCCGGCGGAATATGAGATGGCGGGATCTGAGCCCGGCGGGAAGGATCGCATGTGGACGGCAGCGAGCTGCGCGACCTGGCCAGCGACTGTGTGCATTGCGGGTTCTGCCTGCCCGCCTGCCCGACCTATGCGCTCTGGGGCGAGGAGATGGACTCCCCGCGCGGGCGGATCCACCTGATCACGCAGGTCCTGGACGGCGCGGAGCTGAGCCCCGCCGCGGCCGAGCACTTCGACCGCTGCCTGGGCTGTATGGCGTGCATGACCGCCTGCCCGTCCGGGGTGCAGTACGACCGGCTCATCGAGGCGGCGCGGGCCTGGACCGACGACCCCGGCCACGCGCCCCCGGTCCCGCCGGCCAGCGCCCGGCCGCACCCGGGGGCCGCGGCGGCCGGGAACGACGCGGGAACCCGGGGCAGCATGGCCGAGGTGGCCGGCGCCGACGGGACGGACGAGACGGGTGGGGCGGGTACGGCCGCAGGGGGGCCCACCCCCCGGCCGGCTGGCGTCCCGGTGGGGGGCGGGCAGCACCGGCCGCTGCGTGACCGCGCCGCGCGTTCGGCGATCTTCGCGGTGTTCCCTTACCCGCGGCGGCTCAAGGCGCTCGCGGGACCGCTGCGCGCGCTGCAGCGCACCGGCCTGGACCGGCTGGTGGCCCGCAGCGGGCTGCCCGCCCGCGTCTCGCCGGTCCTCGGCGCAGCGATGAACCTGGCCCCGAAGCCCGTCGCGGCGGTGCCCGCCGGGCGACTGCCGGAGCGGGTCGCCGCGCACGGTCCCCGGCGCGCGGTGGTGGGCATGCTCACCGGCTGCGTGCAGTCCGTTTTCTTCCCGCAGGTCAACATCGCGACCGCGCGGGTCCTGGCGGCCGAGGGCTGCGACGTGGTCATCCCGCGCGGGCAGGGATGCTGCGGGGCGCTGTCGCTGCACTCGGGACGGGCCGGCGAGGCAGCCGGCTTCGCGCGGCACGCCATCGAGACGTTCGAGCAGGCCGGTGTGGAAGCGATCGTGGTCAACTCGGCGGGCTGCGGGTCGGCCATGAAGGAGTACGCCGAACTGCTGGCGGACGACCCCGCATGGGCCGACCGGGCGGCGGCGCTGAGCGCGAAGGTGCGTGACTTCGCCGAGTTCCTGGCCGGCCTGTTCGAGAGCTCGGGCGGCCCGGCCGCCGCCCGGCATCCGCTGCCGGTACGGGCCGCGTACCACGACGCCTGCCACCTCGCCCACGCGCAGGAGGTCACCGCCGCGCCGCGCGCGCTGCTGGCCGGCATCCCGGGCCTGGAACTGGCGGAGATCCCCGAGCCCGGGATGTGCTGCGGCTCGGCCGGGGTCTACAACCTGCTGCAGCCCGAGGCGGCCCACGAGCTCGGCCTGCGCAAGGCCACGTCGGTGCGCAGCACCGGGACGCGGCTGCTCATCACGGCCAACCCGGGATGCTCGCTGCAGATCGCCTCCGCCATCGAGGCGCAGGGCGGGAGCATCGCGATCGCGCACACCGCCGAGATCCTGGACGCCTCGATCCGCGGCGTCCCGGCGCCGGAGCCTGGCTGACGGCGGGCCCGGGGGCCCACGACCAACTGGCCGGGGCCGAGCACGGCCTGCCGGGCGCCGGCCCTACTCGTTCCGCCATTCGCCACCGTGACGTCTGGCGTAGCTGCGCTGCTTACGCGGCGAATCGGCGTAATCGCGGTACATGTCCTCGGCAGTACGGTCCGTCCGGTGCGTCAGATATCGCGTCCGGAAACCGACCATGCTCATGAATCCCCAGATTGCCAAGATCACTGCGGCAAAGAAGAGGATGGCCTCCCACCACGGCATTTGGATCACCACGATCCCCATCTGGACTTCAATAACGTTGCTACCCGGCGGGACCAGATGAAACCGGGGGATGCCCAGGCGCCGGATCGCAGTGCGGCCGGGGCTCCCGAGCATCTGGTACTATTTTTCCAGAAATAAATTGCTAGCTTTAACGTTCAAGCGTTAAGCTGGAGGAAAGGTGCCTGGGCGCCAGCCCGCCGCCATGGCCGGACCGGTACTGGCATCGAAGGAGAATCAGATGATTGCACTTTTCCTTTTGCTGGTGATCCTGGCGATAGCGCTGGGGCTCGTCGGCGTAGTCGTGAAGGGTTTGCTATTCCTGCTGTTCATCGGCATCGTCGTGTTCCTCGGCGCCCTCATCTTTGGCGCCCTGCGGATGCGGCGGCGGCCCGGGCAGCACCTGGCCCGATAGGTTCAGCGTTACCGAGTAGCGCGATTCCGTTCCCTTGACGTCACGTGCGGTGCCGGGCAGCGCGACGCCGGCGTCGGCCTCAGGAGGCCGGGACGTTCCAGAACCCTCGCCCTTACCGAGTAGGCCGGGGCCATGTGGTGAATGCGGTCGCATGGCCGCGCAGAATACGGACATCATGGGCCGCCCCCTGCGCCGGCGGTTCGTCCAAGCTCTCCCCGGCGCCGGGGTTACCCGCCGGGAGGGTGGCCACGATGGGGCATTGCGCAGGCCGGACGGGTCACAGTTTCGCCGCTCAGACCCGTCTGCGCCGTTCGATCCGCCCGGTGACAAGGCCGTACCCCTGGGCCTCTGCCGCGGTGAGCACCCGGCGGGCCCGGGCGCCGTCACGGATCTCATCAACCTCGCGGCCGGTCACCTCGGCGAGCCGGAAGTAGAGCGAGTCGAGCATCCTCCGGGTCTGCTCCTCGCGCGCGGCGATGGCCACCGGTGTGCCGTCGAACTTCATCATCGGCTCCGACAGAGCGAACATGGCGTTCGGGTAGGCGTCGCGTTCGCTGCAGGCGGCGAGTACGCCGAGTGCCGCCGCTCCGGTGATCTGACCGGCCGCGCGGGCCTGGACGGTGACCCCCACGACATCCAGTACGCCCATGATGGTGAGCGCGGCGGGCAGATCGGCGTCCAGGTTCTGCAGCTCGAAGCGGATCGGGTCGTCGCCCTCGGCGTCCAGGGTGAGCAGCTGGGCGCACAGCCGGGTCGCCTCGTCATCGCCGAGGTGGCCGTGGGCCATCACGATCCGTCGGTCCATGAGGCGCTCGAAGATGTCGGGACCGCGCTGCGGGTCGGCCCAGGGCGGCGCCGGCTGGGCAGTATGCGGGCCGGGCACCGGATCCGGCCAGTACCGCGCGGGCGTATGGAACGGCGCAGTCGCCGGGGCCGGGGAGGGCCACCAGTCCGGCTGTACCGGCCGGGGCGGCGGCCCCGGCCACGGAGGCACCCCGCTGGACGTCCCGGGAAGAGCGGGTCGTGCGGTCATGGGGATCGCTCCTTTCCCTGCGGGCCTACCTCAGCCCTGTAGCTTCCACGTGATCTCGGTGCCGAGGGCAGCGGCGTAGCGCTCCAGGGTCGAGGCGCGCACGTCAGCCTCCCCCGCTTCCAGCCGGGCCACCGCCGACTGGGACGTGCCCATCCGCGCCGCGATCTCCGTCTGGGAGAGCCCGGCGTCCTGCCGCCGTCCGGCCAGCTCCCGCATCAGCCGGCGCCGGTCCTGCGACATCCGGCGCAGCGCCATCTCGCGGAAGCCGGGCAGCACGGGCAGCCGCACCGGGCTGCCATCCGCGCCAGGACCGCCGAGGCCAGGACCGTCGGTACCAGCGCCGTCGGTACCAGCGCCGCCCACGCCGGGGCGGTCCGGCGTCCGCGGCAGGGCGGAGTCCCCAGGTCCGGCCAATTCCGCCGGCTCGCGGGCGGCGCCTCCCTCGTTCATACCGGTAAGCGTATCTCAGATTTGAGATCTCGTATAGGGAATACGGCGCGTAGGCGCGGAGGAATACCTGCACACCGCGGCCGACGACCTGGCGCCGCGGCCGGACCGGCCCGGCGGCTGTCCGGGCGGCCGGGCTGGCGGCCATGTTTGACCGCACCTTCTCGTGGGCGGTGGGCTCTGCGGTGGCCGGTGCGCTACCCGCGCTCCTTATCGGCCGCGGGCCATAGCCTTCAGGTACGGCGAAGGCCGCGGCAACCCGATGAGACTGAGACGGGACAGCATGCTCAGGGAAGTCACGCCGCGCCGTCCCCGTCCCGCCAGCCGCCCTCAGCGGTGAAGCGCGGCGGGCGGGAGAATGCAGAGCCGTCGCTGGCCACGGGGACCGGCCAGGAGGCTTCGGCCCAGACGGTCCGGCCGGCCCCGGCGTCGCTGTAGCCCCAGCAGCTCGCGGCTGCGGCGACGAGAGCGAGGCCGAGCCCGCACACCGGCAGGTCGTCGACCGCCCCCTCGCTGGCCTCGTCACTGACCGGGGCCCCGGCCGCTGGCTCGGTTGGGCCGCCCGCGTCGGTGACGGAGATCCGGGCCACGCCGGGGCGCGGATACGTGACCTCGACCATGAAAGAGCCGCCGTGGCCGGAGGCGGTATGGACCACCGCGTTCGCCGACAGCTCCGACGCGCACGGCACCAGGGCATCCTGGGCCGGGCATCCATCCAGCAAATAGGCCACGAACCGCCGGACCTCCGCAACCTGCGCGGGAACGCCCGCAAACACCCGCTGCCACCGCATGCCCTGCGCCAGGCCGACCGAGCATGCCTTGACACCGGCCGGATTCGCTGTCACCACCCGCCACCCCTCGGATCCTCAGCGTCTCATCGGATAACTACTTAGCGTATACCTTTGGTGTCAAGCTGTGACTATACTCCCGCGCGGGCACGCTACTTGCAAGCTTGCGGCTTACCGGCCCACATGCCTCCGGAACGGCAGGGATCTCGTAAGCGCGGGTTGACGGGCAGCTGCTATGGCCGACGACATCCCGATTGTGCGGCAGCGCCGCCTGGCGCAGGCACCGCGGAGGCCTGAGATGGTCAGATGTGCGATCCGGCGGTCGCCCCGTCTTCCCCGGCTCGCGCCGAAAGTGCAGACTACGGGGAAGAATATTGGTTGAGTGGCAAGGAGGGGCTCATGCCGGGAATGCCGCCACAGCGCAGCGGGTTGCGGCGGTCACTGTCGGTCTGGCAGGCCATCGGCTTGTCCATCGCGCTGATGGCCCCCAGCATGGCGGCGAACATCAACCCCCAGGCCAGTGCGGCCACCGCCGGGCGGGCCGTGCCGCTCGCGTTTCTCATCGCGGCCGTGGGCGTGCTGCTGGTGGCCTACACCTTCGTCCGGCTGTGCCAGTACTACCACCATTCCGGCTCGGTGTACGCCTTCGTCGGGGCGACGCTCGGGCCGCGCGCGGGGGTCGTCGCGGGCTGGGGACTGCTCGGGACCTACACGTTCTACGCCGTGGTGACCTCCACCGCGGCCGGCATCTTCGGCACCGCGTTCCTCAACGCGGTCGGCGTGTGGCCGCATCCGCCCTCGTGGGCGCCCTTCCTGCTGGCCGGCGTGGCGCTGGCCCTGACCCTGGTGTTCGCTCTCGTACCGGCCCGGCGGGGCACCAACGTGCTGCTGTCGGTCGAGGGCGCGACGGTGGCGCTGATCCTGATCGTCACCGCCATTGTGCTCGTCCGGCTGCTGTCCGGGACCGCTCCGCACAACCACCACTTCACGCTCTCGGTGTTCACGGTGCCACCGGGCACGAGCTTCTCACCGCTGTTCCTCGCGGTGGTCTTCGGTTTCCTGTCCTTCGCGGGATTCGAGGCGGCCGCCACCCTGGGCGAAGAGGCGACCCACCCCACCCGGGACATCCCGCGCGCCATCCTGGGCACGGCCGTGTTCGGCGGGATCTACTTCGTCGTGGTCACGGCGGTCGAGATGATGGGCTTCGGCGCCAACAAGGCCGGGGTCACGGCCTTCGCGAGCTCGCCATCGCTGCTGGGCGACCTCGGCACCAGTTACGTCGGCGCGTGGATCGGCGACATCATCACCCTGGGCACTACGATCAGCGCGTTCGGCTGCTGCCTGGCCTCCACGGTGGGCGCGTCCCGGCTGATGTACGCGCTGGCCCGGGACGCCGGCGGGGTCCGGGGCGTGGGCCGCGCCTCCCGCACCGGCGCGCCCGCCGCCGCCACCCTGGTGATCACGGGCTTCTCGGTGGCGATCTACGCCATCTACCTCGCCGGGTTCCACGCCAGCGCCGAGGACAGCTTTGCCTGGTCCGGGACGATCGGGACGCTGATCCTGCTCGTCGCCTACGTGCTGGCCACGATCGGCTGCGTGATCCTGGTGTTCGTCCGCCGCAAGCTGCCGGTCCCGATATGGCAGATCGTGGTGCCGCTACTGGCCCTGATCGTGCTCGGCTACACCCTCTACCGCAACGTGATCCCGTACCCGCCGTCTGGGCCCGGGCGCTGGTTCCCGATCGTGGCCGGCGGCTGGCTTGTGGTCGCGCTGATCGCGGTCGTGGTAGCCCCCGGCTTCGCCCGGCGGCTGGGCGCGGCGCTGACCGCGAGCGAGGGAATCGCGCCGGACGGAGCGGGCGCAGGCGCAACGGCCTGCCTTCCAGCCACCGATGCGACCGGCGGCCAGCCGCCGCGTGCCTGAGGCCGCGGCCGGCGGCCAGGGGGGCGATGACCAGACGGCCGACGGCCAGGGGGCCGGCAGCCAGGGGGGCCTGCTGCCGTTCGTCCGGGACATGGCGCTGGCCGACCACCACTGCCACGGCGTGATCCGGCGCGACGTACGCCGGGGCGAGTTCGAGGCGATGCTGACCGAGGCAGCCGATCCGGGCCAGCGGGGCGCGCCGGGGCTGACGATGTTCGACTCGCAGATCGGCCTGGCGGTGCGGCGCTGGTGCCCGCCGGTCCTCGGCCTGCCCGCGCACACCGAGCCGGACGAGTACCTCGGCCGCCGGGCCGCGCTCGGTCACGCCGAGGTCAGCCGCCGGTTCCTGCGGGCGGCCGGCCTGGCCGAGCTGTACGTGGATACCGGCTTCGCGCCCGAGCCGCTGCTGTCACCGCCCGACATGGCCGCGATGGCCGGCGGCCAGGCCCATGAGATCGTCCGGCTGGAACAGGTCGCCGAGTCGGTCGCGGCGGTCGGCACCCGGGCGTCCGCCTTCGCGGGCGCCTTCCGGGAGACTCTGGCCGGCCGGGCCCGGCACGCGGCAGGGGTGAAGTCGGTCGCGGCCTACCGGGTGGGACTGGACCTGCCCGCGGCCCGGCCCACGGACGCCGAGGTGGCGGCGGCCGCGGCGCGCTGGCTCGGTTGCCCGGCCCCGGCGGGTTCCCCCGGGTCCCCGGAGTCTCCGGAGTCCCGGGGGCCGGCCGGCTCCCCCGGTGCGGCGGGCGGGGCGCCGCGGCTAGCCGATCCGGTCCTGCACACCTTCCTGGTCTGGTGCGGCGCCGACCTGGGGCTGCCCATCCAGTTCCACGTGGGCTACGGCGACCGCGACATCGACCTGCACCGGTGCAACCCGCTGCTGCTGACCGCCCTGCTGCGGGCCATCGAGCCCACCGGGGTGCCGGTGATGCTGCTGCACAATTACCCGTACCACCGGGAAGCCGGTTACCTGGCCCAGGTGTTCCCGCACGTCTACATGGACGCCGGCCTGGCCACCCACAACCTGGGCCACCGGGCCACCGCGCTCATCGCGGAATGCCTGGAGCTGGTCCCGTTCGGGAAATTCCTTTACTCCTCGGACGGTTTCGGCCTGCCCGAGCTGCACTACCTGGGCGCGGTGCTATTCCGGCGAGGGCTGTCCAGTTTCCTGCGGGCCGGCCTGGACGACGGCGCCTGGACGGAAGCCGACGCAGCGCAGATCGCCCGGCTGACCGGCTACGAGAACGCCCGGCGTGTCTACGGCCGCAGCGGGCAGCCCCGTTGACCGGGTAGCGCTGGTAGCGGAAGCGCTGGTAGCGGGCAGGGACCTCGCGTTCCGGGCGGCCCAGTCGTCACGCTCATCCCGCCGTGCTCGTCCCCGGGCGCCCCAACCGGATCGACCCCGACCGCTGGCGGCCGCTGATTATGAGCTTCCAGGTTACTGCCCGGGCTTGCAGTAGCCGAAGAACGAGCGGCGCTTGATCAGCTCAGCAACTTCGGGCGGGACCATGGTCTCCCAGGAGTCGTCCCGGGCCGCGATCCGGCGCAGCACATCCCGGCTGAAGATGGGCAGGTACTCGGGCCGGTAGCTGTCGAGGTGCACGAAACTGCCCCGGCCCCACAGGTAGTCGTAGAGCGGCTGCAGCTCGGCCTGGACCTTGATGTCGTCCACGGTCTTGAGCTCGTTGTCCGGTGACGGCTTCAGCGGGTAGACGTACAGCTTCAGTTCGTTCTTGAACAGCCGCCCGAAGCTCTCCAGGATGCCACCGGGCAGCTGGGTGTAGTTCTTCTCGTCGAACAGGTCGATCAGGCTCGGCACGCCCATGACGATGCCGATCCGCTCGCTCGTCCGCTCGGCGATGTAGGCCGCCAGCCGGTAGTAGTCGAAATAGTCGGTGATCAGCACCGTCATGCCGCACGCCGCGAGCAGCTCGGCGCGGGCGAGAAAGTCACGCCGGTCCACGTCCGCCGCCCCGCCGGCCAGCAGGTTGCGCATCGTGATCTCGGTGAGGGCCAGTACCGGCTTGCCCGCCACCGCTCGATCCTCGCTGAACCGGGTCCTGGCCGTCTCCAGCATGTCGAGGTTCACGTACGTCGGCGGCCGGAAGCTGCCCCGCTCCACCAGGACCGCCTTCTTGCGCAGTACCTCGCTCGGCTGCAGCACCTCGCGGTCGGGGCCGAACATCGCCACCCCGCTGAGCCCCACCTGGACCAGCTTGAGCGCCATCAGCCGGTTGTCCACCCGGCGGAACGCGATGCCGCGGAAAGCGATCATGTCGATCTCGATCCGGCCGGTAGTGAGCCGGTCCAGGAGGCTCTCGATCAGCTTGTCCGGCTCGTGGTGGTGGAAGAACGCGCCGTACAGCAGGTTCACCCCGACGATGCCGAGCGCCTCCTGCTGCAGCCAGGCCTCGACGTCCAGCATCCGGACGTGCATGACGATCTGACTCGGCTCATCGTGCGGCTGGGCCTGAAACTTAACGCCCATCCAGCCGTGGCACTCGTTCCCGCCCCGGTAGCTGCGCGCCACCACCGTGTCGGCGAAGGCGAAGAAGCAGTTCTCGTCACCGCGCTCTTCATCGAGCCGCTCGACGTTGAGCCGGAACTCATGGTCGAGCATGCCCTGGAGACGGCCGGAGGAGACGTAACGGTCCGCCTTGCCGTACACCGCGTCGCTCACGGCCATGTCGTACGCGGAGATCGACTTGGCGACGGTGCCGGCGGCGCCGCCGACCCGGAAGAACCACCGGACCACTTCCTGGCCGGCCCCGATCTCGGCGACCGTTCCGTACCAACGCGGGTCCAGGTTGATGCGCAGCGCCTTTTGCTGGGTGTCCGTTGAATCGGCGCCGACGAGGTCGGTCATCTGAACCCCTGCCTGCTCACCCGGTGTGGGACGGCCGCCCGACGCTGAAATTGTACTGATCGCAGCAGGTCGGCCGCCAGACGCAGGCCCGCGGCAATCCGGCGTCCCGGAGTGCGTTCACCGGCCTGTAATACGCCCGCAGCCGGGCCGCCACTGTGCCCCGGCGCACCGGCCAGATGTCCCCGGCCGGCCGTGTGCACCACAGTGGCCAGGCTTGCCGCGTTAAATCCGGGCTTGCCACGTTAAATTCAGACATCCTTCTCGTTGATTACCCGGTTTCGGAATTGCCGACGGGACCGGCACCGTGTCCACTGGCCCGGGGCAGTCTTGCTGCGCCGGTAACGCCGACGTAAGACATTCTTAGCACTGGCGTGACCCGGCGGCCCACCGCCGGGCCATGTGCGGCGAGTGCCTGGCGAGGTGCGGTGAGGCGGTTGGTGTGACGGCCACGGAGCGTCTGGACCGGTTTCAGCGCAGACACCGGTGGGCGGGATTCCCGCTCGCGGTGATCTACAAGTTCTTCGACGATTTCGGCAGCTATCTGGCTGGGGTGCTCACCTACTACGCGTTCGTTTCGCTGTTCCCGCTGCTCCTGCTCGCCTCGACGATCCTCGGCTTCGTCCTGGTGGGTGATCAACGACTGCAGCACGAGGTGCTCACCTCGGCGCTGGCCCAGTTCCCGGTGATCGGCCAGGAGCTGGGCCAGCCGAAGCACCTCAGCGGCGGCACGATCGGCCTGGTAGTGGGCATCCTCGGCGCCCTGTACGGCGGCCTCGGGGTGGCCCAGGCCTTCCAGTACGCGACGAACACCATGTGGGGGATCCCGCGCAACGACCGGCCGAACCCGCTGAAAGCCCGCGGTCGCAGCGTTGTCCTGCTGGGTACCGCCGGACTGGCCTTCCTCGCCACGACCGGCCTGTCCATCGTGGGCGGCGGTGGCGCGGGGGCGCTCGGGCAAGCGGCGAAATACCTCGTGCTGGCGGCGTCGGTGCTCATCAACATCGCGGTCTGCATCTTCGCGTTCCGGTACGCGCCCGCGCGGCGGCTGTCCGTGCGCGACGTCGCGCCCGGCGCGGTGGCCTCGGCCGTGACCTGGCAGCTGCTGCAGTCGTTCGGAGTCATCTACGTGCGACACGTGATCAAGCACGCCAGCGCCACGAACGAAGTGTTCGCCATCGTCCTCGGCATGCTCGCGTTCCTCTACATCGCCGCCCTGGCCGTGCTGCTCTGCGTGGAGATCAACGTCATTCGCGTCAACCGCATGCACCCCCGGGCGCTGCTCACCCCGTTCACCGACAACGTCTCGCTGACGTCCGGGGACCGGCGGGTGTACGCGCGCGAGGCCAAGGCCCAGCGCAGCAAGGGGTTCGAGCGGGTCGACGTCACGTTCGGTGAGCCGGCCGGCGAAGCAGAGCCGGAGCAGGAACCGGAACCAGAGCGGGCCAGGGAGCCAGAGGGGGAACGGGAGCCAGAGGGGGAACGGGAGCCGGGCGAGCACGGGCCCTGAGCCCAGCCATCGGGCACGGACCGCCCGGCTCTCAATTTAGTAGCCCCCGAGGACCGGCCGGACGAGATCGCCGTCGCGCTCGCGGGCTGGGCGGAGCGGCACGGCTGGGGCTAGCGCGCCCGGTGGGTCAGCCCGTCAGCCAGCTCGGGGTGAGCTGGCCCTCGGCCACGATCACGGCCGGGCCGGTCAGCAGGGTGGTTTCCCGGTCCAGGGTGACGGTCAGGTCGCCGCCCGGGACGCGGATGGCCCACGTCCCGCCGCGCGCGCCGATGGCTTCCGCGGCGGCGACGGCAGCGGCGACCGCGCCGGTCCCGCAGGACCGGGTCAGGCCGGAGCCGCGCTCGTAGACCCGCATTTGCGCGCTCCGCTCGCCGGTTAGCCGGACCAGCTCGACGTTGGCGCCGTCCGGGAAGGCGACCGCGTCCAGAACTGGCGGGGCGGAGAAGTCGTAGCCGTCCAGCGGGGTGTCCACGACGCAGGCCAGGTGCGGGTTGCCAACGGAGATCCGCAGGCCTTCGCAGCCGGCGCCGCCGACCGAGGCCCGGCCCGCGCCGAGCACCGTCGCCGGGCCCATGTCCACGGTGAACTGGCCGCCGGGCTCGGCGCGCACCAGGCGGGTACCGCCGCGGGTCTCGATGGCGAACTCCGGACCATGGGCCAGGCCGTGCTCGATGAGGTAGCGGGTGAACACCCGGACCCCATTGCCACACATCTCAGCCACGCTGCCGTCGGCGTTGCGGTAATCCATGAACCACTGCGGGGTCAGTCCGCTGGCGGCCTCGGCGGCCGTCGCCGGGGCGGCCAGGGCAGTGGCGGCAGCGGACGCCAGCAGGTCGTCCGCCTCACCTGCGGCGCGGAACGCGCCGGGGCCGCTCTCGGTCAGCGCGGCGGCCAGCACCTCGATCTCCACCACACGGAGCACGCCGTCCGCGCCGATACCCGCCCGGCGGTCGCACAGGCGGCGGACCAGCGCGGGCGTGAGGTCCAGCTCACCGTCGGGATCGGGCAGGATCACGAAGTCGTTCTCCGTGCCGTGTCCCTTCGCGAAGTGCATACCCCGATGCTATCCGGCGATCACCTGGCGGGCCGCGGCCGTAAGGCCGCCCGCGGCGGGGCCGCCCGCGGCAGATGCGTCGAGCCAGGTGATACGAGGGTCGCGGCGGAACCAGGATTCCTGGCGGCGGGCGAACCGCCGGGTGGCCCGGGCCGTCTCGTCCCGCGCCTGGGCCAGCGTCCACTCCCCCGCCAGGTAGCGCAGCATCTGGGCGTAGCCGAGGGCCCGGCTCGCGGTCCGGCCGTCCCGCAGGCCCGCCCGCTCCAGCCGGCGCACCTCGTCTTCGAAGCCGTCCGCCCACATGGCGTCCACCCGGGCGGCGATGCGCCGGTCCAGCTCCTCCCGGGGGACCCGGACGCCGATCTGGACCGCGGGGCGCGACGACTCATACCCCGGGAGCGTCGCGGTGAAGGGGCGGCCGGAAATCTCGATCACCTCGAGAGCGCGGACGATCCGGCGGCCGTTGCTGGGCAGGATGGCCGCGGCCGCCGCCGGGTCGAGGCCAGCCAGCCGGGCGTGCAGGGCGGCGGCGCCTCCGGCGGCCAGTTCGGCTTCGAGCCGCTCGCGGACGGCCGGGTCGGTGCCGGGGAAGTTGAGGTCACCGAGGGCCCCGCGGATGTAAAGACCCGACCCGCCGACCAGGATCGGCACCCGCCCGCGCGCGGCAACGTCGTCGATGGCGGCCCGGGCCAGGCGCTGATAACCGGCCACGTTGGCGGTCTGCCGGACGTCCCAGATGTCCAGCACGTGGTGCGGTACGCCGTGCCGGTCGTCCGCCGTGAGCTTGGCGGTCCCGATGTCCATGCCCCGGTAAACCTGCATCGAGTCGGCATTGATCACCTCACCGCCGAGAGCCAGGGCCAGCGAGACCGCGAGTGCCGATTTGCCTGCCGCAGTCGGGCCCACCACGGCGACGACCTGACCCACCCGCCCCGCGGGCCCGGCGAGTCCCACCTGCCCGGTGAGCGCCGCAGAGCCGGAAGGCCCCGTGTGCCCCGGTGATCCGCCCGTCATGGAGCCGCGGCCGTCACAGCGGGCGGGACAGCGCCGGCATACCGAGCGCTACCGGCGCTGACCGGGACATCCCCGGCCCGGGGGCGACGTCGGCCGTGGCCCGTTCAGCAGTTTCAGCACGGCCCTGGCGGACGGTCCACGCGTCACCGGCGCGCGTCCGCCGGACCGCACGCGGCGCCCCGTCGGCCACCAGGTAGTGCGGCGCGGCCCGGGTGATGGTCACGGTGACCACGTCGCCCGGGCGCGGGCCGGTGCCGTCCGGGGTGAAGTGGACGAGGCGGTTGTCGCGGGCCCGGCCGGACATGCGGTGCGTGCTGGCGTCCTTACGGCCCTCACCCTCGGCCACGAGGACCTCGGCGTCCCGGCCGACCAGCCGCTCGTTCTCCGCGAAGGCGATGTCGCCGACCAGGGCCACGAGCCGCTCGTAGCGCTCCTGCACCACCTCGGGCGGCACCTGGGACTCCATCGTCGCGGCGGGAGTGCCGTGGCGCGGCGAGTAAAGGAACGTGAAGGCGCCTGCGAAACGGGCTTCGCGCACCACGTCGAGGGTGTCGGTGAAGTCCCGCTCGGTCTCGCCGGGGAAACCGACGATGATGTCGGTGGTGATCGCCGCGTCCGGGATGGCAGCGCGCACCCGGTCCAGGATGGCCAGGTAACGGTCCCGCCGGTAGGCGCGGCGCATGGCCTTCAGCATGGTGTCCGAGCCGGACTGCAGCGGCATGTGCAGGTGCGGCATGACGTTCGGGGTCTGGGCCATGGTCTCGATGACGTCGTCGGTGAAGTCGCGGGGGTGTGGGGAGGTGAACCGGACCCGCTCCAGGCCGTCGATCTCGCCGCAACTGCGGAGCAGCCTGCCGAACGCCAGCCGGTCGCCGAACTCGGCCCCGTAGGAGTTCACGTTCTGGCCGAGCAGCGTCACCTCGATGACACCATCGGCGGCCAGCGCCCGCACCTCGGCGAGCACGTCGCCGGGACGACGGTCCTTCTCCTTGCCGCGCAGGCTCGGCACGATGCAGAACGTGCAGGTGTTGTTGCAGCCCACCGAGATCGCGACCCAGGCCGCGTAGGCGGACTCGCGCCGGGCAGGCAGGACCGAGGGGAACGTCTCGAGCGTTTCCTCGAACTCGGCCTGTGCTTCCTCCCGCTCGCGGGCGCGCTCGAGCAGGGCTGGCAGCGAGCCGATGTTGTGCGTGCCGAACACCACGTCGACCCAGGGGGCGCGCCGGGTGATCGCTGTCCGCTCCATCTGGGCCAGGCAGCCGCCCACCGCGATCTGCATGCCGGGTGTGGCGTTCTTGACCGGGAGCAGGTGCCCCAGGTTGCCGTACAGCCGGTCGGCGGCGTTCTCCCGCACGGCGCAGGTGTTGAACACGAGCACGTCGGGCGGGGCGCCGCCGGGCGCGCGCTGGTAGCCGGCATCCTCCAGCAGGCCGGCCAGCCGCTCGGAGTCGTGCGCGTTCATCTGGCACCCGTAGGTGCGGATCTCATACGTGCGAGGCGAGGCGTTCATGACGGTTACGAGGGTACGCGCCCGGCGCGCTGGTTGCGGAGCCGCTGGGGGCAGCGAACCATGATCGGCGCCGGCTCTCCGCACATCC
>Ga0302220_10001062_pt1 | contig 21785 bp, 16 predicted proteins | sample II_Palsa_E1_3_FD_194572 | JGI IMG/M metagenome (GOLD analysis project Ga0302220, IMG submission 194572) | Peat permafrost microbial communities from Stordalen Mire near Abisko, Sweden - II_Palsa_E1_3 | ecosystem: Environmental > Terrestrial > Soil > Palsa > Peat permafrost | place: Sweden...
AAGTATTTTTAACAGCGCTTGCTCTTTGAATTCGACTGAATACGTTTGCTTTTGCTTCAACATGCACCTCTGACTTCTTTAATTTAAGAAAATTCAGAGGCGACAACTAGTCTGACACAGGGGGCCATGATTGGCGGGGCGGTGCCTGCCCTGCTGCTGGTAGGCGTGTTGCTGGCGCCTGTTCGTCGCTCGTTGCACGGCGACGCTCGTTTCGCCACGGCGAAAGAAATCAAGGCTGCGGGCCTTCTTGGCGTTCGCGGCCTGATTCTCGGCAAGATGGGGCGGCATTTCTTGATGCTTGCCGGCCAGCTCGGCGCAATGTGCGCTGCCCCTCCGCGTAGCGGTAAAGGTGCCGGCCTGGTACAGCCCAACATGCTGAACTGGCCGGAAAGCGTCGTGCTGCTCGACGTTCGAGAGGAAAGCTTCTCGATCACGTCGGGCTATCGCGCTCAGTTCACCGAAGTCTACTTGTTCAATCCGGTTGCTGAAGACGGCAGGACGATGCAATGGAATGCACTGCGCTACGTGAGCGACAACCCAATTCTGCGCATCAACGACATTCAGAAGATCGGCAATATGTTGTCGCCAGACCCGGCCGAAGGCGATCCATTTTGGCCGGCCTCATGCCGCACGCTGTTCCTCGGCCTCGCGCTCTACGTGTTCGAAACACCCGGCTTGCCGCGCACTTTCGGGGAAATCGTGCGGCAAATCATGTACGGCGAAGGCGAGTCAGTCGGGGAGCATTGGAAAGCAATCATCGAAGAACGGGACAAAACCGATATACCGCTTTCGAGCGCATGCAAGGCCGCACTGTACGACTTCATCTATACGAGCGGCAATACGCAATCGTCCATCCGCAAGACGTTCACCGCCAAGCTTGAACTATGGCTTAACCCGCTTATCGACGCCGCGACCAGCGGCGATTCGTTCGATCTGCGCGACCTGAGAAAGCGAAAAATTACCGTGTATGTCGGGATTCGGCCGGGTGATCTAGACCGGCTTCGGCTCATCATCAATCTGTTCTTCGAGCAGATGTTCGACCTAAACATGATGGAGATGCCGAAGGACAACCCGGACCTGAAATACGAGCTGTTGGCGATGATGGACGAGTTCACCGCGCCGGGGAAAATGCCGATTTTTGCGAAGTCCATCGGCTACATGGGCGGTTACGGCATCCTGCCTTTCATCATCGTCCAAGGTCCCTCACAGCTCCGGGACATTTACGGCACTGAAGCGGCTGAAACCATTTCGACCTGTTGCGCGGCCATGATCGTGTACGCGCCGAAGGAACAGAAACACGCCAACGAAGTTTCGGAAATGCTCGGGTATCAGACGGTCGATAACAAATCAAAATCCCGGCCTACCGGCCTCAAACAGTCGGGCGGTGGCTCATCGAACGTGAGCGACACCGGCCGCGCGCTGCTGCTCCCGCAAGAAGTAAAGGAAATCGGCAAGTACAAAGAGCTGTTGTTCATGGAGAACGTGAAGCCGATTCTCTGCCACAAGATCAGCTATTGGAAAGATCCAGCCTTCAAAAAGCGCCTCGGCTTCCCGCCCGCTCATGTGCCGGCGATCCACATATCCCTGCCAACGACCAACGGCGCAGGAAGGCCAGCGAAGAAAAAGAAGGCGGATGCTCCGGTCGAAGCTGGCGGAATCACTTTTACGGAAAGAGAAATTACCGCTGACGACATGCCGAAGCTCGACAAGCTGAGTCTGACCGACTACAGCGCCGACTTCGACAGTGTGGAAATTCCGAAGGGCAAACCGATCACCGACGATGAAATGCATCAGGCGTTTGGTTCGTTTTTGGCATCGATGGCAGACTAGGTAAAGGAGCGGAACCATGGCAGCCCCCCAAAACAAGAGTATTGGCAACGTGGCCGACCCGGCCTTCACACAGAACGGCGCGTTCAACATTAATGAGCAATGGGCGACCGGCGTTCGGTATGAGGTCAAGCTCGATCAAGGCGCGTTCACTGGCGGCAATATCAAGTTTCTAAACGGCCGTAAGCCAATCGCCTCGATGCAGCTTTCGAGCCGTGAAGAAGCCGTTGAAATCCTCGGTGAGCGCAACGTCGAAAACATCGAAGCGGCCAAGGGCAAGGACAAGGACGCGGCCGAACCCGGCACGGCGAAGGGCAAATTGCAGTCGGAGGACTTAGCTTTTAACAAGTCTTATACGCCCGATCAGAAGCCAGAAAACACCATCGAGCAACGTCCGGAGCGCGATATGTCGCTCGATGAGCAAGCCCTTGCTTTCGCAGCTCGTCGCCGTGAAGAATTGGCGCGCTCGCAAATGCAGCGCCGGCAGGATGAAGAGCTTGTTGTGGAAGAAAAAGACAAGTTCGCGCACCTGTACGAAGTGGCATCGGAAGTGCGACGCGATGCCGGTCTGCCGGATGAAAGCAAGGCGAAGCTCGCGACAGCACTCGACGCGATCAATCAGAAGGACGGCCAGCCGGGGGGAAAAGATAGGTCCGCTGGTGCATTCGACAAACTGTACGCCGCCGTCTCCGACGTGTACAACAGCGCCGGTGTGAATAAAGCGGCCAAGGCTCGCCTCCGGCGCGGGCTTGGGCCGATAGACAAGACGAAGGCCACCGACCGCACCAAGGCCGTACCTGACGCCATCAAACAGCGATTCGTCCAAGTGGACGACAAGTATTATTTTCAGGACAAGTCGCACGCGTTTGATGATCGCGGCTCGAAGCTCGCGACAAAGCATGAAAATCAGGAAGTGACGCGCTCGCTCGTCGCTATTGCGCACGCTCGCGGGTGGGACCGCATCACGGTCAAAGGTACTGAAGAATTCCGCCGTGCGGCGTGGCTCGAAGCCTCGCTATCGGGAATGGAGGTTAGCGGGTACAAGCCGACGAAAGTTGAACGCGCGCACCTCGAAAACCTGCTGACGCGCAGCGGCCGTGAAAACACCATCGAGAACACCAGTGATCGCAGTCAGTCGCAAACGGCCAGCCGGTCTGGTGTCGCCGCTCGCGATGCTTCGACGGAAGCATCTCAATCGGCCGCGAGTGGGACCGCTGCGCCCGCTGCCCGCGCTCGGCGCACGCTGACCCCGGATAAGGAAGAAGCGGCGACTGTAGCGACCTCTGGTGAGCCTAGCGCGTCGGCGTCGGCCTCCCCTGCCCTGCGCCCCGGTGTCGTCGCCGGCAAGCTGCTCGATCACGGCGAGGCGAACTATCAAAACGACCCTAAGAAAGAACAGAGCTATTTCGTGAAGGTGGAAACGCCCAATGGAGAGCGCACCGTTTGGGGCGTCGATCTGCGCCGCGCAATGGCTGAATCCGGGGTTCAGAAAGGAGAGAGGGTCGCGCTCGAAAAAATGAGCCGCGAGCCAGTCGTCGCCAAAGAGAAGGTGTTTGATCAGGCCGGGAACGAGGTCGGCAAGCGCGACGTCGATGCGATCAAAAACCGCTGGTCAGTCGGTTCGGTTGATAAGGCTGAAGCGTTCGTGAACGGCAACCGCGCCGAGGTCGTTAAAAAGCATCCTGACCTTGCGCCGGCATTCGGTACGGTCGCGGCAGCTCGTAAATTCGCGGAGAAGAATTTCACCAGCAAGGAAGACCAGGCGCGTTTCGTCGCCGTTGCTCAACAGGTCGTGGCCGAGAAAATCGCGCACGGTGAAAGCGTGCCGGCTCCGAAGCTTCGGGAGGCGCGCGTCGTAAAAAAGGAGGTGCAGAAGGAACCGGAGCAACCGCGCAGCGCGCCGGTCGCGCCGGCAGCGGCAGTCGGGGCGACCGGCGGTGAACGCTCGTTGTCGCGATGAAGCGCCGGCTTCTGTGCGTTCTGGCCAGCGCGTTCATCGCGGCCGCACCCTTCCGTGTCGCCGTGGCCGGCGCGCAGCAGGAAGAACAGCTATCCGTGAGCGTGCGCGCTGGCCTGTCGGCCGCTTTGAGTGATCAGGCATCGCCCGAGCCGATCTTTCCTTCCGTAGCAGCTAAAACGGCCTGGTTGACCGACAAGGCGATGCTCTTGCAGAAGCGGATGCCCGACATTGGCGACCGCATCGCTTTCCTGAAAACGGTGTATTACGAGGCAACGCGCGCCGGCTTGGACCCCGAGCTGGTGCTTGGGGTGATCCAAACCGAAAGCGAGTTCAACAAATACGCCGTTTCGTCGGTCGGCGCTCGCGGTTATATGCAGGTCATGCCGTTTTGGGTGAAAGACATTGGCCGGCCGGCTGATGATCTCTTTCATCTGCGCACCAACCTTCGGTATGGCTGCACGATCCTTCGCCGCTACCTGGACATTGAGCGCGGCAATGTCTTTCTCGCCCTCGGCCGATACAACGGCAGCAGGGGCCAAGACACTTATCCGAACCTGGTCCTGACCTCATGGAACGCGTGGCGAGCGCCTGTGGGCGGCTTCCAACGCGTTTCCTTGAGGTAGTATGTGCTTAGACACTATTTTAGTCAGCCAAGCTAAGAAAGCTGAGCTGGCACCCACGCTCCATCGGTTTAAATACGATGCACTTCACTATCTGAATCGAATCAAACTTCGCTTCAAACCTAATGACGTTGACGGCAATCGACTACTTGAAAAGCTTGGAGATTTGCTCGATCCTGGAAAACTTGTCCCGCTTAATCGATACGCGAGTTGGCGCGCGTTGGCTGACCAAGCGGTCTTCGACACTCGCAATTTGTTGAAGGAAGAATGGGAAGCGACAAAGAATCCACTCCGTAAGCCGATTCAGTGGTTGCGGGGAGTCCACTAGCAGATTCGTGGATCGCCTGCCGGCCGCCGGCATAAGGAAAACTTTGAAATGGGAACTAATGCAATGCTGACGTTCTACGTTGACGTAAAACTTACGGAAGCGGTAGAAGCGGATGCGCTGAGCGCTCTTGCTTCACGTGGCGTGAAGCTTGAAATGCTGGACTATCGGCGTATTCCCTTCGTATTCCCTGCATCGAGCCATCCAATCACAAATGACAGGATGATCGATGTGTTAAAAGGGCACCTTCGTAACGCAGATGTTCCGGTTGGCGTCCAAAGCCTTTTCGTTGTTCCGAAAGACGGTATTCGATGGGCAGTTCTCTTACAGGAGGCGTTCTATCTAGTAACTGGCTACTATCCGATCATGATCCAACCGTGGCAAATTACGCTCGATGGCGACGAAGAAATTATTATTCGACGTGATTATCTACATATGATTGACATGCACGCGGTATTTACTCAATAGAGGAAAGTGGTTCTATGCAAGGAGTTGTACAAATGGGCGGGGCCGAACGACGGTAATGGGTCGTCTACTGCTCGTCACGGCGGGTTCAGTTTTGATCCGCGTCATTTGCAGTCTGTCGCGTAACTTGTAAAACCCGCGACATTTTTCGGATGCCTGTTCTGTGAACTTCACCGATAAATGGCGGGAAAACTCCAGCGCTATTTGACGCCGGTAACACGAGAGCGCCGAGGGCGGTTTCGACGCGATGATCCACGGGCAGTTCACGACCCATAGCGAAAGTTGGCATGGGTGAACTGGCCCACCCGAAAGCAGTCGTTCAACGAATGAAGTAAGCGGCAAGCCAAGGCACCAGGCTGCAGTCCCAAATTTGAAACGGGTCCGAGCGCGCAGTGCCGCCCGCACCACACCTCGTTAGAAAGGGCTTTGCCTGTCCAACACAATGGGACTCATGTCGTTGTTGGGCGATTCCCCGTCTAGATAGACTGCTAGCCTGTTGGCAGTTCGCTGTTCAAAACCGCGTGAAACGTAGCCGCTTAGCCCCCATGCGGGGATGCCAAGCCACTTTCAGGCCTTGCCGTTGCTCACCAGGAATCGAGTACATCACGTTCACCGCCAAGTCGCCTACGTTATAGAACCACGTGGCGAAGGCTACTTTGCCGTCCACTTGCGCCGTGTCGATGTCGCTTCCGCCGGCCATTTCAACCGGCATCTCCATCTGACCGAAGGCGAGGTAGAGGTCGGGATGTGGTTGTCCGCTCGTGATGGCCTCGGCGAGCGGTGCGGTGTCGATGGGAATTCCTCCTTCGACCACCAGACAACCGAACAGCTTCGTGAAGTACAGATGCACACTGCGCATCCCACGGCGCGTGTCGTAGGGAAACAACCAGTTGGCGCGAAATGCCCCCCTCGCCAGCAGCGTCGGCATGGCCGCGCGCAGTTCCCGCGAGCAGTGCTCCCAAGCGTAGTCGTATGGCTGGGTACGCGCGCTGTTGCAGGCGAGGCAGATACGGTGCGCGAACTTCAGCGTGTCCGACTTGAGACTGCCGACGCGGAGGTTCCGGCGTGCGGGCATGCCGGGGCGGTCGCTAGCGCTGAAAAAAAGGGGTTCACGCTGAGACGGCTTGCCGAACAACGCCTTCAGGTCAGAGGCCTTAGCCCGATGTTCGCGCGTCGCAGCTTCCTCTGCACCACAAATCCAGCACTTCATTTGGAACCCTCGTTCAGCCACAGGGGACGAACCGCCCAGTCTGGTCATACATTCCGTAAGCGAAGCGCACGTGCCAAGCACTTTGCACATCCTCCGGCACCGGCCCGACTTCCATGGGCATGCCCGCGAACGGCTTCATGTGTTTGCTGCTCATATGAACGACGAGCATCTCGAACGTGTCCAGCAGATGCTTTGCGACATGCGACATGAAAGAGGAAATGCTGGTGCGCTCGAGCGAGCTGCCCCGGAAATTCACCTCGATGGTCGGGACGGCAATCCTTCCGTCGTGCTCAGGCTCAAAATCTCGCACTGCTACGCCGGGCAAATGGTGCTCAAGGCAGTCGCGCGTGTTGCGCACCAGCTTCAGCACAGGAACCGCGATGTTCATCACTTCGCAGAACGGGTCGCTGTCGCCATAGCGGCTCTTAGCCATCGCCTGCAAGTCGTCCCAATTTTTCCCCTTCTGCTCGAGGTAGAACAACCGCACGATCTCCATGAGCTTTACCGCGAAGTGGTCGGCCTTCTGAGCGAAAGCCTTGCACTGTGTTTGAACGTTGCCGGCAGAGGGAACCGTCTGGCTCCTGTCTTTCGACGGGCTCGCTTCCAGCTTGTTGATTGCCGCCTGCTCCGATGAAGCAAAGTTCTCGCAAACTTCGTGCAACGCCGCCAGCTCTGCGAGCGCCTCGAGCGTAAGTTCGATCGCCTTGTCCGGGTCAATGCAAAGGAACTCCTTGCGGAACAACACCCTCGCTTGTATCAATGTTCGCCGTAGCAACTCCGAGTCCGTGCCCAGCTCAAAGAGCTTCTGCTGGAACACAGGCGGCAGGGCCGTATTTTTGCGCTCCGGGTCAATCTGGTCGGCCATCTGCACGCGGTAGGAACACTTCTCTGTGATGACATAGAGGTACTTTCCGAGCGGCAGCATTTCCTTGATGGGTGTACCGTCGTCGGGATTGTTCAGCGTGAAAGAACCGCCGGAATCTCTGCTATGGGGGGGAGCTGCCATGGACCTTCTCGATGACGACAGACGCGTTTCAGTGTACCCGAAAGCTGCCATCGGTGACCGGCGGCAATTGGCCGGCTTGTGCCTTTCAGGCAGGTGTCGTTTTCAGAAGACGACTGCACGGAATATCAGGAGTCGGATGCACTGCCTGTCGGGACTACTTCTTACGGGTGCGTTCAATGTGCAGAACAGCGTCAAGCAATGCTAATGAATTGCCCGTATCGGATGCGTATATCGTGCGCGACCGTGGATCGTAGGACACCATGACGAACGGGTCTGAGGTGCGTTCCGTACTCCGGGGCGTTTGACGCTTGGAGCGGTAGGCTCTGCATACCTCCCTCTTTTCGGCAAGCTGCTGATTGATTTTCTTCCAGTCAAAAAGAGTGTCGGGATACAACCGGCGCATGTCCCGCTTATCCTGTGGCTCAAGCGTGTAACTGCGAATACGCATGATGTTGAAATTGCTTCTGCCGACTTTGACCGTGAGATAACAAAATCCCTTCCTGGTCGTGATGAAGGCGGTGCCTTGCTTGCGTTTCATCGTTGCTCGCTCTATCAGGAGTCGGCTCCACTGGTGGATTGCAGCGCGGCGTAAAGGGCCGTTTTGCTCACCTTGAGCCGTGTAGCGGCCTCCCGGACGTTCAACCCGTTGGCGATATGCTCTCGCGCCCGCTGCAACTTGTCGTCGGTGATAACCGGCTTGCGCCCTCCCTTCCGCCCGCGTGCGGCGGCAGCGGATAACCCGGCTTTGGTGCGCTCGCGGATCAAGTCGCGCTCGAACTGGCCCAGCGCACCGAACACGTGGAAGATGAGCCGCCCGCCTGACGTGGTGGTGTCGATAGCTTCCGTCAACGAACGGAACCCCACGCCACGCCCTTCCAACTCGGCGACTGTCTCAATCAGATGCGGCAGGGAGCGCCCGAGCCGATCCAGCCGCCACACGACCAAGGCATCCTCCTCCCGCACGTAGGCCAAGGCCGCTGTCAGGCCGGGTCGGTCGGCTTTGGCCCCGGAAACCGTGTCCTCAAAAATCCGTTCGCAGCCCGCCTTGTTCAGCGCGTCCGTCTGCAAGGCGGTGTCCTGTTCCGCCGTCGATACCCGCGCATAGCCAATCAGTGCCATCGTCCGCCCTTCTGTCCGTCATTCCGTCCGCCTATCTTAATGTCCGACAACCCATTAATCAAGTATATTGCCGGACACTGCCCGGCTTGGCCGACTAATGATCGTTTGACGGACAAGGCGGCACCCAACAGTCGTGTTATGGGCCGCCATCTCGGCGCAATGGAACAGCAAACCACTTAGTGCAGGGGACTCTTGAGCAATTCCGGCCCCGCGTGACGTTTCGTGCATAGGACTGCTGATACGGCCCGCTCAGAAGTCGGCTGCACACGGGGCGGCCAGCCCAATGAGCTGGTGCAGTCGTCTTCGGAAAATGACAATATTGGCTAGTCTGTTTTTGGCTATTCAAATTGGCCGCTTGCGGCAATTTCCAGATTGTTTGTGAGGATTAGGTCACTTGCGCTGCTTTTTTACGCTTTCTAATTACATCAATAAGCGTATTTGCATCTGTTATATCTTGAGCAAGCTCTGTTGGGTCAGGTATTGCGGCTTGCGAAGGGGCATGTGCGTCAGTAATATCGTGGCACCGTTGAACAAGTCGCCGTGCCTCATCACATTCACTTTGATGTATTCCAATTACATCCCTGATCCTCCCAGTGATAATCTGAGATTCAAATCGCGATACGATACCCGAGAGAAGTTCCTTTTCTACTATACGTTCCATGGTGGATCGCAGGCGGGAGTAGGCATGCCGCATCGACTCCACATTGGATGCATTGGGTTGCGGATTCCATTTTTCGCTGAGTTTCTTTTGATACTGATCCAGCTCTCTTAAACATTCAAGAGGAGGCTTGCTGTCCCATGGAAGCCCTTGCACGTGCCTTCCCGGAAGACCGTCGTTCCATTCGAGTGAAAGAACGTGTGGTGGTATCGCCGCTTTTTCTGCGAAAGCAAGAAGGTCATTAAGAAAAACCACATCATGGGTAAAGACGATGACTTGCCTCTCTTTGGATTCCACCACAAGGCGAGAAGCAATCTTCTCACGGTGCCAATGATCCAAAGACGAAACTGGATCATCAAAAACGAGAGCTGATTGGTGTGACGCTTGCGAAAGCTCAGACAAGAATGCTGCCAGTGCAATGCAGCGCTGCTCACCTTCGCTGGCAATATCTACTACTTTGTGGCGGCTCGCCGAAACTAACCGAAGGCCGAATTTCGTCTCGCCCTTTTTCCCTTTCACGGGTTCTAAGGCAACTTCCAAAGTTCTAAGTCCAAGTATTTTCAACTCATCCTTGAAGCGCTTCTGAAAAGCATCTGTTACAAATTGCTTGGTTAGCTCAGAGCTTTTTGTCGTGATCTGTGCAGTAGCAACATCTTTTCGACAACGGTTTAATTTTGCAATTACCTTATATGTTTCAATTTGCGCCAGTACAACTGGCTTGACACCAGATAGCCACTCACGCGTCTCCAGCTCGCTACGTTCGGATATAAGTTTCTTCCGTATTTCAGGGTCGTGTGCAGACTCTTCCGTTTTGGCACGAGCTTCGAGAGACACCTGCAATACGCCGATGATAGCTTCTGGTGAGGGGGAAATGCCGAGGAAAGAGACCCCTCCTGCTCGATTTGAAAGACACTGTTTTATCAAAAATAGTCGTTCATCCACCTTAGCCACAAACTCGGAAATCAATGCGCGTTGCACTGTCGTTAGCCCCGCAAGATCTGCATCCACCTTTTCTAACTCGGGAGTAAGCACACTAATCAAGGTGAGCTTATTTTCCGCCGCCACCAGCTGCGCTTCTGCGTTCGCGGCCAACTGTTGACTTTTGTCCGTCGCAAATGCTTCGAACGCGATAAGTCGCTTTGCGGCTTTGTCATCAATTTCCTGCTGGCAAAGGACGCAGCGAGCGTCACCGGTGGTAACAGGAAATGCCTGATCTGAGTAGGCAGCAGAAATGGAATATTCGCGCGCGGCCTTCCACAAGGCACGCCATAGGTCTGCCCCAGTGCCAATCATAAAACTAGAATCAAACTGCCCTGAAGCAAAAGCCTTGGCCGCGCTATCGGCATTCTTTGCATCATCTAGCAGCTTCTTCAGAGCAGCGATTTTATCATCAGCCAAATCAACTGCAACGCTAGTCATTTTTTTTGCAAACGAATCGAGTCTTGCAGCCGCTGCGCGCGTTTCTTTCGCCTTTTGTAGTGGGTCAGCCTTAAGTGCATCCCGGAGGTCTTGCAGCCTTTTGGTTTGTTTTTCGTCTAACCCTGCGTGAGCATTTATATCGGCTTCTTTAGTGCTGGCAGAAAGATCCTGAATCAGCTTGCCGGCTTGCGTGTTGGGGTCATACCTCCAATTGGCTATCGCCCCTTTAATCGACGATTGTTTATGAGTAATGTCGTTCTTTAGTTTCTCGTCAATCGCATCGCACACCCTTGACAAGGTCGGAAGTACATCAAGACCATATGGCGTGAATGCAGCGGCACTATCCTCGCTTACGTAGTGCCCCGCAGAAGAAGCGTCAAAGACGAACACATTTGCCAATCGCGGGTCTGCACCAATGCCATCCATCCATGTCACCGGAACGTTGGTTCCGCCAACCTTAAATACGATCTCCGCTGAAGCCGTGGCCGCGACTGCTGATGTAAACGCATTGGGCAGGATGATCGGTTGTATGCCTCGTGCACGGCAGGCCTTTTTGATTACTCGTGCATAACCGGATTTTCCTGCTCCATTTTCACCATAGATCACCGTGAGTCCAATTTCCATCCCCAAAGATATCGTCTGTCCTGGTGGAAGTCGGTTTACGTTCTTGAAGTCGCCAACAGAGATGAGTGAAACGGACTCAGCAACACCCGGCGAAGGAGGTAAATGCAATTGCGTGAGATAAACACACTGAATTGCTGATGAATCGCTGGTATCAACCTGATACTTGGCTCGGCAAATACGCTCTAATTCCGCCAAGTCTGACTCTACAAGGTTGCCTTTTTCAAAAATTCGCCGTAATGCGTCACGCTGCCAATCAGGCCGCCCGGCAGACCAATTCAGAACTTCGTGCAGCGCTGATGTCTGCTTTTTGGTATTTTCGCTTGCACTCATGCTTGCTCCCCTGCTGAATCATCGACGCCAAGAGCTGGCAACTCAAGGCCTTCTAGCTGTTGATCCTTCTCACGCTTGGTCTGTTCGCGTGTGACAATGTCGTTGTTATTCTGGGTCAGTTTTTTCTCAGTCATATTTTAACCTTTTAGTAGTCCACTCCCGCCTATTGCGGTGTGAGGATACTTTATGGATGACTAATATATAAAAGTAGAGCCGCATCTAAGCACGATGTACGTTGTGCTTAGCTGAGGTTACTTTTTGGGTTACTTTTTTGAGATTTTTTAAATGCCCGAATCCACTCTAAAGGCTTGGTCGTTGATGGAAGCAGGTCGCCGTTACCATTTTTTGATAACGCGACAATCTTCGGCGTAATCTCTTGCGCCGCAATGGGGACACTTTTCCATTTTCCTAGCTCGTAAAGTCGGATTGTTTCAGCTTCAAGCATTTTGAATTTTGCTGATCTTCCAGCCCCGCCAGATTTCGCTAGTTCAACTGGCTTCCCGTCTAAATAACCAATAATCAAATTCAGTAGTCGAGCCTCCTCCACATGACAATCTGTGACGAGTTCATCTAATTCCATCGAGGCCATTAATCTTTTTGACGCTTCGATGCTGTCCTCTAAGAGGATGCTAATAACTGCAAAATGCATTTCAAGAAAAAGAGCACAATGATTTTCTTGACGTAACTTCTTGATCTTTTCTCTAACGCGATCCACATCATATTTTGCCATTCCTCCCGACAAAAATTCCTCGGTGATTTTATTTATAAATTCATCAGAATAATTATCGCGAACTTTTTTCATGCCGCCCCTTTACCCCCTTGCATCGAAAACCATGCCAGCAGATAAAAGGGGCAATATCTGTGGGCCTCCGTCGCGGTAAGTGTTGTATTCCGCAGCGGCAACTTGGGTAGATTGAACTACCTCACGTCATGTCTTCATCGCTCTCGTCAAGACATCGCTGATCGAACGTGCCACGACGTATTGGGCCGGCGAATTTCCAACCGCCAAGGCTTGAAAATGTGCCTTGCCACATTCGATCTTGGCACTTTCCTTGTCGCGTAAGTCGTCGGTGAAAAGACTGCTCTTCGTTTCGACTACGAAATACAGGCGCTCATCGCCATCTTGCTCCACCAGCACAGCCCAGTCCGGGTTGTAACTGCCGAGCGGGGTGGGCACTTTGAACCAGCCCGGCAATTTGGCGTACACCTTGATTGCGTCATTTTTTTCCAGCGCATCAGCAAAGTCGCGCTCGGTATTGGAGTCGTACACCACATGCTCATAAACAGACTTTGTGGTATCCATCAGCATGTGTTGCAGATACCCGGATAGCTCATTCTGCTCGAATAGCTCCTGCACGTAGTAGTGCTCATTGCCAAGGCGCTCGTACTTGATGCCATCCACCAAAGCCAGGCGCTTGCAGCGATTGATGATCTCCCCGGCCAGCTCAATGAAATGTTGCGGGTTGCGTTTGAAGTCATCTAGTCGTCCACTATCCGCTAGAATTCGGGTAATGGTGCGCCGGGTCAGCTGGGTGCGATCCTGCAAATCGGTGAGCAGATCGGGTAGCTCGATATCCGCCTCATCAAGCGCGACGGTCACCGCGCCGGCCTTTTCTGTCGCTTCGACACCGGCCTTGCCAATGGCGATGTCCGCCTTACGCCATTGCAAACGAGCTTTGACAATAGCGGGGGCGTTTTGCAATGTATCGATGGCGTCCGCTACCAGCTTCTCATTATCGAAAGCCACGCGATAAGTCGTCTGGTGTTTGATGCGATCCCACAACGCCTTGAACTCTGCGCTTTGCAGCACCGCTTGACGCGTGCGTACCTGTTTACGCTCATCCGCGTTCTTGATTTCCAGGCGACCAGACACCTTGCGCAGCACTTCGGCGATCTGTCCACGCTGTGGCTCGAACTCGACGGGCAAGGCCAACGTTCCGTCTTTCAGCGCCTGCTTGAGCGAGTCCTGGACCTTCCCCTTAGCGTCGATGTGCCCGGCCGCCTTGAGGTGTTCCCATAGAGCCTTGGACTGATCCACGCCCAGCGCCGCAACCTGCCCATCGCCCCCCGTCACAGCGATGGCGGCAAATTGATGGTGCTCCACAATACCGAAACGAATACCCGTCTCGGCTTCAATCTCCTTCTGCAAATTCGCAGCGAACTGCTCGTAGTTCTCAGTGGCGATGACGGTGAGGGTATTGACTTCAAAACCGCGCAGACGATCCCCGTTTTGGTTGACGCACAGGCGTAGCCCACGGCCGATTGTCTGGCGGCGCTCGCGCTCTGTGCCCATTTCACGTAAAGCGCAGATTTGAAACACATTGGGGTTGTCCCAACCTTCCTTCAGCGCCGAATGCGAAAAAATGAACTTGAGCGGGGTCTCAAAGCCAAGAAGTTTTTCCTTCTCCTTCATGATCAGGTTGTAAGCCCGTTCGGCGTTCTCGCGGTTGCCGGCATTGTTCTCAGAGGTATCTGACCAACCGCCCTTTTTGTCGATAGAGAAGTAGCCGTTGTGGACTTCTTCAGCCGCACTCGCCAAGTCCACTTCCTCAAACAGACTTTGATAAGTAGGCAGCTTGGCTGCTCGCCGGTACTCTTCTTCAAAGATGCGGGCGTAATCGCCCTTTACTGCGTTGCCGTCGGCGTCGTACTGACGATATCGGTCGACAGCATCGATGAAAAACAGCGACAGCACTTTGATACCCTGCGGACGCAGACGCTTTTCCTTGTCCAAGTGTTCCTTGATTGTGCGGCGAATCATTTCGCGTTGCACGGCCAGCGCGTCCACATCGCCGTGCGCTTGCCCCACGGCTAAATACGCCTCGCCACCCGGATAGCGCAATTCCAGAAACTCTTCGCCTTTGGCGGTATTGATCTCTCCGATACGGAAATCGGCGTAGATAGCTCGCTTCTTGCTGGTCTGCTCCAGGTCATCACCGTCGGAGACCGTCACTTCCTGTCGCTTCACGCCATTGGCAGTGCCCACGTCCAGCTCAATCTTGGCGGTAATCGTGCCACGCTTGTTGCTAACGGACACCAGACGGACAAAGGGTTTGTTGTACGCATCTTCCACGGTCGCAGATGCGACTTCGATTTGCTTCACCAGCTTGCGTTCGTAGGCATCGATGGCATCGAGCCGATAGACCATGTGGTGCTTGTCTGCATGCGTCGCCGAGTAGCGCAGCGTACAGAGCGGGTTCATGGCATCGAGCGCCGTTTTGCCCGCCCCTGAAAGGCCGCCGTCCACGCTTTGTGGTTCATCGACGATAACGATAGGACGGGTCGCCTTAATTAGATCGATAGGTTTTTCACCACCGGTCTTTTCGCTGTCTTTGTAGAGGTTGTTGACATCCTTCTTATTGATGGCGCCGACGGTGACCACCATGATTTGGATATTCGAGCTGGTGGCGAAGTTGCGCACCTGCCCCAGCTTGGCAGAATCGTAAATGAAGTAATCTAACGGCACGCCGGCATACAGTCCTTTGAAATGCTCTTCAGTGATCTGTAATGACTTATAGACGCCTTCCTTGATCGCCACCGACGGCACGACAATGACGAACTTGGTAAAGCCGTAGCGCTTATTCAGTTCGAAAACAGTGCGCAAGTAAACGTAGGTTTTGCCGGTACCGGTCTCCATCTCCACCGTAAAATCGCCTGATGCCAACGTGCCAGAAGGCGGCAAGCCACAGCGCAATTGAATATCGGCCAGATTTTTATGCAACTCGTCGTCTAGCAGGGTCAATCGGTTGCCGACTCCCAGATCAGACTCCACTATGCCGAGTGACATTTGCTGCGGCGCTGTACCGGGGAACGTATCGCCTGTAATAGCGACAGGCGTTTTCATCGTCACCGTAAATTCGGTACGGCACACTTCCTGACCACGGAATAGGTCGCAGACTGCCTCGATAGCCTGAAGCTGGTAGTCGAGGTTCGACTCGAAATGAAGTTTCATCGCCGATCCCCCTAAAGGCTGCGCACGTTCTGAATACCGTACTGCTCCAGAATCACGGCCAGGTTTGTCTTCGCCACGTCATCTGCGAAGGCACTGTCACGGAAAATGCAGGTGGTGTCGCCCGCCGGAGCGAGTTCCTTGTGCCAAGCCACGATACCCTGTGCAAGCGGCTCCACGCCGTCGCGGGTGATTTTGTCGGTCAGGCATGTCATTAACACGCCACCACCGATTGAGCCAACCGTTTTGCCTGCAATACTACGAGACTCCATTGGCACGCAAAGATCCAGACCCAGCTTGAGCAATAGCTCATACACAATGTCCGCCTCCGTCCTTCCAGGCAGGATATGTTCCTCGTGGTCGAGCAAGGTTTTCTCCAAGTTGTCTCGATCTGGGTTCCAGGCGCGTATGTTGGAGTTGTCGAGTTTGAAGACACGGAAGCCGAGATCAATGCCACTATCGGACGTCTCCGTCTTGATTTGCTTTGCCGCTCGTCGTAGCCGCTCTCGCGTCAGTTCCGAGATATTCCTAGGCTTGCCGATCTCATCGCAAAACTTAGCAGCAACCTTCTGCTCTTTTTTGGTTGGATCAAGTGGTTCAGGAAGTTGGACAACGATGAAGCGCCGTTTTCCTCCGTCGTCCATATTCAAACGCATCACAGCTTCACCGGTCGTTCCGCTACCCGCGAAGAAATCCAAGATAAGTGCATTGGGATCGTCAGACGATGTATAACGAATCAGCCGTGCGATTTCGTCCATATCCTTGGGGTTGTCAAACACCTTCTTGCCGAACAAACCACGCAAATATTTCACGGAGACTTGGGATTGCTTGTAGAAGTAGCTGCCACGGACCTGGGTCGCAAATTCCTCATCGCCCTCTGACTCAGAGTCATCGGTCTCTTCAGCGCCCTCAACAGGCTCAAGTTCTTGAGGAATAGGACGAATGTGCGCCTTGCGGAACGGCGGCTCAGTATGATCGGAGCGAAATTCTACAAGGCCCAGTTTGATTTGGCGCTGCATCTCTGCGGGGTTGGCGTAAATCCAGCCCCGTTCCGGAACTTTACAAGGTTGCATAGTCACTGGATGAGGAACGTCATATCGCGGTCCGCCGCCGCCCGGCCAGGAAATGTCTCGGTCGCGCCAAGGTCCATGTTTATCCACCCGCTTGTACCGGCTCCACTTCTTAGCGGGGTGCGCCTTGGGCAAGTTGGAATACCACGCTTGGAGGTCTTCCTCAATGCGGTTGTCCTGTTCACCGAGCTTTTCGCGCAGCAACAAGTATTGATTCCAGATGTCGCGCGCACCAGGCTTTTCCTCGCGCCACAGAGTATTTATTTCCCTCAAGTGCCCCTGAGACTTCGCATAAACAACGACGTATTCATGTCCATTGGAAAAAAACTTAGCGTCGTTCTTACGCCCTTTCTCCCATGTAATGCAAGAAAGGAAGTTCTCCTCGCCAAAGATCTCATCCATCATGACGCGGAGATTTGTGATCTCGTGCTCATCAATGCTTACCAAGATCACGCCATCTACAGTCAATAGGTCGCGAGCGAGCCTGATACGCGGATAGATCATGGATAGCCAATCTGTATGAAATCGACCATTAGCTTCGGTGTTTTTGCGGGACGCTAGTGAGGTGATTCGCTCTCCACCGTTATCCCGCCAGCCCATGAGTTGTTGGTAGTTCTTGATGTTGTCCTGAAAATTGTCCGGGTACACAAAGTCCTTACCGGTGTTGTAGGGCGGGTCGATATAAATGAGCTTTACCTTGCCCGCATAGCTCTTTTGCAGCAGCTTGAGCACTTCAAGGTTGTCGCCTTCGATCACCAGGTTCTGGGTGGTGTCCCAGTCCACACCGTCTTCCAGACAGGGCCGCAGAGTGCCAGTGCTTGGGGTGAGCGCCAATTGGCGAGCGAAACGCTTGCCGTGCCAGTTAAGACCGTATTTCTCGTCGGCGTCAGTCGCCACTTTTCCAACCAGTTGACTCAGCACGTCAAAATTCACTTCCATGCCGCTCGCACCTTCGGTGAGCAGTTCAGGGAACAGTGTTTTTAGCTTGGCGATATTGCCGGCCACAATGTCCGCAGACTGAGCTTCCGGACTGGCAGCTTCGATTCTTCGCATGTTCTTCTCCACGATTCCTTCAATTTTCATAGCTGTTCGCGCGCCGCGGCCAGTTGGGCCTGCACACGCTTAAGCGCCAGGTTTAGTTCCACCTGCCGCGCCAGTTGTTTTTCTTTAGCGGCTTTCGCTCGCAAGCTCACAACCTCAAGTTCCAGCCGCTGGCAATCCTGTAAACCTTGCCTTCGGGCGGCGGCTTGTTCCGGGCTGTTTGCGTCGTTGAAACTGCCTGTTAGCCTTGCAGCCAGCAGTGCCTCCACTCTGTCCATCCAGCCCTGATAGAGCGCATTGAGCGTTGCCTGCGGCTGGCGCGCCAGAGTCAACGTCCGCATGAACGCTATCTCGACGGCAGATGATGGCGCAGCACCTGGAAGCGCGACTTCAACCATGTCGCCGTCTAGCACCACTTTGCCCGCGTCGTTCTGTGACCAGCGTTTGTGCGCCAAGGAAAGCATCAGGTTCTGCTCCGAGTTCAACAGCAGAACCATCGGATAAGGCACCGCGCGGTGCACAAGTTCGGCCAGCCTCCCGGCCTTCGCGTTGTCCCTTAACGTGATGCTCAACACGGCGATTTCCAGGTACTCGCGCACGTTATCCCGATACTCAGGTACTCCAATGGTGTTGGGCTTGAGTGCTGCCAGCCATTGAATCTCCTCAATACCGTCATTAATCTGGCGCTTGTCGCTAGCGGTAGGCGCACCGTTTTCAATCAGTAGTTTCTTAGGCACGCGCTGATCTACCCGGCAACTGCCAGGGAGATCCAGCGCGGCGATGAGGTCCTGCACCGTCATGCGCTGTCCTCGCCCAACACGACCAGGAAGGCCACTACTTCAAAATCATTGCTGCCCGCAAACTCACCCTTCATAGCGTGTGTGCCGCCCGTTGAGAATAAGCTGGCGACAGCGCGCTCTTCATTCTTTCCGACCACTGAAGCCACAGCGGCAGCGAGCAATTTTTGCGCGTACCGCATGTCTTCGCCATCTTTGGTCGCTTTGTCAAAACGACTGGCTGCGGCAGCATCGGGCAGGTCTCGCGCCAAAGCAAGGCGCTTGAGATGGTCGAGAATGCGTTTGGTCTGGGTGTACGGCAAAAGCACACTCCCGTCCTCGCCAACATACACCAGGTAGTACGGGGCCAAAGGGTAGCCCGTCTCGCTCGCTTTCTGTGCAGTTGTGCCTTCCGCACGCAGGCAAAAGATGATGCCAGGCGGAATCTCGGCATCGCTGCTAGTTGTGACCGCATGCGCGCCCAGAGGCAGGCCTTCTAGCTTACCCGGATGGGCCTTGAGATATTGGGCAAGGTCGATGCGAAAATCGGTGAGCGTCAGGTCGGTGATAGATACGCCACTGGATAGATCTTCCAGATCAATGACGATATCTTGTAACTTTAATAATTGCTTGCGCCGGTATTCCAGATCGTTCATTGGGTTTCCGGACTGTTGCTCGATGAGGTTTTCTTCACCGGTGGCGGAAATATCCAGCAGCACCATGCGACCGCTCACCCTCTGTTCGAGGTTGATGTATTCCTCCAGCTCCATGTTCGGCCAGAAATTGACTAGCTGAATACTTTGGTTGCGCGAGCCTATGCGGTCGATCCGGCCGAAGCGCTGGATGATGCGCACCGGGTTCCAATGGATGTCATAGTTAATCAACCAGTCGCAATCTTGAAGGTTCTGACCTTCTGATATGCAGTCGGTGGCTATGAGTAGATCTAACTCGCCCTCCTCTGCCAGCTCAGCCGGGCGCTCTTTGGCGCGGGGCGCAAACGCAGATAAGACACTACCCATATTTTTCCGCAGACCGGGAAGCGTGGTCTGGATGCCGGCGCTGCCGGTTACTAACGCGGATTCAATGCCCAGCGTGCTCTTGGCCCAAGTAGACAACTGCGCGTAGAGATACTGGGCGGTGTCGGCAAAGGCGGTGAAAACGATAATTTTTCGATTGCCTGCATTGATCGGGTTGCGACATTTCTTTTCGACCATAGCGCGCAGTGCGGCAAGTTTGGCATCGCGGCTGGCATCGACCTGATTGGCCGCAGCGAGCAGGGTGGCCAAACGGTCGCGATCTTCGCAAAGGTCCTGTTTCCAACGGATGAGGTCAACATCACCCAGTAGCACCTTGACTTTGCGCCCCACCAGCAGGGTCTCGAAGGCCGGGTCATCGATGTCTACGTCGGCGATGTCGATTTCCTCGATTCCCTCGACGTGGGCCTCGATATGGGCCAGAGTAACTTCCACATCTTTCAGTTGTCGCTGAACGGTCAACGTGAACGACGAAACTGCGCTTTCCATCCGCTTGAGCACGTTAATGCGCAGCAGGTGAATCAAACTCTCTTCCCGATCTGACTGGCGAAAGAAACTCTCGCCTCCCCGTATCTGGGTGCTGTATTTCGCGTCGTAGGCAGCCTGCTTGTGCGGCAGTACATAGCGCAAAGGAGCATAGCTGGCCAGATTGAGGCGGCGGATTTCCTGATTGATGTCCCGGATAGCGCGAAATTTTCCAGCCGAATCAACATCGGCTTTGATATTGATCGGCGCAAGGCGATCCGGGAAACGACCTGTTTCACTAGTCCCGTAATACTTTTCGACATGCCTGCGCGAACGGGCGATGGTGAGATGGTCAAGTAGGGTGAAGTAGTCAAAGCCGAGCATTTCGATCAGCTTAGCCGGTGTCTTGTCCAACTCCCCCAGAGTCAGCCAGCGATTGAACTGGGCTTGCGCTTTGCGCGTGGTCGCTTCTATGCTGGCAATACCATGTTCCAACAACGCGGCGTCATCCCCTTCGGTAACAAAGGCTATCTGGTTGCGCAGATCAGCCAGGCGATTGTTGACCGGGGTAGCCGACAGCATGAGCACGCGAGTCTTGACGCCTTCCTGAATAATTCTGCGCATCAGGCGGTCGTAGCGAGACTCTTTTCCCTTGTGCGTGGTCTTGTTGCGGAAGTTGTGCGATTCGTCGATCACCACCAGGTCGTAATTGCCCCAGTTCACGTTGGATAAATCAATGTCGCCTGAAGAACCGCCATCGCGAGAGAGATCGGTATGGTTCAGTACGTCGTAGTTGAGGCGGTCGGCGGCCAACACATTGCGCTTATCGTTGCTCTTGTAGAGCGTCCAGTTGTCTCGCAGACGCTTGGGTGCCAGAACGAGCACGCGGTCATTGCGCAGCTCGTGATACTTGATGATCGCCAGTGCCTCGAAGGTTTTGCCCAAACCTACGCTGTCGGCAATGATGCAACCGCCGAAGCGGTTCAGCTTGTCTATCGCGCCGACCACGCCATCGCGCTGAAACTTGAAGAGCTTCTTCCAGACCTCGGTATTACGGATACCCGTGGCGGATTTGACGATACGCTCCTCATCCATCTCGTCGCCGCTGTCACGGAACACATGATGCAGAATGAGTGTGTAAACGGTAACGGGGTCGCGCTTCTCACCAATGGACTGCAAGGTTTGAATCAGGGCTGCGCGTGTATTTGGCTGCGACCGCAAAGCAGCCCATTGATTGTGGAACCACCGGGCGAGCTGAGTTGCTTCATCGGATGACTCCGATGCTTGAATCAGACTCAGAGGATTATCAGGAGTCAACCCCAAACCATCCGTGCTGAAGGCAAAGGAAAGCGTCGGCTTCTCCGGCAGAGAAATTCGATGGAATTAACCCCATCGTGCCGCAGAGATTGTTGAGTTGCGGCACGAGCAGGAGCTGCTGCTTGTAGCCGGACGCGGAGGGATGCCGGCCGTCCCGGTTCGACCGACACCGGCTGGTCTTCTCGAAAGCAGCCGTTCGAACCGGGGCTAACGATCTGGTCAGTCCGGCTCCGCCGGTCCTCCTGTAACTGTTAGCGCCCGAGCGCTATGCGAGTCTTGGGTATACCGCGCGGTCAATCAAGACACCGCGCGCAGCGTGACGCACTGCGCCGACGGGCTCGGTAACATGGTGGGCTCCGGCGGTATCGGGCGGGATTGCCCGGGACTGCGGAAGGCCGCACCACAGGGCGGATTCAACCGGTCGATGCAACACATTGGTTGAACATCTCAGCGGGGGTGTGGAAGCCGAGTGTCTTTCGCGGTCTCTCGTTCAATTGTCTGGCGATCGCGTTGAGCTGAAGCTGTGAGATACCCGAGATGTTCGTGCCCTTTGGCAGGTACTGCCTAAGC
>Ga0302220_10001064_pt1 | contig 21751 bp, 16 predicted proteins | sample II_Palsa_E1_3_FD_194572 | JGI IMG/M metagenome (GOLD analysis project Ga0302220, IMG submission 194572) | Peat permafrost microbial communities from Stordalen Mire near Abisko, Sweden - II_Palsa_E1_3 | ecosystem: Environmental > Terrestrial > Soil > Palsa > Peat permafrost | place: Sweden...
GAGTTTCCGGGGCGGTTGCTCCGTCGGCGCCGTCACCGTGTTGCCGTGACAGTCTCTCCCGCGCTAGCGATTAGAACCCCGTCAAGATACCGTCTAAAAATAAGATAGGCAAGGGGGTGTGGGTTTGGATCGACTTGGGGCAAGCGTGCTTGCCCCAAGTCGCCGACATCATTCGGACACGCGGGGTGGGGATCTCGCTGCAAGCCGGCGTCGCCTTTTCCTGCCGAGAAGTAGTCAGGATACTTAATGATTTTTCGCGAATCGGTCTCAACAAAACCGCGCGGGCAGTGCTTGATTTGTTTAATCTTTCACTTAATACAATTATTTCTTTTTGCTTTCAATTCAATATAAAATGCGCTTCCCTTTACCGATTTGGAGGCCGGCATGAACCCTTTTGCGAAAGCAGCAGCCACTCTGGCGGCTTGCATTGGCGCTTTTACCGTCGTCGTCTGTATTGTCGAGGGACTAGCCGGATAACGGCGGCGCGACCGGGTGCTTACCCGGCGCCGCTAACGCATCTGCCAGACGCGCAGGTTGAATAGCGGCAAGATGCCATAAACGTGGTCGAACATATCCGACTGGATTTGTTCATATGATTCCCAGCTCGTCTCGTCCACGAACAGGAACACTTCCAGCGGCAGGCCTTGGTTAGTGGATTGCAATTGGCGCACCACCAGCGACATATCTTTTCGGATCGCCGGGTAGTGGCGAAAGTATTCCATCAAATACAGGCGAAACATGCCAAGGTTGGTTAGGCGTTGTCCGTCGTCCGGCACGGCGAACGGTACCCGAAAGACGGTGCTCGTCCTCAGGTTGGCAAGCAGTTCGTCGTCGCAAAACCGGATGCTCTCCATGTCCATGTGAATCGCGTGCTTGACCCGCCGTCCGCCGGACTCCACCATGCCGCGCCAGTTCTTGACGCTGTTGGTCAGCAACACATAGCTCGGCAGCATGACAATGGAATTGTCGAAATTCCGCACCTTGATCGTGTTCAGCGCGATATCGATGACCGTGCCGTCGGCCACGAATCCGGGTACCTCGATCCAGTCGCCCACGCGCAGCATGTCGTAGGCGGCCAGTTGAATACTGGCGACAAAACCTAGCAGCGAATCGCGGAAGATGATGATCAGCAGCGCGGTCATCGCGCTTACGCCGGTGAGGAAATTGGCGGGCGATCGATGCAAAAGCAATGACACTGCGGCAATTAGGGCAAGCACATACAGGACGATGGCGGCTATCTGGAGAAAGCTTTTAATCGGTCTCTGGCTCGCAAAAGGGAAATGACTATAGCGATCCTCAATGCTGCCCAGGAACGCGAATGCAGCGCGCAGGACGGTCACAACCATGAAGCATGCGGAGAGCGTTTCTACCGGACGACCGAGCGCGGAGATGATTGGAAATGACACACCGGTTAGCAAGGGGGCTGAAATATAGATGATGATCGCAGGCACGAGTGGCGCCAGCCGATCAAATACCTTGTGGCGCTCGGCGGCACGCAACCACTTGCGGCGCTCACCACGCGCAAGGTGGCCGACGATCTTCAGCAAGATAAAGCGAGTGACGTAGTAGCAAAGCATGCTGGACAACGCGATCGCCAAAAACAACGCGATGACGAGAACGATCGCCACGGGCATGCTGTCGGTGTGGACATAGAAATGACGTCCGTCCGGTCCATTCTCTACGTGGAACATGTCATTGAACATAGATCCTCTCAGTGCCGGCCAGCCTGCTTTCCTGAAGATGATCCGGGCCCGCGCGGTACCGATCATTTCCCCGATCTGGCTACGCAGCCTCGCTAAACGTTGCTGCGGTGCGATCCAATGAGCCTGTCAAATGCATTGTAACGGCCTCCTGATCTTTACGGCGAGGCTATCTCTCTTCGGGCCACAGGCCGAACCGCTTAAGTTTTACTTATACCCAACCCATTTTGGTTGATTGGACCGGGCTAATTCGGCTACTGACCATCTAGTCAATGCGGCTTGTTTCACATCAGGTGAAGCGCGCGCATTCAACTAGTTGGAGGCCAGACATGCTAGCCGATGAGGCAATTGCGGGCGATACTGAAATCGCTCACATGCGTGGTGCCCTTGCAGGTGCCGTCGCACAATCCAGTCACGAGATCGTTGCGATCGCACGCGCCCTGGTGGCTGTTCCCAGCGCCTATCCGCCGGGCAACACCCACGCCGTGGCGGACGCGATCGAGGCGATGTTCGAAGGTTTCGACGTCGGCGTCGAACGATACGGCACCCTCCCGCACGTCATGAATCTCGTGGTCCGCGTTCGCGGCGCCGCTCCGGGTCGACGACTCGTTTTTAACGGGCACCTCGACACGTTCCCTCTCGTCAGCGCGAAGCAATGGTCTGCTGATTTCAACGGCGAGGAGCGCGACGGCAAGTTATTCGGACTCGGGGTGTCCGACATGAAAGGCGGTCTCGCCGCCATCATCTTCGCGTTGCGCCATCTCTCCCGACTACGTGATTCGTTCGCAGGCGAGGTGGTGGCCACGTTTGCCGGTGACGAAGAAAGCATGGGCACAGAGGGCAGCGGATACCTTCTTGACCATGTCCCGCACGCAGCCGGCGACGCAATGATCAGCGCCGACACCGGCTCGCCCCATGTGCTGCGATTCGGCGAAAAGGGAATGATCTGGCTGCGCCTGGATGCAACCGGCAAGTCGGCTCACGCGGCACACGTCCACAAGGGCGACAGCGCTATCGAAAAATTGCTGGATGCCATTCAGGAGCTCAAAAGCGTACGCGATTATCCAGTTGCCGCTCCCCCGGAAGTGCTCGCCGCGATTGCTTGCTCAGCCGCCGTGTCCGAAGCAATCTCGGGCGTTGGGGAAAGCGATGTGCTCCGCCGTCCCACCATCACATTCGGCACGATCAGCGGCGGCCGGTTATCGAATCTGATTGCGGATCACGCGACTGCATCGGCCGATATCCGGCTTCCAGTCGGTGTATCGGTGGCGCAAATGAAGGCCAGGATAAGCGCGATCGTCGCTCGTCATCCCGGCGTCTCGCTGGACATTGTTCGCGAATACGAACCGAGCTGGACCGATCCCGATCACGAGGTCATCCGAACACTCAAACGCCATTGCGCAGCGAAGCTCGGTACTGAGCCGGTCGTCAACATGCGCGTGGGTGCATCCGATGCACGGCTGTATCGCCAGCACGGTGTGCCGACGGTCGTATGCGGCCTGACCTCTTACAACATGGGTGCGGCGGATGAATACGTTCACGTCGACGAACTGCGCGCGCTGGGAGAAATCTTCGCGCTTACCGCATTCGATTACCTGAATGCGCCAGCCGGCGCTTAAGCGCCGCCTTCCCCCTAAGAAATCGTCAATGTGCTCGCCGCCACGCGGTGTTTGCTGACGCCTCTTGCATCGGAAAAGGAAACGTCCATGTCCACCGATAACGCTCTAACCCCCGAGCAGCGCAGCAAGTTTCGGCGCATTCTGGCGTCGGCGCTGGTCGGCAATATGCTCGAGTTCTACGACCTGTTTGTGTATGGTTTTTTAGCGGTCGTCATTGCCAAGGCTTTCTTTCCGACCGGCGATGCCTATACGTCGATGCTGGCCGCCGCAGCAACCTTCGGCGTCAGCTATTTCATCCGTCCGCTGGGCGCAATGGTCCTTGGTGCCTATAGCGACAAGCGCGGCCGCAAAGCGGGCATGATGCTCACGATCTGGCTCATGGGTGCGGGTACCTTGGTGATCGCGTGCGCGCCGACCTATGCCATGTTCGGGGTTGCCGGCACGTTGATCCTGGTTCTCGGCAAGGTCTTGCAGGGGTTCTCGGCGGGCGGTGAATTCGGTTCGACAGTGTCCTTCGTGACCGAACACGCGCCCGCGCGCATGAAGGGCTATTTCGCCAGCTACCAGGTGGTTGGGATTGGTCTAGCGACCGGTCTGGCAAGCGTCGTGGGACTTGGCACGAACAAGCTGATGACGCCCGATACCTTGTTGTCATGGGGCTGGCGCATACCGTTCCTGATCGGGCTGGCGATCGTGCCGTTTGGTTACTGGATTCGCCGTCGCGTCGATGAAACCCCTGAATTCAAGGCCTCCAACCACGAACGCAATCCGATTCGGAACACCTTCGCAACGGCGAAGATGCGCATCACCGCGGCGATCGGCTTGTACTCGCTCGCGGCATCGACGAATTATTTGCTCGGTGTGTTCATCCCCCTCTATGCACAGAAAGTGCTGGGCATGAGCGCGGCGGATTCGATGTGGGGCGCCATCGGATATTCGGTCGCGCAGATCGTCTTGCCGCCGGTCTTCGGCGCGCTCTCGGACAGAGTGGGCCGCCTCCCGCTGATCGCGGCAGGCACCTCGCTGACGGCGATCCTGACTATCCCGGCATTCCATCTGATGGTCGCGTCGCCGACGGTGGGAACGTACGTGTTCTGCGTCACCGGACTCACCGCATGCGTGATGGTGTTTCAGGGCGCGATGCCCGCGTTCGTGGCCGAACTCTTTCCGCATGACACGCGCACGACCAGCATCGCGATCGTTCACAATCTGACCTTTGCGGTTTTCGGCGGGCTGTCGCTGATGATCTGTACGTGGATCGCCAACGCGACCGGCAGTAAGTTCATCCCCGCTTATTACGTCATGGTCACGGCGGTGCTTGCGCTGTTGTGTATCCTGTACTTTCGCAAGCGGGCGGTGCCCGTTGCGGCGAGCGCGAGCGTGTTGACGAACGCATGAGCAGACCGGCTGGCCGCTCGCCCGGGCCGACTGCGAAGTTGAATCCAACAGGACTCCACATTCGATGCGGCTCAGGCACATAGAAGTAGTGAACGCTATCCGCGTCACAGGAACGCTCAAAGCGGCGGCCGCGCTGCTGTCCCTGACGCAGCCGGCGATCACGCAAATCCTCCAAAGTGCGGAGCGCCAGTTAGGTTACCCGCTGTTCGACCGGGTTCGCGGCAAGCTGATTCCAACGCGGGAAGCGCAGCTGCTGTTCCCCGAGATACTTCGGCTCGACGAACAGCTTCAGGCCGTTCAGCGGCTCGCCCAGAATCTGCGTGGCGGCACGGGCGATTCGTCCATACGCGTTCTTGCCGCCCCCGCACTCGCACAGACCGTGGTGGCCGATGCAGCGCTGGCGTTTCAAGCGAAGCATCCAGGCGTGAAGCTGTCGATTCGCGCCGATTACTCGGCGACCGCCGTTGCCAGCATCGCGCTCATGGAGGCGGACGTCGGCATTCTGTATCACAGCGTGTCCCACCCGGCCATCAGGGAGATCGAACTGGCTGCTAGCCGGCTTGTTTGCGTGGGACATCCTTCCATGTTGCCGGACGCGCCATCCATTGAACTCAATGCGCTGGAGGGCCGCGAGATTGTCGGGCCGGATCCCGCGGACCCGCTGGGAAGGCTGCTCGCCAAGCGCCTGGAAGAGCTGTCAGTGACCGTCGATGTCACCATCACCGCGCAGTCGTATCACTCCCTGGTTGCGCTGGCGGCACGCTCGAAGCTGATCACCATAGTTGATGAAGTCGCGGCACTTTCGGCTCGCGCGCAAGGGCTTCGGGTCGTGCCGCTGTCGCCGGTTATCGCGATTCCGGTTGTAGCCAGCGTCGCGATCAATGGCGAAAGATCAGCGCTCGTCGAACAATTTGTCGAGACGTGCCGGGAGACCCTGCGTTCGCTGAAATAGTTCTTATGGTGGGTAGACTTGCCTTGCTTCAAAGCACGTTCGATGGAAACCGGACGCTGACCACCAGCCCGCCGCCGGGTGCATCGCCAAGCTTGATCTGCGCATGATGTACCCGTGCAATCTCGCGCACGATCGCAAGTCCTAGTCCGCTGCCTTCCACGTATTGTTCCGTCTGGCTCCGATAGAACCGCTCGAACACCGCATCGCGTTCATGTAGCGCAATGCCCGGACCATTGTCGATAACCTGCAGTAACGGGTCTTCTTCCATCTGCGCTACGCGGACGGTGATGATGGAGCCGTCGCCGGCATAACGAACGGCGTTATCGATGAGATTGCCGCACAGCTCCGCCAGCAATTCCCGATTCCCCATGACCTCGACGTCCGCGTCATGCTCGAAACCGAGATCGATATTGCGCGCCCGCGCCACGGGCGACCAGTCGAGCGTCACGCTGCGTGCGAGCTTGTCGAGTCGCAGCGGCATAAGCATGCCGATGTCGCTACTGTCGTTGTCTAGGCGCGATAGCGACAGCAGTTGCTGCACGCCTTTCGCTGCTTGTCTGACGGCACCGTTCAGACGCGTCAGATGCACACGGGCGGGCTCATTCAAGGTTTCGCGCAGCGCAAGTTCCGATTCAGCCTGGATGATGGCGAGCGGTGTCTTCAATTGATGCGCGGCATCGGTGAAAAAGCGCCGACGCGATTCCTGCATCCGCCGCAACCGTCCGATGTATTGATTGATGGACTCCACCAGCGGCTCCACTTCGTTCGGCAGGCCCGCTTTATCGAGCGGAGCGGGGTCGTCTTCCGTGCGAGCCGCGACCTTGGCCGAGAGCAGGTGGAGCGGCCGCAGTCCGCGTCCCACACCGAGCCAGACGATTGCCAGCGCCAGCACGACCAAGAGGCACTCCTGCAGCAGCGAGCCCGTCAGGATCTGACGAGCGAGCGCCTGACGCGGCTCGATTGTCTCGCCGACCATGATCCACACCACGCGCGTCTGGGCGCCCGGCACATCGTGTACCGGCAGGCGCAGCACACCCATGCGCAATTCTTCGCCGCGAAAGCTGGCATCGTAGAAACTCGTTTGATAGGACTCGGGTGCAGCGCGTGGCGGTGGCATCGGCAAGTCGGGATAACCGGTCACCGCGCGGCCGCCTTCTTCGCGGATCAGGTAATAGATCTTGCCGCCCGCATTCGATTCGAACATCTCCAGCGCGAGATACGGCAGGTCCACTTCCACGGTGCCGTTGACCAAACGCGTGCCTTCGCGAATCGACTTCAGCGAGTACTCGAGCGAGCGGTCGAACGCGACATGCGCGGCGCTCATCGCGCGTTGATACGTCAGCCATGCATCGAGCGCGAGCAGGGCGAGCAGGGGCAGCAGCAGCCATAGCGCGACTTGCCGCCGAAGATTCGGCTTGTTCATCAGACGCCGGCCGCAGCAGGTTCTTGTTTGGCTTCCAGCAGATATCCCAGTCCGCGCAGCGTAACGATGGCAACGCCGCTGCGTTCAAGTTTCTTCCTGAGCCGGTACACGTAGATTTCGATCGCATCCGGATTCACGGATTCATCGATGCCGAAGATCTTCTCCGACAGCGTTTCCTTATTGATCGCGCGGCCGTTGCGCAGGATCAGCACTTCCAGCACCGCCCGCTCGCGCGGCGTCAACGCAAGTGGCTCGCCGGCAAGACGAAAGCTGTGGTCGACGCTGTCGTATTCGAGCGGCCCGCACGCGGTTTTCGTCTGCTCATGACCGTGGCTGCGCCGGATCAGCGCGCGGGCCCGCGCTTCGAGTTCGCTCAGTTCGAACGGCTTGGCGAGGTAGTCATCGGCGCCGAGATCGAGACCCTTCACCCGATCCTCAACCGACCCGTGCGCGGTCAGGATCATCACCGGCACCGCATTACGGCGTTGCCGCAGGCGTCGCAGCACTTCGAGCCCATCGAGTTTTGGCAGCCCGAGATCGAGGATCACGAGAGCGTAGTCCTGCGTGCGCAAGAGATGGTCAGCGGCCTCGCCGTCATGCATGCAATCGACGGCGAAGCGCGCTTGCGAGAGCGCGTCGGTCAGTGACTTGGCGAGGGTTGGATTGTCTTCGACGAGGAGTACGCGCATGAGGGGAATCAGGGAAATCCATGAGGCCGAAACCGGGGTGTGCGGCCATTTTCGATAAGAAATGAAAGCAGGCTGAAAGTAGTTGAAGTTTACTATGCGCCCACTCGAACATAACAAACATACAACAAGCAATCTTGGAGGAAGACATGAAAAAGTTGAATCACAAGCTGCGCCTGCCGACTGCGCTGGCGCTGTTTTTCGCGATGCAGGCAGCGTATGCGCAAGTACCCGAGGGTTATCCCGGGGGCTATCAGTCGGTGATCGATGGCGCGAAGAAGGAAGGCAAGCTGCTGATTTATTCGGTCACGGACACAGCACTCGTGCGGACGCTCATCAAGGACTTCGAGTCCATGTACGGTATCAAGGTCGAGTACAACGACATGAACAGCACGGAGCTCTACAACCGCTTTATCAGCGAGAACGCCGCGAACAGCACCAGCGCGGACGTGCTGTGGAGTTCGGCCATGGACCTGCAGGTCAAGCTCGTCAACGACGGCTTGATGGCAAGCTACGAGTCCCCTGAAGCCTCGCACGTGCCGCAATGGGCGCAGTACCAGAAGCAGGCCTATGGCACGACCTACGAGCCGCTTGCGATCGTCTACAACAAGCGCCTGCTGCCGGCAAACGAAGTGCCGCACACGCGCGCCGAGCTCATCAAACTGCTCACTACGCACGCCGATAAATTCAGGGGCAAGGTCACGACCTACGACATCGAGAAGTCGGGTGTCGGCTTCAACTACCTGACGCAGGATGTCCGCGTGAATCCTCAAGTCACGTGGCAACTGGTCGAAGCCATGGGCGCGTTGAATCCGAAATTGCAGTCGAGCACGGGCGCGATGATGGAACGTATTTCATCCGGTGAAAACCTGATCGGCTACAACATTCTGGGCTCGTACGCGTTTGCGAAGGCGAAGAAAGATCCTTCTATCGGATACGTCTATCCGAAGGATTACACGCAGGTGGTGAGCCGTCTCGTGACGATCTCGAAGAAGGCGAAGAACCCCGACGCGGCGAAGCTGTGGGTGGACTACCTGTTGTCCAAACGCGGCCAGACGCTGCTGGCGAATCAGGCCAACCTGTTCTCCATTCGTGCCGACGTGGATGGTGAAACCTCCATGGCAGGGCTCACCAAACAACTGGGCGACTCCCTCAAGCCGATCCCCATCGGCGCGGGTTTGCTGGTCTATCTGGACCAGTCCAAGCGCCTCGAATTCCTGAAGCAGTGGCAGCAGGCTATCAAGCGCTAAGCCCACAGTCCGCCTAAGCGGGCGGATCTCCCGACCACTTCTCGCATGCGCCGCACAAGGCGCAGGGAAACACGCATGCTGACTCAAAGCTCGAACGATGTGCCGGGCGTCCTCACGACGAACGGCACCGGCAAAGTGCCGACCCTGCCCGACGGCGGATGGCGTGGCCTGGGCGCGACTTTTCGCTGGATCGTGATAGCGGTGCTGACGGTGGCGGTGCTGCTGCCGCTGTCGTTTATCGTGGTGCAGAGTTTCCTGAACGCGCCGTTCTTCGATGCCAACCGGACCTTCGGCATCGCGGGTTACCGGTTTATTTTCGAGGACCCCGACTTCTGGTCGGCGCTGAAGAACTCATTCATCATCGCCGGCGGAATGCTGTTCATCTCGATCCCGCTCGGCGGCATCCTCGCGTTCCTGATGGTACGTACCGACTTGCCTGGACGTCGTTGGCTTGAACCGCTGTTGCTCACACCCGTTTTCGTTTCGCCGATGGTGCTCGCGTTCGGCTACGTGGTCGCGGCGGGACCGGTCGGTTTCTATTCCGTGTGGTTCAAGCAGTTGACCGGCCTCGAGAACGCACCGTGGTCGATCTATTCGATCTTCGCGATCACGATCATCGTTGGCTTGACGCATGTGCCGCACGTGTATTTGTATTCATCGGCGGCGTTGCGCAATCTGGGCTCTGACGTGGAAGAAGCCGCACGCGTGGCCGGCGCACGGCCGTTTCGCGTCGCGCTCGATGTCAGCCTGCCCATGACCATGCCCGCGTTGTTATTCGCTGGCGTGCTCGTGTTTTTCCTGGGCTTCGAAGTATTCGGCCTGCCGCTGGTTCTCGGCGATCCCGAAGGGCACCTCGTACTCGCCACGTACCTCTACAAGCTCACCAACAAGCTCGGCGTGCCGTCGTATCACCTGATGGCGGCGGTCGCCATGTGCATCGTGGCGATCACCTTTCCGCTCGTGCTGTTGCAACGTCGTCTGCTCAAGAGCGCGAGCAAGTTCGTCACGGTCAAGGGCAAGGCTGGGCGTCAGACCGTGCTGCCGTTGGGCGCATGGCGCTGGATTGCGTTGGGCATCGTCGTGTTGTGGTTGTTCCTCACGGTGTTCGTGCCGCTCTCGGGCATCGTGCTGCGTTCGTTCGTCACGAACTGGGGCGAGGGCGTTGCCCTCTCGGAAGTCCTGACACTCGCCAACTTCACCGAACTCTTTGAACAGGACAACCTCGTCCGCGCGATTCTGAACACCCTCGGCATCGGCGTGATTGGCGGCGCGGTTGCAGTGGGCTTCTATTCACTCGTTGCATTCGCGGGGCATCGACGCAACGACTGGGGCGCCAAGCTGCTCGACTATCTCGTGCTGCTGCCGCGCGCTGTACCGGGGTTACTTGCCGGTCTCGCATTCCTGTGGATTTTCCTCTTCGTGCCCGGCATCAAGGAGTTGAAGAACTCGATGTGGAGCATCTGGATCGCTTACACGGTCGTGTGGCTCGCATACGGCATGCGCCTGATTCAAAGCGCGTTGCTGCAGGTCGGACCCGAACTTGAGGAGGCGGGGCGCTCTGTCGGCGCAACGCGTTCACGTGTGAGCCTCGACGTCACCCTGCCGCTCGTGCGCTTCGGTTTGCTTGCCGCGTGGCTGCTGATCTTCATGATCTTCGAGCGTGAGTATTCGACGGCGGTTTATCTGTTGTCTCCCGGCACCGAAGTGATTGGCGCGTTGCTCGTGTCGTTGTGGGCGACGGGCGCGGTCGACCAGGTCGCGGCGCTTTCTGTCATCAACATCGCGATGGTCGGCGCCGGGCTCGGCGTGGCATTGCGCTTCGGAGTGAAACTTCATGGATAAGCTGATCGTTGACAACCTGTTCCTGAGCTACGGCGCGAATCCGATCCTGAAGGGCGTGTCGTTCGAGCTGAACGCGGGCGAAGTGGTGTGTTTGCTCGGCGCGTCGGGCAGCGGCAAGACGACGCTGCTGCGTGCCGTGGCGGGGCTTGAGCAGCCATCGGAGGGACGCATTGCGCTCGATCAACAAGTCTTCTTCGATGGCGCTGCCCGGATCGATTACCCGGTCGAGCAGCGTTCGCTCGGGCTCGTGTTCCAGTCGTATGCGTTGTGGCCACATCGCACGGTGGCGGACAACGTGGGGTATGGACTGAAGCTGCGCAAGGTATCGACCACAGAAAGAAAACGTCGCGTGCAAAGCGCGCTCGATCAGCTCGGTCTCGGTCATCTGGCTGAACGTTTTCCGTATCAGTTATCTGGTGGTCAGCAGCAACGCGTGGCGATTGCGCGTGCGCTTGTCTACAACCCGCCGGTGATCCTGCTCGATGAGCCGCTCTCCAACCTCGACGCCAAGTTGCGCGAAGAAGCGCGCGCGTGGCTGCGGGAACTGATCGTGTCGCTGGGGCTGTCCGCTCTTTGCGTGACGCATGACCAGACCGAAGCGATGGCGATGTCTGACCGCATCCTGCTGCTGCGCAACGGGCGCATTGAACAGGAGGGCACGCCCGCTGAACTCTACGGCTCGCCGCGCTCGCTCTACACGGCGGAGTTCATGGGCAGCAACAATCGTATCGATGCAAAAGTGGCGTCGGTCAGCGGTTCGCATGTGGTGCTGGCCGGCGATGGTTTCCAGTTGCACGCCCATGCTCGCGATACCTTGCAGGCCGGCCAAAACGCCCAGGCGGTGATCCGTCTTGAGCGCGTGCAGGTGGCGGACGGCCCCGGTCAAAACCGCTTGCAGGCAAATCTTGTCACGTCGATGTATCTCGGCGATCGCTGGGAATACCTCTTCCATTGCGGCGAATTGCGCTTCCGCGCGTTCGGCCATCAGCAGCGCGATCCAGGCAAGCACTGGGTCGAATTCCCGGCCAACGATTGCTGGGCGTTCGCACAAGCGAGCTAGCTGCTCATCACCAGGAAGGCAGGACATCGCACGGCTTTCGCATGCCGTGCGGGATCTCGTTCGTGCATCACAAACCATAACCACAACACGGAGAAGACAGATGAAGCGCAGCAGTATTGGAGCAGCATCCCTGGCGGCATTCGCCCTTAGCGGTACGGCGCACGCACAGTCGAGCGTGACGCTTTACGGCATTGTCGACGCGGGCATTGAGTATGTGAATCATGCGAGTAACGACGGCGGGATGGCGCGCCTGGTATCGGGCGGTAAAAACACGTCGCGGTTCGGGTTCAAGGGATCGGAAGAACTCGGTGGCGGATTGAAGGCCATATTCCAGTTGGAGAGCGGTATCAACATTGCGAACGGTCAGCTTGATGATGGTCCCAACGCATTATTCGATCGCCGTGCAACGGTCGGGCTGAAGAGCAAGAAGTGGGGGCAGGTGATCCTTGGACGCACCTTTACCACGACCTACGATTACATGCTCCCGTTCGACCCGATGGGTTACGCGCCGAACTATTCGTGGGCGACGGGCGCGACCGCGACCGGTGGCCGCAAAGATGGTCTGTTCTCGCGCTCGGCGAACGCAGTGCGTTACGACGGTGAATACAGCGGCGTGAAATTTGGCGCGATGTACGGCTTTGGTAACGTACCCGGCAGCATGAAATCAAGTTCGAAATATGACTTCGGACTGGGCTACGAGCGTGGTGCGTTCGCTGCGGTCGCTACGTTCGATCGTCAGAATGGCGCCGGCGATAGCGTCACACCGGCGGATTCCACGAACTATATCCAGGGCATCCATGCGGGCGCGAGCTATGACTTTGGCGCGGCGAAGGTGATGGCGGGTTATCGGAATTATCGACGTGCGTTCAATACAGCCGCTGCCGCGCTGCGTAGCGATACGTACTGGCTGGGTGGTTCGTATGACTTCACGCCGGCATTCACGTTGATCGGCGCGGTGTATCACCAGGACATCAAGGACGCGAGCGACGCAGACCCGACGTTGTTCTCGGTGCGGGGTAACTATTCGTTGTCCAAGCGCACGACGCTTTATATGTCAGGCGGTTATGCGATGGCGAAGCACGATCAGAAGGTCAGCTTGTCACGTGATCTGGTCGGCGCCGCCGATACGCAGGCGGGCGTGACGGCGGGGATTCAGCATCGGTTTTAATACATGGAGTTTTTTGAGGTTCACCGCAGCACGCTGATACGCTCGCGCTGCGGTGGACCTCTTCTCGTCGATGCCGAAGCACGCGAGCGCTTTCTTTACCGCGGCGTAGGCGTCGTCTTCAACAATGGCATTGTGAGCAACCACCACGCGCGTGAACGGGAGTTCGAGAATCTTCCCGGCGCTCGTGCGTGCTGCGGCCCGATCCCGGACTAGCAGGCGAATGGTCCTGGGTACCGCAAGTTGATTGCGCACGCCCATCAGCGACGCAAACACTTTCGTTGCGAAAGGTAGTTCACCCTGCCACCACTGGCACAAATCCGTGACGATGAGCGTGCGCGAGCGTTTGTGAAACCAGATAGTCTCGTTGCCAAGCGGGATGCCGTCGAAAAAAACCTGATCGAAATCTTCAGCCCACTCTGGTTCGACCACGCGGCTCAGCTCGCGCATGGCAGTCAAATCCGGCCGCTTTTGAGGCAGGCCCGGAGCGCCGAACAATGTGGCGCCAGGAAAAGCCGCAAGACATTCAGACGCAAACAAGTGGTGTGTTTTGCTCGGCGCCACGATATACCGCACCTCTCCCAAAGTTGCGAGTTCCGAACGGACCTCGGTCGACAAGGGAACTGGAGAATGCAGCCAGAGAGATGAGTCGTGGAGTCTGACGACGGTCATGCGGGACGATACCCGCAGGCCGCTTGCAACGAAATCATGCTGCAGATGCCAAATGTCCGGTGCGATTGCTTTAAGCATGGCAAAGGGGTCGCCTATAGTCTGTGGAGTAACGACGCAAATGCGTGCACATCGTCGGATACCGCCTCCATACCGATCGGTATGGAGAATCGCATTCGTGATTGCGCATGTCAATACCTTTCGGTATGGTGACGTATGAACGATAGGAAAACCCGGGAAGACTGGTTGAACGCCGGCTTGAGCGCGCTCTCGAAAGAGGGGCCTGAAGGTTTGCGGATCATGTCGATTGCCAAGCTGCTCACTGTCAGCAAGGGCAGCTTTTACTGGCATTTTTCAAGCCTTGATGCGTATCTTGATGCTCTGGCAGAGCATTGGGAGAAGTGCCACACGCAAGAGGCGATTGAATGTGTCGAGCGCATGGGTGGAGACGCTCATACGAAATTGCGGCTTTGGCTCACGGGCGCGGCTGTGTCGGATCTGGCGCTTGCCCGCGCGGTACGGTCATGGGCGTTGACGCATACCGGTGTGCGTGACGTGCAGGCGAGGGTGGATCAGAAGCGTATCGATTATCTGGCGAAACTACTGCGCGGGGCCGGCCGGCCGAAGAGCGAAGCCGCAACGCTGGGTCGTTGGTCGTATTGGGCGTTTGTTGGATATTCAACGCTGGAAGGACCGACAGTGACCGAGAAAGAAATCGCTTTGATTCTGTCGGTCCTGACTACTAGATAAATACGTCAATGAAATCGCGCGGAAGTCGCACGCACAAAGGAACCTTCACCAGATGAAAGATAAGAACCGGGACTTGACCTCCGACACCGCGCTCGCAGAGGCAATCACTGCAACTGTAGCCGAATCGAGAGGGGCTGCGAAATCCTGGTATCCGCGCCTGCGGGCTCATCTCGCCCGTGTCAAGGAGGCGACGTTAGCCGATCTCTCTGATCGTGCGTTTCTTGAAAAGCTGTGGGAAGACGAATCAGTGTCGTCAACTGGCATGGGGAGCGTGAAGGTAGGCCCCGCGCTGGAAGATCCTGCGTTCCGCACATGGTTCAGTCGTGCTTTTACTGCTCCGCTTCCGGAGGATGATGCTCAGGTTGAGGCGTATCTCATTAACCTCTATAAAGACATAGAACATCACCTGCGTGAGAAATGCGATCGGGTCGCGCGCCTGAAGCTCAACCGGGTAATGTGTGCACGATTCCCTAAATACTTTACTACTCTTGCGGACGTCGGTGCCCTGAAGGTGCTTCATCGTGCTCTTGGCGGGACGTCGAGCGATCATCCGGTCCATGCTCATATCGCGATTAAACGCCGTATTGACAATTTGCTCGGAGCCGTCGATTCAAGTGTTCCGAATGGCGATCTCGATCGTTTGTCTTTGCCATGGTTCCTATACGATCACATCTCGAATGAGCCGGTTCTGGAGGTCGAGACAACGCTGGATAGCACTGGTTCATCACCGACCGCCGCGCTTCGGCCCTTACCAGCAGCGCTCCGAAGAAAGGGACTAACCGCGGTCAAAGGCTATTTCGGGACGATCCTCGAACTGGTGCAAGCGTTGGAAGAGGGACTCACCCGCGTCGAGTTCGCCGACGAAATACGTCGTAGCAATCCGCACCTCGCCGATAGCAGCGTAGGCGTTGTTATCAATATGGTTGCTCGGGAATTCGGCTTGTGCGTGCATGACAGTGATCGGTATCGATTGAACGCACGAGGCTTGAATCTACTTGAAACGCGCGATCAGGACGAGCTCGCCGATTATTTGCTCACGCGAATTCTCGGCATCGATCATGTCATCAAGTCACTGGAAAGTGGTCCCCGCCTCTTCGTCGAATTGCTAGCGGAGCTAAAGCGCGTGAACCCCGGTTGGACATCCGACTTCATGCCCCGTTCGTTGATCACATGGCTAGCCAGTCTCGATGTTCTCGAGCAAGACGCAGTACACAAATGTTCGCTCACAGCGCGTGGGCGTGCCTGGGCGGCAAAGATTACGTGGAACCCGGAGGCGTTGTCGGTCATCAGCGCGCCTGTACCGCCAGTTCTTGCAGCCGTCAGCGCGCGTGTCCAGATCGCCGGGTTCGCTGAAGTGGTTCAGAAGCTCGGCTCTACAAATGGCGGCGCGTTGCTGTTCCCACAGGATTTGGTCCGGCAGCTTCACGTAGGTTTATGGAGCCACCCGGTGCGCCACTTTGCGGTGCTGACCGGAATATCTGGATCGGGAAAGACTCAACTCGCGTTGAATTACGGGCTTGCACTTTGTGACGCTGAAGATGGCAGGACCGAGCGTGTGCGCATCATTCCAGTTCAGCCAGCATGGTTCGACCCGACTCCTCTCTTCGGCTATGTCAGCCCGTTGAACCAACAGTATTGTTCCGCTCCCTTCCTTGAAATCTTGCTAAGAGCTGCGGACGACCCGGAACGCCCGTATGTGGTGATCCTTGATGAAATGAATTTGTCACATCCCGAACAGTATCTCGCGCCCTTGTTGTCTGCCATGGAGACGCGCGGCTGGATTGATCTGCATGACTTGCCGGAGGACGCGACGGATGTTCCTCAGCGCGTTCAGTATCCCGAAAATCTCGCGATAATCGGAACGCTAAACATGGACGAGACGACCCATGGTTTGTCCGACAAGGTATTGGATCGTGCATTCACGCTGGAGTTTTGGGACATTTGCATCGACGATTTTCCTGGATGGGGAAGTTTCGACATTCCATCGCATTTGCAGACATCTGTCAGGACGCTCCTTAACGAGCTTGGCCGCGCGCTCGCACCTGTTCGGATGCACTTTGGCTGGCGAACCATTGAGGACGTGTTGCGATATTTACGTCTTGCGATCGAAGCGGGTGCAACGGAAAACGAGGCCTTGGATGCCGTTGTCTATGCAAAGATTCTTCCCAAACTTCGTGGAGAGAGTACCGAACGGTTTCATCGTGCGCTTGAATCCACGCGTATCGCGCTAAGTAACCATGATCTCAAGCGCTGTTCGGACAAGTTACTGACGCTTATTGAAGACCTGAAAGAAACGGGTGCAGCGAGATTCTGGCGATGACTGAGTGGAACGCCAACGCTGCAGCTCCGCGGTTGCACGTTCACGCGACCATTGAGTCGGCAGCTGTCATTTACTCGGCTGGGGCCACGTTAGTCGGCCTCCGCGAACTGGAGACATGCCGTTTTGCAGTGTTGGATGTCGCGCGGGTTCACGTATTCGTCGACGACGTAAAGATCGAGCCCGGAATGGATGGGTATTACGAGTGGAAACCGGGATTTTACGCAGGACGCGTAGCGATCGCAGTGGCCTATGCACCGGATGCTGAAGCTGTGTTCTATGCCCATGTGGGCACGGCGCTCAGCAAGCTCGGTGATGAAGAGTTCAAGGCCATGGTCGAAGAGATTCGGGTTTTTCGTGCTTCTTTGCTGTTGGACGACTCAAGTGCATCCATGGCGTTCGGCTCCGATACAGGCGCTAGTAAGGTGGATGCGCAAGTTCGGCTGGCGCGGCTAAGTCTTCACGCACCGACTTTTCTGCGTGAGGTTCGAACAATAACCCGAGCGCCGCATCGCTCGCTGCTGCAAACCAACCGTCTGGTTTCACTCGTCCGCGTGAAGCGTCTTCATCCTACCGCGCTGCGAGAGCCGCGGATTGCCGCTGTTGCATCGGGACGGGGGACGCAGTCTGTCCCATTGGATTTGCTGCACGTAGCGACACCCATGCCAGTGCCAACTTTCGATACTCCGTCAAACCGCGCGCTGAAGGCATTGCTAACGAGGCTAATAGCGCAAGCTTCAGCGCTTCTCATTCTCGTTCAGCAGGAACGACTCGGCGGGAGTTCGATCGAACAACAACAACGACGCCCACGCAGGGAACGGTTGCTGCAATCGATCGTGCGTGATGCGAAAACACTGCTTACCCGTGAGCCGTTCACGGAGGTCTCGCGGCTCGAGACGTCCGCAACCAGCCTGACTCAGATTGCCATGCAACCGGCCTACGCCAGTGCCTATCGACGTGGTACCAGAGCGTTGTGGCTTGGGGTTGAGGGAGCGAGTAAGCAAGATCATTTGCATGTGAGCCCGACTTGGGGCGTCTACGAATCTTGGTGTTTCGTACATTTGCTAGCGAAATTGTCAGTGACGTTCGGAGCTTCACGATGGAAGCCGATACGAAGTGACATCGTAAGCGCTGTCGAATCGTATGCCATTGATTGGCAGAATGGCGATCGGATTGAGGTGCACTTTCAGGCAACTTTTGAGTCAGGTCAGCATCCGTCGTCGACCAGTCGTGGCTGGAGCTTGTCCCGCCAGCGCATTCCCGACATCGTCGTTGCCGTCCGAAGCGGCGATCGATGCGAATTTGTGGTGCTGGACGCTAAATATCGAAGGAAACGCCCCAACGTTCTAGAGGCAATGGAGTCCGCACACATCTATCATGATTCGCTTCGTGTTCACGGCAAGCCGCCTGCGTTTTCCGTGCTGCTTTTGCCGGCAGAATCCGATGTTCCTTTTCTGGATTCGGATGATTTCCTGGCCGAGCACGGGGTAGGCACTATTTGCCAATTCTCCCTTGGTTCATCGGGGATCGAGCGTTGCATAAGCGCTGTCAACGAGTGGGCCCTGAGTGCTAAGAGGCTCGATGCGAAGCAAATATCCTGAAAACGAGTGTCTGCCTACACATTCGTCAATAGTTAATACCGCGTCGGCCCGGTCGCTAACCCTCATTCGCGACCGGGCCGACTCCCCTTAAACCGCCACTTCCGGTGGGGCTTTCCGGAACAATCGCGTGATCCAGCACAGGTACACCAACCCGATCACGAACCAGATTGCGCCTAGCACAAGCGCTGTCTTCTCAAGGCTTGCCAGCAACCAGATATCCGCGACTGCGCCGATTAACGGGAACACCAACCCGCCGATCACGCCAATCTTCTTGTCGCCATGATCCCCCGACAAATAAATCCTGACCACGCAAAGATTGACGGCGGTGAACGCGAGGAATGCGCCGAAGTTGATGAATGAAGTCGACGTCGCCACGTCCAGCTTCAGCGCGATCAAGCCCACAATACCCGCAATCGCGATGTTGATTGCCGGCGTCTTGAACTTCGGATGGATGAAACCAAACACGCGCTTGGGCAGGATTTCATCACGGCCCATGGCATACAGCAGACGGCCCACGCTAGCCTGTGCCGAGATGCCCGACGCGAACTGCGCGAGGATCAGGCCGGCCAGGAAGACGGTCACGAAGACATCGCCGCCAATCATCTTGGCGACTTCGAACGCGGCTGAATCGGTGTCCTTGAATTCCACACCCGGGTGCGCAAGCTGCATCGTGTAAGCGGCCAGAACGAAAATCGCGCCGCCGATCAAAGCGATCCACAAGATGGCGCGCGGCATGTTCTTCTTCGGGTCGATCGTCTCTTCCGTGAGCGTGGACACCGCGTCGAAGCCGAGGTACGAATATGCGGCAATGGCGGCGCCGGCCATGGTCGAGGCGAACGGAACGTGTCCTTTGAAGAACGGTTCCGCCAGCGCGATCCCGCCGGGACCCGCCGCAGCCGATGCATAGTGCCAGCACAACGCGACGAACAAACCGACAATGGCCAGTTGCACGACCATCAACACAATGTTGAAGCGCGCGGCCAGTTCAATCCCCACAATATTCAGCGCGCTCGTCAAGACGATGAACGCGACGATCCAGATCCAGGTGGGCACGGTCGGGAATGCGGCGTTCAGATAAGCCGCGCCGATCAACCAGATCACCATGGGCAGGAAGAAATAGTCGAGCAGCGTTGCCCAGCCGACCAGGAAGCCCAGATGCGCATTGAAGGTCTTGCGTGTGTAGGTATAAGCGGAGCCGGCCACCGGGTAGAGCCGGGCAAGCTTTCCGTAGCTCAGCGCCGTGAAGGCGATAGCCACGAGCGCAAGTAAGTAGGCGAGGGCGGCGGTGTCATCGCTTGCTTTGGCGAGCACGCCATAGGTGCCATATACGATCAACGGCGCCATATAGGCCAGTCCGAACAGCAATACGGACGGCAAGCCGAGTGTGCGTTTCAGATGCGACTGCGCGGCTACGGACGAGTCTTGCATGATATCTCCGGGACTTTCGACAGGCGTGGGCGGGCGCGTCCGGAGCACGGGCTCCGGACGATTCATGTGCTACGGAACTGCTGAAAACTTCAGTCGATACGTCGACGGCGCTCTTCGATCACAAGCGCGCGTGATCCGTTTGCGTTGTCGATCGGCGTGAGGCCGAGCGGCACGCGTGCGTCGTTCAAATAACGATAGTGCTCACGGCTGGCCTCCAGCCGCTTGAAGTCGATATCCACGCCTAGCAGCGTTTCTTGCGCACCCGCCGCAGCCACGATCTCACCGAAGGGATCGACGAGCGCGGATTCGCCGGGGAAGGTGAGGTTGTCGTCGCCTGTGCCGCAGCGGTTCACCATGAGCGCGAACATCTGGTTTTCCATCGCGCGCGCGGTAATAGCTCGTCGATGCACCGGGCCGAACGGATCCATGTTGCCGTTGGTGACGATCAGCAGGTCGGCGTCGAGCGCGGCGACTGCACGGGCGGTCTCGGGAAACTCGATGTCGTAGCAGATCAGCAGTCCGACCGTGACGCCGTTCCACAAGCAGGTCTCGAAGCGATCGCCCGGCGTGAACACGCCCACGTCCGACGCCCACAGGTGCGTCTTCCTATAGCGCAGCGCGATCTCGCCTTTGTCATCGACCAGTACGGTCGTGTTGTAGAATCGCGCGCCTTCGCGTTCGGCCACGCCCACCGCGACCGATACCCCGGCGCTTCGTGCGGCGTCGCGTACGCTGGTCAGCGCGGGGCCATCAAGCGACTGCGCGACGTCCGCGACGTTTTCTCGCGTCGGAAAACCGGACAGGGTTGCTTCGGGAAACACGATCAGCTTCGTGCCCCCGGCAACATTGGCGCGGCCGATCGTTTCGATGACCTTGCTGGTGTTGTGCCCGACGTCGCCATCCACTAGCGCGAGTTGTGCGAGTTCTGCCTGCATTAAATCCGTCTCCTTCCAGATACCTTTCAAGGGCATTATTCGGGTGCCCACGTTTTCGTCCGGACTATTATCGAGGCATTATTTTTGTCCAGGAATTACCCACCAGGGTTACCCTTACCGGAGGAGACGATGGAGTTTCAATGGCATGATCTCGCGTTCCATAGAGAGATCGGTTCAGCCATCGACGCACTCGACGGCCCGCATTTCTGGGCTCGCCTCACGCGTGTGCTCGAGCGGCATATCAGCTTCGACAGTTGGGTCGCATTGCGTTTCGCCCGTAATGGACCGCCGCTGGTCTGCGCTGAGCAGGCGTTGCCTGACGGCAAGATCGACCTGTTGTTCCAGGACTATCTGACAGCACTTTATCAACTTGATCCGTTTTATCTGGCGGCCTTTGAGCAGCGTGTCTCGGGTTTCTACACGCTTGCCGATGTCGCGCCCGATAACTTCAAGATGACGGAGTACTACCAGCGCTACTTCAGGAAGAACATTGTTGGCGACGAGGTGCATTTCAATGTCGTGATCGACGCCAATCACACCATGGGCTTTTCACTCGGCAATATGCGCCGTTACGACGAGCGTGAAGTGGCATTGCTGACGCTGTTCTCACCATGGGTTCTTGCCTTGATGCAACAGCGCTTGCGATATGAAAATTTCGGCGCGGTGGCAGGGGCATCGGAGGCTGCGGAGGGCGGGCAGCATGATCTGCCTGCACGCTTCGGCATGCTCACCGAGAAGAGCGGGCGCGGTGCATTGACGGCGCGCGAGATTGAAGTCGCCATGTTGTCGCTGAGCGGGTTCTCATCGCGTGCGATTGCGGAGAAGCTGACCATTTCGTTCGAGACGGTCCGCGCGCACAAGAAACATATTTATTCGAAGCTCGGCATTGGCTCGCAATCGGAGTTGTTTGCGCTGTTCTATGAACCGGGTTTGCACCCGTTTGCCGAGGGGTCGGA
>Ga0302220_10001066_pt1 | contig 21714 bp, 16 predicted proteins | sample II_Palsa_E1_3_FD_194572 | JGI IMG/M metagenome (GOLD analysis project Ga0302220, IMG submission 194572) | Peat permafrost microbial communities from Stordalen Mire near Abisko, Sweden - II_Palsa_E1_3 | ecosystem: Environmental > Terrestrial > Soil > Palsa > Peat permafrost | place: Sweden...
ACCGTAACTCGGCCCGCTGGGTCGTTTGTCCCCGTCAGCTTCCACTACGCACAGTCGCTCTCCATCCGCGCGCCGGATGGCCTCTGGCGTCCACCGCAGTCCCTCTAACTCCATCGTTCTGGTTCGCCGCTTTCGCGCGGTGATGTCGTCCTGTTTCGGGACGTGAGTTCGTGTGTCCGCTCGCGCGGCTATACGTGGCTCGACCATTCGAGGTTAGAACATGCTTTCCATCATTGGTACGCCGGCATTCCGGCGCGCCTGGACTCGCTCGTGCGTCGTCTTGTTCGCGTTCGGCCTGTTGGCTGGCGGCGCGGCGCACGCCGAGGACGCAGGCTTGACGCTCGACGAGACGCTTCAGATAGCCACCAGCCGTTCGTCCTCGATCCAGGCTGCGCAAGCCTCGGTGCGGGGAAGTTCGGACGTGGTCGTCAAAGCCGGGCAACTGCCCAATCCCACGCTGAATCTGAGTGTCCAGGACCTGCCCATCAATGGACCCAATGCTTTCACCATTGGGCAGGACAACTTCACGATGCGTGGCATCGGCATCCAGCAGGAATGGGTCTCTCCTGCAAAGCGCCGGCTGCAGACAACGCTGGCCGATCGTGCTGTGGAGCGCGATCAGTCGACGTACCTCGAAAAGGTGGCCGAGGTTCGTCAGCAAGCGGCCATGGCCTGGCTCAACGCCATCTACGCAAAAAGAGCCGTCGTCCTGAGTCAGGCGCTGGTTGATCATCTAAGCCAGGAGCTCACCGCAAGACAGGCGTCGTACCGAGGCGCAAAAGGGACGGCAGTCGATGTCGCCCAGGCGAACCTGATGCTCGGAAATGCGCGTGACGAACTGATCAGTGCCCAGCAGGACGAGCAGACCGCCTTGATCACGCTGTCGCGCTGGACGGGAGCAGGTAATGTGCTCGGAGTGGCCGGCACTCCGCCGGAGCTCCAGTCACAGGTATCCGGTTTGAGCCTCGAGCAACTCGCTCAGGTTCAGCCTTCATTGATCGCGGCCCGCGCGGCCATTTCGCTCGCCGATGCCGACACGGACGTTACCCGAAGCAACAGAAATCCGAACTGGACCTGGGGACTGACCTACTTCAAGAGTGGCGGAAGGTTCCCGGACTACGTGTCCGTAGGTGTTTCCATTCCTTTGCCGATCCACCGCACGAACGTCGAAGACCGCGACGTCGAGCAGAAGTCCGAAATGGGTACCCAGGCGCGGCTCACCTATGAAGACACCGAGCGGCAAGTCGTCGCCGATATCCAGAGTCTGACGGCAAAGCTCGCCAGTGGCCAGGAGCGGCTGGCCAATGCGAGACAGACCGTTCTTCCCGCGGCCGAACAAAAGGTGCAACTAGCCAATGCCGCTTACCGGTCGGGTGCCGGCACGCTCTCCGATGCGTTGGATGCGAGACACACACAGCTCGAAGCGGACCTTCAGGTGTTGAACCTTGAGCGGGAAGCTTCCCTCGTCTGGGCGCAACTGGAATACCAGGTTCTGCCGCCCGACATGACCTCCGGCCAGTAGAGAGAACAACATGAACCAGAAACTGATCGTACGCGCGGTGACGGCGCTGTTCACTGCAGTCGTGCTGCTAGGCGCCGGTTATGTGATCGGCACCCGTCGTGCTGTAACAGATGAACCCATGGCGTCAGCCTCGGCTGCGACCCCCTCCGTACCCGGAGACAAGGTCGACCCAAAGACGGGTCGCAAGGTGCTCTATTGGCACGATCCGATGGTGCCGAACCAGCACTTCGACAAGCCCGGCAAATCGCCCTTTATGGACATGCAGCTTCAGCCCGTCTTCGCAGATGAAGGCGGTTCAAACGGTATCAAGGTCGACTCCACGCTGCAACAGAATCTTGGCATCCGATACGCGACGGTGGTCCGGCAGGACACCGCTGAAAGTTTCGACGCGATCGGAACCACCCAGTTCGACGAGTCGATGGCCGATGTCGTCCAGTCGCGGGTGACCGGTTATATCGACCACCTGTACGCAAGCGCCCCAATGCAACGCGTCGCGAAGGGGGCGCCGATTGCGTCGCTCTTCGTTCCCGACTGGTTGGCGCCCCAGGAAGAGTACCTGGCACTCAAGCGAGGGGGCATGGATGCCAGCCTGCTTGCCGCAGCACGTGCGCGCATGCAGGCGCTGTCGATTCCGGACGGGCTCATTGCGAGCCTCGACCAAAGCGGCAAGGCGCAGACCCACGTCACGCTCTTCGCCCGGGAAGCCGGCGTGCTGACGGAACTCAACGTGCGCGATGGCGCGATGGTGTCGCCGGGACAGACGCTCGCCAAGATCGCGGGTCTTTCGAAGTTGTGGCTGATCGTCGAAATACCTGAGTCGCTCGCGTTGCAGGTGCAGCCCGGCATGCTGGTCGACGCGACCTTCGCTGGGGACGCTTCGCAGCACTTTAGCGGCCACATCCGTGAAATCCTGCCGGGCATCAGTCCGGACAGCCGGACGTTGCAGGCGCGCCTCGAAATCGATAACGCGGGTCAGAGGCTAACCCCCGGGATGCTGATGCGCGCAAGGGTCAGTGGGGCGAAACCGGTCTCGCGGCTGCTTGTGCCGTCCGAAGCGGTCATCACGACCGGCAAGCGGTCGATCGTCATCGTCAGGAATGGCGACGGACGGCTGCAGCCCGTCCAGATCACAGTCGGCAACGATAGCGGCGACAGCACCGAAGTGACGAGCGGGCTGACCGAGGGCCAGCAGGTTGTCGCGTCGGGCCAGTTCTTGATCGACTCGGAAGCGAGCCTGACGTCCGTGCTGCCGAAACTCGAAGGAAACGCAACAGCCGGGGCGTCAGCCTCGGCGCCTGCTTCTGCCCCTGTAGCTGCGGCCGCGCAAACCTACGAAACGACCGGCAAGGTCGAAAAAGTCACCCCCGGCGACATCACGTTCTCGCACCAGCCTGTGCCGGCGCTGGGCTGGGGTGCGATGACCATGACTTTCGGCAAACCGTCTCCAACCGCCTTTCCGGACATCACGGTGGGCGAGTCCGTGCATTTCGTCTTCAGACAGTCTGATGACGGATACCAGTTGACGCAGGTCGAACCGATGGGAGGCACGAAATGATCGCGCGCATCATTCGCTGGTCGATTTACAACCGCTTCCTCGTGCTGCTCGCAACCGTGCTCGTGACCGTATGGGGCGTTTACTCGCTGACCCAGACCCCGCTCGACGCGCTGCCTGATCTCTCCGATACGCAGGTCATCATCAAGGCCTCCTATCCCGGCAAAGCGCCACAAGTCGTCGAAGACCAGGTGACGTATCCGCTCACCACAACGCTGCTCGGCGTGCCAGGCGCCACCACCATCCGAGCCTATTCGTCGTTCGGGGATGCCTTCGTCTACGTGCTGTTCGATGACAAGACGGACCAGTACTGGGCCCGCTCACGAGTGCTCGAATACCTGAATCAGGTGCAGAGCCGTTTGCCCGCGGGCGCAACCGTTTCGCTGGGGCCTGACGCTACGGGCGTGGGGTGGGTCTACGAATACGCACTGGTCGACCGCACCGGTAAACACGATCTCGGGCAACTCCGCGCCCTAAATGACTGGTTTCTGAAATTCGAGCTGAAAGCGGTGCCGGACGTATCGGAGGTCGCCAGCATCGGCGGCATGGTCCAGCAATATCAGGTCGTTCTCGACCCGGACAAGCTGCGCGCCTACGGCATCACGCAGGGTGCTGTCGCGGATGCTATTGGTAAGGCGAACCAGGAATCGGGTGGTTCAGTGGTCGAGCTGGCCGAGTCCGAGTACATGGTCAGGTCATCGGGCTATCTGCACTCTCTCGACGACTTTCGCCACATCGTGCTGCGCACGAACGACACAGGAACCCCGGTGATGCTCGGCGACGTCGCCCGTATCCAGATCGGGCCGGAAATGCGTCGCGGCATTGCCGAACTGAATGGTGAAGGCGAAGTAGCTGGCGGTGTGATCGTCATGCGCTCGGGAAAGAACGCGCTGACGACCATCGAAGCGGTCAAGGCGAAGCTCGCCGACCTGAAGAAATCTCTGCCGCCGGGCGTGGAGGTCGTGACCACCTATGACCGCTCACAGCTGATTGAGCGAGCAGTCGACAACCTCAAGGACAAGCTCATCGAGGAGTTCATCATCGTCGGATTAGTCTGCGCGGTGTTCCTGTTTCATCTGCGCAGTGCATTCGTGGCGATCCTGTCGCTGCCGCTCGGGGTGCTGGCCGCATTCATCGTGATGCGCTATCAGGGCGTCAATGCGAATCTGATGTCGTTGGGCGGTATCGCGATCGCGATTGGCGCGATGATCGATGCAGCGATCGTGATGATCGAAAACGCTCACAAGCATCTGGAAGCATACGACCACAAGCACCCCGATACGCCGATCACGACCGCCCAGCGGTGGGAGCTGATCGCGCAGTCCGCCGCTGAGGTCGGGCCGGCCCTGTTCTTTTCGCTACTGATCATCACGCTGTCATTCATTCCGGTGTTCTCGCTCGAAGGTCAGGAAGGGAAGCTGTTTGCGCCACTGGCGTTCACGAAGACCTACACCATCGCGGCTGCGGCGGGCTTATCCGTGACGCTCGTGCCAGTATTGATGGGCTATCTGATCCGCGGCCGGATTCCGCATGAAAACGCCAACCCGATCAACCGTGTGTTGATCCGGCTTTACCGTCCGCTGCTCGAAGCGACCCTGCGCCGGCCGTGGGTCGCGATCGGGCTAGCGGTCGTCGCACTCGCCGTCACGATGATTCCCGTGTCGCGGCTCGGTGGCGAATTCATGCCTCCGCTCGACGAAGGCGACCTCCTTTACATGCCTACAGCATTACCTGGCGTCTCGGCAGATAAAGCCGCCGAACTGCTGCAGCAGACGGATCGCCTCATCAAGACGGTTCCGGAAGTGGAGACCGTGTTCGGCAAATCGGGACGTGCCGACACCGCGACGGATCCCGCGCCGTTCGAAATGTTCGAGACCACCATCCAGTTCAAGCCGCGCAGCGAATGGCGGCCTGGGATGACGCCGGAGAAGCTGGTGGATGAACTCGACGCGAGGGTGAAGATCCCGGGCCTCTCGAACGTCTGGGTACCACCGATTCGCAATCGTCTGGACATGCTGTCGACCGGCATCAAGACACCCGTCGGGGTGAAAATCTCCGGCGCGGACCTCGGACAGATCGACAAGATCGCCACGCAAGTCGAATCCGTCCTGAAGAACGTTCCGGGCGTCACCTCGGCGTTGGCGGAACGCCTGAACGGCGGTCACTACATCGACGTAGATATCGACCGCCTCGCGGCCGCCCGCTATGGCCTGTCGGTGGGCGACATCCAGTCTGTCGTGTCGACTGCTGTGGGCGGCGATAACGTCGGCGAGGTGATCGCGGGTCGCGAGCGCTTTCCGATCAACATCCGCTATCCACGGGAGATCCGGGACTCCGTCGACAACATACGTCAGTTGCCGGTTGTAACGGACCGCGGCGCGCAGATCACGCTGGGAGACGTTGCCACTATCAGGATCTCCGATGGGCCGCCGATGATCCGTAGCGAGAATGCACGATTGTCGGGGTATGTCTACGTCGACATTCGCGATACCGACTTGCAATCGGCCGTCAAGGCCATGCAGATCGCTGTTGCGCAGCATGTTGTATTGCCCGCTGGTTATTCGATCGCCTGGTCGGGCCAGTTCGAGTATCTGGAGCGGGCGGCTGCGAAGCTGCGAACGGTCATTCCTGTGACCCTGGTCGTCATTTTTGTGCTGCTGTTCCTGACCTTCAACTCGGCGGCCGACGCGCTCTTGCTGATGTCGACGGTGCCATTTGCACTCGTCGGAGGGTTCTGGTTGATCTGGATGCTCGGGCACGCGGTGTCCGTCGCCACGGCGGTGGGATTCATCGCGTTGTCGGGCGTGGCGGCCGAATTCGGCGTCGTGATGCTGCTTTATCTGAAGGGCGCGCTCAATCGCCGGCTCGACGAAGGTCAGCCCTTTACCGAAGCGACCCTGGTCGACGCCATCCGCGAAGGCGCAGTTCTGCGGGTGAGACCCAAGGCGATGACGGTCGCGGTCGTGCTGGCGGGGCTCATCCCGATCATGCTGGGTCATGGTTCGGGATCCGAAGTGATGCAGCGGATTGCCGCGCCGATGGTCGGCGGCATGGTGACCGCACCGCTCCTGTCCATGCTCATCATTCCGGCCGCCTGGCTGCTACTGCAACGCCGCCGTGTTGCCCACATGAAAGTAAACCCGCAAGAACCGCTTCAACCTCAAGTAGTACCCACTGGCACGCTTGTGCCGCAAACCCACTCTGGAGAAAACCCATGAAGAAGTTGATTACCCTGACGGCTGCTTTCTGTACCGGTCTTACGCTCGCCAGCGCGGCGCTGGCGGCGGACGATATGGCGGGCATGAAAATGAACAGCGGCTCAATGGATGCCGGGGCGCCGAACAACGCCGCGCTCACCGACGCCGTTGTCAAGAAGGTGGACCCAGCGACCGGCATGGTGACGCTTCAGCACGGCGAACTGAAGAACATCGGTATGTCGGCGATGACGATGGCCTACAAGGCGAAGGATACGTCGATGGTCAAACAGGCGAAGGAGGGCGAAAAGGTCAAGGTTCGCGTTGAAAACGTGGATGGCACACTGACTATCGTGAAGCTTCTGAAACAGTAGCGGTCCGCGGTTGCACAGCGATGCGTCGGTGTCTTGTCCTGCCGCCAACGCATTGCTGTGCTTTTGCAAGCGCAGCCGCCATTTCCAACGCACGCAGCGGCGCATTCCCAGGATTGCTACCGCAAAAAAAGGTGGTCACCACCTGCTGGCGGGGAAATAATGGGGAGGTCCACAGGATAAAAAACGAGGTATCGTTTTGCTAAAGATCTTCAGAAAGCCTGTTCTTTACATCTTGTTCTTATTGGCGTCGCCTCTTCCGCCTCTAAACACGGCCTATGCGCAATCAGCTCCGCAATTCCAGAGCGAGCAGCGAGCCACGCAGCATTGCCCAAAAGACGCCGTGGTATGGGTCAATATAAAAACCGGCGTGTACCACTTCAAAGGGCAGCGTTGGTATGGCAATACCAAGGAAGGCGCCTATGAATGCCGTCACGATGCAGATGTCGAAGGCGATCGTGCGACTCGAAACGGGCAGTAGAGTGGTCTTTGTGCGATCATCGCCACCCCTTCGGCCCATCTGTTTGCATATGCTGATCCGGAATGCATTGACGACCTGCCTCCTGACGACCGCTCTTATCGCGAACGCCCCGGCTTGCGTGGCCGCCGGCGCGGCACTGCCGAACGGCGAGTGGGCCACGATCAACCAGTTCCGCGATGCGGGTGCTAACGGCCTCGTTGAGCTCGGGGTCGACGTCGATGGTTCGCATCCGCGCCTTGTCGACTTCGATCTGTCGCATCCTTCGGCAGCCATGCCTCGTTGCATCGGCACTGACGGCATCGGGTTCGAAGGCATACGCTGGCCCACTGGCAAAGCTCGCGTATCCACCGCGCAAGCAGTCGGACAAACCGGCTTCGACGTACGCGAACGTGCGCTACGGCTATACGATTGAATATCCTGGCGACTTGCTGGTTGCTGGCCGGGAAGCTGACAATAGCGATGGTCTCGTCTTTTCAGCGAAGTCGGGCAAAACGCAGGTCGCCGTCTGGGGCAGGTTCAGCTCGCCCGACGATACGCCGGCGCAACTCCTGCACAGCGAGGAACAGCGCACCTGTGCTGGCTCGCGCGCAAGCTACGAGGTCAGCAAGCGGAATCTCGTCGCGTTTTCTTGCCAGACGCAGAACAACGAAATCGTTTACGAAAAGATGCTGATTCGCGGCGGTACGCTCGCCATCGTGCAGTTCACCTATCCCGTCGCGGAGCAGGCAACTTGGTCGCCCGTAGTCAAGCAAATGGCAGGTTCACTGCGTATCGAGTAATCAAAAGCGCTTGGTGCAACCGACGCCCTGCGCTGGTTCATCCGAGTATGCGAAGCGACTTTCTGCACACCTGTATAAACTGTTCGACCAGCGCCGACCTCTCTCCGTTGATGGCCACACTGGCAACGATTGGAATCGCGATTTCCGGCGCCAGCGGCACAACATTCAACCCCTGAGCAGGTGCGGAGAGCGCTGCGATTTCGTCGACGATGGTCATGACTTTCGAACGTGCGGCAAGCGCCATGAGCGAGTGATACGACTGCGCGGTGATGCTCGAGCGCACCGTCACCGAGAGTTCTTCGAGCCGTTTCGCCAGTAGCCGCCCGAGTGGATCGGCCGGATCCGGTCCAATGATCTCGCGACCTTCCAGCGCGCTGATCTCCATGAAGGGCGCCTTCTCGAGGACATCCGGATGCCCTACGCAGACGAGCCGGCTCGACGCCAGTTCGGTCTCCTTGATAGCGGGATGAGACACGCTGTGATACAGCACGCCGATATCCGCCTCCATCAGCGCGATGTTGGCGACCGCGGTTGCCGAGTAATCCGATCGAATGGAAAGCTTGACGCCCGGATGCAACGCCTTGAATGCAAGTACTGCGTCCGCCACGACAGTCTGCGCCATGGCTGGGGCAGCCAGAATGCGGATCGAAGACTCGTCGTTCCCATCACGCAGATTTTCCGCCAGCCTTTGGACCGCCTGCAACTGCTCATCCAGCCGCATGATTTCCGGGAACAGCGTTTGCGCCTCCCGGGTCGGAATCAGCTTGCCACGGACCCGTTCGAACAGCGGATAGCCAAGCTGGCGCTCCGCGCTTTGCAGAATTTGCGTGACCGCCGGCTGGGTGAGCGACAGGAGCGCGGCCGCGGCCTTGAGCGTACCGGTCACACGGATCGCGTTCACTACTTCTATGTGCCTGAGTCTCATTGGATGCCCGTCGGATGTCGTCTTTCGCCAGATTCAGGAGATTCTAAAGCGCGAAGGGCGATCGATCCGGCGAGTCAAAAATTGAAACGTGCACGACCTGCGCGATCAGGCGTTTTTCAGCACGTTCTCGCGCTCCGCGGCAGGGTACACCCGCGTGCGAAAGTAGAGAATGCAGACCAGCGCGATCACCGCGGTGACCATGACGTAATAGGCCTGCACAAACTTGCTGCCCGTCTCATTCGCGATCCACGTGCAGATCATCAGCGACAGGCCGCCGAACACTGCGAACGTCAGGTTATGAACGAGCGCGATGCTGGTCGTGCGCGTGCCGTGCGGAAACAGCTCAGCGACGAACGCCGGCATCGCACCCTGGAACACCATCACGCACGCCGTTAGCCCGGTGACGCAGAAAACATAGACGCCGACTGTGGGTGACGCGACCATCATGTGAAACGCCGGGATCGTCAGGACAACGGTCAGCAACGTGCCCGTCGTAATGAGCGCAAGCCGACCGAGACGATCCGAGAGAGCGCCGAAAAAAGGTGGCAAGACAATCTGCGCGATCGAATAGCCAATCGCGCCCCACATCGAATCGGCGGGACTCATTCCCAAAACTTTCTGTGCGTACAGCGGAATGAAGACACCCAGCAGATAGTTCGTCGAAGCGGCGAGCGAATACAGGCCGATGGCCGCGGCGATCCGCGCTTTGGCGGTCGCAAACGTATCGCGGATTGGATTGCGTTGGTGACCGGACGCCTCGAATTCAGGCGTTTCGTCGACGCGCCGGCGAATCCAGTAGCCGAACGGCACGATCGCGAGGCCGATCAGAAACGGTATGCGCCAGCCCCACGACGCCAGCATGTCCGGCGTCATCAGCCTGTTCGCACCGAGCCCGACGACACTCGCAAGGCCCGTCGCAAGGCCAATGCCTACCACCTGATAACTCGCGAAATACCCCTTCATGCCCTTCGGCGCGTGCTCTGTTACGAACGAGACGGTCGAGCCGAACTCGCCACCCGCAGAGAATCCCTGCAGGACTTTCCCGAGCACGAGGATCAGCGTACCGACGACGCCAAACGTCGCGTAGGTGGGCGCGCAGGCGATCACGAGTGTGCCGATTCCCATTAACCAGATGGTGAGCATCATGCCCGCCTTGCGGCCATGCCTGTCGCTGTATGCGCCGATCACCATCGCGCCGAGTGGCCGGATGAAATAGCTGACACCGAAGGTCGCGGCAGTGGCAAGCATCGACGTGTAGGCGTCGCCGGTCGGGAAGAAAGCCCTGGCAATGACGACAGCCAGAAAGCCGTAGACGAACAGGTCGTAGAACTCGAGCATGTTGCCAACCAGCGCGGAGGCCAGGATGCGTCGGAATTTGCTGCGTTGCTCGGGGCTTAGTGCTTTATCGGTGGACATGACATTTCCTTTTCCGATGCGAGGAGCGTAGGACAGCGCTGCATCTGCGGCGCGTTCCGACGACGAGGCCAATCAGGTCGTGGCAGACGCAGGCGGCTTTAGCCGGCGGCTGGCGCAGTCAGATAGTCGAAAGCAGTGAGTGCGAAGATTTCACCGAGCGCGCGCAATTCGTCGACGGATACGTGCTCGTCGGATGAGCCCATGTTGTAGGACGTCAAGCCACAGACAACGGTGGGTACGCCGTGCTGCCGGTAAAGCCGTGCATCGGAGGCACCGACACGCATGTTGACCACCGGTTGTGTACCGAGCTTCGCGGCGCAATGGCGGCTGAGTGTTCGAATGATTTCGTGATCGGGAGCGGTCCAGCTTGGCTCGTAGCGTCGCGTGATTTCCAGCGAGACGCCCGGATGACGCGCAACGATTTCATTGATGCGGTTTTCGATCTCCGCGACCGAAACGCCGACTGGCAGCCGGATGTCGGCGGTGGCGGTGGCGTGGTCTGCGATCAGATTCGACAGGCGTCCGCCGCCGACGGTGCCGAACGTGACGGTGACCTGGCGCAAGACGTCGCTCTCGCCTGCGCCCGAGATGAGCTCCGATGCTCCGCTCGAACGGGCGATGGCAGCCAGCACTTCCACTGGTGCATTCACGGGGTAGTCGCGCAGCGATCTGAGTTCCTGGACCGCGTCGAAGAGTTTTTCGATTGCGCTATCGCCCTTATGCACATGGGCCGCATGCGCCGACTTGCCGGTTGCATCGAGACGCAGCCAGATCATGCCTTTCTCGCCAAAACGCAACACGCTGGGGGAACCGGTATCGGCGCTGATCATCGCGTCTCCGGCTGCGTGCGGCACATGTCGCAGCAGGTAGCCGCTGCCTTCCGTGCCCATGCTTTCTTCGTCTCCAGCGAAGGTGGCGACGACTTCGCCCGCGAACGAATCGCGCACGGCGGCGAGCTGACGCAAGGCGAACACGATGGCGGCGACGCCCCCTTTCATGTCCGACACGCCGAGTCCGTATAGCTTCCCATCGCGCTCCTCCCCGTTGGGGTCGGCCGACCATTGATGGGCGTTCACCAGCGGAAAGGTATCCAGATGGCCGTTGAAAACCAGCCGACGCCCGGGGCGCGCACCACACACGCGCACCACGAGGTTCATGACATGAGGGAGTGTTCCAAATCGCTCGACTTCCGCGCCGGAGCCCTCGAACATCGCTTCGATTCTGTCGGCGACCGCGTGCGTATCGCCGGGCGGGTAGGCGCTTGGAACGGCCACCAAGGCGCGTGCGAGATCGACGATCTCACGACTGGAGCGGGACGCGACATCCCTGAGGGTACTGCGCAAACGGGCAATCTCGGCATCGCCCGAGACTAGAGCATCGGCTACCATTTCTGACCTCGATCGGGTTAGGGCGCTGCGAGCGGAAGCACGCAACGCCATTGATCCGATGGTCAGTAGCCGATTTATTCGCGTCTAATCAGCCAAAAACGTGGGGGTATAAGTAAAAGTTAATCGACACTTCGATGGCCAGTTCGTACCTCAGCCCTCCACCTTCGACATAACCGCTGTACTCGGGTCATACCGGTAGCCCTTCTGCGCAAGTTGCTGGGCCATTGTCGCGCCGATCAGCCGTTGCTGCGCATCCCGCGCGATCAACTCGTGATCCGGCTTGACCCGTTCCAGTTCGGACGCGAGCCGCCGTACCAGCGCGACTTCTCCGGTGCTGCGTGCGTCGATGAACAAGATCTTCTCGCTAGCCTGGCCAAGCCGTTGTCTAAGCTCTTTCGCGTGCGCCACCCACTGTTCCGCATTGGTGCGCAGTTCGCTGAGCGCCTTTGCATGGGCTTTGGCCTGGGCCGATATCTGACGTTGCAACGCGACGACGTCGTCCGCGCTCTCAGTGCCATCCGATGGCGTTCCGGCTGGCCCGCCAGGTTGATCGTCTTTGGCGACGGCATCGGCCTGCTCCGCAAGACGCTGTTCCAGCTCCGCTGCGTGCTGTTCGGCCGCTTCCGCCCGCTCCCTAGCGGCAGAGGCGTCCTGCGAAAGCCGATCCAGTTCAGCGCCAGTTGCCGTCTTCGCTTCGCTCAACGCGCTGACCTGCTTGCGGGTCTCGTCGAGTTCATCGGTGATACGCCGCAGTTCGTCGATCTGAGCCGACGCCCCATCGATTCGCGCCGCGGCGCTTTCGCGTTCTGCCGCCAGCGCTGCGCGCGCCTCGTTCAGTTCCATCTCCAGCGCGGCGAGTCGTGCGAAGCTCTCGTTCGCCTGCGTCGTGGCAGCGTCCACGCGAGATGAGGTCGCACTTAGTTCGTCAGACAGTCGATTCGCTTCGTCATACTTCGCCTGAGAAGCCGCGCTTAACGTTGCGATCTCCTGGCGTGCCGTCTCGTACTCCTGAGTGATCCGCGCTATTTCATCATTTTTGCCGGCGATAACCGCAGTCAATTCGTCACGTGTTCCGCGTTCCTCTTCGAGCGATGCTTTGGTGGCTTCCAGATTGCCCTCTTCCACCGACACACGTTGAGTAAGTTCCTCAACTCGAGCCTCGGCGGCCTGGGCGCGCGACGTGAGCGAGCCTGACTCCTGCAGTAGCCGGTTCAGTTCGCCCGATTGCGTTTGACACGTGTCGCGCAACGTCGCGACCTCCTGCCGTTGCGCATCGTATTCCTGACTAATCCGCGCTATTTCGTCGTTCTTGCCCAACACAACCGCAGCCAGCTCTTCATGCGCCCTGCGCTCTTCTTCAAGTGTCGTCGTGGTAGCTGCAAGATTGGCCTCTTCCACCGACGCACGCTGCACAAGCTCCTCTATGCGCGTTTCCGCAGCCTGCGCACGCCATGCCAATGAGCTTGACTCATTTAACAGCCGGTTCACTTCGTCCGACTTTGCCTGGCAAGCGTTGCTCAGCGTGGTTGCTTCCTGCCGCGCCTCATCGCGCTCCTGAGCTATCTGCGTGATCTCATCGCTCTTGCTTGCGACAGCCGCCGCCAACGCCTCACGCGCCTGGCGTTCTTCTTCAAGCGAAGTCCGGGTGAGTTCCAGATTCGCCTCTTCCACCGACGCCCGCTGCACAAGTTCCTCGATACGAGCCTCGGCACCTTGCGCACGCCACGAGGCCGCACTCGACTCCGCTAACAACCGGTCCACTTCGTCCGACTTCGCTTGACACGTGTCGCTCAAAGCCGCGATCTCCTGCCGTGCGTCATCGCGTTCCTGAGTGAGCCTCGCTATGTCGTCGCTCTTGCTCGATACGACCACCACCAGGTCTTCGCACGCCTTGCGTTCCTCGTCGAGCGACGCCTTCGTCGCTTCGAGATTCGCCGTGTCCACCGATGCCTGCTGCACCAGCTCCTCTATACGCGCCTCAGCCGACTCGGCGCGCGCCGTGGCCACGTTCGACTCCTGCGACCACCTTTCCGCTTCCTGCGATTTCGCCTGACAGGCCTCGCCCAACGTCGCGACCTCCTGGCGCGCGTAATCACGCTCCTGGGTGATCTGCGCTATCTCATCGGTCTTGCTGGCGACAACTGAGGCCAATTCCTCGCGCGCCGCGCGTTCCTCGTCGAGCGATATTCTCGTCGCTTCCAGACTGGCCTCGTCAATCGACACGCGCTGCGCGAGCTCTTCGACGCGCGTCTCGGCCGCCTCGGCCCGGCTCGTCGCCGCCGCGAGTTCCGAACCTAGTTGTGCGGCGGTCTGTTCCGCAGCGCTCAGCGCATTCGTCAGGGCATCAAGCCGCTCACGCTGTGCCTCGGCTTCTTCGAACGTCTTCTGGTATTCGGCATGTGCCTCGTCGCGATCCGCGAAGGCAGACTCCAGATGCTGGCCCATCACCGTCAGGCGCTGGTTAAACGCCTGCTCTGCCGTCTCCTGGGATGCGGTCCAGATCCTGCCGGCGGCGCTCATCACGGTTTCGGCGAGGCTTCCCGGCAAACCGGTCTGGAGTTGCAGTTCCAGGGTTTTGTCCTCGCGCGCTTCGCGCCAGCGTTGCAAGGCCGCGACGATCGCAACAAGCGAACCACCGCGAACCTCCGACCAGATTGTTACCGGGGAGACCCGTTTGCCTTCTTCGACCATCCGGTCTGCGATTGCTGCAACCTGTTCATCGGTGATCGTGTCTGCGTCCGTGGACATAAGCGCCTCAAAAATCGATGTAAGCGGGCGAAAGATAATCCGATACGTTACTACGATCAACAACGTATCCGATGAAAGGAAACAACGTTTGCCGTGAGTTTGGCTCAAAGGCCGAAAACCTTACGAATCACCTTCTTCTTTCCGCGCGATTGGCTGGTGGCTTCCTCGTATGCCTGTGCCAGCCAGCAGCCCGGTCGAAAGACCTGACGGGCATACTTTATAGGCATACCCGCCAACCTACAAAGTCTTTTCCCTTGCCGTGCTCACCCACTAGATTACTGGTCAGGCGATCGCATAACGCGATTCCGCAGATAGCGAGTTTCATGCCTTGCAGCGATTGCACCCAAATTGATCGTCAATCCCAACGCGGATTCATCCATCAGGAGAAACAACCATGACCAGCCACACGCACCAGACTGCCTCGACCCAATACGTGGAAGCCAAGGGCATCCGCTTTGCCTACCGGCGCTTCGGCAAAACGGGCGGCGTGCCGCTCGTGTTCAATATTCACTTCACCGGCACGATGGATCACTGGGATCCGGCTGTCACGGACGGCTTCGCCCGTGATCGCGAGGTCATCCTGTTCAACAATGCGGGCATTTCCAGCTCCTCCGGCGAAGTCCCGGAATCGATCGAAGAGATGGCCGCCAACGCTGCCGGGTTCATCAAGGCCCTTGGCCTCGCCCAGGTCGACGTGTTGGGATTCTCCATGGGCGGTCTCATCGCACAGGAGCTGGCGCTGGCGGAACCGCAGCTCGTACGCCGCCTGATCCTGGTCGGCACCGGCCCGCGTAGCGGCGAAGCGATGGTCTCGCTCACCCCTGAGGCGCAGGACATCTTCGGCGCGAGCTACGCGGAGCCGGATCACCTGTGGCTTCGCGTGCACTTCTCGCCGTCGGAGGCAAGCCAGGCCGCGGGCCGTAAATTCCTGCAGCGCTTCCGCCTGCGCTCCGAGAACCGCGATCCGGAAGCCAACGAAAAGGTCGCGCCGGCGCAACTCGCCGCGCTCGCGAAATGGGGCACGCCGCGCGAAAGCCCGTACGACTACCTGAAGGCGTTGACTCAGCCGACGCTCGTCGTCAACGGCGATAACGACGTGATCATCTACTCGATCAACTCGTGGATCCTGCAACAGAACATCCCGAACGCGCAACTGATCCTGTACCCCGATGCGAATCACGGTTCGCTTTACCAGTATCCGGAGCGCTTCGTGAAGCACGTCACGCAGTTTTTGTCGGAAAGCGACCAAGACGCGTGAGCGGGACCGGGGGCCGATAACGCAAACGGTATCGGCCCATACGGTTTCCTGATTGGAGCCAGCCCGTTTCCGTCCGTACACTGGTCGCTTTGCGCACGCGAATGCATCTCGCGTTGCACAATGCTGGAACAACCGCCAGTAACGATAATGAATGGCCGCCCAAGGCCATCCGAACGGAGACACGCTTTGGACAAATCCAGCATTCCCGTACCTGCCGCTGCAGTAGGAACCACCCGCCTCAACTACCGCTGGCATGTCGTGATCTGGCTGCTAGCCGGCGGCATCATCAACTACATGGACCGCGCGAGCCTCTCGATCGCCGCGCCCGGCATGATTCACGAACTCGGCCTGACACGCACGCAGATCGGCCTGCTCGGTAGCGTGTTCGCATGGACGTATGCGGTGATGCAATTGCCAGCAGGCTGGGTAATCGATCGCTTCGGCGCGAAGCGTGCCTACGCGCTCGGCATGATCTGGTGGAGCGTCGCGACGTGGCTAACAGGCGTGGTGGGTTCGATGTCCGGCTTGCTGGTGATGCGCGCCTTGCTCGCCGTCGGCGAGGCACCATGCTGGCCGACCTCCGCGAAAATCACCGCAGCGTGGTTTCCGGCCAAGGAGCGCGGCTTCGCGACCGGCGTATGGGATTCGTCGTCAAAGTGGGGACCGGCGCTCGCGCCGGCCATGCTCGTTGCGCTGATGATCGCCTTCGGCTGGCGCTCGCTGTTCCATGTGACGGGCGCGTTCGGCATCGCGTTTGCGCTGTTGTTTCTCACGCTGTATCGCAATCCGGTCGACAGCCGACGTCTCTCGAAGGAGGAACGCGCCTACATCGAAGCGGGCGGCGGCGGTCATGAACGCTCGCTGACGACGTCGTCAGTCAAGTGGCGTTCGCTGTTCGCGCGCCGCAGCGTCTGGGGGATGATCCTCGGCTACTTCTGCACCATCTGGCTCTGGAACATCTTTCTGGTATTTTTACCGCTGTATCTGCTCGACCGCTTTCACATCTCGTTCGCACAACTGGGCGTGTATGCGGGCATTCCATGGGTCGGCGGCGCAGTCGGCGAAATCGCGATCGGCTATCTGGCGAAGAAGATCGTCGATCGCCAGCTCGCGCCGCCGATCGGCGCCAAGCGGCTCCTGATTGCGTGCTGCGCGGTGGGGGCCGCCGTGTGTGCGATCGCGTTGCCTTTCACCCATTCGCTCAACGTTACCCTCGCGCTGTTTACCGTTGGTCTCGCCTTCGTCTCGGCCGTGGTCGGCTCGGCGTGGGCGCTCGCAGCGGATATCGCGCCGTCGTCAATGGTCGCGTCGGTGAGTTCGATCCAGAACTTCGGCGGTTACTTCGGTGGGGCGTTCTCGCCTGTCGTGGCCGGGTTTATCGTTGACCGCACCGGTTCGTATGCCCTCGCTTTCATCTCTGGCGGCATGATTGCCGGCTGTGCGGCGCTGTTCTACTGGTTCATGGCCCGCAAGCCGATTGTCGATGAGGGAGGCGAGCCGGCTGCCTGATGCCGGATTGGCGTAAATCCTGCATACTCATTCTCCATCGTTCGGGAGAAACAGCCATGTCACAGTCATCCGCCGCGCGTCGCGCCGCCTTTCGCGACGCCGTCCAGCAACGCCGTGCCCTGCTCATGCCCGGCGCCTTCAACGCGATGAGCGCACGCGTCGTCGCGGATGCCGGTTTCAGCGCGCTCTATATCACCGGCGCGGGCGTCACGAACATGTCGTTCGGCATGCCCGATCTAGGCTTCATCGGATTGAGCGATATTGCGGAACACACCTCGCGGATTCGCGATGCGGTGGATCTGCCGCTCGTCGTCGATGCGGACACCGGCTTCGGCAATGCGCTCAATGTGCGCCACACCGTGCGGACGCTCGAGCGGGCTGGCGCCGACGCGATCCAGCTCGAAGACCAGGTCAGTCCCAAGAAATGCGGCCATTTCGCCGGCAAGGCCGTCATTTCGACGAGCGAGATGGTCGGCAAGCTGCACGCCGCCGTCGACGCGCGCGAAGACGCCAATTTCCAGATCGTTGCGCGCACCGACGCTTGCGCTGTTCATGGCTTCGATGCGGCCATCGAGCGCGCGCATCGTTTTGCCGAAGCGGGTGCGGACATTCTGTTCGTCGAGGCGGTCGAGACCTTCGACGAAATCAAGCGCCTGCCGACCCTCCTGAGCACGCCGCAGCTGATCAACATCGTGGTGGGTGGCAAGACCCCTGTCATGCCGCAGAGCGCGCTTGCGGAACTAGGGTTCGGCATCGTGCTGTACGCGAACGCAGCGTTGCAGAGCGCCGTGCTCGGCATGCAGAAAGCCCTCGCCGTGCTGCGCGACGAGGGAAAGCTCGACGAAGACCCGACCTTGCTCGCGCCGTTCAACGAACGCCAGCGTCTGGTCGACAAGCCGCTCTTCGATCGCCTCGACAAGCAATACGCCGCAGATAAAGACTGACCGCAATGCCGCCGACAGAAGCGGCCCGCATCACCGGACGTGGGAGACCTCAACGTGGCAGAAACACGCGTCGCATCTGCTTCCGGCCTTGAAGCGCGCACGCACGCGGGCCCAGTGCGTTTGCGCTCGATTGTCGGTGGACTGACCGGCAATGTGATCGAGTGGTACGACTTCCTCGCGTACAGCAGCTTTGCGATCTACTTCGCCAAGGCCTTTTTCCCCAGCGACAAGCCAACCGTCCAGTTAATGAACACCGCGGCAATCGCGGCGGTCGGCTATATTGCGCGGCCTCTCGGTAGCTGGTTGATCGGGCTTTACGCCGACAGGCAGGGCCGCAAAACGGCGCTGACGTGGTCGGTGCTGGGTATGTGCATCGGTTCGATGATGATTGCGGTCACGCCAGGCTACGCGACGATCGGCGTGTTTGCGCCGTCGGTCCTGATCGTCGCCCGCTTGCTGCAAGGCTTGAGCATGGGCGGCGAATACGGCACGAGCGCGACCTATCTGAGTGAGATTGCGCCGCCCAACCGGCGCGGCTATTACCTTGGGTTTCTGCAGGTGAGCGTGGTGGCTGGGCAATTGCTTGCGCTCGGCCTTTTGCTCATCATGCAGCACGTGCTGTTCACGCCGGGACAGATCGACCGATGGGCCTGGCGCATTCCGTTCGCGATCGGCGGACTGCTGGCGCTGTTTGCGATGTACATGCGCCGCAATGTCGAGGAAACCGAAGCGTTCACCGAGAACGCCCGCAAGCACGGACCGCCGATCAGCCGCGAGATGCTGGCGCACTGGCGCCAGTTGCTGCTCGCCATCGGGATTACGGTGGGCGGCACGGTCGCCTTCTATACGTACACGGTGTACATGCAGAAGTTTCTCGTCAACACGGTTGGTCTGTCGCGTGAAGCGGGAACGCTCGCCTCGGCGGCGGCGCTCCTGCTTTATATGCCGCTGCAGCCGCTGTTTGGCCTCGCCTCAGACTTGTTCGGCCGGCGGCCGGTGCTGATCTGCTTCGGATTGAGTTGTACGCTGTTTTCGGTGCCGCTCTTCACCGCGCTTTCGCATACGCATGATCCGGTGGTTGCGTTTGTGCTCGCGTTCCTTGGGCTCGTCATGCTGAGTGGGTTTACGTCGGTTCACATGCTCGCTAAGACCGAGTTATTCCCCGCGAGAATTCGCGCCCTGGCGGTAGGTTTGCCGTATGCGCTGACCACGGCGATTCTCGGCGGCACGACCGAGTTCGTCGCCCTGCGCTTCAAGGCCGACGGTCACGAGTCGTATTTCTATTGGTACGTGACGGCATGGGCCGCGATATCGTTGATTGTCTATTTACGGATGCCGGAGACGCGGCATCGCTCGGATGAGCGCGCTTAAGACGCGTCGTTTAGCGCTTCTTCGGCAGTGACGACTGTGCAGTATTCACCGTGAAGGTTTGCGAGCGATATAGCGTGGACTTCTTCCGCGCTCCAAAAGCGACCGTTCCAGTCCGCACGCCCGAACGTAAAGCAGCCGTCCTCGACAAGGTAAGTATCGAAGCCGAGGTTGCCCGCCATCCGGACCGTTGCCTCGACAGAGTTATTCGTAATCACGCCGACCACCACGAGCGTTGTATGGCCACCCTCGCGCAGGCGATCCTCGAAACCTGTGCCGATGAACGCGTTGTTGGTGCGCTTCGGAATAACGGGCTCGCCGGGCAACGGAGCGACCTCGGGTTTGAAATCGTGGCCCGGTTGTCCAGGCCGGTAGTGCGAAGCAGGCTCAACGGAGTCGTGCCGCACGTGCCAGACTGGCCACTTCTCGGCGCGCCAGCGAGTCAGCAGCCGAGAAATTTCTTCCTCCGCGAAAGGGTTGTTCCGAACGCCCCAGTCAGGATGATCAATCGCGTTTTGCAAGTCAATCAAAAGAAGTACGGCCCCACGAGTCGAGGATGTGCGCATAGATCCCACCTTTCGTTGAGCGGAGAAAATGAGGTATAGCTAGAGCGGCGTTACATGACAATCCGCTTCACTTCACATCAAATGTTGACCAACGTCTTACGCATAAACATCCGCTGCTGGCCTTCCGGGAAATCCTCAAGGCGCCCAAACACACTATAGCCATGCTTGAGATAAAAACCTTCAGCCTGCCACTCGAAGGTGTCTAGCCACGCTTGCCGCGCGCCAATATCGATAGCCGCCCGCTCTGCCGCGGCAAGCAACGCAGACCCCAGACCCGTCTTACGATGAGCTTCCGCGACCCACAAGATGTTGAGATGGAGCCAGTCAAATCCGACTTCGCCGACGACGCCACCGATAATCTCGCCATCCGCTCCCGGGTGAACGAGCCACAGCGGCTCGAAGCGGTGTTCACCTACGACGGAGACATTAAACGCCCGCAGACGCTTGCCAATTTCCATCGCTTCTTCCCGCGTTGCAATCCTGATTGGTTCTTTGTCCATGTCAACTGTCGCATTAAATGCCCCGGGGGAGACTCATTCTACCGGCCCTAAACGCCAACGGGCCACACCGAAAAACCTGCCCGTGCTATGGTCATACGCCACCGGCTTACCCGACCGCACCATCTGACCGCAACCACACCATTCGTCATCCGCGATGAATCGCCCGAGTCTCTCCTTTCGACAGCCGCGCGCCAACTGGTTGCTCCGCTCGTTCTACGTCCTCGTCCTGATCCCCGCCGCCATCGTGCTCGCAGCCTGGTTGACGCTACGCGCCAGCCTGCCGCAACTCGACGGCACGCACAACGCAGCGACGCTCTCTGCTGCGGTCACGATCGAACGCGATACGCTCGGCGTACCCACCGTGCATGGGAGCACACGAGCAGACGTGGCCTATGCCACTGGCTTTGCCCATGCGCAAGATCGCTTCTTCCAGATGGACCTGCTGCGCCGCGTCGCTGCGGGGGAGACGGCCGCGCTGATCGGGCCGGCCGCGCTCAACCTCGACCGCAGCAACCGCCCGAACCGTTTCCGCGAACGCGCCCGCGCGCGAATTGACGCCATGCCCGCTGATCAGCGCACGCTGATCGACCGTTACACAGCGGGCGTCAACGACGGACTGGCGTCGCTTTCGTCGCGGCCATTCGAGTACTGGGTGCTGCGCACCCAGCCGGCTGCCTGGCGGCCCGAGGACACCCTCCTCGTCGTCTACGCGATGTATTTCGATCTCCAGTCAGGTGAGGTGAGCCGTATCCTCTCGCGCGCGGCGCTGCGTCAGCGTGTCCCCGCCGATCTGTTCGCATTCCTGCTGCCGGCAACGAGCCACTGGGACGCGCCGTTCGACGTCGCCAAACCTCCCCCGGTCGACCTCACGACGCCGCCCGCCACGCGCCCTGACTGGCTCCGTGCCTCGAAGACCGCAAGCGTCGCACTGCCTGCGACCGATCCTGTCTACGGCGACCTGATGGCCGCCAATTCCATGATCGGCAGCAACGGCTGGGCGGTCGATGGCGCACACAGCGCACAGGGCGGCGCGCTCCTCGCGAGCGACATGCACCTGGGCCTCTCGCTGCCCAACATCTGGTATCGCCTGTCGCTCACGTGGACAGGCCCGGACGGGCATCCGCGGCGCGTGACCGGCGTCAGCCTGCCCGGTACGCCGCTCGTCATCGCCGGCAGTAACGGACAGATTGCCT
>Ga0302220_10001069_pt1 | contig 21692 bp, 21 predicted proteins | sample II_Palsa_E1_3_FD_194572 | JGI IMG/M metagenome (GOLD analysis project Ga0302220, IMG submission 194572) | Peat permafrost microbial communities from Stordalen Mire near Abisko, Sweden - II_Palsa_E1_3 | ecosystem: Environmental > Terrestrial > Soil > Palsa > Peat permafrost | place: Sweden...
ACGTTTGCGCACTGATTGTCGACGATTTACAGCCGCGTGTCGAACGTCTCAAACTGGCCGGACCCGGACCGACGACGTCGACGCGGTCGGCGTCAGGGCGAGTCAGGGCGATCGCGCGTTACGACCTTGAGATATTCGGTCAAACTGGCTTTGGTCAGCGGCTTGACCATAACGCGCAACGAGTGAACCATATTCTTCATCGGCACGTTGTGCCGACGGCGCACTTCCGAGAAGCCACTCCGCTCCCAAAAGCGCTCCGCCCGGTCATTGCCTTCGATAACGCCGAGACGCAACCACTTGGCTCCAAATGTCTTCAACCAGGCCTCAAGCCCTTCGTATATGCGAGTCGCAACGCCCTGCCCGTGTTTGTGCGTGGACAATATGAACAGGCCGATGTGCCATACGCCTGGCGTTAGCATATCCGACACGATAGTGACAAATGTTTCTACCTCGCCTTCTTTCCCGAGAATTCCGATCACCCATCTTTTGGTGAATGTCCACCCATGCGGTAGCTCGCTTTCAAACTCCTCTTTGGCCTGCCCCGCTCCCGGCGGTTCTCCTTCCGCCGACAGGAAATATTCGGAATTCTTCTCCAAGAAAAGCTGGATGGTCGGGATGTCACCGACCGCAAGCTCGACGGCCCGATAGCCGGGAACCTCAAACAACGTCTCGCGTTCTTCAGGTGGCATCGTCGGTTGCCTTTGCGTTGGCCGGCCGATTAAAGACGCCGGTAGATCGAGTCTTGTCTTGTCATGAGTTGGTTGCAGATCAACTCGCCTTCGCTCCGCTTGCGGACTAGTCGTCGGTCAGGCGAGCATACAACTGGAAATTCCCCGGTATGCCATGGACCATACGATATGAGCGAAGCAGGCCCTCGTGCCGATACCGACATTTCTGCAGTACACGTGCCGAGCTCGAGTTGGTTTCAAGCACCGTTCCCTGAACTCGAACGAATTTAAATGCTGAAAACGACCACTCCGTTACCGACGAACATACCGCGCTTGCAATTCCTCTTCCCCAATAGTCGGGCGCAAGGTCGTAAGCGATTTCCGCGGTACGGTTTACATCGGAGACGGTGTGAAACCCAATCGTGCCGATGAGTTCGCCAACGAGGTCACTGATGATCGCCAGCCGCCTGATTGAAGACGGCGATTCAGAATCGAGCGCGTCAAACATCGGCAGAAGGTCTTTTTCTGATTGCAGGTTCCAGCTGGTGTGTCGAACAACGTGAGGATTCGACAAGTATGCATACCACGAAGGCAAATCGCTGCGTTCGAGCTGACGAAGGGAGAGACCAGGATAACCTGACTGAGGAGCGCTTAGAATCTTCATTGTCGTGTTTATGCGGCAAGGGTCGTCCGCACCAGGCGGCACTTTGGGGGGGATTCTAGCCGATCATTCTTTTTTTAGATGGCAGATCAGATTTGTCGACGATTTAGGCCGCCGGTCCGAACGTCCGTAAGTGGCCGATTTGCGCCGGCGAACAAGACCGACAATGTTCGCTTATCCACGTCTTGGTTACGCGGATGGATTTAGGTCTTGCCACAATGGCAGGCCGAAACGACGCCGGAAATACAAGCCTCGCACCGCCACGAACAAGCCAAACACCAGTGCTCCACCTGCTATCAGTTGCCATGAGGGCATCGCCACTTGCGGGCTTTGCCAGCGCAGCCGCGCGTATTCAAATACCGAGAAGCCGAATGAGAATAGAAGGGTATAAGCGATCCACGTCGTTTTGAACCCCCAAAAATACAGTGGCGGCACTTTAAGGCCCGAGCGTCGGATAAATTTCCAACCGATCGGCATAGCGTTGTCATTCAGCAAACCTTTTGCTGCAAGAATGCTCATCGCTAATGAAAGCCTTTTATCAAATAAGGATGCCATCTTTCCTCCAGTAAGCTTCCATCGCGGCAACTGCAGCGCGGCAAGGCGTCACACTTGTTGCTCAATATTGTCGCCGATTCAAGGCACCGCGTCGAATGTCGCCACTTAGCCGGTCGGTGCCTGATGCAGGTGTTGGCACCGGCATTGAGCGTCACCACTTCCCACTACCTGCGCTCTCTAATTATCAGCGTTGGTCTGTGGAAATCGTCGTTGCTGAACACGGCGTCAGCTTCTGCCTTCGGATCGACTTCTCCCAGGTATAGATCGAACGCAGGCCGATAGCGCTCCGCAAATAATCGAGTCGCGAGTTCGGTATCTCCCAAATGCGCGGCGTCGCGTGCGACCCCACATTGTTCGGCGACCGTCTCTTCTGTATCCACGAAAATTACAAAGTCCCACCATGAGCGCAACTTCGGGCGTTGCAGGAAAGTTCCATCGACCACCAGCACAGCGTGCGACTCGGCGATATTGAAATCAAGGGGAAGCGGAGCATCGTCAGCGAGATCGAACGAGGCCGTACAGTAATGGCGATCCCCGCCTTCCCCCAATGGCTTCAGCAACAGTCGAACGATTGCGTTCAGGTCACGAGCGTCATGATAGTAGCCTTCTGCTGAGTAACGGCCTCGAGCATAACGCTCAATCCTTGGCCGATGGAAGCCGTCTATTGAAGTGCGGATAACAGGTCGTTTCGCTTGCTCGATCGCTTTCGACAGTTCGTCCGCGAGCGTAGTCTTTCCTGAAGCTGTCCGGCCGTCGATCGCAACGCGTATAGGCCGCGAGGAATCTAGGGCAATAATTTTCTTGGCCAGTCTGCCAATGGTTTTTGAGCGCGTGTCTGTCATCGGTCGATTCTAACTTTGCGTATTTAGGCGGTGTCGGCCGTCGATTGTGCGCGTTCTGAGTTCCGTTGTCGAAGATCCGTTCTCGGCCGAACTGGGTCCGCTGCTGCTGAGTGATCGGTCCGCCGAAGCTCGCCTGGCGTCCGGCCCAGATCGACAAACAGGGGACCTTCGAATTCCTCCAGAGCCGTTGGTCTCAGTCAATGAAATTTCAGGCATTGGAATGGAGCGGCAACCAGGCTGTGAGAAAAAAATGCTGAATGGAAGAGAATTGCGCTGGTAGCTGTCATGGAAAAGATCGAGCGATCGGCGCTGCGAATGAGATTCCGTGGAAGATACCCGGAGAGCAAGTCGGCTTCTAGCTACCGCTGAGAACTGGGTCTCGCCGCGGATCTTTCGCATGAGCAGCCGTCAGAATTAGCCACATTAAATGGCCCATTTGCCGTTCACTGACTTTATTGCCGTTTCCTACGAGACCAAACAAGGCCCGCGTGTTGGTCTGATGGACAACGACGAGATCGTCCGGGGGATCCGCTATAACGAATTGACCATCTGAGCCGTCCGCCCAAAAACTGCCTGCCGGCAAGTCTTGCGTATCGAGATGTTGGCCACTTCTACTGGTCCACCATAAGTAACCATAACCAGCGTGCATGATCGCGTTGGAGTGAGGCGTCGTACTCTCCGCGACTTATGCAGCAGGTATGACCTGCCGATCTTTCCATTGACCGCCGTTAAGGTACAACAGGCCAAACCGCACGAGGTCGCGCGCACTCATCTTGAATAGGTATGCGGCATGCAACGAGTCCGAACCTCGCTCGTAGCGTCCGTCGCTCACGCGATAGTCTTGCATTTCCAACGGACCAGCTATCTGGCCTTCGAACGCTTCGAAGATTGATTTCCCAACGGCCTTCTCGTAAATGGACCCGAGCGCATTAAAATCCCAATTGTTGTAATACCAGAAGGTGCCGGGCGCGTGCGATCCCCGGGGCGGTCTGACTCGCCGCTCGCGATCAGTTTCATAGAGCGCGACGTGGTAAACACCGGACTTTGCTTCAAGTAGGTCTCGTACCGTGGCTTGCTTCTCGCTATCGCTGAGCATCGGAGACACATCGTCTATTCCCAGCGTCCCGAGCGTGTCGTCCAGATCAAGCTGGTGAGCATTGACGGCAATACCTGTGAGTGCGCTCAACAAGCTTTTGCGTGCGGAATAGATCTTGAATCGATGATCAATGTCACCCCAACTCGCTACGATAGTACCGTGCTGGATCGCAATGAAACTTGTCGTGCCTATCTGTTTCGAGTAGTCGTGCGCTTCCGTCAAGATTTGCGGATCCCATCCGGCCGCTTCAGGATTAGTGCGGCTCCATTCGGCACCTGGATACAGAGTCGGCTGGGCCGCGTCAACAGAGATCTGCCCGAACTACCACCGAAATCGCCAGAACAGCAAGTGACACTGATCTCGAAAAAACGGTTTGTAGTCGCCCGGTCATATCAGAATTCCGCGTGAGAGTTGCGCAGTCTACAAGTTGTTGCTTTCGAGTCGCTGCGTGCGTGCCGCTGCCTCAAGATTGACGATGATTCTTCGCAGCGGCATTTGAGGAGCGAAGAATGATCATTTCAACGACCTTCTCAACGGACAGCTTAGCTGTGTCTACTACGAAATGCTCGGATTCCCATGCATCATATTGGCGTTCCAGAACGTTTTTCCATGTGGGTACCTTATGGCCCGGGATATCAGCTAGTCGACCCTCAACCCTGAGGCGGTGCGTCGTTGTATCAGAGCAAATCAGCTCAATCTCGAGGATTGGGACGGCCGCTCCGAGCGCCACATTTCGCCAGGCGGTACGCGTCAGGCTCAGCGAATTGACTGAATCCGCGACCACGGTCAATTCAAGACGTAAGTTATCTTCCGCAACTGCGTATGCCGCCAAGTAGCCGGAGGGTCCAATTTCAGTTCGGCCGTCCCCGGAGGCGGTGAAGGCTTGTTCCAACGTATCTACACGCAGATAAACTGCGCCGAGCTTGCGAGCGAGGCTTTTCGCAATCGTTGTCTTCCCGGTCCCCGGTAGTTCCCCGAAGGCAATCAACATTTCCAACGCTCCTGCAACGCGGGTTTGGTGGTTTGTCGCAAATTCCAGAGGCGACGTCGAACAGTTTATGTTTGACCGGACTGCGCCTGACGAGTGCCGGTACTGACGAATCCGGAGCGGCCTTACTATCCCCGTGACCGGTCAATCATGGCGTCCCAGGATGGCGCGCTCCGCTCTAAATCAGCTCGGCGACGCGTACGATAATTAGCGCGGCCGGAACAAGCATTATTTGTGCACACAGGGTCCCGAGAACACGTGCCCCGGCAAGGGTGGTGATCGCTCGCCGAAAGCTGTTTTCGGAGATTCGGCCTTCGATCACATCGTCCGTCATGACTGACACCTGCGGGTCAATGACCACCGCCAATACCACTGTCGCAAAGCCATTAATGACCGACGATAGATTGGCGCACGTCACGCGCAAATCTGGCTTTAGGTATCCCGCGTAGAGCGACGCGAAAACACCGACAGTCCAGATGGCCATCGCAAAGATGTTGAGAGCTATTACCGTACCGGAGACACCGGCACCGCTCGCTAGCTGAGAGATATTTTGCCGCGACGGAACCCGCACGCCGTCCCGCATATAGTTGATGCCACCACGGCTGAAAATGTGGAGCAAAAGGCGCGGCAGCGAACGGTTAGCCTGGAAGTGCTCGACAGCGCGGCTGAAATAACGTTGGAACGTCGGAATCAGCAACGCGCCGACTATGCTTGCCACTGTGGCTGTGATCAGGAAGAGCCGAAAATCACCGAGCAGGCCACCCTCAAGATGCCGAGCAATATCTAGCTCGACACGCTTGGCTATGAACGGCCCTTGAAAGGAATTCGCCGTTCGGGAGACAAGGGCGATGATTCCAAACAGAGAAAACGACACAGCGATACGTCGAGTGCGAACGCCGGCGATCCTCACAGCATAAGCCAGCGTCGCGATGGCGTGGATTACGAATGTAAGGCCGCAGATGATTAAAAGCTCGGTGTCCATGCGATCCCGTCGAGGATGGGCGAGCGTTGAGCCTACTGGAGCGCCGCCAGTTCTCTTGTCACTAGATTGTCGATCGATACCGAAAGATACCGAAAGTCCGAAATTGGCCGATTCCCATCCCAAAGGCTGGGTTGACGGAGTTGCATTTCATCGCCTAGCATCCGGAATAGCGGTGCAGGCCGCTGCCGGGTCCGCGGAAAGGGTTCAACCCACCTGTAGCAGCGCGTCACATCTCTCACCATCCTTTGTGCTGGCGGTATTGCGGACCTTCGGCCATCAAATGCACGAGGATCCGCCATGAAGAAGCTGCCCCGCAAGGCCAATCTTGACCATTTGAAGAAGCAGGCGAAGGAGTTGTTGCGTCACTACCGCAACGGCAACGCAACCGCGATCGCGCGCTTCGCCCAACATCTTCCCGCCGCCGCGCGCCGCACGGATATTGACGTGACAGCGCTGCAACTGCGCCTCCACGATGCGCAGTCCTGCATCGCTCGCGAGTATGGCTTTTCCTCCTGGGCGGATCTCGCCCTATATGTCGAGACAAGCGCCCTCGCGCATCAGGAACGGGCGGTTCTAATACGCCGCTGGCTTGACCTCGTCTATGGTGGCGATGTCACCGGCACCTATGACGCGGCACGGCCGCGCGTCGCCGTTATGCTGCTGGAGGAACACTTCGAGCTTCCCGCAACCGACGTGTACGTCGCTTGCGCGGCGGGGCATCTCGACACAGTGTCTCGAACAACGACGGCCAATCCGTATTGGGTCAACCGCGCGGGGGGACCGCTGAACCTCCCGCCGCTTGTCGCGGTGACGCACTCGCGCCTGGGACAACTGCCGGAGTTCATTGCGGGGCTGCGCGAATGCGCACAACATCTTCTTCAGGCTGGCGCCAATCCCAACCAACGTATCGGTAACCGGTTTCCGCCGGCTTCCCTGGCAACCCCCGACGAGATGGCGCCACTGTCTGCCCTTTACGGCGCGGCTGGAGTTGTCCGCGATCCGGCTCTCACGGAGATGCTCCTGAAGGCCGGCGCCGAGCCCAATGACGGTGAATCGCTCTATCACTCGCTGGAAAACCCTAACTGCACGCGCTTGCTGCTCCGTTACGGCGCACGCGTTGCCGGCACGAATGCGTTGCGGCGAGCGCTTGACATGCCGGACGCGGCCGCGCTCGAACTGCTGCTGGCTCATGGCGGTGACGCTAACGAACCGGCCGGAGAAGGACCCACGAAAGTCTGGGGGCCTCCGCTGCTGCGCGCGATGGCTGTGAGCAGATCAGCTCGCCATATTGCCTCGCTGCTTGCGGCCGGTGCCGATCCTGCGGCGCGGACGCCCGCCGGCGTCAGTGCTTATCGGCTGGCGACGCAGGTCGGTCTAACGGAGGTCGTGGAGCTCTTGCGTGCCTACGGGGTGGAAGAAGATCTAAGCGCGGACGATGATTTCGTGGCGGCCTGTGCCCGAGCTGACGCGATCGAAGCGCGCCGCATTCAGGCACGACACCCTGACCTGCCAGGCTCTCTACCGGAGGACCGGCTTCGGCTTCTGCCCGATGCCGCAGCATGGGGATCCAGTGCTGCGGTCAAGGTGATGGTCGAAGTCGGTTGGCCCATAGCCGCGCGTGGAGGAGACTGGGACGCGACAGCGCTAAACCACGCTGTTTTTCGCGGCGACGCCGAGCTGACGGCCTTTCTACTCTCTTGCGGCGCTAGCTGGCGTGAGACGCAAGGCTTCGGAGATGATGTGCTTGGCACACTGTCCTGGGCCTCTGTCAACGAGCCGACAGGGCCTGCGAACCCCGACTGGATTGGTTGTGCCCACGCACTCTTGGCTCACGGACTTCCCAAGGTAGAGCGAGATCCGTCAAACCCCGACCGGCTGCTCGTCGAAGGCCGACCCAGACGGTTTTCCGCGGCAGTGACCGAGGTCCTGCTGGAAGGGGAAAGTGCGAGCTCTTAATCGATCTGATCTGTGCCATTGCTATGCCCGCCTCCGTAATGGTTTTAATTATCGGCTGACATCAATGTGCCGCGCGAGATGACGGGGCTTACCGCAACCAATGCCTTCCTAAAAAGAAATGGCGATGCATGTGCGGTTCTCCCCGCCGGGGTTGCCGTCTTTGCTGGATCGGAGATCGCGTTCACTCCTCCAAGTAAGGAGTGGCTGCTGCAGGCTGCTGTTGTTCTGCCGGTTCGCGATAGCACGCAGATGGCGTGAAGGGCCCAAATCGACCTTTTAGGTCCTTCGATTTTCCGTGAAGCGGTCATTCGAGTCGGGTCAGATTTTTGGCTATCTGTCGTGGATTTCCCGCTGAGCCTGGAACGTTCCGTTGGGCTGATGGAAGATGATCTTAGCTACGCTCTCACCTTCATCGCGAACAAACTCCACGCGGTAGCCTTTCAGCTCGCGAATCGCGAAGACGCGATCACGATAAGGATCAAGACGATAGGTCGGCTGGTCGGTGGGCGAGAGCGTGAGGTCACCGTCAGCGTCGATCGCGACCACGTGCACAGTCGCGCCTCCGCGGTAGGTGCCGACGCAGGTTTGGCGAAACGCTGCTTCGAGTGTCTCGCCCGAGGCGCTGCGATGAAACACAATATCCGTGACACTGGGCTCAAGTGGGGCCAAGAGGCGATCGATTCGCCCCTCGCGGTCATAGAGAAACGTCACGGCAAGGCCGTCCGGCCAAAGGGTTTCTGGCTGTTCGTCGAGTTCGAACGCGTCGTAGTGACGATGAATTAACGCGCCCGACATGCCTCGATAGCGAAACACAGGCGCGTCACCCGTCGCTTCGATCGTTACGCGGCCATAGGCGGCGTGGACATAATCCCCGACGTATTCACCCAGTGGCCGGCTCGGCGCATCGGTCCGCCGCGACGCTCGCTTTGCTGCGACATCGGCCGGGCGTTGCGCCACATAGGCGCGCCGCGACTCGCGGAAACGATCAAACCAGGGAGTCGCATCCTTACCCATTAGATGGTCGAGGATCGCGTTCCTTACGATTTCGGTGACCGAAGAGCAGTTGCGGTTGATTAGCACCGTGACGCCAAAGCGCCGCTCGGGCACGAGCGACATCAGCGTGCCCCAGCCGATCCAGCCACCGGAATGGCTGACAACCCGCTCGCCGCGATAGTGGTGGGTCGCGAGGCCAAGCCCGTAATGGCTCTCGCCGATTTCGGCGAAGGGCGACTTGCCGGTATAGACGCGCGGCTTATAGAGTGCCTTTAGCCGCGCTGAGGAGACGAGCCGTGTGTCATTGACCTTGCCGTCGGTGAGATAAAGCCGCATGTATCGCGCCATGTCGGACGCGGCAACATTGATGCCACCCGCTGGCGTATCGGCGATTGGCCGAAGCCGCGCACGTCGGTGCACGAATTCGCCTGCCTTCTCTTGATCATGCACGATATAGGGACGAGCGCTATCGGACGCGTGCTCCAGGTCTATGTCAGAAAAACCGATATTGACCATTCCAAGCGGCTTCATGATCCGTTCCAGCGTGAAGTCTTCCCATGTCTGACCAGAGATCCGCTCGGCGACCATCCCAGCCGCGACATAACCGAGATTGCAATATTGATAGGTGGTGCGAATGTCTTTGCTCGGCTCAAGATTGCGCAGCGCAGCGAGCATCTCGGCGCGCGAAATGTCGGCCGGCATCCAGATCCAATCGTGACGCGGAAGTCCGGTATGGTGAGAAAGCAGATCGATAATAGTGACGCGCTCCGTCGCAACCGCGTCATGCAGGCGAAACTCAGGCAGATAGTCGCGCACCGGCCTGTTCCAATCTAGCCGCCCCTCGTCGACCAGCATCGCCAGACCCAGTGCCGTAAAGGACTTGGTGACCGAGCAAAGAATGAACTGTGTATTTCCCGTAACGGGCAGGGCCGCCTCCACATCGCGCAATCCGTAGGCCTTCACCCAATCCTCTTCGCCGTCGCGCGTGACCGCCAGCGCCAGGCCGGGGACCTGCCATTCCTCCATCACTTCGCGCACGAGACTGTCGAGATGTTCGGGTACGGTGTTTGTCATTCGAGTGGCTCCCTTTATGCTCCGCGAGCTGGCGTTGAGGAGGGGCGTCGATTCCGACGCAAAAGGACTGTGATTTACCGGCAGTCAAGCGATGACCCCATACGCCGCATCTTCCGCGCACGAGGCGAGATCCAAGTGACGCTGCCGATGTCAACGATCCATGTGCCAATGTCGAACGTCAGCTGCTGACCGTTGCCGGCGAAAGTCGATATAGCGAAAGCCACCCGTACGCCCGTCTTCCGACGGGTCTCTACATTTACAAATTACAGCGAGCTTCCGGACGCTTGAGCCTGTTTCATTGATACAAGCGGAGCAAGGAACTGCTCGAAGTGTGGCAACCAGATAGGAATTGAGTCCTTGGCGGTGAACATGCCATGGCCGTTCCTGCCGAAGGGCGGTTCGACGATCATCTGCCCTTGACCGCCTGCCGCCTGAAATGCTGCAAACCATGTTGCAACGACTTCAGGCGAAAAAAACTTATCGTTTTGAACGTAATGCCAGAGTACTGGAACTCGTGTTGTCGACGCAAAATGCGCGATCGTATCGGCCATTTGCTGCGGATCACAGGGCATGCCCGGATGTCTAGAAGGGTTCCCGCCACGACCACCCGAAAAGTTGACGACTGCGACTAATCCCTTCGGTGCAAAGCTTGCTGCTGCGAGAGACGCGAATCCGCCTGCTGACTGCCCTACCAAGACGACATGATCGCGATCGACTTGAGGCAACGTCTCTGCGTAAGCAAGGGTTGCAAGCACATCTAACGACGCCTGCTTTCCCGCAGTCATGTAATCAGGATGCTGGCACGAACCAGCATCTTCCTCGTCCGTGCCTCCCGTGGCTCCATAACCCCGCCGGATCGGCACAATCACAGCGAAGCCGAGTTGAACGAATGTTCGAATCTGCGGCAGTTCACGGTAGCGGCCCACCTTCGGCCGGTCACGAGGATCAGGCGGGCTGCCGTGACTCAAAATGATCAACGGAAACGGTCCGGGGCCGTCAGGCATATACGTGGTCGCGACTATGTCCCGGTCGTGATCGCCAGACAGTCGGTGCTCGATTACCGGAACCTTGACGACAGTTTCATGAAGGTCTGCTGCGATTGGCTCAACCTCGCTTGCGGTTAATGCGCAACCGGCCACAGACGCGATCAAAGCGCCTGACATTATTAACCGGCTTAAGTGGAAATAATTTCGTTTTGGACGAGTTCTTATTTGCATAGGTAATATTCGAGGAATCCCGCAGCGAGGTCGTTGCCTAGATGTATGGTGGCATTTGATCACCGGTTCTAATCGGACTGCAGGCACTTCGAAAATATCCGGTGCACCAGATTACTGATTCCCGGACAGATTTTCAATGATCTAGCCGACAAGTACACGAAACGACCTGATGCTCTTTACAGTGAACGCGGCGTTGCAGGCTTCAAATCGTGATGCAACGAAAGCGTCATCCTGCTCTTTCCGCACGTCGAATTTAAAAAGCATTTGTGCGACACAACGATCGACGCAACACCAACTCCGGTGCTGAGGGAAGATGTCAGCCTGAGCGTCGCCGCACATTCACGCATGGGGATCGTTGGATTGCGCTGCCGCTTGCAAAAGCGTGATGGTCGCTGCGTTTTTGCCACCACATTCATTGTGCGACGATGTTGAACGCGCGGCGGTACATAAGATGTTGAGAGCCGACGCCGCTCCCCTTCGCGTAGTAAATGTAACCCGTTTGGTCCGAAGTCTGATCGGACGGCTGATCAATGCTGACAATAGTCGGATACCAATTGAACGGCGATGGCGGCTTCGTCGAGAAGTTCACGGTTGAATCTGGAACAGGAGCTTGCACAATGACGACGCCCGGCGTCCAGCTGATCAGATCGGGCGATGTCTGGGCATAAATTCCGCCATTGCCGATACTGACCATTAGGAACTGATTGAGATAAGTATTGAACGAGACCTGGGGTTGTCGCATATCGCCCGGGACTTTGGGATCGAGAACAATGTTCAACGGCGTAAATGTGCCGCCCAAGCCTGGAGTGCTAAAAGTGCCGCCGCTGTACTTTTGCCAACTTCCCGGTACGCCGTCGCTGGCGATCGGTGCTCGGGCGATCGCTAAGCCTGTCACTCCGCTCTGCGGATCGATTTCGCGAAAGACAACATAGATGTACCCTCCCGACTCGATGGCGGACGGCGTGAGCGCGCCTGCGCCTCCACTGGCCTGCATTGGCAATTGGGGATCGTGGGCCCCGATAATCTCCCCCTCCCGCGTCCACGTCACGCCTCCGTCGCTAGACCGCGCGAGTCCTATAGCGGCATAGAACGGATTACCCGAAGAGAGAACACCATTGAAGAGGTGATTTTCGGCGTGATAGATCATCAATAGATCGATCCCGTTGACAGATGGGAACACACTGCCAGCACCGACGTAGTCGGCATCGAACGCGGTGGTTCGAGGTCCGGAAGGTAGCAAGACGCCTGTCGGAACGCCACCGGAAGCCGCGAGCGACGTAAAGGACAGCAAATCCGGGCTCGCCAATCCGTAGGTCCCGGCACTACCGCCACCAGCGACCCAAAGACGAAAGCTTCCGTCCGCCTGTCGCCGAAACGACAAATGTTCATCCGGGTTGTCCGCCCCGAAGGGTGAACCCGGGGGGATGACATTTTGTTCGTCGGAGCTCACGGTGAACGATGAAATCGACTTCGCAGTGGCGGCCGGCGCGGCCGTGTTTCCACTGCCTCCACAGCCACATAGCGACAGGATCACCGCGCAGGCGATATTTTGTTTTCGGTTGTAAGCTGAAAACAACAGGATAGATCGAAAGGACAGGAACGAATGATTGAACATGTGACCATCGCCTTGGTTAAGCCAAGTTGGCTGAAGTTAGGGACATTGAACTAGGAGTGCATTTCAAGCATACGGCCGCGTGCGGGAATACCCTTCTAAAGGCGTCGCCTCGTAAGCATGGGCATTGGGCAGGTGAATAAGACCGTATCCCAAATGACCCAAATGTTGCAACAAAACGTAGCCTTGGTCGAACGGGTCTCGGTCGCCTCGCGAGCGCTCGCTGAGCAGCCGAAGGCATTGCGCAATACCGCTGCGGTATTACGGTTGCGCGATGACTACACGGTGACTGACTGTAGGCTGACGTCGGCTGCCGCCCCCTGGGATCGCCGAACGCTTACAACATTTGCCAATTCGGCCATTGGCGCATGCAATGTCATTGAACAATCGCGCTACGGTAAAGCGCCGACCGGCCTGCGAACATCATGATCGGCCAGGCAGCCAAAATCCGGATCATCATCGCGAGTGGGTATCCGGGATGGCTGGGCACGCCGGCTTCGACCTTTTTTGTTGAGCGTTTGGATCGCGTACAAATCCGCATTTGCACCGGTGGCGCATCCGCTCCGAAAGGGGCGCGGAACGCCGACACCCGAGGCCGCTTATCGTCAAAGGCCATGTACATCGGCGTTGCGCAACAACTTGCGATCATCCGTCGGGTCTTCGAGGAGCCGGTCAGCCTCATCGCCTGGAGTCGGTTTGCGCCTCGCGTGCACGCGATGCGATCGCGGCGGAACACCATGAACTCCATGCCGTCGTTCACCCTGGACGCTCGCCCGGAATCGGCGGATGCAGCAAGACGTCGAGCTGCCGCCTGACAGTCGTCGCAGTAGCACGCATTGACCGTAATGGGCCGACCCCAGGCACTAAGCTCGACCGCGCCACATTGGCAATGCGCAACGAGCGCTGGATATTTTGTGTCCAAACGCTTCCTCCGCGGAGGTTCGACTATTTCACGCACAGATTTAAAAGCGATGCAGTCGGCAAGAGATGCCAAAGCCGCAAGTCGCATGGCGACGAAAGACCAAAATTAGCCGATCAAGGAAGTTGGCTCCTACATCAGCCCTCCAACGGCGCTTGAGCAAACCGACGATGAGCGCGGGTCTGATTCCTTATTTGTAAGTCCGAAGCTGGCGGAAGACTAACGTCTTTTCGCTTGGCACGCCTGCCGTCGGCAACAATTAAAAGATTGCTGAACCTCGCGCACGACCTGCACAGACGAAGCGGCGCGCTCACCTAAGGTCTTACGCTCCCGCGGCATCGCCCTGCGTAGTCTGTGCTCCGTGCTCACGGGACCTGCGCTCGATAGCAAAGCTCGGAAAACCCTCGTTTCTCTCCATAAGCCGGGCAAGCCGCTGTTTCGCTTTCTCAAGCAGATGGACCGGGATTGACGCCAGCTGCTTATCGTGAAGCTGCAGAATCACTTCCATGTGAAGCGCGTCGGCTCCAGCGATTTTCCACTGATTCGAATCTTGCGCCTCGATGAGGCATGCCTTGAGGCCGCGCTCGGCGCCCACGAAATCTGTTTCCAGCGCGCTCGCCTCTCCGCTGTCGCTCAGATAGAACGTCCAGTACAACGTCTTCAAAAGGTCCCCCGCCAGATCGAGGTTGCCCTGGCCTGTCTTGAACACGGCGAGCGCCATATGATTTTTGAGCGAGATGGCCCGAGCGAGGGACGCCGCAATCGGCAACAAGTCCGTTCGGCTAAGGGGCGCTGCTCTTTTTGTTGCTTTTCGTTTCTTCGGCTTGTTCGTCATCGTGAGGCCTTAGCCGTTAGTCCTGATCGTCGGCGTAGTATTGCGCGGCCGCGTCGAGCATTCGGTTCCGTTCCGCATGCACATATATGGACGTCGTCTGCAGCGACGCGTGCCCGAGGATGCGCTGCACCACATCGATGGGCACCTCGCGCGCCACGGCGCGGGTGCCGAATGTGTGGCGAAATGCGTGCGCCGACGTTTGCATGAGTTTCGCGTGCGCGTCGTGAGACAAAACGCCTTCGCGCAACAGCTCACTGGCGATGCGTTGAATCGCACTGCGAGCAAGGTGCGCGAGCGCGTCCGGCGCGTAAGGTGCGGGCGCCACCTGATCCGTTTCTGCGGAATCGTCCCCGTGCTTAGCAATCGACGCGTCGGTGCCGTTGATCACGATCGGTACAATCAGCGGCCCGCACGCGCCCGGCGCATCCAAATCCCGCCCCCCATCTTGCCAATGCGCGCGCAACGCGGCAATAGCCGCCCCGCTCACCGGCACAGTCCGCTCTTTCTGCCGCTTGCCGATGACCGTCAGCGCCCAGACCGTAACCGGTGCCGCGTCGGTCGCGCCCTCTTCACCGCCTCCTGGGTCGTCCTTCGATTTCGCGTCGCCCGACTTCGTTTTGGCTACCTTCTTCGCGCTGCGCTTCGGCTTGATCTGCGCGAGGCTCAGGTTTTCCCGACGCGCGTAGGTCGCTTCATCCCGCCGCAGACCGGAATCCCCCATGAGTAAAATCGCCGCGCGCGCGATTCGCCACTGGCGCGCCTCGTCCGCGTTCGGCGTGAAACCGCCGAGATCTTCTCCCGCACACCGGGCGTCGAGCTCCCCGCGCACGGTTGCCCAAAGTGCATCGGGCAAGGCCCGTTCGACCTGCACCTGCGCTTCGCGCGAAACGGTCACGGGATCCGTCACTGCGTGCCACGGATTGCCGGCGAGATAGCGCACCGATGTCAGCCAGGCGAACGCCGCGCGAATGGCTCTGACAGCATAGGCCTGACTTTCCGGGGCGAGACCGTTAGTCGCAAATGGGCGCCACCGCCCGCTTGCGCGCGAGCGCTTCAAGCCGACAAAACTGTCGATGGGCGCTTTGAGGAAATCCTTGTACGCCTCGCAGTCTTCCACCGTCATCGACGAGAGCGCCACGCCACGAACAATCACGAGCCACAAAACCAGTCGTTCGAGCTCGCGCGTGTAGGCGCGTAACGTCGGCGGCCGGTCTCGATAGCGGTTCAAGTAAGCGTGAACTGCGGCCAGATCATGTTCGGCCCGAATGAACGCAAAGTCGCGCGCGCGGTTGGTGCCGTGTTCGCCGGAGAGCGCCGTCGGAATAGCGAGCCGTTCGAACGGCGCCAGTTGCGGGGCGTCCATCGACCCACCGATCACGACGACGTTACCCACTCCCAATGCCGGCATGAGGGGGCGCGTATCCACATCCGCGTCGATGGTGACGCCAAGATCCTTCTCGTGACGACGCAGCCAGGCGACGAGCACGCGAGCACGGTGCGGCCCGATGCGCGGCATCGAGCGCCACCAGCTGCCGCCATGCGAATTGCAGAAGTCGATCAACTGACCCAGAGTGTCGATGCCCTCCCCGACCAGTCTTTTAGTCACCAGCGGCCGGAACCAGAGACCCACCTGATGCCCGGGCGACGGAGCGGCGGCCGCCAAGGTTGACGCCTGCTCAACCATGCGCAAGGTCACCGCGGTGAGCTTCGCGCTGCCGTGCTGTTTGATCGACGCCCTCAGGTGCGACGCGAGCGCGGCCGAGCCGTTGCGCAACGCGAGTTGCACAAGGTCGTCGAGCATGGTGCGCAGATACCGGTCCATGGTGTCCGGCGTCCGGGCGTGCGGCGTTAAGTCGGGATCGAAATACCGGCGCGCAATGGTCGCCGCGTCGATGCGCTGGACGAACGCGCGCAGCGCCGTGAAATCGGTGCGCGTGTAGGTGCGCGGCGTCGGCAGTTCGAGCTGCTGCTCACGATTGGCGATGGCGCCCTCCCCTCTCTCAAAAGCTGCTTAAAGCAGATGAATACAAGCCCGGACGCAGTCGTAAATCAAAATACCGCTATTCTACGCATTAAACGCTTGTCTGCTAATAACAATTATCAGACAAGGTAGGCAGTTAGAAAGCGTGCATTTTTGCTTGAAAACACTGCTCGTCGGGTCAAATCAGCGGCCAGGACGTACACCGTTCGGACGCACACGTAGGATTTCGTACATTGCCGCCAAGTGCTTCTCCCCTACCGCTTCGCTGGTTGGGCTCTTAGACGGCAAGATAGGCGCCTTAAGACCGAGGTGTCGACAGACAGCAGATAGATACGGTTTCGAATCGCCCCGGGTACATGCGCGTGCGGCCGTGGCGATCGCGTCATCGCTCACCTGTCCACGCAGCCAAACCAGCACTTTGCGATCGCGCTCATTCTGGACTCGGACCCACTCCTCCATGGCACCCTCCGATAGCTGTACGTTTATACAGTATCAAAGATAGTGCGCCTATATGACAAAGGCAAGATCCGAAGTGAACAGCTATGTGCGCTAACCACCGTTCAAGCAACGTACAAGGGCGAAAAGCCAAGCTAGGCCGTCTAGTGCAGGCTTCGTACTCTTCTTCCCGCAAAGCGTATCCCGGCTTGCCATGTCCAGGGCGAGGCGCTTGCATCGAACAGGTTTAAAGATGGCGGTCGATATCCATTCGCTGGTGCAGCACTCGAATGACATCGAGCGTGCGTGCTGTTTCTCGGTAAAACAGGATGTGCGAGCCCGCGGCGTACTGCTGATAACCATCGCGCACGGGACAGACACGACCGGATTTGTCGCCGCGGGCCAGGGCCTGCATCGTTGCGACCAGATCGTTGTGATATTGGTTGGCCTGCTCGAGCGACCACTGGTCAAACGTATAGCGCCAGATATCCTCGAGATCTGCTTCCGCCAGCGGCGTAAGCCTAAGCACCCGATTATTTGCGGGCATGCGTTGACTGCATCCGCGCGAGGAAAGCCTCGTTGTTAAACGGCCTGGGTTCTCCCGACGCCTCGCCGGCCTTGAGCGCCTCTTGGAGGGCGCGCAACTGCAGGTCGTGCGACTCCAGAAGGCGCAGTCCAGCACGTACAACATCGCTAGCCGAACCATAACGGCCCGAGCCTACCTGAGCATCAACAAAGTCGGCGAAATGATCGCCCAGCAGAACAGACGTATTGCGTGCCATTGCGAACCTCCCTATTAGGATTCTTATAATATACCAATCTTTGGTATGTCCAAAATCGACGAGGTCCGTTCTTACTACAAGCGGTAGATAACTACGGCGTCGGAACCGATCTGATTGCACGGGCAACGGGCGCAGCCGGCCAAGGCAAATACGAGTTATCAGGCTTAGCCTTTTATTGGTCGAACGTGTTTTGAGGGCCTGTTGTCCTCCCCTTCCCCGCCCCGCCGGTGGTGCGACGTTGTGGCAAGCCTTTGGCACTCCTGTCCGCGAGCGATTGCGCGGCAGATCGGTAGTTGCATTTTGCTCAGCGCCAGCTCAATTCCGATATTTGATAGTCACGCACGCTTCCACATCTTCGGATAAAACTGGTCGCTGCTGAGTGGCGATCCTCGAACCGCAATACACAACCCTCGCGTGTCTCGATAGTCAGATAACGAGCAGCGAAACGAGTCTCGTACGCCTTCGATGCACCCCTTTGGACGGCCATCATCTAGCCATTGCCCGAGGCTGCAGCAATCGACGCAGCGACGCGATGTGTGCTCGTATCTCCTGCGTGACCGGCGGCCGCTGTTGGGCCGACGCAGAGGCGCTAATCGGCTGCCGGCTGACCGCCATGGCCGAAGCATCAGCGGTGATCCCCTTACGACAAGTCGCGGCAAATGCCTCTAGATCGGCGGTCGTTGCAAGGCGGATTTTGGCGCTGTGCAATGCCACGACGAATGGCTGCATCCAATTGACGGCTCGGCGAGCGACGCCCTCCTCTGCGCTGGTAATCGTCATCGATTTGCCGTCGGGCTCGATGAAGTATTGGCGTTGGCCATCGGCATCGATGAACGATTTGCCCGCATGTTCTTGAGCGGTCTGAACGGCCTTTGCTTGGAGTTCTTCCCGCTTGGACTCATCCGCTTTCGACTGGACCCTTCGGCGGACGAAGTGTGAAAAATCGACCGGGCTACGCAGCAGGGTGCGCAGGTAGTTAATCGGCGCGTTGGCGAGCTTCAGGTGATCCCAAGTTGCCTCAACGACGTCGGAGAGGCGTTTGCCCTGCTCCCGAGCTTCGCGCATGAGCTTGAAAATCAAGAAATCAAAAAATCCCAGGGCCCGCAGACGCTCGAGATCCGCTGGCACTTGCCCCGGTTGTCTCTTTTGTAAAACATCTGGGAGACGATAAACCTCTGTATACAGGACTCTCGAATTGAGAGACGGAGGAACAAATTCGTCGACTGCTACGTCGACCGGCTCGGAGATAAATGTTTCAGGTGGCAAAGGTTCGAGGAGTCCTAGCGCTTCCGCCGCTGGCCGAGTCAAATAGATGAATGCACCCGCAAAACGCCCGTGTCGTTTGCGAACCTGATGATCGATGGTTATGAACCCAGCATCAATTAGTTGATCTTGCGCGCGATACCACGTTGCCGGCGACATATCGGCCTGCTCGCAAAGTGTGTCCCGATGTTTGAATATGCGCGCGAGTGGATCGTCATTGTTCGCCGTCATGGCGAGCACGGACAAGGCTCTTCTTGCGGACCGTGTTAAGCCAGGCATGCGCAGGGCGAGCTCGCACGCAACGAGCGTAGCGCGCTTCAGACGCTTTCTAGTTGGCGGGGTGATCTCGACGGGTGACGTTTCGAGAGGGTCGATGGATTGATACTGAGAGGCGTGCGATTCCGCCTCGCCAGCAACGAAGAGTTGCGCGATAGACATGTCTAGCCGTCCATTTGAAAAAATGGATGAATTTGCTTGACTGACGATCTTGTTGCGCTACACTCCGGATTGATGAGGTCCTTTCCGGTTTCCAGCCGGGGAGTGTGGTGCGAGACTCTCAGTCGAGCCCACTTTTACAAAAGCCTTCGGTTTCCAGCCGAAGGCTTTTGTTTTTGAGTTTTCGCTATTTCATAGCTCTTCTCTGCCTAGTTATTGAATTGCAAAGATCAACAAAATCAAGCCCTTAGCGTTTCTGAAGCGCCAGGGTTTCAAGATGTTTGCGGATAGCTTCCTGGACCGATTGGGCAATCTCTTCGGATTGAAACTCAATTCGCATGACGTTCTTCGCGCTTCGAACGTCGCACCAAGTCGTCTTACCCGACTTCACTTTATAAGTCGCCGCGGCCGGCGAGGCTGATTTGGCCTTGCTAACCTCTCGCGCAAATCGAACTGCTTGCGCTTGATCTAACGTTCCCGTAGCCAGCCGACGGATTGCCTCGACGACGCGTTCGCTATTGCCGGTCTCTGTAACGGCGGCAAGTTCCATTGCTGCACGGGCACCCACAATGCCTTTATTCGCAACGAGGATTGAGTGAGCGTCGTCTGGGAGCCTGTCGAATGAGAGTAGGGCACTCAGGTGCCCCTGACTGATCCCGACGCGAGAAGCAACCTCAGTTTGGTTCATCTCTGTATGTTCGTTTTGAAACCGTTTTAGACCCACGTATTTTTCGTAGTCGGTCAAGTCCGATTGCATCAAGTTTGCAAAGAACGCCCCATCAGTCGCCTGATTGTCTGTCCCCTCATGTGACACTGCCCGGATGGTCTGCCGCCCGATTTCTCGGTAGGCGTCGATCCGGTGGTGGCCCGAGACGATTTCAAACTTCCTATCGGCGGTTCGTCTAATGACGATCGGATGCACTAGAAGGTTGTGGCGGAGGTTCTCGCGCAACTCGGCATACTTCTCTGGGGGCATGTGACGGCGCCTGCCCGGCACCTCTACGAGGTGCTCAAGTGGGATCTCCATACCACCTTGAGAACCGGTAGCAATTTGCTGTCGTAACGCATCAATCTCAGCCTGCTGCTCTTTCAGCATAGGCAGCGCGCGCATCATGGCGCCAGGCGCCGTCTTAGCATCCCGCGGCTCAGTGGAAAGAGGCAAATCGACCACTGCAGCAATCGTTGCCGTCTTGGCGGCTAGCCTGTCTTTAATGCTCATGGCGACTCCTTCTGCGCTTCCCAGAGCGCAACCAATTCTTGATCAATGATTTCTGCAAATCGATCGTAAGCCTCCCGCGCTCGCTGGTACGTTCGGTTGCTGCCGTCGTACTTGGCAATGTCATAGACCGTTCCGAACTCTGCGGCCGCACTGGCGGTCACAGTCGTTGTGGGAATCTCGATTGGCAAGACAAATGACTCGTATGTTCGATTAATCCAGTCACGTACGGCGTGGGTGGAAGCGAGGCTAGAATCCACCTTCGCTAGCAGCACGTGTATAAAGTCAAAACGCTTCTGATCGACATCCGGAACCAGGCCCTTCATGTTGTCGGCGAGATCCGCAAAAAGATTCCAGAACTGCGTGGAGGATGCGTAGTCGAGTGCACTGGGCGGAGTCGGTACGATCAGCGCATCAGCCGCCATGAACGCATTGATCGTCATGTAGGAAAGTGCAGGGGGCGTGTCGATGATGACTGCGTCGTACTTGTCCAGGCAGGGCTCGAGCCCCTTATTGAGCACGTTCCAAAATTCGAATGTCGGATCTTTGGATTGCTTGAACGGCAGGTAGAACTCCGCGCTGAAAAGTGCCGCGCTTGCCGAGATAAGATCAATACCGTCCCAGTAAGTCGGCTGAATGGCGTAGTCCAAGTTCTCTTGATCGCCATAAACCAACGGTAAGACGGTCTGTTCTTCCTCGACTTCGCTGTCCGCTAAGATCCCGTTAAGCGCCGTAAGCGAGGCCTGCGGGTCCAGGTCTATTAGCAGCACGCGACGTCCATAGAGTGACAACCCTTGGGCCAACGTCATTGCAGTCGTGGTCTTGCTCACGCCACCCTTGAAATTTCCAATAGCAATCTTTTTCCCTTTTGCTCCGGCAGGGCGCTTTGTGAACGGCCCCAGCTTCGCGATCCACTCGCGAGTTTCAGCAAGCGTAAATTCTCGGGTACGATTGTTGGCAGTGCCTGGCGGCAGGCCCAGTTCCGGCTTGTCCCATGAGTAGATCACCTTCTTTCTATCCACTCGACACAAGGCCGCGACCTGAGAAGTAGTAAAAACAGGCGCATTTTTGCGAGGATGAGGCGCCAACATACTTTCACGCACATTCACAAGCATCTTGCTAGCGTGGTCGGCGACCTTGCGAAGATCACTCAACGGCACGCCTGGCAGGACGCGCCTCACT
>Ga0302220_10001074_pt1 | contig 21621 bp, 22 predicted proteins | sample II_Palsa_E1_3_FD_194572 | JGI IMG/M metagenome (GOLD analysis project Ga0302220, IMG submission 194572) | Peat permafrost microbial communities from Stordalen Mire near Abisko, Sweden - II_Palsa_E1_3 | ecosystem: Environmental > Terrestrial > Soil > Palsa > Peat permafrost | place: Sweden...
ACAGCATGCCCACCAGCGCAAACGGCACGATCACGAAACTGACGAACGGCACCGCGATGAGATTGGATAACGCGCCCACCAGCGAGGCCTCGCCGAAAAACCATTGGGTCAGCGGCAACAGCGAAACTGTCATCACCATCTGCCCCGCTGACAGTTCATGCACAAACGCTCGCAAGCCGCGCCCGCGTGCCTGCAGACACAACATCAGAAACGACACGCCGACGAACGACAACCAGAAGCCTGCGGCCAGGATCGCCAACGGATCGACCAGCAGGATCGCGATCATCGCCAGCGCCAGTGATTGCGGACCACCACTGCTGCGCCGACTGCAACGGGCAAGCGCCACGACGGCGATCATCAGCAACGTGCGCACCGTGGGCAGGCCGAAACCGGCCAATGCGCTATATACGCCGGCCGTCAGCAACGCGGCGGCGGCCTGCGCCTGTGGTCGCGGCAGCCACAGTCCACATCGCGGCCATAACCAGTAAATCAACATCGCGAACCAAACCCCAAACACGGCCGATACGCCTACGTGGAAGCCGGATATTGCGATCAAATGCGGGACTCCGTTCGCGCGCGCCACCTCCCAATCATCCTGATCCAGTCCACGCGTGTCGCCCACGGAAAATGCCCGCAGCAACGCTGCGTCGTGAACGTCACTCACGCGCGCCATGATGCCGCGCGCTATCGCGTCGCGTACTCCATCCACGCACCACGGCACGCCGCCCAGTCGTGCATTGTCGGGGGCTTCGCGCACATAGCCGGTGGCGCTGATGCCACGCTCCAGTGCGGAACGTTCGCTATCCGCGCCGCCCGGGTTGAGCAGTCCCCGTGGCCGCTTCAATCGCAACAACAATCGCCAACGGGTACATGGCTGCACCAAAGGGGCATCGTTGTACCAGGACACACTGATGCGGCCACGCAGCGTAACGGGCTTTCCTTCCAGGGTCGCCTGCTCCACCCGCAACGTGAAACTGCTGGCATCGTCGCGTGCTTGCGGCAGGCCACTGACTGCACCGACCACGACGAAATCGCTACCTTCCAGCGCGCGCGGTAATCGTGCATCCATCGCTAGTCCGCCACGCCACGCCGCCCAGACAATGCCCAGCAGCACGTATGCAAGCCAGCGCGCTCTTGGAAAACGCCACGCCAACGTCACCGCCAACAACAGCACCAAGCCAAGACACCAGTAAGGCGGCAAGCGTGGCATCCATTGCACCAGCAGCACACCCGACAGCAATGCCCCCGCTGCCGTAATTGCTGCCGTACGTGCCATGCCGCGCGCCCCGTTCCATCGTGGATGAGATCGAGCCTAGCGTGGCGCGAGCAACACCGAGGATGAAATGCATGTAGGCGTTCGACGCTTATGCGACAACATTGTTGCGAACCGCAGCACCGGCCATGCAGCTCATCGTAGGTTGGGCTTCGCTAACGTTCACCCCAACCTACGTGTCCTGGCGCCATGTTTTCACATGTTTGCCGGAAGGTTCAGGATCGGTTCCCTCCCCTGCATGCAGGGGAGGGACAGGGTAGGGTCGCTCTTCAGCTTTACCGCCAGCTCGAACAACCCCCACCCAACCTCCCCTGCGACCGTAGGGAGTCCCTTCTTCGGGGCAAGCAGCGGGAGAAGCAAATGGCGCCAGCCCTTGGCGCTTTTCAGGCCCGCGAGGATTCCTGCAGCACGCCGTTGTGCAGCACCAGCGTGCGATCCATGCGCGCGGCCAGTCGGGTGTCGTGGGTAACGAGGATGAAGCTGGTGCCGATCTCTTGATTGAGCTCGAGCATCAGTGCATAAACCTGCGCCGCGTTGCCTTCATCGAGGTTGCCCGTCGGCTCGTCACCCAGCACGCAGGCTGGCCGTGTCACCAGTGCTCGCGCCACGGCACAGCGCTGGCGCTCACCACCGGACAACTCCGATGGCTTGTGATGACTGCGCGCACCCAGACCCACCCGCTCAAGCAACGCAGCGGCCTGTCGTTGCGCTTCGGCGATCGCCGTGCCGCGGATCAGCAGCGGCATGCAGACGTTCTCCAGCGCGGTGAACTCAGGCAACAGGTGATGAAACTGATAGATGAAGCCGAGCGAGCGATTGCGCACCCGGCCACGTTCGGCATCGGAGAGTTTCGACAGTATGCGACCGTCCACTTCGACTTCGCCTGCGGTCAGCGTGTCGAGCCCGCCAATGATGTGCAGCAGCGTGCTCTTGCCCGAACCGGACGCGCCGACGATCGCCATGGTCTCGCCGCGCTTCAGCGTGAAACTGACATCACTCAGCACTTCGGTGCGCAAGTCGCCTTCGGCATAGGTCTTGGCGACGTGGCTGGCGCGCAATACATTTTCGCCGGCTGAATTCTTGGAGATAAGGTTCATGGCAGTCTTATTCATAGCGCAACGCCTGCGCTGGCTGCGTGCGCGAAGCGCGCCACGCCGGATACAAGGTGGCAAGCAACGAGAACGTAAACGTGAGCAACGAAACCCATAGCACGTCGTGCCAAAGAAGCAGGCTTGGCACCTCGCTGATGTAATAGACGTCCGGCGACAGGAAAGTGACGTGGAACGTGTGCTCGATCCATTTGATGATGCCGGGCAGTTTCCACGACAGCAGCGAGCCCAGGCCCACACCAAAACCGATACCGACAAAACCAACCAGCACGCCCTGCACCATGAACATGCCCATGATGCTGCGGGGCGTAGCGCCGAGCGTGCGCAGGATAGCGATGTCCGCCTGCTTGTCGGTGACCAGCATCATCAGCATCGAGATCAGGTTGATCACCGCAACCAGGATGATCAGCGACAGGATCACGAACATCACCATCTTCTCCATCGACAGCGCAGAGAACAGATTCGAATTCGTGTCCATCCAGGTTTGAACGCGGTAAACCTGACCCAGCTTGTCGGCTAGTTCCGTGGCGACCGGACGGGCGCTGAACAGGTCGTCGAGGCGCAGACGGATACCCGTGGGACCGTCGAGGCTGTTGAGCTTCTGGGCATCGCTCATGTTGACCAGGGCGAGGCCGGAATCAAATTGCTCCATGCCCAGTTCGAATACGCCCACGACATGAAAACTGCGCATGCGTGGCACGCCACCCATTGGCGTGGCGCGCAACTGCTGCACTGCCATCGTTACCCGGTCACCGACGCCGACACCCAGCGACATCGCCAGTTCTTTGCCGAGCACGATATTCCAGCTGTTCGGAGTCAGCTCTGCGAGCTTGCCTTCAACCATGTGCTGGTTGATGTCATCGACTTTCGGCTCCAGCGCCGGTTCAATACCACGCACGAGGGCGCCGCTCGAATGCGCTGCGCTCAGATACGCTTCGGTCTCGACATACGGCGCAGCACCCTGCACATGCGGGTTGGCCTCTGCGATCTGCAACGCACGCGGCCAATCCTGCATGCTTTCGCTGATACCGGAAATGGTGGCGTGCGAGACAGCACCAAGAATGCGTGAACGCATCTGGAAGTCGAAGCCGTTCATCACGGACATCACGGTGATCAGCGCGATGACACTGATCGCGATGCAGACGATGGACACGGTGGAAATAAACGAGATGAACTGGTTGCGTCGTTTTGCGCGCGTGTAGCGCAGGCCGATAAAAAGTTCGAGCGGTCGAAACATGGGCGGGTCGCTTGTGAGGATCGCAGGGCGGACGCCCGGACGCCCATTATCAGGCATTCGGTGAGACCGCGCTGCAGCGATGAAGTTGCCGGTGGGTCAGCGAGGTTAAAGCCGCGCCGCCTCCGCGCCCGGCTGCAGGGTGGCCAGCCGCATGCGCAGGCGCCGCCGAATATCCCCATCACTGTTGTCCGGAGCCAGCAGCAGAACCTGGACGCCATGTTCCACTGTCTGCAGGCGCAACAGCACAAACATCCCGAGCACCCGGAACGATGCCAGCGCGGCCGGCACGTCTTCGTGCGACAGCAAGTGCAGGGTCCAGCCATTGTCGGCGCCCCACCCGGCCGCCACGACCGGAGATTTCGCCGAGCGATGGATCGCACTACCCAGCGCCAGCAGCATGGCCGCAAGCAGCAGCCATTTAAGCCACATCGCCAGCGTGCACAGCGTCACCGAAATGACCGCCAGAACACCTATGAAAAACAGCAATCGTCGAATGACCCGCGACGGTTGGTATTCAAAGCCGATGGCGGGTGCGGATGTCATCGATGATCGCCTGCCAGTCCTGTCGCGTGGGGCGCGTATGGCCCATGACCCAGTCCCACAGGTCCGGGTCTTGCGCGTCGAGCAGTTCGTCGAACGCCTGTCGCTGTGCTTCATTGGCGCCGGGATAGCGTTCGTCCATCCAGCCACCGAACAACGCATCGAGTTCACGGGTGCCGCGACGGGTACGCCAGCGCAGGCGCTTCAGATGAGCGGCAGCATCCATAGGTCAAATCACGCGAAGCGCCCCGATGGCCTCCTCTCCCCACCGGGGAGAGGATTGAGGTGAGGGGCCAATTTTGCGGGAGGCTTACCCCGAAGGGAAGCGTCTTGTCGTAGGTTGGGGTGAGCGCAGCGATGCCCAGCGTCTTGGCGGGATGCTTGAGGCATGTTGGGCTTAGCTTCGCTCACCCCAACCTACAACCGCATTCTCATCCAGCTCTCCCCGCGGGGAGAGGTCATAGCGAGGTCGCTACTCTGTAGCGACGCTCTTCAGGCGGAGCGACGTTCCACCATCAGCTTCTTGATCTCGGCGATCGCCTTGGCCGGATTCAGGCCTTTCGGGCAGGTGCGCGTGCAGTTCATGATCGTGTGGCAGCGATACAGCTTGAACGGATCTTCCAGATCGTTCAGCCGGTCGCCGGTCGCCTCGTCGCGACTGTCGACGATCCAGCGATAGGCCTGCAGCAGGATCGCCGGGCCGAGATACTTTTCACCGTTCCACCAATAGCTGGGGCAGCTGGTCGAGCAGCATGCGCACAGGATGCATTCGTATAGCCCGTCGAGTTTCCGGCGTTCGTCCGGCGACTGCAGCCGTTCGCGATCCGGCGCCGGGCTTTGCGTACGCAACCACGGCTTGATCGACGCAAACTGCGCGTAGAAGTGGGTCAGGTCGGGCACCAGATCCTTCACCACCTGCATGTGCGGCAGCGGATAGATCTTGACGTCGCCGGAGGCACATTCCTCGATCGCGCGAGTGCAGGCCAGCGTATTGGTGCCGTCGATATTCATCGCGCAGGATCCGCAGATACCCTCGCGGCAGGAGCGACGCAGCGTCAGCGTGGGGTCGATCTCGTTCTTGATCTTCAGCAGCGCGTCCAGAACCATCGGGCCGCATGCCGCCAGGTCGAGCTCGTAGGTATCGATGCGCGGGTTCTGTCCGTCGTCCGGCGACCAGCGATAGATCCGGAAGGTGCGCGGCTTCTTGGCATCCTTGGCTGGGTAATGCTTGCCCGGCTGGATCTTTGAATTTTTGGGTAGCGAAAACTCTGCCATGTCCTGAACCCTTCAATCTTCGGTAGGAGGGGCTTGCGCCCCGACCGCACAACAATGATTTGACGCCGATCGCGACAGCAACCCTGCCGGGATCAGTACACGCGCTTCGCTGGCGGCACCACCTTGACCTCATCGGTCAGGGTGTACATGTGAACCGGCCGGAAATCGAAACTGGTCTTGCCAGCCTCGTCCACCTTGACCAGGGTGTGTTTCTGCCAATGCACGTCATCGCGATCGGGGAAATCCTCGCGCGCATGGCCGCCGCGGCTTTCCGGACGCTGCTCGGCCGAATGCATGGTGGCCACCGCCTGATCCAGCAGATTAGCCAGCTCGAGCGTTTCGATCAGATCGGAATTCCACACCATCGAACGGTCACTGACGTGAACGTCCTTGAACGAATCGCGCACGGCTGAAATTTTCTCCGAACCTTCCTTCAGCGTGGTACCGGTACGGAAAACCGCCGCATCGCTCTGCATGATGCGCTGCATTTCCAGACGGATCTGCGCGGTGGGCTTGCTGCCATTCGCATTGCGCAGCGCGTCGAAACGCGCCAGCGCCTTGTCCAGAACATTGGTGGGCAGATCCTCGTGTGCGGTCTCCGGCTTGATCAGCTCGGCGCAGCGATGCGCCACCGCGCGACCGAACACGACCAGGTCGAGCAGCGAATTGGAGCCGAGGCGATTCGCACCATGCACTGATACGCAGGCTGCTTCGCCAATGGCGAACAGGCCCGGCACGATGGCGTCGACGTCATCACCCTTCTTCTGCACCACTTCGCCGTGGTAGTTGGTCGGGATGCCGCCCATGTTGTAGTGAACGGTGGGAATAACGGGGATCGGCTCCTTGGTCACGTCCACACCGGCGAAGATGCGCGCCGACTCGGCGATACCCGGCAGCCGCTCGTGGATCACGTCAGCGCCAAGATGCATCAAGTTGATGTAGATGTGATCCTTGTGCTCGCCAACGCCGCGGCCTTCGCGGATCTCCATCGTCATCGCGCGGCTGACCACGTCGCGCGATGCCAGATCCTTCGCGTTCGGCGCGTAGCGTTCCATGAAACGCTCGCCGTTCGAGTTGGTCAGATAACCACCTTCGCCGCGCACGCCTTCGGTGATCAGGCAACCCGCACCATAGATACCGGTGGGATGGAACTGCACGAACTCCATGTCCTGCAGCGCAAGCCCCGCGCGCAGCACCATGCCGCCGCCGTCACCCGTACAGGTATGCGCCGAGGTCGCACTGAAGTACGCACGACCATAACCGCCGGTCGCCATCACCACGGCATGGCCGCGGAAGAAATGCAGGGTGCCTTCATTCATGTCGAGCGCGAGCACACCACGGCAGACACCTTCGGCATCGAAGATCAGATCGATCGCGAAGTATTCGATGAAGAACGTGGCGTCGTGCGCCAATGCCTGCTGATATAGCGTGTGCAGAATGGCGTGGCCGGTGCGATCCGCCGCCGCGCAGGTACGTTGCGCTGTGCCTTTGCCGTAATGCGTGGTCATGCCGCCGAACGGGCGTTGGTAGATCTTGCCTTCGTCGGTACGCGAGAACGGCACACCGTAATGTTCCAGCTCGATGATCGAAGGAATCGCCTCGCGGCACATGTACTCGATCGCGTCCTGGTCACCGAGCCAGTCGGAACCCTTGACGGTGTCGTAGAAATGAAAGCGCCAGTCGTCCTCGCCCATGTTGCCGAGCGCAGCGGAAATGCCGCCCTGCGCCGCCACGGTATGCGAGCGGGTCGGAAACACCTTGGTGATGCAGGCTGCCTTGAGGCCCTTCTCGGCCAGGCCGAAGGTTGCGCGCAATCCGGCACCGCCGGCGCCGACCACGATCACGTCGTACTTGTGCTGCTGAATCTTGTAACTTTCCATGAAACCTTATCCTCGCGTCTTATGGAGTCAGCGCAATGCGCAGCACGGCCAGCACGCTCGCCAGCGCACCCAGCACCGCGAGGAACTTGATCACCACCAGCAGGACGACTTCCTTCCAGCGGGTGTGCACGTAATCCTCAATCACGACCTGCAGGCCGAGCACCGCGTGCCAGAACATGCTTAGCACGAACGCGATCAACAGCAGCGCGTTCCATGGCTTGGCCACCACAGCGCGTGCGGTGGTGTAGTCGGCATGCAGCAGGTACAACACGGTGATTACGAACCAGATGCTCAGCAGGGCCAGCGCGGCAGCCGTCAAACGCTGCGCCCACCAGTGGCTCACGCCGTACTGGGCCGAACCCAGACCGCGAGCAACCTTCAGCGGGTCGCGCCGATCCTTCAAGGAGAGGCCTTTCGCGCTCATGCCGCACCTCCGCTCGTCAGCACATAACCCCAGACAAGTGCCGTAAGCACGATACTGACGACAACGGACAACCAGCTGGAGCGTACGAACTGGGCAATCTCGTAACCCGCGCCGGCGTCCTGGATCAGGTGCCGGATGCCGTTGCACAAGTGATAGAACAACGCCCAGCTCCAACCGATCAGCAACACCATGCCGACCGGACTGCCGATCATGCTCTTGAACTGGTCGAAGCTGTCTTTACCAGCGGCCAGGTCGATCAAGCCGCAAATGACCAGAAGACTGCCGACGGCCAGGGCGATACCGGTGGCTCGATGCAGGATGGAGGTCACCATCTGCACTTGCCATCTGTAGACCTGCATATGCGGAGAGAGCGGTCGTCGCGTATCTGCCATGGCGGCTATCCTGAGTGGAATCGCTGATATCCATGCCGCTTCCTGACCCTGCTCTTGCGCGCGATCGGCAACTAGCCAACGCTACGGTCGTTCAGAAGTCGATGCAGCGTCCGTTCTTTTCCCAATCGCCGTAACGGGTGGGATCAGGGGCCGGCCGCTCCACCGGTGCCTTATCCAACACCGGGCTGACGGGCACGGTGATCGCCTCCGTCGGAACGGAAGCAGGTTTGGATTCAGCTGACGAGGAGATATCGGACATGGTTTTAGTAAGCCGCCAAAGGTTAATACTTGCGGCAAAGCAGCACAACCTCACCGCGCTGTCCGGGGACGGCGCCAGCGACCCGCGCACTTGCACTTGGCTCTGGTCGCCCCAATCCTGATTGCCCTATGTCGACACCCCGCTCCACACAAACCCTGCTGCTCGAAGGCGCCGACGCCGTTGCGTTTGCACATGCCCAATTCAGCAGCAAGGTCAACTCACTTGCGATCGGTAAGTGGCAATTCAGTGCGTGGCTGAATCCGCAAGGCCGGGTGCGCGCACTGTTTCACTTGGCCAGACTCTCTGATGATCGACTGCTGCTGTTGTTGCGCGGCGGCAGCGCAGCCACGATGGCCGACGCGCTGCAACGTTTCAAGTTTCGTTCGAAGCTCACGCTGACTGCCTGTTCGACGCGAGTGCTTTGCACCGGCCCGTCATTACCGTTACATGCACTTCGCGTTGAAGGCGAAAATATTTCATTCGGTTGCGGCACTCACAGCATGCAGCTTACTGACGACGGCACAGCGGACGATCGCTGGCAGTTGCCGCAAATGCACGAAGGATGGCCATGGCTGCCTGATCAGGCACTCGACGCATTGCTGCCACCGGCGTTGTCGCTGCAGCGTCTGCAAGCGGTTGTCATCGACAAAGGTTGTTATCCCGGTCAGGAAATCGTTGCGCGCCTGCACTATCGCGGTGGCCATAAGCAGCATCTGCATAGCGTCGAATTGTCGCAGCCTGCAATCACTGGTGAATTACTTCAACAAGATGGACGCGAAGTCGGTTTGCTGCTCGATGTGATCAACACGAATGAACGCATCGAGGCACTCGCCATACTGCATGATGAAGCGGTATCCCAGGCAAACAACGGACGTCTAAATGCGTTCGACAACAAACTCGTTGTGCATCTGCGTACCGCGTGGCCTGCATGAAAATACGTCTGGTTGAAGCGAAGAAATTTCGTGCAGAGTCTGTGCATGAATTGTGAGCGTAAGGTGAATCTGAACATCAAGGCACTTGTCAGCGACGGAATGCGCCACTAGGCTCCTTCTGATCGAATATCGCGGCGTCCGTTGCACGGGGCGTCGATGTACGCGACGAACCGGAAGTATCCGGATCGGCGCGACCCGGCAATAGCCGGATGGAATATCCGCATCGCATCCACGAATGCGGAGTAGTTGCAGGCAACACGGCTGATCAGTCGCGCAGCGCCAGCAGCAAAAAAAACCTGATCGGCATTGCCGTTCAAATCGCCACAATCCCGTGGCAAAGCGCCCAACCACAAGTTTCGGTTGTGGCGATTGATCCAGGTGGAACGGCCTGCCCGCCCGTCCACCGCAATGGCGCGTGAAGCCTGTTATCGGCTTTGCACGTACAGCACGTTGGAGGCAGAACATGAAACTTTCCATGCTGTTGTGGCTGACATCATTGATGCCTCAACCCGTCGCTGATCAGGCTTGCCTGGCTACGACTGTCTATCTGGAAGCTCGCAGCGAATCGACCAACGGTCAGCTGGCTGTCGCAGAAGTTGCGCTGCGTCGTCGCGATCAAGGTCGCTACGGCAAAACAGTTTGCGCCGTAGTAACTGCGCCGCATCAGTTTGCAACGACCACCACACCCGGTTCGTTTGACATCGACAATCTGGACTCCTTCCACAAGGCGTGGCTGGTCGCGACCAAATCCATCGTCAACTGGCAGCTGCCGGTTGCACAGCGACACATGCTGGTACCCCGCGCCGATCATTTCGCAACAGTCGATGTTGCGCCGGCGTGGTCGCGCAATCACCGCAGCGTCACGATCGGCGAACATGCGTTCTATGCAGTGAATTGATCGGATCGAACATCGCAGCCATTCAAACAAAAGGCCGTCAATGACGGTCTTTTGTTTTGGACGTCCATACATATGGCCGTCTATATGAAAGTCAAACCTCAGCGCACAAAGATTTCATCGCCGCGCACTTCGACATAGTCGCCGTTGCGAACTCCGGAATTTCCGCGCCGGGTCACGCTCACATACTTGCCACTGTCCATCCGCACAACAATGCGCCACGCGACTTGATCGTCACCGGGTTGATTGCCAACCTCGACCCCCGGTGCGCCCGCAACGACAGGGCCGCCATTGACCACACCGGGCTGGCCGGCAGCGGCCGGATCCAGGCGCTGGACGTCCTGCACCACGCCGCGACCAGAACTCGCGGCGGTGCCGTGAGGGCCACTGGCGCAGCCGCCCAGGGCCATGCCCAAAGCCATGGTGAAGACCAGGGCAAACCTGCCCGAAAGTGCATTCATGTTCCCACGCCCCAAGTCAATGGATCAGCTCGACCAACCCCGGAAACCGTCCCCGCGCCTTACTGTAGCTGCACCCGATCGCCCGGGTCGTGGTCCATACGAACTGTTCGGGTGACCCCGTTGTATACGTAGTGCACGTCATAACCAATGATGTTGCCACTCGGGTTGCTCACCGTCTCGCAGTGATGTTGCACCGTGGTGACGACCTGACCCTGCTGGTGACTGGCTTCAATCCGATTGCCCGCATAACCGCCGCCCACCGCGCCGGCCACCGTGGCTACCGTATTGCCCTTGCCGCCACCCACCATGTGGCCGAGCAGACCGCCGGCGACGGCACCAATGGCGGTGCCGGCAATCCGATGCTGATCCTTCGGCGGCGCCGTGTGGGTCACCGTCTCGTCGTGACACACCTGGCTGGGCGTCGTCGACCTTACCGGGTCGACGCTGACGACCTGGGCGTATCTGACGCCGTTGTCCGGCGCGATGGGCGCCGCGGGCGCACCCGGCGTGGTAACCGCTCCCGCCGGCAGTCCCGCGTCGCTAGGCGCTGCTGAATCTGCGCTGCGATCGCACGCGGAGAGACCGGCAACGAGCGCCACCGCAAGACCCATGTTGAGCACCTTGTTCGTCAACCTGTTCATTACAATCCCCTTCCAATGTTCAGACCAAGTACGTGTAGTTCATTACTGTGCGTCGCGCTTCCGCGCGGTGACCCAGGGCTCCATTGAACGTTTATTCAACTGAATCGAACCTAGATCGCGTTCGTTACATTATCTTCACGTCCAGGCCGCAGTAGTGCGTGCCGCCACGGACCAAACAGATCATGCCCTCCACGCTCGTCGACAGTCATGTTCACCTGGACGACATCGCCTTTGCCGATGATCGAGACGCGGTGATTGAGCGTGCCGCCCTTGTCGGCGTCGATACGATGATCATACCGGCGGTCGACGCCAGCAGCTGGTCACGAATCAGGGCGCTATGCGCGACCCATCGCCGGCTATTTCCGGCTTACGGCCTGCATCCGATGTACCTGCAGCAGCATGCGCCCGAACATGTCGATGCACTGCCTGCATGGCTCGATGACGCAAACGTGGTGGCCGTGGGTGAGATCGGGCTGGATTTTCATGTGGAAGGCCTCGACAAGCCGTTGCAACGGGATTACTTCAGCCGCCAACTGACCCTCGCGCGCGAACGCGAACTGCCAGTCATTGTGCATGCACGTGGCGCGCTGGAGGAAGTGATCCTCACCTTGCGCCGCGTACCCGGCATACGCGGCGTGGTGCACAGTTTTTCCGGCAGCGAACAACAGGCAGAGCAGCTGTGGCGAATGGGCTTTCTTATCGGCCTCGGCGGCCCGGTGACCTACGAGCTGGCCCAGCGACTGCACCGGATCGTCACGCACATGCCGCTTGAATTCCTGCTGCTGGAAAGCGATGCGCCGGATCAACCCGACTCTGCTCACCGCGGGCAGCGCAATGAACCGGCGCGCATCGTCGAAGTGTTGCGACACATTGCAGCGCTACGCAATGTGTCCGAGGCGTCCATTGCCGAAGCGACCAGTGCCAACGCCAGCCGCCTGTTTCAGCTCGACCGTCCTGCCAGCTAGAACATTCCGCCAGATCTGACAGTTGTCACTTGCAGGTCATCCTCCGTCTTGCTACCTTTATTTCATCAGTGAAATATAATTTGATGAAACGATGCGCTTGACAAACTGCATTGAGATGATGGACGAGGGTATCGGGCGGGTGAGTCAGATCATCCCGCAGTTACCCGTTGTCGAAGCACGTCTGTGCCGGTTGATGCTGATGGTTGGCAGCGGTCTCGAAGGTGAACTCGAGTCGAAGCTCAAGCCACACAAGCTCAATCACAGTGACTTCCTCACCCTGATGATCCTGTACAGCCGTCCGGATGGCAGCTCCACTCCAGGTGAACTGTGTGAGTTCGCCACGCAGGGCGCCACCAACATGACGCGCATCACCAACGCACTGGTCAAGCGTGGACTGATCACCCGGGGCGCCAGCGCGGAGGATCGCCGTCGCGTCGTGATCCGCATCACGGCGGCCGGAAAGCGCTTCGTGCAGAAGATGCTGCCACCGATGTTTCCACGCCTCACCGCGATGTTCGCGAACTTCAACGAAACGGACAAACGCCAACTGAGCCGCTTGCTGCACAAGCTCGCCGTCGGCCTCGATCAGATGGATACGGACGCCCAGCCATGAACGCAAGCGAATGAAGGTCAACAAAATGCAGCACGTCCCGACCAGGCACTTCTGGTTTCAGCGCACACTCGCCGCAGCGGCATTGACCGCGTTGCTTGGCGGTTGCGCGATACCGGCAAAACTGAATCATCCAACCCTGCGCGACGACGTGCCTCTGGCCGGCTTGCAAGCCCCCGCGCAGGGAAGCTGGCCTGCCACCGAATGGTGGCACGCCTACGGCGATCCACAGCTGGATCAACTGATCGCGATCGCCATGCAGCATTCGCCCGACCTCGAGCAGGCACAGAGCCGCGTGGCCAATGCGGAACAGTCGGTGCGACTCGCCGCTGCGCAGGCAGGCCTCAATGTCAACGGCAATGCCCAATGGGAACGCCAGCGCCTGAGCGAAAACGGCATCATCAGCTTCCTGCCGAAAACCTTTGCCATCGACCCCTGGTACAACCAGACCGACCTCGGACTGCAGGCGCAATACACATTCGACTGGTGGGGCAAGAAACGCTCCAGCATCGAAGCCGCACTTGACCAGGCACATGCCGCCGAGGCGCAGCACAGCGCCGCCGCGCTGACCCTGCAGAACGCCGTCGCCGATACCTACTTCGGCTGGCAGGGAGATCAGGCACGACTGGCACTGTCCACACAACTGGTCGAGGCGCAGGAAAAGTTTGCGCATATTGCCGAGCTGCGCGTGAAACAAGGCGTGGACCTGGCCGACACCGCGCAGCAGGCGAAAGCACAACTTGCGGCAGCACGCGAGATGCAGGTCACGCTGCGCGGTTCCGCCGAGATCCGCAAAGTAGCGCTGGCCTCATTACTCGGCATCGCGCCCGCGGATCTTCCGACCTTGCAGCCACGCCCGCTGCCGGAAGTTGATAGTCGCATTCCCGACGATGCACGACTCGACCTGATCGCGCGCCGCCCCGACATCGCTGCCAGCCGCTGGCAAGTCGAGGCCGCGCTGAAACAGACGGATGTAGCGCGTGCGCAATTCTTCCCGGATATCGGCATTAGTGCCATGGCTGGCCTGTCCAGTATCGACATGGGCAAGCTTCTCGAAGCCGGAAGCCGCACGTTTGCGTTGACGCCCGCACTGCACCTTCCGATCTTCGAGGGTGGCCAGCTGAAGGCGAATTACGGCGTCAGCAAAGCTCAGCTTGCGGCTGCGATAGCGCAATACAACAGTACCGTGGTCACCGCCGCGCGCGACGTGGCAACCCAGGCACTTACCGCCCAGCAGATCGCTGCACGACGCAAGGAGCAATCCGCGCAGATCACAGCTAACGAGCGGCTGGTCGCTACTGCGCAGGCACGTGCCCATCAAGGTGTACGTGACGCACGCGAAGGCCTCGCCGCAGCGGCGCAGTTGCTGCAGCAACGCGATGACGCCGCCAGCCTGCAGGCGCAGGCGGTCTCAACCGACCTCGCCTTGATCAAGGCACTCGGCGGCGGCTACCACAGCACCGGTGAGCAGAACTCCGGCGCGATTGGCAGCGCCAACCCCACATCCCCTTCCTCTATGAATTCGTCCGGAGACGACGCCCATGAGCGCCACTGAGTCCGACAAGCCCCAGAACAAAAAGCCTGACGACAGCGAGAACGACAGCGGCCTGGCGGCGAAAAACCCGGCCAAGCGCCGCAGGACATTGTTGATCCTGCTGGTCGTGTTCGTGTTGATCGGCGTGATCTGGCTCGTGCTGTGGATGCTGGTGTTTTCCAAGCGCGAATCCACCGACAACGCTTACGTTGGCGGCAACCAGGTGGCCATCTCCGCGCAGGTGCCCGGTACGGTGGTGGCGATTCTTGCCGACGATACGCAGCATGTCGACGCCGGTCAGGTACTGGTCAAGCTTGACAGCACCGACGCCGAGGTACGTCTGAGCCAGACCCGTAGCGCACTCGCCCAGGCCGTGCGGCAAGTACGTCAGCAGACCGATTCGGCCAGTGGCAGCGACGCCATGGTCGCCGCGCGTCAGGTCGACCTGACGAAAGCCGAGGCCGATCTCAAGCGACGCCTACCTCTGATTGCCGAACAAGCCGAAGCACCGGAAAACATCCAGCATCTGCGCGACGCCGTCGATCAGGCGCGCGCTGCACTTACCTCTGCGCAGGCACAGGCTTCGGCCGAGCACGCATCGATCGAAGGGACCGACATCGCAAACAATCCAGCGGTGCTGCAGGCTCGGGCGAACTTCCGCGCGGCGTGGGTTGCTGCGCAGCGCAATGCGATCTACGCGCCGGTCTCCGGCTACGTGGCACAGCGCAGCGTGCAGGTGGGCAACAGCGTGCAGGCCGGCCAGCAGTTGATGACCGTGCTGCCACTGCATGATCTGTGGATCGACGCGAACTTCAAGGAAAGCCAGCTGCGCCACATCCGCATCGGCCAGCCGGTCAAGGTCGAAGCGGACATCTACGGCAGCAGCGTCAAATACCAGGGTAAGGTCATCGGTCTGGGCGCCGGCACCGGTAGCGTGTTTTCGCTGCTGCCCGCGCAGAACGCTACCGGCAACTGGATCAAGGTGGTGCAGCGCGTCCCCGTGCGCATCGCGCTGGACAACCAGGAACTGGACAAGCATCCGCTACGCGTCGGCCTATCCAGCGATGTCACGGTGGACATCTCGGACGATCGCGGCGCCGTGCTGGCGCCGCAGACAGAGCATCCGCCGGTAGCCCAGACCACGGTGTACGACCAGATGGCGAGCAAGGCGGATGCCGAGGCCGACCAGGTGATCAACGCAAACCTGAGCACCTCCGACACCACCGGCGGCGATCGGTCGACCCACAACAACAAGACACACTGAGGCTGACCCGGACTCATGGCCGCCACCTCTTCCGACGCCGCGCCACCCGCCGATGCCGCCCCCCTGAAGCCACTGCAGGGCGGCATGCTGGCCCTGATGACGATCGCCGTTGCGTTCAGTACGTTCATGGAAGTGCTGGACATGACCATCGTCAACGTGGCCGTGCCGCATATTGCCGGCAGCTTGGCGGTGAGCCCGAACGAAGGCACCTGGGCAATCAGCTCCTACTCGATGGCCAGCGCTATCATGCAGCCACTTACCGGCTGGATCGCCAAACGCTTCGGCGAAGTGCGCACGTTCGTCTTCTCGGTATTCCTGTTCGTCGTGTTTTCGATGCTGTGCGGACTGGCCACCAGCATGCCGATGCTGGTGGTGGGTCGACTGCTGCAGGGCGCCGGCTCGGGGCCCATGGTGGCGCTGGCGCTGTCGCTGCTGCTGGCCAATTATCCCAAGAGCAAGCAAGGCATCGCGTTGGCGCTATGGGCGATGACGGTGGTGATCGCGCCCGTGCTCGGGCCGATTCTTGGCGGCTGGATCACTGACAATTTCACCTGGCCGTGGATCTTCTATATCAACTTGCCGGTCGGCATCATGGCCGCCGTAACGACCTGGTTTCTGCTGCACAAACGCGAATCGAAAATCGTGCGTGCACCCATCGATGCGGTCGGTCTGGTGTTGCTGGTGGCAGGCATCGGCTGCATGCAGTTCATGCTCGACAACGGCAACGACCACGACTGGTTCGCCTCTCCCTTGATTCTCACGCTGGGCCTGGTGGCCGTGGTAAGCCTGAGTTTCCTGATCGCCTGGGAGCTCAACGCGAAGCATCCGGTGATCGATCTGTCGCTGTTCAAGCAGCGCAATTTCACCGTCGGCGTTTCGGCGATGTCGTTCGGCATGCTGGCGTTTTTCGCGGTCAACGTGGTCTCGCCGCTGTGGTTGCAGACGACGCTGGGCTATACCGCCACCTGGTCCGGTCTCACCGCTGCGTGGGTGGGTGTGCTGGCATTCCTGTTTTCTCCCCTGGTCGGCAGCATGCTGGGCAAGTTCGATCTGCGCGCGATGATCACGACGGCGTTCGTGATACTCGGAAGCTGTTCGTATTGGCTGTCTACGTTCGACAGCAGCGCCTCCTACGGCAGCATGATCTGGCCCCGACTGGTGATGGGCCTGGGCATCCCACTGTTTTTCATCCCGCTGAACCAGGTCTACCTTTCCGGACTGCCGTCGGAACAGATTGCCAGTGCCTCGGGCCTGGCCAACTTTTTCCGCACGCTCGGCTCCAGCGTCTCCACCGCGTTGACTGTAACGCTGTGGCAGCACCGCACCGAATTCCACCACGCTGCGCTGACTGAAAACATCACCCCAGCTTCGTCTCCCGCGACGGGATTCCTGAATCAGTTGCAGGCGGCTGGCCTGAGCGGGCAGCGCAGTCTGGCCATGGTCGACCAGCTGATCAGCCGGGAAGCAGCAACGCTTGCGGTCAACGATGTGTTCTGGACGTGCTCGATCGTCTTCGTTCTGATGATCCCGCTGCTGTGGCTGGCCAAGCCGCCATTTGGCAGTGCCGGCGGTCCCGGGCACTAGAGTTTGCTGCAGCAGACGGCTGCAGCATAAAAGTTCCGCGGCGGCTGGTGCAGCGCAATATCTTCTGCTAGTTTGTTCCGCATGGCACAAACTAAACGCACCATCAAGAAGTATCCGAACCGGCGTCTGTACGACACGGAAATCTCCAGCTACATCACGCTGGAGGAAGTCCGTCAGCTGGTACTGGACAACGAGGATTTCGAGGTTCGCGATGCCAAGAGCGGCGAGGACCTGACTCGTTCGGTGCTGCTGCAGATCATCTCCGAGCACGAGGACAAGGGACAGCCGATGCTGTCACCGCAGTTGCTCAGCCAGATCATCCGGTTCTACGGCGATTCGCTGCAGGGTTTCATGGGACCCTATCTGGAGCGCAGCCTGCAGGTGTTCCTCGATCAGCAGACGCAGTTCCGCAGCCAGCTCAACAGCCTGATGGGGCAAACCCCCTGGACCACGCTGAACGACCTGACCGCACGCAACATGGACGCGTGGAAGGCGATGCAGCGCGGGCTGATCGACACCGCTGCCCAGGTGATTCCGCAGCCAGGCACCAGCGGGCGCGGCGGCAAGAAACCCGGCTGAAAAGCCCGGCTGGTTCCAGCCCGGGCGACGCGGTGCTCTAACGCGTCCCCAATCCTCACTCCGCTCGGCCGTTGCAGCACAGCATGTGCTGCCCTGCGGCATGATCAAGCCAGAATGAAATGCCCATGAGCTCAACTTTGTCGCGTAAGCGTGTTGCGGTGGTCACCGGCGGTATCGGTGGCCTCGGCACGGAAATATGTCGCCAACTGGCCCAAGCCGGTCGTCAGGTGGTCGCCGTGGATCTGGCCGCACGCGACGAACGGATTGCCGCCTTTCGGCAGGAACTCAGCGACTTCGATGAAGCGATCACCTTCGAGGCTGCCGACGTCAGCGATTTCGACAGCTGCCAGCAATTGACCGCCCGTATCGAACAGCAGCATGGCAGCCTGGACATTCTGGTCAACGCCGCCGGCATCACCCGCGATGCCAGCCTGCGCAAGATGTCCCCGCAGCAATGGCACGAGCTGATGCGGGTGAACCTGGACGGCGTGTTCAACATGTGCCGCAATGTCGTCGAGGGCATGACAACGCGGGGCTTCGGCCGCATCGTCAACATTAGTTCGGTGAATGGGCAGACGGGTCAGTTCGGACAGACCAACTACTCCGCCGCCAAGGCCGGCGTGCACGGCTTCAGCATGGCGCTGGCGCGCGAGACGGCGCGCAAGGGCGTCACCGTCAACACGGTTTCGCCGGGTTATTGCGACACCCCGATGGTTGCTGCCGTGTCCGCCGAGATTCGCGAACAGATCATTGCCGACATTCCGGTCGGACGCCTCGGCGCACCGGCGGATATCGCCCGTGCGGTGAGTTTTCTCGGCGCGGATGACGCCGGCTATATCACCGGCGTCAACCTGCCCGTCAACGGCGGCTACTTCATGAGCTTCTAGGAAGCACCGGGATTGCAGTAATCCGTCGCTTGCGGAACAGTGGGCGGATTCCCCTCTCGGATCGCAGCATGGCGAAGCAACCCATCACCCTTATCGGCGGCGGCCTGGTCGGCGCCCTGCTGGCCCAGCAGCTAGCGCAGCGCGGTTTCGCGGTCGAGGTCTATGAGAAGCGCGCCGACCCGCGACTGGCCGGTTTCATCGGCGGCCGCTCGATCAACCTGGCCCTTGCAGAGCGAGGCCTGCAGGCGCTGCGCACCGCGGGCCTTGCTGATGACGTCCTGCAACGCGCGGTGATGATGCGCGGGCGAATGGTGCACGACCGCGATGGCAACAGCAGCTTGCAACGTTACGGCGTGGATGACAGCGAGGTGATCTGGTCGGTCTCGCGTGGCGCATTGAATATGTTGTTGCTGGATGCAGCCGAGGCGGCCGGGGTGCGGTTTCATTTCGGCCAGTCGTTGGTCAGCGCCGACTTCGACCAACAGCGCATCCGGATGATCGACGAGACCGGTGTCGAACGCAGCCAGCAGGTCGGCATGCTGATCGGCGCCGATGGTGCCGGCTCCGCTGTGCGCGCGGCAATGAATACGTACAGCCCGTTGGGTGAACGCATCGAGTCGCTCGGCCACGGTTACAAGGAGCTGGAAATTCCACCGAGCAGCGAACTGCCACCCGCCGTTCTAAAGCTCAGCGGCGGTCACGATCAGTTCGCACTGGAGCCGAATGCACTGCACATCTGGCCACGCGGCAGCTACATGTGCATCGCACTGCCGAACACCGAGGGCAGCTTCACCGTCACGCTGTTCCTGGCAAGCCAGTCCCCCGCACAAAACGCGGCGCCGAGTTTCGCTGGCCTGCCCAACGCAGATGCCGCTGCCGCATTTTTCAGCGAGCAGTTCCCGGGGCTGCTGTCGCTGGTCCCACGCTTCAACGAAGACTACGTCAGTCACCCGGTAGGGACGCTGTCCACGCTGTATCTGGACCGCTGGCACCTGGATGGCCGTGCCTTGCTGGTAGGCGATGCCGCCCACGCGATCGTGCCGTTCCACGGCCAGGGCATGAACTGCGGTTTTGAAGACACCGTGGTGCTGGCGAATCTGCTGGCCGCCGCGCCGAACGACAGTGCCGATGTATTCGCCGAATTCCAGCGCGTGCGTCAGCCCAATGCCAACGCGATCGCCACCATGGCGCTGGAAAACTATCTGGAGATGCGCGACTCGGTTGCTGATCCGCATTACCTGGCCAAGCGCGAACTGGGTGCCCTGCTGGCCGAACGCGCGCCGGAACATTACATGGCGCGCTACCGCATGGTCACGTTCACCCACCTGCCCTATGCCTACGCGCTCGAACGTGGGCAGGCGCAGGATGTCCTGCTCGAACAATTGCTGCGCAACACGACTCGCGTTGCTGACGTCGATCTCGACGCGGCAGTGAATCTGGTCAGGTCCAGCCTGCCGCCATTGCCGCCGTTGCGCCATGGATAAGGCACTGATCGACGCGTTTCTGGCCTGCGATTACCTGGTCTGCCTGGATGAGGTGACGTGGGCCAGCATCCGCATCGATCAGCCGCTGCCCGCGCCGCTACAGGCACTAGTCGGTGCCCGATCGTGGGGTTTCATCACGGCATGGAATCCTCGCTCGGAGCAGCGCTCATCGGCGGACAATCTCGCCGCCCAACGCGAGCTGCTGGAAGCGTTGCGCGCATCGCCGCAAACCGTGGTCCATCCAGCGATCGGAGTCGGTGCCGGCGGCTGGAGTGAGCCCAGTCTGTTTGCCATCGGCCCGGACTTCGCCATGCTGGACGCACTCGGCCAGCGCCATGAGCAAAACGCCTATGTTCGTGGGCAAGGCAAGGAAATCGCCCGCCTGCGTTTGCTGCGCCCCTGAACCAGCGGCAGCGCGCCGCATGGACAAGCGCGGCCGGCATTGCGGACAATCAAGGTAATGACCTCCGCAAACACCGCCGTGCCCCTGCTTGAAGCGCGGGCCTTGAGCTTTCAGCGCCAGGACGAACCGGTGTTCGCGCCGCTGGATTTTCGACTGCACGTGGGCGAACTGGCGCTGATCGAAGGCGACAATGGCAGCGGCAAGACCACCCTGATGCGCATCCTGGCCGGCTTGCTGCACGTCGGCGAGGGTGAACTGCACTGGCGCGGTGAGCCGCTACAGCGTGATCGCTGCGCCGGTGAGATTTTGTTTCTCGGCCATCAGCTCGGTCTCAAGGCCGATCTCAGCCCGCGTGAAAACCTGCGAATCGCCGCCGGCCTGCACGGTAGTCGTGAGGGTATGACCGCAGCATCGGTGCTGCCCGAGATCGGCCTGGCCGGTTACGAGGATGAACCGGTGCGCCGGCTTTCCGCAGGCCAGAAGAAACGCGCTGCGCTAGCCCGATTGCTGCTGCTGCCAGCCACGTTGTGGCTGCTCGACGAACCCTATGCCAATCTCGATCGCATCGGCATCGCGTTGGTCAATCAATTGCTTGAGATGCACACCGCTCGCGGTGGCGCGGCCATGGTCACCAGTCACGGCACAGTGAGCTTTCACGGCGGCGAGCCGAAGCACATCCGGATGCACGCATGATGGGTTCACACCCGCTCGCGCATCGTCCCCTCTCGCTGCTCGCAAGGGAAGGCTGGGAGCACGTTCGCTCTTGCCGAAGAGCGTCACCCCTCCCCAACCCTCCCCTGCGCGCAGGGGAGGGAGCACAGCAACCCAACCCTTCCATGCTTGCAGGGGAAGTAGCACGGCAAATGAACCGCGCAGGTTTCGTGTTCGCGTGCATGGTCGATTCGCAGCGGCTGGCGCTTCGGCTCCTCCCCCTGCTCGCAGGGGGAGGCTGGGAGGGGGTTCGCTCTTCGCGAAAAGCGACACCCCACCCCA
>Ga0302220_10001076_pt1 | contig 21602 bp, 14 predicted proteins | sample II_Palsa_E1_3_FD_194572 | JGI IMG/M metagenome (GOLD analysis project Ga0302220, IMG submission 194572) | Peat permafrost microbial communities from Stordalen Mire near Abisko, Sweden - II_Palsa_E1_3 | ecosystem: Environmental > Terrestrial > Soil > Palsa > Peat permafrost | place: Sweden...
GCGGAGTTTGAGCTCGAATGTAAAGAATTCCCAGAACTGTGCCATGTAAACCCTTCCGTTTCGCTAGACGCTGTAAGTGTGTTTGCCGGGTAGAAAGCGGGGCTAATTCACTGCGGCAGCGTTGGCGGCGTGTTTGGTTAGGTTGAGGAAGTAGACGTCCTCGAGGCCGGAGTCGACGGGTTTGAAGGCGGGGCCGGGATTGGAGTCGGCGTAGATGCGGACTTCATGGAGGCCACCGACGAGGTGGGTGGAGATGACGTCGAAGGAGGCTTCGAGGGCGCGGAGCTCGTCGTCGGTAGAGACGACCTTGGAGAAGATCTTGCCATTGAGTGCGTCGAGGGCAGCGGCGGGTGAGCCTTCGAGGAGGACTTCTCCGCTGGCAATGATGGCCATGCGGGGGCAGAGCTCGCGAACGTCGTCAACGATGTGGGTGGAGAGGATGACGGTGACGTTGGAGCCGATGGAGCTGAGGAGATTGAGGAAGCGGTTGCGCTCGGCGGGGTCGAGGCCGGCGGTGGGCTCGTCGACGATGATGAGCTTGGGATTGGCGAGCAGGGCCTGGGCGATGCCGAAGCGTTGCTTCATGCCGCCGGAGTAGGTGCTGAGGGACTTCTTGCGGGCGGCCCAGAGGTTCGTCTGGTTGAGCAGGGCGTCGACCATCTGGGTGCGCTCCGTCTTGTTGGAGATGCCCTTCATGATGGCGAGGTGGTGCAGCATGTCGAGCGCGGACATCTTGGGGTAGACACCGAATTCCTGTGGCAGGTAGCCGAGGACTTTGCGGACGGCGTTCTTGTCCTTGAGGACGTCGATGCCGTCGAGCGTGACGGTGCCGGAGTCGGGATCCTGGAGGGTCGCTACGGTGCGCATGAGCGAGGACTTGCCGGCACCGTTGGGGCCGAGGAGTCCGAACATTTCGTTGCCGATGGTGAGGGAGAGATTCTTGAGTGCCTTGACGCCGTTTGGGTAGGTCTTGGATAGACCAGAGATAGTGAGTGCCACGCGCGGGTGCCCTCCGATGCAGGTGAAGCTGAATGATTGCAGTAGCCGGAATATATCACGGCGAGCGGCGGTCGGCGCGGGCTGCGCTTTGCGGCGAGAGTATGTCGTTGATTTCGGGCGCAGCGGCTTTGGAGGCGCGGCGAGGTTCAGGCCTGGCAGAGAGTGAGGATGGTTGGGCCGAAGGTGTCGAGCTTTTCGGGGGCGACGCCGCGGACGTTGCGCAGGTGCTCGAGGCTGGTGGGTGCGGCGAGGGTGATGTTGCGCAGAACCGTGTCCGAAAAGATGAAGAAGCTTGGCAAGCCGGCGGTTTTGGCGGCTTCGCGACGCCAGTCTTTGAGGCGGGCTTCGAGGGCTAGCTGAGTGGGGGTTAGCTCAGGGGCTGGCGCGGGTTTAGGCGCTGGCTTGTTGGGGTGGACCGCGGAGGTTTGCAGATTGGCGGCGATCGGGCGTAGCGCTTGAGAAGCTTCTGAGCTTTTGGGGGCGAGGTTCTTCGGGGTTCCTTCGGCGGGCTCAGGACGAGCTCTTCGGCTGCGCTCCGCTTCGCTCAGGATGACAGGCTTCTGCGCTGGCGCGTTGCCGCGGCAGATGGCGATTAGGTCTGCTCCGTAGCGGTCTACCTTGGTTGGGCCCATGCCGGAGATTGCGTGCAGGGCGCTTAGGTTCTGCGGGGCGCTGTTGGCGATGGCGCGGAGGACGGCGTCGGAGAGGATCATGAAGGCTGGCGTTTTGGTGGGGCGCGCGATCTCGGTGCGCCAGTTGCGGAGTTGGGTGAAGAGCGCTTCCGCTGCGGAAGAGAGAGCGCCCGCATCCTGCGAGCCCACCTTAGCCGAGGATGATGCTCTCGGCGAAGATGGGGCACCCGATTTTGGGCGGGACTTCTTCCTGCCTGGCGCGACGGAGAGGTTGGTGCGGAGCCAGACGGTGTCGAGGGTGGCGTCGTCTGGGGTTCGGCCTTCGTGGGTGATCGCGGCTTTCTTGTAGGTGATGTCGCGGCCTTCGGGTGAGGTGAAGGTGTCGTTGGTCAGGGTGATGAGGGCTGCGCGGGCGAGGCCGTCTAGAAGCGTGTCGAAGTCCTTGCGGTCCTTCATGAGATGCAAGTCCGTGAAGAGCTTGCCCGTGGAGGTGCTGCGGTGTTCGAGGGCGGAGAGGATCTCTCGGAGCCAGGTGCGTTCTTGCGCTGTGGGTTGATGCGCGGTTTGCGCGGAGCCGGTGTCTCCGGGGTTGCAGATGTCGCAGAGACCGCAGGTGGTGGCTTTGTCGCTGGTGTCGCCGAAGTGCTGGACTAGCGCGTGCATGCGGCAGTCGGTGGATTCGGCGTAAGCGATCATGGCGTCGATCTGGGCGCGGCGAACGGCTACTTGAGTTTCGTAGGCGGATTGCCACTTCGCTTTGCCGGGTTGATGGTCGTCCGCTAGGCGGACGTCGCCGTTCATGTCCATGAGCGCTACGCCGGCGACGAGGAGCTTCTCGATGGTGCGGTCGAGGGTGTCGCGATCGATCGGTGTGCGCTTCTTGAGGATTGCGTTGTGGAGGACGTCTACTGGCGTGAAGTCTGATGGTAGACAGATGGCTACGCGCTCGAGGTCGCTCGTTGGCGGGTAATTTTTTTCGAGGAAGAATTCTTGTAATCGGCGGTCGGCGAAACCGTGGAGGAGGATGGTGCGGGAGGGTAGGCCATCGCGACCGGCGCGGCCGATCTCCTGGTAGTAGGCTTCGACGGAGCCGGGTAACGCTACGTGGATTACTGTGCGGACGTCTGCTTTGTCTACTCCCATGCCGAAGGCTACGGTTGCGACGACTACGTCTAGCTTGTTGGAGAGGAAGGCGCGCTGGACGCGGTCGCGGGTTGTTGGGTCGAGGCCTGCGTGGTAGGCCGCGGTCGGGAAATGCTTGTGGAGCGTGGTCGCGAACTCTTCGGCTTGCTTGCGCGAGCCGGCGTAGATGATCGCGGGGCGCGCGTTTGGTTGCTGCAAGATGTTCAGCGCGAAATCTGCGCGTTGCGGCTTGGAGAGCTCGATGGCCTGAATGGCGAGGTTGTGACGCCGGAATCCCGTGATGAAGATGGCTGGATTTTGCAGGTCGAGTTGTAGGGCTATGTCGCGCTGGACTGTGGGTGTTGCTGTTGCGGTTAGAGCGATGATCGGTGCTGGGCGCAGGGCTGGAAGGTACTGGCCTAGCGTGCGGTAGTCGGGTCGGAAGTCGTGGCCCCAGGCGGAGATGCAGTGGGCTTCGTCGATGGCGACGAGAACCGGTTTGCGCTTGGCGAGCATCTCCGGGAAGCCGGGGACGCGCATGCGCTCGGGGGCGATGAAGAGGAAATCTAAATTGCCAGCGAGGTAGTCGCGGCAGGCTTCGCGGGCGTCGTCGCGGGAGAGGCCGGAGTGGACGCGGGCGACGCGGAGGCCGAGGGCGGTGAGCTTGGCGGCCTGGTCGTCCATGAGGGCGATGAGCGGGGAGATGACCAGCGCGGTGCCGCCGCGGGCTAGCGCGGGGAGTTGGTAGCAGAGGCTCTTGCCGGCTCCTGTGGGCATGACGAGCAGGACGTCGCGACCCGAGGCGGCGGCTTCGCAGACCACTTGCTGGTGGGCGCGGAAGTCGCCGTGACCGAAGACGCGGTGGAGGAGCTCGGATAGGGTCTCGGTTGGTTGGAGCGTGGGCATTGCTGGGTTTATCTTCGCATATTGTTTGCCTACAGTCGGTGGAAGGCCGCGCCGGTGGTCGCGGGGGTACCCCCTCCCCCCTGCCGGGTAGTACTTGCTGGGCAAGTAGTTGATATGAGATGGCTTAAGTGGCGAAGTATCCCCGGCAGGAGGGGATACTTCGCCTGTAAAGTAGGGCAAGCATTGGGGTTATGCGAAAAGTATCGCGGCCATTGGAGTTTTCGCTAAAAAGCAACCCAGGGCTCGCCTCAGGCTGATATGTGTCGGGCTGGCGGCTCTTAGTGCGTGTGGGGCGAGAGTGGAGGGGCTTATTTAATTGTACGTGGGTGGTGGGGTAAGTATGCCAAAGTCTGGAGAGAGAAATCATCAATGGGGGCGGGGGTTTTGTGGGTTTAGAGGGTGCTTGGGGGGTTGACACGCGGATTTTGGGTTGTTTTTGAGGGTGGTTCTGGAGATTTATTTTGTGCTGCGTGGACGGCGAGAGTTTCCTGCGGGGCGGAATGGACGGGTCGGTCGCGCGCGTTAGGCAGAGTCCCACTCATGACGATGAGCCCGTTAAGCATGGGGCACCCGGCTAGTGTTTGGACGTGCGGTTTTTGAGGCGGTCCAGTTGGGAATTCATGAAATGGAGGCACTCTAATTCTCGTTCGCGGGTAGGGTGGTGGGTTGTTGCGTAGTCCGGAAGGGGTGGAAGGGCTGCGAACGAATTGACGAGTTCGACGAATAAAGGTGGAGGATGGTTTGAGATATTCGTGACTCGATTGGTTTTCCTGTGGAAGGTGAGTGTGAGCTGATCAAGATTTCCATCTGAAGTGGGGTGGGTTGGCTGGTAGAACTCACAGAGGCGACAGAATCCTCCGTCCCGTGCCTTGGAGATAAGCGCGATGGCTTGGTCGGGAGGGATCTTAAGGTGCTTGTCGACGTCGTGAAGAGGACAGCCGGAAGTGAAGCCAGGGATTAACGTGGCTACCGCATCGCGCTCTACGCGACCGTCGCCGTAGATGCGCACCGTGTACGGAGTGCCTGGCATGCCGTCGAAGGTGGCGAATTCGAGGGAGTCGGTGGCTTGGACTGGAGCTTTGCTGAGCGGCTTGATCAAGGCGAGAAGTGGGCAGTTGAGTCTGGGGCGATTGGGCAGGTTGATGTGGGGACTGAAGTAGAAGTACGCAAGGACTAGAAGTCCGGAGAGGAACCAGATGCTGACCTTGCGCAAAAATCCGGCGCGGACGTTCATGCTTTGCGCTTGCCTTTCCATGCACCGACGATGGCGCCCATGAGGATGAGGTCTATGAGGCAATAGCCGGCGTTGATGGCGTAGAGGGAGAGAGGGCGGATTTCGAAGATGTAGTTCTTGGCAAAGGTGGTGGCGATGAAGCCCAGCCAGAGGACTGCGCCTACCTTGATGCCGCGGAAGAGGGTTTGTTCACCGGACGCCTGGATGCAGACGGAGAGAACCGCGGCGGTGACGAAGGAGCAGAGAAGGGCGACGGCGTATTGGAGGGGCGGCGTGATGTGGGGTTGGCTCATGAGCCATTCCATGGTGCGGTCGATGCCGGCCAGCCAGGGTTTGAGGAAGAAGCTGAACCAGCCGGCTTCGAAGAGGAAGGATGCAAGCATCGCGACGACAAGGGCGGGCCAATAGAGGCGGATGGGACGCATGGAGACCTCCGGGTGGATTCAGCGACTTTGTATCACCATAGCGGGCTGGTGGGAAGGGAAATGATTGGGCCGGCGCGCGGGATTGGTATTCGTTACGACAGAGAGGAAGGAAAGGGCAAGGACAGAAGCAGATTCCCAGAGGGAATGACAGAAAGAAAAGCAAGGGCAAAGGCAGAGGAAGATCCGGCAGCCGTCCGCGAGAGGGCTTACGGATGGGGCTCCCGAGATTTTTTGTTGGGTGCGGAGACTTGGGATGTGGGTGGTTCGTCTATGCTCGTACCACCGGTAATCAATATATAGAGGCAGAACAGTTAGCAGTTGATTTGCTTCGGAGGAAGAACTTGAACGATACGGCAGGAAGTTTTGTTGCGGGCGGGAAGTTTCGTGCGGTCAGGCAGTGGACGGCCGTGTCGGCGTTGGTGTTGACGGCAGCGATGGCGTTTGGACAAGAGACGCGGCCGCCTCGCCGGCCGGGTGAGCCTGCGGCTGAGAGCACTGCGGCCGCCGAGCCGGATGCGAAGAAGGATGGCGCGCTGCCTATTCCGGCGGAGACGAAGGTCGAGACCAAGCATGACTGGACTGCTGGATCGCGACCGGTGCACTACACGGCGACTGCGGGGACGCTGCAGATTAAGGATGATGAAGAGAAGGTGATCGGCGTGATGTTTTATGTCGCGTATACGGAGGATGGTGTGGCTCCGGGATCGCGGCCGGTGACGTTTTTGTATAACGGGGGGCCGGGGTCGGCTAGCTTGTGGCTGCATATGGGGTCGGTTGGGCCGGTGCGGGTGGTGACGGAGAGTCCGAAGGCAACGGGGCCGGCGCCGTTTGGGGTGGTGCCGAATCAGTACAGCTTGTTGGATAAGACGGACCTGGTGTTTGTGGATGCGCCGATGACGGGATTTTCGCGGGCGGCGGGTAAGGGGACGGCGAAGGACTTTGCTGGCGTCGACCAGGATGTGAAGGCGTTTGAGAAATTTATTACGCGGTACATCACGGTGAACAATCGGTGGAACTCGCCTAAGTTTTTGTTTGGTGAGAGCTATGGGACTCCGCGGTCGGCGGCGCTGGTGGCGGCGCTGAATAATGATGGGATCCAATTCAATGGGGTGGTGCTGCTTTCGTCGATATTGAATTATGCGGTGCGCGATCCTGGGTATGACACGGATGCGAAGACGTATCTGCCGAGCTATGCGGCGATTGCCTGGTACTACAACAAGGTTCCGCATACGGGGACGATGAAGGAGTTTGTGGAGAAGGCGCGGGAGTTTTCGCGGGGGCCGTATGCGGCGGCGCTGGAGCAGGGTGATCGTCTGCCGGCGGCGGAGTTTGATGCGATTGCGCAGCAGGTGTCGGCGTTTACGGGGCTGAGTGTGGCGTATGTGAAGGATGCGAAGTTGAGGGTTTCGCCTACGCGGTTTCGGAAGGAGTTGCTGCGCGGGGATGAGCAGATTTTGGGTCGGTATGACGCTCGGTTTGAGGCGTTTGATGTGGATGCGGCGGGAGAGAATCCTGGATTCGATCCGTCGGATACGGGGATCTCGGGCGTGTTCGTTGGGGCGTTCCATAACTATCTGCAGAACGAGCTGAAGTACACGGACTCGGAGACGTATAACTTGTCGGGGCCGGGGATCAATGAGAACTGGGATTGGAAGCATCGGGCGTCGGGCGGCGGCGGGTTTGGGCGTGGACAGCAGTTGCAGCCGGATACGGTGATCGATCTGGCGGATGCGATGCGGAAGAATCCGAAGCTGAAAGTGTTTTCGGCGAATGGATGGTTTGATTTGGCTACGCCGTTCTTTGGGACCGAGCACGATATCGCGCAGATGATGCTGCCGCCGGCGATTGGGGCGAATGTGTCGTTTGGGTATTATCCCGCGGGACATATGGTGTATCTGAACGTGGATGCGCTGAAGGAGATGCATGCGGATTTGGAGGGGTGGTATCCGACCGCGGAGGGGAAGTAGGGCGTTGTCAGTTCTTAGTTCTCAGTTGTTAGTTTTTGGTGGGGTGGTTTTACTGAGAACTGAGAACTGACAACTGAGAACTCTGCGCGCTAGGCTGCTTTCCTGGTGAGAAGTAGACTGGTGGGATGAGTGATGAGTCGTTGAAACATGAGGGGTCGTTGAATTCTTTGAGCCGGGCTGCGTCGGCTTATTTGCGGTCGGCGCAGCATCAGCCGATTGAGTGGAATGAGTGGGGGGCGGAGGCGTTCGTGAAGGCGCGGCTTGAGAATAAGCCGGTGCTGTTGGATATCGGCGCGGTGTGGTGTCACTGGTGCCATGTGATGGATCGCGAGAGTTATGAGAATCCTTCGACTGCCGAGATTATCAACAAGAATTTCGTGGCCGTGAAGGTGGATCGGGATGAGCGGCCGGATGTGGATACGCGGTACCAGTCGGCTGTGGCTGCGATTAGTGGGCAGGGGGGCTGGCCGCTGACTGCGTTTTTAACTCCGGATGGGCGGCCTTATTTTGGGGGAACTTATTTTCCGCCGGATGAGCGGTATGGGCGGCCTAGTTTTCAGCGCGTGCTGGTGACGATGGCGGAGGCGTTTGCGAATCGGCGGGATGAGGTGGAGGAGTCTGCTGGCAGCGTGATGCAGGCGATTGAGCATAACGAGAGTTTTTCGGGACGGGCTGGGAATCCGGGTGAGCCGCTGCTGGAGAAGATGGTTGAGTCGATTGTGAAGCAGTTTGATGAGAGGAATGGCGGGTTTGGATCGCAGCCGAAGTTTCCGCATCCGGGGGCTTTGGATTTTCTGATTGATGATGCGGGCCGCGGTGGCGACGAGGCGGCTAAGGCGAAGCATGTGGCGGAGGTGACGCTGGAGAAGATGGCGGCGGGTGGGATTTATGACCAGCTGGCTGGTGGGTTCCATCGCTACTCGGTGGACGAGCGGTGGGTGGTGCCGCATTTCGAGAAGATGGCTTATGACAATAGCGAGTTGCTGAAGAACTATGCGCATGCGTTTCAGAGTTTTGTTGAGCCGGAGTTTGCGCGGGTGGCGAAGGATGTTCTGCGCTGGATGGATGAGTGGCTGAGCGATAGGGAGCTCGGTGGGTTCTATGCTTCGCAGGATGCGGATGATTCGCTGGATGATGATGGCGATTACTTTACGTGGACTCGGGATGAAGCGAAGGCGGTGCTGACGGCGGAAGAGTTTGCTGTTGCGGAGAAGTATTTTCAGCTTGGGGTGGTGGGGGATATGCACCACAATCCCCAGAAGAATGTTTTGCGGGTGGGTCCTGCGCGGGCGGCGGGAGTCGATGATGAGGCCGCGGTTGAGGCGGTGAAGCGGAAGATGTATGCGGCGCGGTTGCTAAGGAAGACTCCTTATGTGGATAGGACCGTTTATACGGGGTGGAATGGGATGTGCATCTCGGCGTACCTGGCGGCGGGGCGGGCACTGGGGTTGAGAGAGCCGGTGGAGTTTGCGCTGAAGTCGCTGGAGAGGGTGGTGGCTTCGGTGTGGGATGCGAAGGTTGGGATGGCGCATGTGGTGGCGTATGGCGAGGGAGTTGCGGCGGCACGGATTCCTGGGGTGCTGGAGGATTATGCGTTTGTGGCTGCCGCGGCGTTGGATGCGTGGGAGGTTACGGGGGAGCTTGCGTACTACGCTACGGCGAAGGAGATTGCGGACGCTATGCTGGCGCGGTTTTATGATGCTGTTGGTGGGGGATTCTTCGATACAGAGAAGGATGCGAATGCGATTGGGGCGCTGAGTGCGCGGCGGAAGCCGTTGCAGGATTCTCCTACGCCGGCGGGGAATGCGGTGGCGGCTGCGGTGCTGCTGCGGCTGGCGGCGTTGACCGGTGAGCGAGTGTATGAGGATCGCGCGCAGGAGACGCTGGAGACATTTGCGGGCGTGGTGGAACACTTTGGGTTGTATGCGGCGAGTTATGGGTTGGCGCTGCGGCGGGCGGTGGCGGGGTCGGTGCAGGTTTGCGTGATTGGCGATGATGACGTGGCGGAGGTGTTGGCCGCGACCGCGATGGCTCGTTACGCGGTGAACAAAAGTGTGGTGCGGTTGCGGAAGGAGCAGCTTGATCGTTTGCCGCCGGCGCTGGCGGAGACGTTGCCGCATTTGCCGGCGTTCGAGGGGAGTGTGGCGGTGGTTTGCCGGGGGAATACTTGCTTGCCGCCGGTGGGGAGTGCGGGGGAGTTGTTGGCGGCGTTGAGCGCGTAGGTTGGCCAGGGCTAAAGCCCCATGTTCTTGCGGGGATATTCAGGGGCCTAAAGGCCCCTGAATATCCGGGAGAACAAGCAACGGCAAGGGCTTTGTGGGGTTCGAAGGGCGGTCGGTGGGTTCGAAGGGCGACGAGTGGGGTTAGAAGGGGTGGATGCTTTCGGTGGTGCCTTCGAAGAGGTAGGTGCAGGGTTCGGTGCGTTGGGTGCCGTCGTGGACTACGAATTGTTTTGGTTCGCCGGTGCCGCGGGTGCTCCATAGGGAGACGCTGGCGTAGGCTCCGTCGCGGCGGAGGATGTAGTAGATCATGTCGAGGTAGCGAAGACGGGTGATGTCGTAGTTGTAGTTGCGGGCTAGGCGGCGGAGGGCTTCGAGGCCGGCTTCCTTTGGGGTCGCGCCGTTTCGCATGAGGTCGATGATGGTGTGGGCGCCGGCGATTTTGATGTTCTCTTCGCCGTTGCCGGTGGCGCCTGCGGAGCCGATGTCCTGGTCGGTGTAACAGCCGGCTCCGATGATGGGGGAGTCGCCGACCCGGCCGGGGATCTTCCAGGCGAGGCCGGAGGTGGAGGTGGCTCCTGACATTTCGCCCCTGGTGTTGAGGGCGGAGACGTGGATGGTGCCGGTGGTGGGCCAGAGGACTTGCAGGGCGGCTTGGGTGCGTAGGCGAGCGGGGATTCCCATGCGGTCGGCGCGCTCGGAGAGGAAACGGAGACGGGCTTCGACGGCGGGGAGGTGCTCGGGTGCGGGGTGGCGCGGGAGTTGCAGGAGCGAGTGAGGGATGGCGCCGGGGGGCGTGGCTGGCTGGGTCAGCACAGGGGGCTTCCAGTCGGGGCTGTCAATGCCGGGACCCCACCAGCCGATGCCGTGCTCTTTCCAGAGGAGCCAGATCTTGCGGGCGTCGTCGGTGAGGAGGTCTTCGCGGGGGAAGCCTTCGGCTACTGCGAATTTTTCGGCGCCGCTGCCGACGATCATGACGTGGGCGGTGCGGAGCATGACGGTCTGAGCTAGCTTTGCCGCGTGGCGGATGTTGGTGAGGGCGGCGACGGAGCCGGCGCGGCGAGAGGGGCCGTGCATGACGGAGGCGTCTAGCTCGACGATGCCGTCTTCGTTGGGGAGACCGCCGAGACCGACGGAGTGGTCGGTGGGATCGTCCTCGCGGGCCTGGCAGACGTGGATGGCGGCTTCGAGGGTGTCGGCGCCCTGAAGGAGGAGGGCATAGGCTTCGGCTACGGAGTTGTCGAGAGTTTCGCGGGTGATGATGACGGGATGCTTGGGGGGCTGGAAGGTGGGAGGTGCGTTGAGGTGAGGGGTTGGATGCGGGCTGAGGGTTTGTCCGGATGCACTTCCTGCTGCGCCAGCGGCGAGGATGGCGGATCGTGACAAGAAGGCGCGACGACTGGTGGACATGGACTTCCTTCCGCAGGCGGTTGGTGGATACTCGGTACGCTTCCATCTTGCCATGGGGATTGGGTTGGTGTGGCTCGCGGGGTGGTGGAGTGCGATGCTTGTGGACAAAAAAACAGCCCCTTGGGAAGTTCCGGGGCTGTTCCGAGATGTTCTCTAATTGCGTCCGATTTTAGGCTTGGCGGACTTCAGTTGCAAACAGAGATCCGGTGCATCGGACGGTACTCTCGATCTAGTGGTGGACCGGGTGGTGGGCCGGAGCCGGCTTGGCAGCGGGCTTCTTCGCCGGCACAATCGACCCGTCCGTCATCGTGATCATCAGCGGGCTGGCCGTGTACGAATCGTAGGTTCCGTCCACGGTAATCTTGTCACCCGGCTGCGGGATCGTCTTCAGGGGTTCCTTCAAATTCACCGTAAAATCAGGGGTCTTGCTGGCTACCGCATCGTCCGAGACCTCCAAAACCAGCTGGCTGTCGGTAGCCGAAACCACTGTCACATTTGGGAATTCCACCTGCTTGCCCTTCACTGAATCGAACACCATATCCGCATCCGTCTTCTGCGTCTTGGGATCTTTTTTCCCGGTCGCCGGATCAACGGTTCCAGTCTTGGGATTGAGTCGCGTACCGTATTGGAGCGCAGTCTCCTTGTCGCCCAGAGCAAGGGTTGCCAAGTCAGGCGTGCTGTCGACAAGGCCAGCGACGAGATCAGCAGGCTTCGGCGCAGCCTTCACGCCTGCAAGGAACCCAGCAGGCGGGTCGAGATTTGTCTGTACGGCGGTCTGCATTGCGTCGTAGCCGTCCGCACTGCCGTGATACTTCTTGTAGCAGTAGGTTGCTAGTGGCTCAATGGTGGTCTTATAAGCTGCGGGAGCAAACGCTGCTGCACGCGTCGCATACCAGGCGCAGTTCAAATAATCGGGAGGCGTAGAGCTGTAGTACGCCTGGGCCAGGACGTACACATCCTGAAGAGTCTGGCCGACTTTGGTGGTGTTGTCCTTGTCTTCTTCGATCTCCTTTTTCAATAGTGGGATCGCATCGGCGAAGTCTTTTTTGGAGATGTCGTCATCGGCGAGGGCGCTCTCAAAGATTGGATCGGTCTTTACCTTGAGGGCTGCAAAGTCAGCGTCCGACATATCCTTTGGCTTCGGTGCGTTTATCCCTTGTTGAGCATATTTGACCACGGCATCGAGCGCTGCCTGTTTGGCTGCTGGATCAGTCAGCTTGTCGGCATCTGCTTTCCGATAGAACACCTCGAAAAATAAGGCACGTAGATTGGTGGGATCGACTGCCAGAAGGCGGTCAGCAGCGCTTAGGATTGCAGCCTTGTCCTGAAGCTGTACGTCGGCAAACAGAATTTGATTGAGGACATCGACTTTCACAGCCGAGTTCGGATATTGCTTCAAATAGGCTTCGAACGCTGCTGCTTTATCTGCTGGCGTTGCCGCAGTGTTGGCTTTGTTGTAGGCCGCGTATTCCTCCTGTGACATCTGGACGCCGCCAGAAGCCGCCTGCTGGGAGTACGCCAGAGACGCGAATGATCCTGCGCCAACCACAGCCAACAGCGAAGCAAGTACGAGCTTCTTCATGTCAGAAACCTCCTGGGGGAAATGTGTGAGGGTCTAAGTCAGCGACTACCGGCACGTAAAAAACTTTAGGGCATTCGGCAGAATGCTACCAAAGATGTGGCATGCCCGGCTGCAAGAATCCTTCGTCGCTCTGCTCGCAAGACGGCGTTCGGGGTAACGGAGCTTATGGAGCGACGTATCTATTCGGGCAACAAGCGAATCTACTGTTGCAACGAATTGGAATTCGATACATTATTCGGACGATGGGAGATCCGAAGATGAAGAGCAATTGGGTCGAGAGGCTTGTTCCATTTGTTGTCGTTGGGAGCTGTGTTCTGTGCGTTACTTCGTCGGTTGATGCGAGCAAGGACAATCTGCCGCGATGGCCGGGAGGGGTCTTGCTGGTGGGACATTTGACGGAGGATTTGGAGGTCACGGTCGGGGAGAAAACGACACAGATACAGGGCGGCGGGGAGTGGGAGGTGGTGCCGAGCATCTCGGCGGATGGGCAGGTGGTGGCTTCGGCTCGCGGGGTTCCGAATCTTCCGCTGGAATCGGATCCGCGGTTCATTGTGGGTACCTACACGATGGGCGAGAATGGATGGAGGGATTACAGGGGGCTGGAAATCAAGGGGGGATCGGTTGCGATTTCGCCGGATGGGTCGAAGCTGGCGTGCAGCCATATGAGTGTGGGGCCGGCGCTGATTCATGTACTCGATCTGAAGACAGGGAAGGTGATGGTGGGGCCGGAAACGACGAAGGGTAGCTTCCTGACGTGGTCTCCTGACAGCCGGCGGATTGCGTTCAACCGGGAGGTGGGTGCGGATGATGGCTCGACTACGCTGTTGCCGGAGATTGATGTGCTGGAGGTTGCGAATGGACGGGTGTCGAAGCTGGCGGACGGGACTGCGCCTTCGTGGTCGCCTTCAGGAGAGTGGATTGCGTTCAGCGATTACTCGACGTTTCAGCATGGGAGGTATGCGGATACTGCTTATCGGGTGAGCTTGATACACCCGGATGGGACGGGGTCGAAGGTGGTTTTACTGCTGAAGGGGGGCGATCTTTTTCTGCCGGCGGTGTGGTCTCCGGATTCGAAAGAGTTTCTGTTGCAGCGGCCGCAGGAAGACGAGGTCAATCCGAAGGTGAACATCTCGGTGGTGGATCTGGCGACGCAGAACCTGACTACGAAGTTCCGGAAGACTCCCGAGGTGTATGGGTGGGTGACGGCGAGATAAGGCGGGTGGGCCTGGAGGATTGGCTTAGAGGCCAGATCGGTCCAGGGTATCGAGGGGGACGGATTCCGAGGCGGGGCGGGCGAGGTATTCGGGGTAGCTGCCTTTGAGGCCCTTGAGTTTGGCAAACGGGGTTAGCGCGAGAAAGAGCAGCTGCTGGATGGGTCTTGGTCCCATGTCATATCGGACGACGTCGTCGAACTCTCTGGCCATGAGGGCGATTTGAAGCATGCCTGGCTTGCCGGTGGGATCGGTCTTGCCATCCTGGGCGAGGCAGAAGCCGTTCTTGATGAGGGCTGCGAATCGGTCGGCGGGCTGGACGTCGAAGCGAATCAGGCCATCGGTTGAGCCGGAGTTCCAGAAACTGTGGAGGGTGCCGGGAGGGATATCGACGGTCTGGCCGGATGTTGCTGTTTGCTCGACGCCGTTGAGCGTGTAGGAGGTCTGACCGTTGATGACGGTGAAGCGCTCGTGAATGGTGGGGTGGTAATGGCGAGCGACCATTCCACCGCCGGGGCGAAGGTAGAGATCGATGACGACGCGCGCGCCCGCTGTTTCATCGGTGCCTAAGACGACAACGCCGCGTTCTCCGGTGGCCGGGTTGTTATAGACCTCGCCTGCTCGCATGTTTGATTTCCTCGTATTGGGTTAAGCTTTCCCCACGATAACCGATACCGTGGCGAGCGGCGAGGCCAGGTTGCTCAGGTGGTGGCGTTGGGAGAGGCGGGGCTGGGGGAGGGTTGGTTGGAGGCGGGTTGGGGCGCGGGCGTTGTGGTGACGTGCGGGTCGGGTGCCGGGCTTTGGACGATCATGGTGCTGTTGGAGGAGCCGAACGCGATGTTTTCCTTGTTGAAGGACATGAGGACGCGGCGGCGGAGTTCGCGCATGACGCCGTCGCGCTGGTTGACCATGACGCGGACGTTGATGGGGTAGACGACTTCGTAGCCGCTGATCTTGTCGACGCCGAGGATGTTGGGGTCGGAGATGACGATGTCTTTGAATGCTTCGTCGGTGCGGACCTGGTTGGCGAGGGTTTTGAGGACGGACATGACGCGGTCGGGATCTTCGCGGGCATCTACTGAGACGTTGAGGGTGCCGACGGCGAAGTCGCGGGAGAGGTTGGAGACGGTGGTGATCTGGGAGTTGGGGACGATGTAGACGGTGCCGTCGCCATCGCGGAGCCGGGTGACGCGGAGGCTGAGGTCTTCGACTACGCCGGTTAGGCCGGCGATCTTGATGGTGTCGCCGACGGAGTACTGGTTTTCGATGAGGATGAAGATGCCCGTGAGCATGTCTTTGAAGATGGACTGGGCTCCAAAGGAGATGCCGAGGCCGATGACGCCGGCGGAGGCGATGAAGGGACCGAGGGAGACGCCGAGGGCGGCGAGGATCTGGGTGAGGAGATAGAAGCCGGTGATGGCGAAGGAGGTGGCTCGGAGGATTGACGCCATGGTGCGGAGTTGGGCGGCGCGCTGGGCATTGCCGACGAGGCGCGCTGCGCTGCGGTTGAGGCGCTTGACGAAGAAGCTGACGATGGATTGGAAGATGAAGGCGAGAAGGAAGGCGAAGACCAGCTTGGGGACGCCGTTCTGAACGAAGTCGGTGAGGTCGGCCTTCCAGGCTCTTTCGATGTGCTCGAGGAAACGCTCGTCGTGTGCAACGTTGGTGGTGAGGTGTGGATCGGGTGCAAAAAACGCCATCGGTTCGGGGCCCTCGGGAACTGGATGCAGTTCAATATGCAGGATACTGGACTACTTTGGAGGTGGGATGCACGGGAAGCGGGATACGGTGTCCGGTTTCCGGATGGGGCGGGGAGGGCTGTGGAAAGAGGGGGCTACTCTGGTATGAGGGATTGTGAGTAGAATCTTTGGGGTTGCGAAGGGGGACGAATCCGTGGGTCAACGGCATGGTTCTAATGGGAAGACTGCGGTGCGCGCTCCTGAGATGACGGGGGAGTCGGCGGCGGGGGTGGCGAAGAATGCCGGACTGAGTCGCGAGCAGCTGATCGAGTTTTATCGGCTGATGTATCTATCGCGGCGGACCGATGACCGCGAGATTCAGCTTAAGAAGCAGCAGAAGATATTTTTTCAGATTTCGTGCGCGGGGCATGAGGCGCTGCTGGTGGCGGCGGGCATGGCGCTGAAGCCGGGATATGACTGGTTTTTCCCTTATTATCGCGATCGGGCGATCTGCCTGGCGCTGGGAAATACCGTGGAAGAGCAGTTGCTGCAGGCGGTGGGGGCGGCGGAGGATACGGCTAGTGGGGGTCGGCAGATGCCGTCGCACTGGACTAGCAAGCGGCTGAATATTGTGTCGCCGTCGTCGTCTACGGCCACGCAGTGCCTGCATGCGGTGGGGTGCGCGGAGGCGGGTCGGTATTATTCCCAGCATCCTGAGGCGGCGAAGAAGCCGGCTGAGGGGGTGGTGGATTATCGGGCGTTCGACGACGTGACGTTTCATGGCGATGAGGTGGCGTATGTCTCGATCGGGGAGGGATCGACGAGCCAGGGAGAGTTTTGGGAGTCGCTGAACACGGCTTCGAATGGGAAGCTGCCGGTGTTGTATGTGATTGAGGATAATGGGTATGCGATCTCTACGCCGGTTGAGGTGAATACGCCGGGCGGGAATATCTCGCGGCTGATTGCGAACTTTCCGAACTTCCACTTTGCGGAGGTGGATGGGACGGATGCGGTGGCGAGTTATGCGGCGATGGTGGAGGCCGTGGCGTATATCCGGGCGAGACGTGGGCCGGCGGTGGTGCATGGGCATGTGGTGAGGCCTTACTCGCACTCGCAGTCGGATGATGAGACGAATTATCGGAGCGCGGAGGAGATCCAGGCGGATGCGCTGCGGGATCCGATTTCGCGGATGCAGATGTGGCTGCTGCGCGAGGGGATTCTGGACGCTGAGGGGATCAACCGGCTGGAGCGCGCGGTGGATGAGGAGGTGCAGCGGGCGACGGATCGGGCGCTGGCGGCGGTGCTGGCGCAGCCGGAGTCGATTCTGAAGCATGTGTATTCGGAGGAGCTGCGGCCTACGGACGCGGTGTTTGAGACGCCTGTGCAGCCGACCGCGGACACGGCCGAGCACACCATGCTGGACCTGATTAATCACTGCCTGCGGGACGAGATGCGGAGGGATGAGCGGATCGTGGTGTTCGGCGAGGACGTTGCGGATGTGACGCGGGATGCGGGGCTGGCGGAAGGGAAGTTGAAGGGAAAGGGTGGGGTGTTCAAGGTTACGCACGGGCTGCAGAAGGAGTTTGGCAGCGACCGGGTGTGGAACTCTCCGCTGGCTGAGGCGAACATTACGGGGCGCGCGATTGGGATGGCGGTTCGTGGGATGAAGCCCGTGGTGGAGATTCAATTCTTTGATTACATTTGGCCTGCTATGCACCAGATGCGCAATGAGTTAGCGTTGATGCGGTGGCGGTCGAATGGGCAGTTCAGCTGCCCACTGGTGATGCGGGTTCCGGCGGGGGGATATCTCACTGGAGGATCGATTTATCACTCGCAGTCGGGGGAGAGCATCTTCACGCATACGCCGGGGGTGCGGATTGTGATGCCGTCGAATGCGCTGGATGCGATTGGGCTTTTGAGGACGGCGATTCGTTGCGATGATCCCGTGCTGTTCCTGGAGCATAAGAATCTGTACCGGTCGGTGTTTGGGAGAGCAGCTTATCCGGGGCCGGAGTACATGATTCCGTTTGGGAAGGCTGCGGTTGTGAAGCAGGGGAAGGACCTTACGGTCATTACGTATGGGGCGGTGGTGCCGAGGGCGCTGGAGGCAGCGCGGCGGATGGAGCGGGAGCTGGGGGTGGATGTCGAGCTGATTGATCTGCGGAGTTTGAGCCCTTACGACTGGGAGGCGATCGCTACGTCGGTGAAGAAGACGAGCAAGGTGATGGTCGCGCATGAGGACATGAAGAGCTGGGGGTATGGGGCGGAGATCGCTGCGCGGATCGGGGAAGAGCTGTTCGACGACCTGGATGCGCCGGTGCGGAGGGTTGGGGCGATGGACACGTTTGTGGGATATCAGCCGCTGCTGGAGAACGAGATTCTGCCGCAGGTGGAGCACCTTTTTGTAGCCATGAAGGAGCTGGCGGCGTATTAGGTGCGGCGTTCGCGTGTCTTTGGGGGTGCAAATCGAGGTGTTGACCTTCGTTTGGGATAGTGTACTGATGCACAAGGGGTTGTGAGCTATCTATCTAGAAACTACGTATCGTTTAGAGAGGTATGGGTGACTTAGGGATAAATACTTTCGGGCGCTATTGCTCAGACGTTTTGTTGGTGCTGAGTGATTTCTGAGCGGAACATTCGATCGCAACTTCGTTGAATGGGTGCGGGTTCAAGTCAGGGTCGGGAGACGGAGAGTGTCTGCGCCGGCGTGAGCGGAGACCTGGGATGAGACGAGTTCAGAGGTTATGTCAGGCGGGGAGGGCCGGAGGTCAGGCCGCCGTGGTCGGGGTGCTTTGTGGGTTGATGGTGGTGGTGGGGGCGGGGGCGCAGGAGGTTGGCGGGGCAAAGCTTACGGTGGAGAGGCATGCGAAGCCGCTGACAGAACGGGAGAGGGTTTTGCAGGCGCTCAACCGGTTCACGTTTGGCGCCAGGCCGGGAGATGTGGTGGCGGTGGAGTCGGTGGGGTTGCAGCGGTGGTTTGAGATGCAGTTGCATCCGGAGCGGGTGGATGACTCGGCGTTTGGGGCGGAGATGGCGCAGTTTCCGGCGATGGGGTTGACGGAGGAGGAGCTGAAGGAGCGGTTTCCGTCGGGGCAGATGATTCGGCAGATGAGTAAGCAGGGGGGATCTGTACCGGGCGATCCGGTGGAGCGGGCGATTTATGCCGATGCTGAGGCGGCGTATGCGGCGAAGGTGGAGAACAAGGCGGGGACAACCGGGACCTCGGCTGGAAATGGACTTGTGCCATTGAACGGGCAGTTGGGGATGGATGGTCGTTTGCTACCGCAAACGATAGCCCACCCTGCCGCGCAAAGTGCGCGCGTCGAGGATGGGGCACCCGGGTCGTACGCGGACGGCGAGAGGCTTCGCGCGGTTAAGGCGCAGGGTTCCGTCGCCGGACCCACCTTAGCCGGCAAAAGCGGCGGCGGAGATGGGGCACCCGGTATGTCGCCGGGGATGGCGCCGGCGGAGGTGGAGGGGGTGTTGCGGTTGGGGGCGGAAGAGAGGTTTGGGCGGTTGGTGGGGATGTCGCCGGAGGAGATGCTGGGGTTTCGGGAGGTGGTGAAGGGGAAGGATCGGGTGAGGTTGCTGGCGGGGTTGGCGCCGGCGCAGAGGGAGGCGGTGGAGGCGATGCTGGAGTCGCCGGAGCGGGTGGTGGCGGTGGAAGACATGGAGACGCGGCTGATGCGGGATATCGATTCGAAGCGACAGCTGCAGGCGGTGATGACGGAGTTCTGGCTGAACCACTTCAATGTGTATCTACGGAAGAACGAGCAGGAGCCTTACATGCTGCCGGCGTATGTGCAGGACGCGATTCTGCCGCATGCGTTGGGGAAGTTTGAGGATTTGCTGGTGGCTACGGCGAAGAGTCCGGCGATGCTGATGTACTTGGATAACTGGGAGAGCCTGGGGCCGGATTCTCCTGCCGCGGGGAGGGTGGCCGCCATCCAGAAAGCTCGTCCGGATGGAAAGATTGCGCAGAAGTTGCCGAAGGGGATCAACGAGAACTATGGGCGGGAGTTGATGGAGCTTCATACGCTGGGGGTGGGTGGCGGATATACGCAGCAGGATGTGATTGAAGTCGCGAAGTGCTTTACGGGGTGGACGATTGATCGGCCGTATGCGGGTGGTGGGGCTCGGGCGCGGCTGGGTGGGGATTTGGGGACGCCGGGGGAGTTTGTGTTTGATCCTAAGCGGCATGAGCCGGGGTCGAAGGTGGTGCTGGGGCACGTGATTGCTGAGGGTGGGATGAATGAGGGGCTGGAGGTGCTGCATATCCTGGCTACTAGTCCGGCGACGGCGCATTTCATTTCCAGCCAGCTGGCGGTTCGGTTTGTTAGTGACGCGCCGCCTGCGGTGTTGGTGAATCGGATGGCCGCTGCTTATATGAAGTCCGGTGGGGATATTGGTGCGGTGTTGACTGCGATGTTTAAGTCGAAGGAGTTTTGGGCGCCGGGGGTGTATCGGGCGAAGGTGAAGACGCCGCTGGAATTTTTGGCGTCGGCGGTGCGGGCTAGCGATGCTACGGTGACGAATCCGCTGCCGCTGGTGCAGGCGATGGATCGGCTGGGAATGCCGGTGTGGGGGATGCAGACTCCGAATGGGTATGGATGGATGGCGGAGGATTGGGTTTCTAGTAACGGGTTGCTGAGCCGGATGAACTTTGCGCTGGTGCTGAGTGGGAACAAGGTGAATGGGACGACTACGGATTGGGCGGCGGTGCTGGGGTCGCCGAATGTGGAGGCTTCGGCGGCTACGGAGAGGGAGTTGGAGGGGGATTTGTTGGGGGAGAGTGCGTCGGTGCGGACGCGGGCGGCGGTGATGGCGGAGTTTGGGAATCCGCAGGCGCAGGCGCAGGCGGCGGCTGGGTTTGTTGGGTCGCCGCCGGGGCAGGCTGGTGGAGGGATGGTGAGGGCGGCGGCGGTGCAGGCGGCTCGGGGTGGGAAGCAGAGCGAGGTGCCTCTGGATACGATGGCGGGGTTGCTGATGGGGTCGCCGGAGTTTCAGCGGCGATAGGAAGACAGCTTCTAGCTTTTAGCTGTTAGCTTTTAGCAAGGCAAAAACGTACAACTATGCACGCACGATTTTGGGTAAACGCAGGAAAGATGTCCCAATAAGAGGGAGACAGATGTCGCGGAGACCTTTTCTAGTGCGTGCATTGCTGGCGGCTATGCTGGTGTCGTTCGCATCGAGTGCGCAGGAGCTGGATAAGAAATCGTTGGAGCGGATTTTGTCCAAGCAAGGATTTTCAGGACAGCTGACCGGTAACGTTAAGGTTAGATTTGCGTTTCTCGGAAACATGAAATGCGGTTCCGCGGTGCTACATGTCTACTACTACACCGGGGAGGAGACGCATCCGCCGGGAAAAGCTATCCATTTCAATCAGCGCCTGATATTTCTTGAGAATCAGGCGTATCTCGGGCAATACGACATCTCGAATCGTCCAGTACTCGTCAAGCAGAGGGCGTTGCGATTTCCGGTCTCCGAAGCGGACGGAAATTTGCTTGAGTGTGATCGAGACGGTTTACCGAAGTCTCTCTTGCTGGATGGCGGGGATAGAGATATTTATCGATGAGCGCGGGGTTGGGCTGAGGGGCTAGAATACCCCGCATTCCTTGGTTGCGTTGGGAGCGCGATGCCTGTGAGAAAGACTGGCGTGTTGGCGGCTGTCGTGGCGATGAGTTTTGTGAGGCCGATGGGGGCGCAGGGCGTTGGGGCGAAGTATGCGGTGGCCGCGCCGTTGGGTGAGTACATGATGGCGAAGGATGCTGAGGTGGGGATGGCTCGGAGCGCGGCGCCGGTGGGGATTTCGGGTGGGGCTGAGGTGTTGGTGTTGGGGCGAGATGGGTATGAGACTGCGGTGAAGGGGGGCAATGGGTTTGTGTGTTTGGTGGAGCGGTCGTTTGCGGCCGCGATTGATTTTCCGGAGTTTTGGAATGCGAAGATTCGTGGGCCCATTTGTGTGAATCCGGAGGCGGCGAGGACGTATCTGCAGGTGGTGCGGATGGAGGCGAAGCTGGTGATGGCGGGGAGGACGCGGGAGGAGATTGCTGCGGCGTTGAAGACGGCTTGGGAGAAGAAGGAGTTGGTGGAGCCGGGGGCGGGGGCGATGTCGTACATGATGTCGAAGGAGCAGTATTTGGGGGATGAGGGGCATGCCTGGCATCCGCACCTGATGTGGTTTGCGGCGGGGGATGCGGCGAAGAGTTGGGGGGC
>Ga0302220_10001084_pt1 | contig 21547 bp, 18 predicted proteins | sample II_Palsa_E1_3_FD_194572 | JGI IMG/M metagenome (GOLD analysis project Ga0302220, IMG submission 194572) | Peat permafrost microbial communities from Stordalen Mire near Abisko, Sweden - II_Palsa_E1_3 | ecosystem: Environmental > Terrestrial > Soil > Palsa > Peat permafrost | place: Sweden...
ATTTGGTGGCGCGCTTGGCGAACGTCTTTGCGGACTCGCTTATCTCCAGGTGTGCCCAAAATGCAGCACCTGTGTCCGCGTGACAGACGCTGCGAGCTCTTCCGGCCGGTTTTCGACATTTCGCCTGGACGAACCCTCCCGCCCGCTTATAGCAAGCTCTTGATAGAATCGATTCCGTCAATGGTTGTTTAACAATTGATCACACCATTGGAGTTCAATTTGGCAACGTACGAAGTCGATTTTTTCTATAGTTCGGCCGAAGCGCCGGAAACTTACAACCAGCACATGACTCATCAAACGGTCTCCGGCGTGCCGGACTATCTTCTGGGCGAAGCCGCAGTGGCACATATCACCGCCCGCTTGCTGCATGACAATCCCACCTTCAGGCGGATCCGGAATCTGAGAATCCTGAACACAGGCGTTTCGCCGAATTCAAGCAAGCCGACTGGCGAGTGAATCTGCTTCAGCCCTGCTTCACGTCTGCTGGATGCAAGGTTCAAAAGCCGGTTTTGGTCGTTCCTGGAATTGATGAATGAGCGCTCCGCCGCTGATTGACGCGTTAATCAAGCGCGTCAATCAAGCGAGTTAATCAGGCGGGTTCAGCAATCGCGCTCGTCAAGCAACCGCCAAAACACGCTCCGCCCACCTGCACGCCGGTCAAGCCGCGCATGTTTAACGCCTGCATGCGACTGTCGTAGCATGATGGCTTACGAAGCGAGATGTGCTCATGTCCGAATACCTGTCGAGTCAAAAGCTGCGCCGGTTCGCCTCGATGGTGGCGCTCGCCGTCGCGCTCACCCTCGTCGGTGTCAAGGCCTGGGCATGGCTTGCGACGGGCTCGATCTCGTTACTCACATCCGCGGCTGACGGTCTGGTCGATGTCGTTGCGTCCTTCGTCACCTTTGCGGGCGTCCGGTATGCAGGGCGCCCTGTCGACCAGGGTCATCGCTATGGACATGGCAAAGCGGAGGCCGTGGCCGCGCTGGTGCAAGCGCTATTGCTCACGGGCGCGGCCGTGGGACTTGGAATTGAATCGGTCGAGCGCCTGTTCGTCCCGCAACCGCTCACTGACATGGGCTTTGGCTTGTGGGTGATCATTGCCAGCCTGGTTGCTGCCAGCGGGCTCGTAGCATTGCAAACCTATGTCGTCAAACGAACGGGGTCGACAGCAATCGCTGCCGACCGGGCGCACTATGTCACCGACGTTGCGGTGAACATCGCAGTGCTGGTCGCGCTGGCACTTGAACGGTTCCTTGCGTGGAACCGGGCCGACGCAATAGGCGCTCTGGCCATTTCCTGCTACATGCTATGGAATGCACGGGACATGGCCCTGCAGGCGTTGAACCAGTTACTCGATCGGGAACTCGAAACGTCCGACCGGGAGCGCGTCCGGTGCGCTGTGCTCGGTTGCGAAGGTGTCCGGGGCGTTCATGACATCCGGACCCGAAATGGCGGAGATCGTGTGTTCGTGGAGTTCCACGTCGAGGTGGACGGTGCGATGTCGGTTGAACAGGGCCACAGCATTGGAGACCATGCGGAGGACGCCGTGAGATCGATATTCCAGGCAGCAGATGTGGTTGCGCATCTGGAGCCCGCCGGCATAGATGACCGGCGCCTGGACGATTTGGTCAAGTGATTCAGCGAGCAGCGCGCGAACGAGATCGACTGATCGTGAGACGTCAACACGCCAAGCGGAAACTCCCTTGCGATCCACTAAGGTATGCTCGCGCCTTCCAAAAGCCTACTCAGGCACCGCGTCCTTCCCTGGATCAGCACCAGCGGAAAATTGACGAAACTCCCTTTCTGCGTGCGTGATCAGTTCGGCGCATGTGACATACATCCATGCAGGGTTCCCGTCGGTCGTGTACATCCCGCGGCATAAGCCCTTTACCCGAATCGTCGAACTGCCGATGCCGTTGTCCATGAGGGTGCGCGACGCCCATAAATAAAGAACACCTGATTCATGCGGCTCCGCTGTCTCAATGGCAGTTTTGTTCGCGCGAATAATGTTGGTCGCCGAGTGCTGCGTAACAAATTCCCGAGTCCTTTGCCACATCGCGTCGCATGCCACCTGCCCCACGCAGTCTATTGATGCGTCATCGCGAGCCTTATCTAAAGCAGCCTCGTAACGATGACCGTCGATTGGTGATCCGCTCATCGTGCAAGCTTCAAGACTCGCGACTGCCATCATCAATAAAAGTGTTCGTTTCATAGTCTTCCCAGCCATTTTCAAGCCGATCGTCAAATGCCAGGTCTCAAATCTTCGTACGTGGTTTTCCAATGGCTGTATTTCAATAAGCAGTTCCAAATAATCGATTCCGGTTGCGCACGGCGCGCAGCGGATCGTATCCGGCTTCCTCGACGATCCAGTCGCAGTCGTCCGTTGAAGTCAACGCACCCGCCAGGGTTGCAGTGGCGGTCATGGTGCGCGCCGGCAAAGCCGGCCTAGCGACAGTTCTTCAATGGAAACTTCGTCGAGACTGGTCACAACGAGGCTTGCTCCCGCGGCCCGGAGCGAGGCCGCATCATGAAGCCGGGCAATGCCAAGGCCCGTCATGCCGCCGGCGCACGCGGCTTCGATGCCGGCTGGCGCATCCTCCACCACGAAGCAGTTTCCAGGGGCGGCCGGCAAATCCGCAGCGGCCAGGAGGAAGATTTCCGGGTTTGGCTTGCCTTGCTTTAAATCGCGGCCGCAGACATTCGATCCAAAGACATCGAGGAGGCTATGGTCCGCGTCCAGTTGAACGAGCCTCATCATTTCGTTGGCGTTCTTCGACGAGGACGCAACGGCCATGGGCCACCCTAACGCCATGACGGCCCGAACGAAGCGCAACGCGTCGGGGAACGCGTTCACTACCCCAGCGTGTATCAGTTCCTCCAGTCGTCTTTGCTTGCGCTGCGCGTAGTCTGCGGCCTCCCGATCAGCGTGGGGCCGGCCTAGCGCCTGCAAGGCTGCTAGCGCGCCTGCGAGGCGTGGCTTGCCAGCCACCTGGGACTGGTACACAGCCGTGGTGAAACGAGCTTCGTCAGCCGGATCTCCCAGCGCTTCTCGCCACGCGCGCTCATGAGGCGAGGCAAGCAGGACGCCGTCCACATCAAAGATTCCCGCCGATAAGATCGGGGGTCTTTGTGATGCGGAAATCGGCTGTGTGTTATCGGTCATGCTCAAGGCATGCCGAAGACGCACGACGCGTTGTCAGCTCCAACGGTACCGTGACTCACATAGCGATTTGAACGCATATCCAAGCTCCATAGCATCAGGCTGCGTGCGCTGGAAGGAGTCAACCATGGTCGATCCCGAGCGCCTGAACAAATTCACATAGGCCCAAAAATCCTAGTATCCGGCGTAAATGCCAATGAGGGCAGATTCGGAAAATACTCAGAGCGAGTCAATCGCCTTCGAAAAAATGCCGCTGGAAAGAATCTGTGTGTCCGGCCATCAACGCCATCGGCGAGCGCACATCGCGCACATCAAGCTGAGTAGTTTCCGAGTCTATCGGACCCGCTTTCAACCTCCTATCATCGGTAGCATCAAGATCAAACCATTCATCGCTGCGCAAGGGCCTGCCCGGAAGAGCGTGTCCCTGCAGGACGCGTTTCTCCCGTGCCGTTCTCCTTCCGCGCACGTTACTTCTGCACATCCCGGAGACATCATGGCGGTCATTTATAACGACAGCGAATTGCAACAGGCCGTTCTTTCGGAGCTTGCCTGGGAACCCAGCGTGATCGCTGCACACATTGGCGTCACGGCGATCGCGGGCATCGTTACGTTGACCGGGCATGTCGAAACATTCGCGGAAAAACATGCGGCCGAGGCCGCCGCCCTACGTGTCAAGGGAGTCGAGGCGGTTGTGGACAATGTCGAGGTCCGGCTTGCCTTCGATGCAAAGCGCAGCGACGACGACATAGCCGCGGCAATCGTGAATCGGCTCGCGTGGGATGTCTCGGTTCCACGAGATACGGTGGGGGTGAAGGTGGAGGACGGCTGGATAACGCTTAGCGGGAAAGTGGACTGGCACTTCCAAAGAGAGGCTGCCGTTCAGGACGTTCGACGGCTACTCGGCGTGACCGGCGTGACGAACCAGATTACGCTCAGGGCCGCCATCAACGTCTTGAAGGTGCGAGGCGACCTCATGCACGCGCTGGATCGTTCGTGGTCCGACTCGCGCAACATTACGGTAACGGCAAACGGCGCAACGGTGAAACTGACTGGGACCGTGCGCACACCGCACGACCGGGATCTGGCAGTCGCGATCGCATGGTCCGCTCCCGGCGCGTCCGCCGTGGAGAACGACCTGACCATCTCGCTCTGACGAACCGCTGGCTGCATCTGAATCGAGGAATAACGTGAACCGATATATCGTATTCCTTACTATATAGAATTTTCTTGAAGATATTCGATCCGAGATCAGGAGCCGACCATGCTTTCAGTTCAAGTCAAACCCGCCATCTATCCCGCACCGGCCGCGTCGGGCCAGCAGGCGCGCAACCCGTCGGCCGCTTTTCCGCACTACCGGCCGGGCCGCATCGATCACTCGCCTCCTGCCGTTCCCGTAGCAAAAGGCGCTACCCTGCTGGACCTCACTCGCTTGCAATCGATCATATGCACAACGCGTAAAGTCAAACGTGGGAATGCACTGTACCGTACGCATGACCCATTCGATAGTATCTATACGGTGCGCGCCGGCTGCTTCAAGACTGTTATCACTCACCGCGACGGCAAAGAGCAAGTGACCGGCTTTCAGTTCATGGGCGAGGCGCTGGGCCTTGACGGACTCTGCACCGAGCGCCACAACTGCGACGCAATTGCGCTCGAGGACAGCGAAGTATCCGTCATCCGCTTTGCACTTCTGGCTTCGCCGTGTCATCAGGTCAGTTCAATCCAGCACCACTTTTACCGCGTGCTGAGTGGTGAAATTGTCCGGGAGTCCAGTCACATGATGATGCTTGGAACGATGTCCGCGGAACAGCGCGTAGCAGCGTTTCTTCTCGACCTGTCGGTCCGGATGAAGGCGCGAGGGTACTCGCCGGTCGACTTTTACCTCCGCATGACGCGGGAAGAAATGGGCAATTACCTGGGAATCAAACTGGAAACGGTGAGCCGGATGTTCTCGAAGTTACAAAAACAAGGTCTCGTCGATGCCCACGGCAAGCAGATCCGGATCGTCAACCCTCTCGGTCTGTCACGCGTCTAGCACCGTACCAGATCCGATTTAGTCGGCCGAGTTTCCGTGAGCTGGAAACTGCGAGCGGGTTTTTCCGTCCGGAAGCGGTGACCATGCCGGACGCGCTTTCCGCGCGGAATCAACCACTACAACGATCCCAGTCCAGCCAATGACGTGTTTCACCGGGCCACTTCCTCCGCTGTACAGTCCGTTGCCGCTGCGGTCAGTGGAAACGCCCGCGTCGTGCCGCTTTGCAGTTCATACGTTTCTCCGCCCACGAGCAGATCGATATGCGCTGCAACCCCGTTATGGACATGCAGCGTCAGCGTGTCATGATCGAGCCTCAGGTCAATCGAGTGCCCCCGGTAGCGAATGCGCATCTCGAGGTACTCAATATCAAGTGGCAATTGAGGGTTGAACCGCAAGCGGTCATCTTTGATCTCGATACCGGTCCAGACGCGTTGCACGATATCGACCGTTCCAGCCATTGCCCCGAGATGGACGCCCTCGGCGGTCGTGCCATCCTGAATGTCAACCACGTCGCTTTGCAGCGCCTGAGCGAAGAACCCCATGGACCGTGGCCGATCCGATCGTGCGAGGACCCACGCGTTGACGACCCTGCTCAACGTAGAACCATCCGATGACCGGTCCGTGTAGTAGTCGACGTTCCGCGGAATAGTGGTGCTCGGAAACGGGTAGCCGAGGCGGAGGAATAGTTCAGTGAGTTCTTCGGCGGAAAACAAATAGAACAACATCAGCGTATCAGGCTGTTTCGAAAGCTTGTAGCCATTCGCGCTGTCACCCTCGCCTTCAAGGATCAAGTCGAGCCGCTGGATATTCGAATAACGAACACGGTAGGCATCCCAGTCAAGTTCGCGTAACTTTTCATAGCCCTCAAACTGGCTGATGATCCCTTCATCATGAAATGGGATGACCATTTTCCGGCTGATGTCGTCCCAGTGGTCTATCTCGCTGGCCGTCAAGTCAAGGTCGATCATCAGTTCGGTGCGCCGTATTTCGGGCAAAAGATCGAGCACGTCCCGGGCCCGGCGCAGCACCCAGACCGCCATGACGTTCGTGTAGGCATTGTTGTTGATACCGGGCGTCGTGGACCCGGGATAAGCATCGTGGAACTCGTCGGGTCCAAGCACGCCGTGGATCTCGAAGCGTCCACGCGCCGGGTTGAACGTCGCAATGCTGGACCAGAACCGGGCAATATCGAGGATCAGTTCTGCTCCGTATGCATACAGGAATTCGACATCGTGCGTCACCTGAAAGTATTGCCAGACGTTATACGCAATTGCACTGCCTACATGACGCTGCAAGTAAGAGTTGTCAGGCACCCAATGTTGCGAGCGCGGGTTGAGGTTGAACGCCTGGGTTTCCTCGCTGCCATCGCTTCCACTCTGCCAAGGGAACATGGCCCCCGCATAGCCAGCCGCGGCGGCAGCCGCGCGAGCCTCCCCAAGGCGCCGGTAGCGGTACATCAGCAGCGACCGCGTGATTTCCGGCAAGCGATAGTTGAAGAACGGAAAAATGAATAACTCGTCCCAAAAGATATGCCCCTGGTACCCTTCCCCCGTCCATCCCCTCGCCGGTACGCCAATATCACGGCCGATGGAATTCGGCGACACGGCTTGCAAGAGATGAAACATGTTCAAGCGCAGCAACATGGATACGTTCAACTTGAAGCTTGGGTCAGCCGGTTCAATGCGCACGTCGAAACGCCGCCACAGGTGCTTCCAGGTCAACGCGTGACCGGCCGCGAGTTCATCGAAAGATCCTGCTCTCGTGATCGCCTTGCGCGCTTCAAATCCGCACTCTGAAATAGCCGGGTCGCGCGACGAATAGAGCGCGGCAATTTTATTGATGACAAGCGACTCGCCCGGGGCCAGATCCTTGCAGAATTCCTGGCCGATGTACCCCGGCTCTTCGATCACTCGCCGTGGCAGGTCCAACAACCCGCCGTGGTGCAACGCCCGAGTACGCGACGCTTGACTCACATTCACATGCGACTGGCTCGTGCGGATGGTCATGGCGACGCAGTCCTTTCCTACGACCTCCGCCGCCAGCGGCTCAATGTGCTTGTTACTGAACTTTCGGTATAGCTTGGCGCCGCCGTTGACAACGCGTGCGTCGATGGCCGAGCGCACGGTGACCGGCGCCGACCAATCGTGGGCGGTCAACGTGAGCTCCAGCGCTCCCAGATGCATATCCCTCATTGAGATGAAGCGGCGCTCGTCAAGCGTGCTCCTGCGCCCCTTCGCGTCTTCGAACGATACCGATCTCAAGAGCATGCCGCGACGAAGATCAAGCTCCTGCCGATAGGACGAGAGTGTCACGGCTCGCATGTCGAACCAGTCCTCCGTGCCTATGCGAAACGTGAGTTCCAGCCAGTTGGGGAGATTGACGAGGTCTTCGTTTTCAACTTCTCGCCCGGCAATGTCGGTGTGCAACCGGTTATACCCGCACGCGAGATACGTCCCGGGATAATGGACATCGTCGGCAATGCTCCATGGCGCGGCCGCACGAGTCGCGAAGTAGCCGTTGCCCAAAGTACACAAGGTTTCCCTGACGCCTTCATGAGCAGGCTCGAAGCCCGTGAATACCAATGACCATTCGGGAGGAGGCGCAGCCGTTGCCTGAACCTGAGACGAGTCAGTGACAACGACATCAGCGCCGGCGTCGCGCAGTTCCTGCGTGCGTCCACCTCGATCAACACCAATGACACACCCGAACCGGGCTGCATGACCAGCGTCTATTCCTGCAATCCACTGGCTTACTACGGCCACTCTTGAAATGTCTGCGCCGAGGCGTCGCACCACATCGCGCCAGGCATCCGGTTCCGGCATGGAATTCGGGTCACCGATATCAGCGTCCAGACCGTCCACTTGCACGTCGAAAAGTTGAGTAATGCCAGCCGCTTCCAGCACGGCCGAGCAGTTGCCTGCAAAGGATACGACAGCCGTCCTGATACTCAGTGCGCGCAGTTTGCGCACCAACTCAATAGATGCATCGTAAAGCCCGACGCCGTCTGCTTTCAGATTCTGAAGGAAATATCGGCTTTCCAGTGGACCCAATGAGCGTCTACTTAGGACCTCGGTCCTATCATCCGGCGAGCCGATCGGCAAATGGATCTCATGCGCCGCAAGGAACGCTGCGATGCCGTCGTCTTGCGACTTGCCGTCCATGTAGCGCGCGTAGTCAGCATCGATGTCAAACGGGATGGACGGCACACCCGCACGGACCGCGTGCTGCGCGAGCAAGTCGTGCAAGACCTGCTTCCACGCACGGGCATGCAAGTGCGCTGTCTTTGCCAGCACACCATCCAGGTCAAACAGAACGGCATCATAGTCGCGCGGCGACAGCGTGACGATTGGGTAGGAAATCATAGGGATCCGATGACCCAACCTGCTGACGTCGCCGGCGATTTCACCGAACCACTCGTCCTCCGCCCCACCGAACCCGCGCCCAATGCCTTAAACGAACGGCCGCTCGACATTTTCACAAGATCGAGCCCCGCCCGTCTTTCGCAGAGAGTCGCTTCAGGCGTCGCGTCAGTGGTCGCTTCACCGCGAAGCACGGTCGCCTTTCGTCCAGTATCCGTCTCTGCTATGAAAGGTGTGCAGCGCTGTTTCGTAGGTACGGCTCAGCGGCACCAGATCGTCATAGTCCGGGCACTTCTTGATCGCTTCACGTGTGAGGTCGGTGACAATGCTGGAGCCGAACCAATCGACAGAGTCAACCCACTCAGTCGCCAAAAGCACGGTCCTTCCTCCGGGCCACCAGTTTCGAGTGTCGACTGTCAGATAACGAATGACCCAGGCCTCATCATCGAAGATGAAGCCAGACACGTGACCTATGCTCGCGTCACGCGCCTCTATGTGGTAACCCGTCACAGCGTCGCTACTTCGCAGATGCACATCCTCCCATGGCGCGTCTGCCTCAAGTTCATCCGGCTCGCGTGATTCCGGCTGGATACCCGGGCCGATCTGCATTGGACCGAGCACCGGAAAACCGCCCATTCCCCACGAGTCGCGACCGCCCCAGTACTGGGGATAGCCGTAGTAACGCAGATAGTCCAGCTCATGCTGACGAGACACGGGTTGTTGCGTATCTATACCCGGGCTGTTCTTCACCTGCTCGCGCGTCAGATCCACAGACACGGTGCTCGCGCCTGGGTCCGTATGTTTGACGGAATAGGGTGAAATCAATACGCGATGACCATTGAGCCAGCCTCCCGTATCAACCACGAGATAACGGACACCCCATGCCTCGTCATCAAAATAGACTTCATCGACGCTCCCCAATATTCCATCACGCGCAGCAACCGCGCTACCTTTAAGACTTTCTACGCTTCTCAACATGTTAAATACTCCTTATATTTAGAGCTGGCACCAAGCCTGGTCTCGGGTTGCGGAAACGGTCAGAGCAAGCTTCAAGCGGCCCTGCGACTGCTGTAGATTGTCTACCGCCGAGCGGCGATGATCCTCAGACAATAGCGCTTGTCCAGGGCCGACAGGACACTTTTGCTACGTTGACTTCTGCAGATGCGGTTGCAGCCAAAGATCGAGCTGCCCCGCGGTCATCGCGCCGCAGTGGCGTACGATCTCCTGTCCACTCCTGAAAACCACAAGTGTAGGGACACATTCAATTCCGTAGCGCTGGGCAAGCGATGCCTCCTTGTCCGTTTCCACTTTCGCGAACAATGCCCGCCCCGCGAGCTTACGAGCGCCAGTGGAAAAATGCGGCAGCATCGTCTTCGATACGTTGCACCATCGCGCCCAGAAATGAATGACGATCGGCAGGTCGGACACACCCATATACTGATCGAACGTGGCCGCGGTCAGTGAAATCGGACCACCGGCGGAGGATCGTTTGTGGGCAGCAATCCGCGCAGGGGTAACCACGATCGATTCAGGTGAAAACCCCTTCGGAACGGGGCCGTTTCCATAAAGCCTATTCATATTCCACTCCGCAGTTCATCCTTACAACGGCCTGCCCATGGTCGCCTGCACTCGGGCAGTGTTCCCGGTTCCTGGTCGCGGTTAGCGTAAGTTCGTGTGAACAACAATATCCCCAACATGCGCGTTTGGCTTGCGTCAGATCAAGATCACCCGTCCTTAATTTGTCGATTCACCTTCCCCGTTTGACGGCTATTCAAAGCCGGTGGCAATGCGCAGCGCTTAATGACTCGCAAACTCCAGCACCACGCGCGAAGGAACGTCGCCATGGGCCAGCCGATGGAACACGTCGTTGATCGCCGATAGCGGCTGCAACTCAATATCCGCCTTCACCTTGCCCTCGGCGGCAAAGGCAAGTGTTTCGGCCATGTCGCGGCGATTGCCGACGAACGAGCCCTTGATCGTGATGCAGTTGGCCACCACGTCGAACAATGGAGTCGGGAATTCGCCCGGCGGCAAGCCCACCAAAACGCAGGTTCCGTGCTTGCGGGTCATGCCAACACCCTGCTTGAACGCACCTAGCGACGGTGCGGTAATCAGCACACCATGAGCGCCGCCACCGGTGGCCTTCCTGACGGCGGCGATCGGGTCTTCGTCCCGGGCGTTGACCATCACATCCGCGCCAAGACGTTTAGCGTGGGCGAGCTTGCCGTCGTCGATGTCGACTGCGCAAACGTGCAGACCCATGGCCTTGGCGTACTGGATACCCAAATGTCCCAAGCCTCCAACGCCTGAAATGACCACCCATTCGCCCGGGCGGGCCAGCGTTTCCTTGATGCCCTTGTAGGACGTGATGCCGGCGCAGATAAGCGGGGCTGCATCCCGGGCAGCCAGATGCGCCGGGATGTGCGCTACGTAGTTGGGGTCCGCGAGGATGTACTCGGCGAAGCCGCCGTTTTTCGTGTAGCCGCCGAACTGAGCCTCCGCACACACCGGTTCGCGCGCAGCAAGGCAATATTCACAATGTCCACAGGCGGAATAGAGCCAGGGCACGCCAACACGATCGCCTTCCTTCACAGCCGTGACACCCGTGCCGATTGCGGTGACTATGCCGATACCCTCGTGGCCCGGAATGAACGGCAACGTGGGCTTCAAAGGCCAGTCTCCATTCGCCGCATGCAGATCGGTATGACAGACGCCACAGGCTTCGGTCTTGACCAGTATCTGCCCTGTTCCGGGCGTTGGAATATCGACTTCCTTCAACACCAGCGGCTTGCCGAATGCTTCAACAACCGCCGCTTGCATTTTGCTTTTCATGATTTTTCCCTCTGTTAAAACGTGTCTGGTGTCTCACTCCACTGCCGGAATCGTCAGCCCCCTGACCGCCTCGATTGTCTTGACGAGCAGCGTCCTTGCATCGCCGCGAACGATGCCGCAGTTATCGGCGTAAAAAAAGGGTATGGACGATTCCGGCATGGCCATTGCTCTCCCGGCGCTCGATCACAAGGATCTTCCCGGCCTATCCTTCAGGATCTTCAACGGAATTTTTATGATTATTTTCGTCATCCGAATGATTAAATCCGGGTGCGCACCGCGCATAGCTTTTGAGCCGACCGGTCTGTTCGAACCCGATGCGGCCGGAAAAGCACCTGCTTCAACTATGAGCAAAGGAGTCTCCTAGTATTTCGTCGCGTTCGGCCGAATCCGATAACAAAAAATCTCGTCGTGCTTCATCAATTACATGACGAATGTAGTCGTTGTGCTGGTCTTGATCGTCGTGCTTCATATCCCAGTTCCGCTTCTCAGCATCGGGAGAATGAGCTATGGGCAACGAAACAGACTTCTCCAAATGATCACCGGGCACGGGAGTTCCTTGAATCAAGCGTCTAAGCACCTCCTGACGAATCTGTTCCGCGGTAAAAACTTGCTTTTCCATGACAGTCTCCCGAGATCCACGCGTTGCGTAAGGTTATGTCTCAGCCACTCGGCGCAGATCTGAAAACGCCCATTCTTGATCTACGTCCTATGTGGTTCCTCGATTTCTAGCCCGGAGTCAGCTGTGAGCGCCTTCTTTGCCAGCAGCCTCTCGACCATGCGCCCCCCAGCAAGTGATGGGTCACGTCGGGAAAGCGAGTCAGATAACGAAGCGCTACGATCAGTGAAGTGATGTTCGGCACGGATCTTTGTCCTGACACAAAAGTGGATATCACGATTGCGCGAAGGTCTCCATGCTCATGTCCACAATAGCGCCGAGCGCACGGCAAAGGCAGACTCGGAAACTACTCAGACCGATGTTCCACGTCGCTCATGGATGAGCGATTTTCGAGTGCGGATTTGATTACTGAAGAGTTGGAGGAACGGGTGGACGACGCGACTAACCTCGACTAGGCGGATAGATGGTTTCCACACGATTTTTTGTCTTCGCCAACTGAGTAGTTTCCGATCCTGTCGGGAGATTTATTAGGGAGTAAATTCACCAGATAAGACTGATCCGTTCATCACGGATAGTTTTCGGCCCTTTCGTCGGCGTGCGTGCTGCCTCGTAGCGCGAACGTGTCACCCTGTAGTCATAACACTAGGAGTATTGCCATGGCACTACCAATCTGGGGCGTTTTGGGTGGCATGACAGCGCTATTTTTTGCAGCACTTTTTTTGCGTGGGCAGACAATGCTGGAACCACGGAGAGTAGAGATCACGCGCAGCGGCCCGAAATAGGGGCAGTGGATGGGCTTTCGCTAGCCAGCCGTCCCTTCTATCCGGTGGAAGGCGGTTCGTCGACACCATTGGTCTGCGCCAGTTGCGCCGCGAGCGCGAGGCGCGTCAACGCCGGCAGCGACCTCGAGCCTGTTTTTTTCATGATCAACGCCCGGTGGTTCTCAACCGTACGCTGACTAATGCCAAGGTCCGCCGCAATAATTTTGCTAGGGCATCCCGCAAGCACGAGATCCATTATCTGGTGTTGTCTTGGTGTCAGGCCCGAGATGTGATTCGCCGCGGCCTCACGCCAGGCAGTCAGCTTTTGCGAGTTCACCGACTGTTCGAACGCACGCCCCACACTTTCGAGTAACTCAGCCGCGCCTATCGGTTTTTCGATGAAATCCGAAGCACCTTCCTTCATGGCCTGTACCGCCACGCTGACGTCACTATTCCCCGTGATCATGATGGCCGGCAAGCGGTCGCCCCTGCCATGCAGCAGCTTAAGCAGATCGACTCCTTTCATACCCGGCAAATAGGCATCGACCAGAAGGCATGCCTCTCTTCCCGGTTTATAGGCGTCCAGAAAAGCCTCACAGGACCCGTAATCCTCAACGGTGCGGCCGTTGTCTTCAAGGGTCTGCCGAATCTCCGTACGGACATGCGGATCGTCATCGACTATGTACACGACGGACGACATCTGTCCCGCCGGTCGCGAAACGGGCGCTAAAGCCCGCGGCGGCGCGGTGTGACGCGAAGCATCCATGAGACCTTCGATTGCCTTGATGAGATCGCCCCCCTTCACCGGCTTGTGAAGGTGCAGGCATTTCGCTTGAGCAATGTCGCGCAGAGTCTCCAGCGATATGTCACCCGTCAAGATGATCGCTGGAATCTCCCAACGAGCGATTTTTCGTACGCTGGCAACAACCTGGAGCCCATTCATGCCGCCCGGCAGGTTGTAGTCCGCCAGGATGACGTTGGGTTGAAGGACGTGCTGTAACACGAGTTCCAATCCCTCGACACCGTCGGATGCCGTCCCTGCGTTATAACCCTCTGCGTTGAGTATCGATCCCATCAGGTCTCGAACCTCAGGGTCGTCCTCAATAACAAGTATTGATCCGCTGTGCTTCTTCGGATCGGGCCTTGAAACTTCGCCTATGCGCTCATCATCGTGCGTCGGAGGCCCACTTGTTTCGAGCGGTCCGAGCATGACTTCGATCGAGAAAACGGAGCCCTTGCCAGGCTGTGAGCGCACCGTGATCCGATCGCCGAGGAGGTCGGCCAGACGATTCGCTATTGACAGGCCAAGACCCAGGCCCCGGCTGCGCTCACGCGCCGCATTGTCCAACTGATGGTACTCGTCGAATATCGCCTTCAGCTCATCGTTCGGAATGCCAATACCTGTGTCCCAGATTTCGATGCGCAGTCTGTCGCCTCTGCGGCGGCAACCCAACAACACACGCCCCCGCTTGGTGTACTTGAAGGCATTGGACAGCAGGTTACGAATCACCTGCATCAGCAAATGCGGGTCGCTTGTAATCAAGAGACTGCAGGGAGCCACGCGGAAGACGAGGTTTGACGGCAGCGTACGATCGTTAAACTCGTCCTTCATTTGATCAAGGAGCTCACCAATCGGAAAACTGACCAACTCCGCATGAACGGTTCCGGCTTCGATCTGGTTAATGTCCAGCAATGCGTTCAACATGCCGGACATCGAGCTCAGGATATGCTCGAAACGCTCGACCATCTTCTTGGCGACTTCGCCTTCCACAGCGTTCGCGAGCGAACCTTGTAGCAGGACAAGCGCTTGAAGGGGCTGGCGCAGGTCGTGGCTCGCCGCAGCCAGGAATCGTGACTTCGCATTGTTGGCCTGGTCTGCAAGCTGTTTCGCTTCCCTCAACGAGGTCTTTACCAGCTTGCGTTCGGTGATGTCCGTGAACGTAATGACAACACCCTCCACCCGGTTGTCCTCGGTTCTGTACGGCAAGATCCGGCGAATAAACCAGATACCGGTTTGCGCCTGTATCTCACGCTCGGATGCGACAGACGTCGCCAGTACGGTTCGGGTGTCGGCAATAAGATCGTCATCGGCGGCCAGCGAACTGAGATCGCGCAGCGGCCGGCCTATGTCGCCCGGGAGAACATTGAACAGCGATCTCGTCGCCGGCGTAAAAAAGCGGATATTGAGCTGCATATCCAGGAAAAGCGTTGCTACCTCGGTGCTATACAAGACATTCTGAAGATCGTTGGACGTCGTGCGCTGCCGTTCCAGCGTCTCTTGTAGCTGGCTGTTGAGCGCAGTCAGCTCCTCGTTCAACGCTTGCAATTCTTCTTTTGATGTCAGCAGCTCCTCGTTGGTCGATTGATATTCTTCGTTCACCGACAACGCCTCCTCGTTGACCACCTTATGGTCCTCGCTGATCATCTCGAGGCTTCGAATTGCACTTGCGAGCTCCGCTTTGGCCGCCTCGAGCTCGCTCTCAAGTTCTGCCACCCGAGGCACGTCCTCGTGCGTGCTGGGAATGGCCCTCCTGTCCTGCTGATCACGATGTGCGTCGTCGACAAAGGAAACCAGGAACATTTCCTCTCCGTCGTTCAAGACAAGCTGGACGTCCAGCTTGAAACCCACCACGTTGCCGTTTTGCAGCGTCGTGCCCCCCGCCACCACGACACGCGTATTTCCCTGCCTCGCACGCTGAATGGCGAGCCTGAGCCTGCTGCGCACCTCATGCGCGGCCATTGCAAGGATGTCCTGAGTGGGAGGACCCGACGCGACATGCAGATACCGGTCGGTGGGTCCGACGGAATAGATGCACTCATGGTCGCGGCTGATCAGGACGGTGGCAGGCGCATGCGACTGTATGACCAACCGCTTGCACAGCTCCGCCATGGCGGACTGACGGGAGACGGCATGTCCCTGCTCTTGCCGCGATGCAATACGGACCGCGTTGGTCGAGTTCATCGAAAAGCCGACGTTATGCGACCTGCCGCGACCGGTATGCCGATAAATGCGTTCTGACTTCGAAAGAATCTCGAAACGGCCGTCAGGTTTTCCGACAGTTTCAGCGCTGCCGAGCAGAAGGATGCCTCCGTCGCGTAATGCGAAGTGAAAAAGGGACACGACCTTTGTCTGTGCTTCGGGATTCAGATAAATCAGCAAATTGCGGCACGAGACCATGTCGAGCCGGGAAAATGGCGGATCCACGAGCACATCATGGGCAGTGAACACCACCATCGAGCGCAGATCGGCCAATACCCGGTAGTTGCCTCCTTCCTTGAGGAAGAAATTGGCAAGTCGAATTGGCGAGACATCTGCCTCAATGGTTTCTGGATACAGACCTTCGCGAGCCTTGGCAAGGGCATCCGGATCGGCATCCGAGGCAAAGACCTGCAGCTTGATGTTACGCCGCGACGCTGCTATTTCCTCGAGAAAAAGCATGGCAAGCGAATACGTTTCTTCTCCCGTACTGCACCCCGCGATCCAGATGCGGATAGACTGACCCGGCGCGTGGAGACGGACAAGCTCGGGCACAACGGTTTTCGCCAGGAAATCAAAAACCTTTGGATCGCGAAAAAATTGGGTGACGTTAATCAGAATGTCTTTGGCGAGCAGTTCCAGCTCGACAGGGTCGTTAGCGAGAACCTCAATGTAGGCAGCCATGTCGTGCGTCTCGACTGCGGCCATCGCTCGGCGGCGCTCCATTCGACGCTCCAGCGTGCCGCGCTTGTAAAGCGTGAAATCGTGATCGGTTCTCGTGCGCAACAACCCGATAATCGCCGCCAGCCAGACCGGCCCGGCGCTCTGGCCTGAACCCTCGTCAACCTGATCCCGGCCCGGAATTCGCCGCTGGTATGCCATGAGCGCTTCCGGGATTTTTGCTAGCGGCAACACCAGGTCCACTGCGCCAGTGGCAATCGCGCTCAGTGGCATTCCGTCAGATCCCGCTTCATGCGGATCCTGGGCAATGATAATTCCGCCTTGCTCCTTGATCGCCTTTAAACCGAGACTGCCATCCGCGCCGGTACCGGACAGGACAACGCACGCTGCCCGTGAGCCGTATGCTTTCGAGAGCGAATGCAGCAGGAAGTCAAAAGGTAGCCGCGCGCCATGCCGAGCTTGCGGGATGGAACTGCGTAACACCCCGTCTGCAACGGATAAATAGGTACCCGGGGCAATAATGTAAAGGTGCTCTCGCTCAATCAACATACCGTCTGCCGCTTGCACGACGGTCATCCGTGTATGGCCGGCAAGCAAACTCACCAGCAAGCTTTCGTGAGCCGGATCGAGATGCTGGACGAGTATCCATGCTGCGTTGGTTGTCGGCGGCAATGCCTCGACAAGCTTGCGGCACGCGTCGAGCCCACCCGCCGATGCGCCGACCCCGACGACAAGAAGGTCGTCGGCTTGCGCAGCGAGACCAACGTCTGATAATGGCTTGCGCTTCGACCTGGGTCGAGAGAGGCTAGCCTGACGGACGAGACTTGCAGGCATTTTGTGTATCCGGAGAGAATTGCTTCGAAGCAGCCAACGCTCCTCGAGTCTTCCTGGCTTACAAATACAAGCCGGTCAGCGGGCGTAATTGGTAGATCCCAGGCTTCGACGATAATCGGGTTTCCCGCCGGTTCCGCCCAAGTTTCCTTTGCGTTTCCCTTTAGCGAGCGCACGAACCAGTCCCGGAACGGCTTCAGTTAGGGAATTTATGCGCCCGGTATCCGCGTAACAGTCCGTGCATTCGGCACGCATTCAACGCGCATGCAATTTTATCCATCCTACTCGCCTATCTAACCGCTGTCGCGTTTTGGAACTTCAACCGAGGAGTTCCATTAAGCCACTCCACTGCCACCGCAGCCGCCCCGCGAGGCTTTTTCTGAGTAGTTTCCGAGGCTGGCGCTGCGGCGCATGAATGCGCTACCCTCGCCTATGGAAACATCGGCGTAACGCCCGCATCCACTGAGCAGCGCGGCTGCAAGCATTGCGTTTTACCCAAGTGAGGACACCGTGTACAAGCGCATCCTGGTCGCAATCGATGGAAGCGAGACGTCCGTCCTGGCGCTCGACGCAGCCCTGCAGATCGCTCGTGAGGCCGATGCCGAACTGCAGCCCGTCTATATCATCGACGCACCTCTGATGGCCTACGATGCCCCCGGCTACGACCCATCGATCCTGCGCAATGTGTTTATCAAAGAAGGAACGCGAGTAACGAATGAGGCGCTCGCGAAAATGCATCTGCAGAAAACCAGAGGCGTCGCGCGGATCGCCGAAGTCGACCTGTATGGCGACGGCATTGCACAACGCTTGCTGGTTGCGGCGGACGAGCTGAAAGCCGATCTTGTGGTGATGGGTACCCACGGGCGCCGAGGTTTCCAGCGGCTCTTGCTAGGGAGCGTTGCCGAGCGTTTCGTCCGAATGGCAACGTGTCCAGTCCTGCTCGTTCCTGCGCCTCATCCGGGCGCCCTCAACGCCGCATCGCCTGCTGCAGCGGAATCCATCGACAATCCGGCCTGATGCTGTAGTCGTGGCCGGCAGCCTTTCAGGAAGTGACCATCATGAATCCCATCACCTTGTTCCTTGCGTTCGTACTGCTTCTTGCCGGGTTGGCTACCGGCGAATTTGTGAGCGTGTGGCTGGCTCCGCTGTTCTTTGTCGCAGCCGTGCTGGTGTTCCTGTCCGTGAGAGTCGCGAACGTCTGGGAAAAATACGTGGTGTTACGCGTTGGCAAGTTGCAAGGCGTCAGGGGACCAGGATTCTTCATGATCATCCCGGTGATCGACAACGTGGTTGCTGTCATCGATGAAAGGATCCAGACCACTTCGTTCAACGCCGAGCAAGCGCTCACGAAAGACACGGTACCCGTGAACGTCGACGCGATCATCTTCTGGCACATTCACAACGCGGAAAAGGCTGCATTGGCTATCACTGACTACCGGCAGGCGATCGACCGCGTAGCACAAACATCGCTACGGGAGATGATCGGTTCATCCATGCTTGCGGCACTGCTGTCGGACCGGCGAGCAGCGGACGCCCAACTGCGTGACGAGATTGGCGCCAAGACGGCGGAATGGGGCGTGACCGTCGGATCCGTCGAGATTCGCGATGTCGCAATCCCAGTCGCATTGCAGGATGCGATGTCGCGCCAGGCGCAGGCCGAGCGCGAAAAACAAGCTCGCGTGATCCTGGGTTCGGCAGAAGCAGAAATTGCGGCCAAGTTCGTCGAAGCGGCCAAGGTGTACGAGTCGCAGCCGGGTGCGTTGCAGTTGCGCGCGATGAACATCATCTACGAAACGACCAAGGAACGCGGGGCGACCATCCTCATGCCTACCTCAATGGTCGACAGCCTGAATCCACCGCTCGCGCTTGCGATCGCCGGACGAGATCTGCCCGGCGCCGAGGTCAAGCCGCTCATCAAGACAGCTGCGTAGCTACCGCGTCTTCAATGCCGGCCGCCGTTGCATCGATAGAGTTGGCCCGGCATTGCCGGCGATCATTGCCCGATGTCGCCTGACGCGCTGATGACCGCCCGGCGACCTGCGCGGCTTGCAAAGCCGCACGCCGTGTCGACCTTCGGCGCCATGGATACAGCCGAGAAAGCCAGTTCGCCCAGCGCTGCTGGGCTCGCACGCGCGACCAAGCGCAACGACGGCTTGCCCAGTCGAAATAAACCCCTTGCACGTCAGTCGCGGTTACAACAAATCGGCCTTGAGTTCCACTGCAAGCATGGCTGCGCCGCGGTCCTCGTCGACCATTGTCCGTGCGCCCTCGCCAAGGTTTTCGTCGTTTGATTTGAGTCAGCATGGGAACTGCACGGCCCCGCTCGTTGATCTGTGTCAACCCCGGTTTAAGTGGGAAAGTTACCTTTCAAAGCGTGTCTTCGCGCCCATCGCTCAACCCGATCCCAACCAGGGTGATTCCATGCAACGTGCGTACGCGGACGGTACGGCCAAGCCGTTCTCCTCCGAAGAAAGCAAGTTTTATCTGGTGGGGGGCGGCATTGCATCGCTGGCCGCAGCCGCCTTCCTGATCCGCGATGCCGATGTTCCTGGCCGCAACATCACGATACTCGAAGCGCTTGGCGTAGCAGGCGGCAGCCTGGACGCAGCGGGCTCGGCGCAAGACGGTTATGTCCTGCGCGGCGGCCGCATGCTCGAGAGCAAGTACGTGTGTACGTTTGACCTGTTCTCATCGATCCCTACGCTCGATGAAAGCAAGACGGTCACACAGGAAATCCTGGGCTGGAATGAAACGATGAAGACTGCGTCGAAGTCTCGACTGGTACGCGACGGTCGTCGGATCGACAAACCCGAGTTCGGGCTCACTGAAAGCGACATCCTCACGCTCGAGCGCCTCGCGATTGAACCGGAGCACCTGCTCGGCCGCCGCCGCATAGCGGACCACTTCGCCCCGGCCTTCTTCAAGACCGACTTCTGGCTGATGTGGTGCACGACCTTCGCGTTCCAGCCATGGCATAGCGCGGTTGAATTCAAGCGCTACCTGCTGCGCTTCGTACACATGGTATCGGGGTTCAACCAGTTGCATGGAATCATGCGCACGGTCTACAACCAATACGACTCGATGGTCCGGCCGCTGAGCAAATGGCTCGACGACCGCGGTGTCCAGTTCCAGTTCGGCACGCGCGTGAGCGATCTGGTGCTTGACGAGGCCAACGGCGAAACGCGCGTGGAGGGCATCGTCTGCGAGTGCGAGGGGCGTAGCGTTTCAATCCCCGTCGGGCCGGGCGATGCGGTGATCGTCACCCTGGGCTCAATGACCGAAGGCTCGACCCTCGGCGGCATGGATCGCGCCGCCGTGCCGGGCGGCAGCGCCGACTCTGGTTCCTGGGCTCTCTGGGAAAAGATCGCCACGAACCGCCCCGCTTTCGGCCACCCGAACGTGTTCACGGATCACATCGATGAATCGAAGTGGCTGTCGTTCACGACCACATTGCATGATCCTGCGTTCTTCAACCTGGTCCGGGACTTCACCGGCAATGTCCCCGGAGAAGGTGGCCTCATCACCTTCGCGGATTCAAACTGGCTCATGTCGATCGTCCTGCCGCACCAACCGCATTTCATCGGTCAGCCGAGCGACGTGCAGGTGTTCTGGGGATACGGACTCACTATCGATCTGCCCGGTAATTTCGTAAAGAAACCGATGGCCGAGTGCACCGGTCGCGAGATCATGACCGAGGTACTGGGGCATCTGCGCGCTGGCAATGCAACTCCTGATCTAGACCGCGCTGTGTGCATCCCATGCCTGATGCCTTTCATTACGAGCCAGTTCATGCCGCGCGAGCACGGCGACCGGCCGGAAGTCGTGCCGCAGGGATCGGTGAATCTTGCTTTTACCGGCCAGTTTTGCGAATTGCCGGATGACGTTGTCTTCACCGTCGAGTATTCGATTCGTTCGGCGCAGGCAGCGGTCTATCGTCTGCTTGAGATAGCGCAGACGCCCCCGGCCGTCTACAAAGGCAAGTTCGATCCGCGCGTCCTGTTCAACGCGTTCAAGGCCCTGCACGACCTGTAGAACTCAGCTGACGCGTTTATCAACGCACTGCGCACGGCACGTACTGAGTAGTTTCCGAGCCTGCGCGTGCGCGGGCTATGTGGATACCATCGAATCACACTGGCGCAAAAGGGTTCGCACCCGCGAACCCTTTTGCGCCTTATTCAATGCGTTAAAAGGAGAAACAAATGACTGGCAACGACGTTCTGATCGCCACCTTCAATGACCACACCGAAGCCGATGCGGCCGTCCGAAAGCTCATTGAAAACGGCTTCGATATGAAA
>Ga0302220_10001085_pt1 | contig 21537 bp, 16 predicted proteins | sample II_Palsa_E1_3_FD_194572 | JGI IMG/M metagenome (GOLD analysis project Ga0302220, IMG submission 194572) | Peat permafrost microbial communities from Stordalen Mire near Abisko, Sweden - II_Palsa_E1_3 | ecosystem: Environmental > Terrestrial > Soil > Palsa > Peat permafrost | place: Sweden...
AATTGCAGCCGCGTTGCGGCTGGTCGCACGCAAATAATCGAGCGTAGTGTTGTCGACGGGGAAAAAGCCCGTGGAAGAGCCGTATTCCGGCGCCATGTTCGCCACGACCGAGCGTTCGCCAGCAGTCAGCGTGGCGACGCCCGGACCATAAAATTCGACGAATTCGCCGGCAACGCCAATCTCCCGGAGTCGTTGCGTCACCGTCAATGCCAGGTCCGTGGCAAGCGACCCAGGATTGAGCGCACCCGTCAGGTGCACACCGACCACGTCCGGGATGCGCTGCATGACCGGCATGCCGAACATCACGGTCTGCGCTTCAAGGCCGCCCACGCCCCAACCAAGCACGCCAATGCCGTTAATCATGGGCGTGTGGCTGTCCGTGCCGATCAGAGTGTCTGGGGCCGCCCAACGTTCGCCATCGCGTTCCTGGACCGATACGACGGTCGCCAGTTGCTCAAGGTTGATGGTGTGCATGATGCCGGTGCCGGGGGGATGGATGCGCACGCCGGTCAATGCGCGCGACGCCCAGCGCAGGAAGCGGTAGCGTTCCGCGTTGCGGCGAAGTTCCTGCTGCAGGTTCATTGGCGCGGCGTCAGCGCGCGCGAAATACTCGACCGCTAGCGAGTGATCGACTGACGCGTCGACTGGAAGAACGGGGTTGAGCGCGCCCGGATCCGCCCCGGCTTCGGCCAGCGCGTCGCGCATGGCGGCGATGTCGACCAGCGCCGGCGTACTCGTCGTGTCGTGCATTAGCACGCGGTCGGGCTGGAAAGCGATTTCAACTTCGCTGGTGCCATTTTCCAGCCATTCGAGAATGCCTTCGACCGCAAGCCGGCACTCATCGCCATTCGTATTTCGAATCACGTTCTCGAGCAACAGGCGCAGTACGACGGGCAGCCGGTAAAGCGTTTCGCCGAACATGCCAGGCAGGTCGACAAAACGAAAGGACGCGTTACCGGCAGTCAGCCGCGCCCCGGAGATAAAACGGCGAGTGTTTTCCATTCAACCTATTTTGCATTTTTATATTTAGAAATGCAATATTTTGAATGAGGGCGTCTTGGTGGCAAGCGCTGTTCACAATGCGGCAGCGGCTTGCCATTGCGCGGTCATTCCTGCTATGTCGGCGAGCCAGAGCCGGAACAACTTGACCTTGTCGAGGTTGCGTTCGTTTGTCCGGTACGACAGGAAGTGCGTCTCGCGCATGAAGGGTTTGAAGTGCCCTTCACCAAACTCGATCAGTTCGCCGCGCGCGAATTCGCGTTCGGCGAGACGTGTTGTTTCCAGCGCGATGCCCATGCCGTCCACAGCAGCCGATATGGCCAGGGCGCCGCGATCAAACGAAGGGCGAGGCTTATTCGGGAACGCCAGCCCATTTAGCGTGAACCAGTCTCGCCATGTCACGCGGCTGAGTTGTGAATCGATCAGCGTAAAGTCGGCAATCTGCTGCTCGAGAGACACCCCATCGCGCAACATGCCAGGCGAGCACATTGGCACAATCCGCTCCGCGCCGAGCGGGTACACATGCAGGCCGGGACGCTCGACCGCCATGCCGTAAGAGATGGCGATATCGACCTCATGCATGCGCGTAAGGTCGATCGGCTCCGCGCCCGACGAAAGCCGGATCGTGATGTCGGGATGTGCCTGCATGAATTTAGGCAGACGGGGACCGAGCCATTTCACCGCGAGGCTCGGCGCGCAATGAACGGCCAGCACCTGTGCCTGAGGCGATAACGCCACTTCGCTGCACGCGGCTTCAATCACATCGAATACGCGCCCGAGGCTGTCGAAAAGCCTTCGGCCTTCAGCCGTGGTTTCAACGCGCCGGTTGCGTCGATGAAATAAAGGCAAGCCGAAATACGTCTCCAATTCCTTGACCTGATGACTGATCGCGGACTGCGACAGATGCAATTCCTCGGCCGCCAACGTGAAGCTTTCAAGTCTTGCCGCCGCTTCGAAAGCGCGCAGCAGCACGAAATTCGGTATCCGTCGCATACGCGTGCCGTCTCCGTTGGAATGTTTTTCGCCGATGCATGAATCCTGTTCATCTTTCTATGAACAGTCATCGTTTGTCAATGAGGGTTGCGCGGACGACCATTAAGCCCTGAAAACACTCTCACTTGTCCTACAGGAGAAAGCCAAATGGCGGCTGTCATGGAAGCGCGTTCCGACGCATCGGAAAAGCTGGTGAAGGACGGCAAGGTATCGATTTATCAGCCGGAACAGGACGGGCTGATCTTCCCGGAATTGCCCACGTTCGCGAATCCAGCGGCGCAACGGCAGCACTTGAAGGAACGCCTGGTCGGCGCGTGCAGAGCGTTCGCGCAACAGGGGTTCGACTACGGTTTCGCCGGTCACCTGACTGTGCGCGATCCGGAAAATCCCGGCTTGTACTGGACAAATCCGATGGCCATTCACTTTTCGCAAGTGAAGGTGTCGAACCTGATTTGCGCGGATCACGAAGGCCGTGTGGTCGAAGGCAATCATGCGATCAATCGGGCGGGTTTCGTGCTGCACGCAGCCGTTCACGAAATGCATCAGGACATTGTGGCGATGTGCCACGCGCACACGGTGTATGGCACGGCGTTCGCGGCGCTCGGCAAAAAGCTCGAGCCGATCACGCAGGATGCCGCTGCATTTTTCGAAGACCATGTCGTGATCGGGGACGAAGCCGGTCAGGTCGCGGTGGAAGTGAAAGCGGGCCATAAAGTCGCGAATGCGTTCAAGGGGGTGAAGGCCGCCATTCACCAGAATCACGGTTTGCTGACGGCGAGCCGTCACAGCATAGAGTCCGCAGCATTCTGGTTTATCGCGCTGGAACGTTGCTGCCAACAGCAATTGTTGATCGACGCAACCGGTATTGCGCCGAGGCTCGTCACACCGGAACGCGCCCGCTATAGCCGCGAGCATGTGGGTAGCGAATACATTGGCTGGCTGCATTTCCAGACGATCTGGAATGACCTTGTTGCCCGGCAGCCCGACATGTTCGACTGACCAAGCCATGCGTTGAACGCTATTCGCACAGCACATATCGCTTCAAGCCGGGACGACACAGCCACCGTCAAGAGAGGGCCGGCGTCCCGGTTTATCCGACTCCAGGAGACAAGACATGAATTCCGCTAGTCCCGCCGCATTCAGCAAAAGCGACGAAGCGTCCACGTTTTCCAAGATCACCTGGCGACTATTGCCGTTCCTGTTCCTGTGTTATTTGTGCGCTTATCTGGACCGCATCAACGTGGCGTTTGCAAAGCTGCAAATGCTCAAGGACCTTAATTTCAGCGATGCCGTCTATGGCGCAGGCGCGGGCGTGTTCTTCGTCGGCTACCTGTTGTTCGAAGTGCCCAGCAACTTGCTGTTGTTGAAGGTCGGCGCCCGGCGCTGGATCGCGCGGATCATGATCACGTGGGGAATCATCTCCGCCGGCATGATGTTCGTCACGACGCCAACGAGCTTTTACATCATGCGTTTCCTGCTCGGCGTAGCGGAGGCGGGTTTCATTCCGGCAATCCTGTTCTATCTGACCTACTGGTTCCCTTCGTCGCGCCGCAGCAAGGTGACGGCCCTGTTCATGACCGGTATCCCCATGTCGGGCGTAGTCGGCGGCCCGCTGTCCGGTTGGATCATGAACCACATGGGCGGCATGCATGGGCTTGCTGGATGGCAATGGCTGTTCGTGCTCGAGGGCATTCCGACCGCGATCCTCGGGCTGATCGCGCTGGTCTATCTCGACGACAAAATCAGCGACGCCAAGTGGCTCTCCGCACCGCAGCGAGCCTTCCTCGAAGGCGCATTGGTTGAGGAGCGTTCGGCGCACGTGCTGCATTCCGTGAAAGACGGCCTCATGCATCCTAAGGTCTTGCTGCTCAGCCTGATCTATTTCTTCTTCACGATGGGCCTGTACGGCGTGAGCTTTTGGCTGCCTACGCTGATCAAGGCGAGTGGCGTGGCTGACCCTCTGGACATTGGCCTGTTGAGCGCGATTCCCTATGCCGCGGCGGCAGTGACCATGGTGCTCGTCAGCCACAGTTCGGATGCTCGCGGTGAGCGCCGCTGGCACCTCGCGTTGCCCGGTATGGTGGGCGCGATGGGGCTGTACTTCAGCGTCTCATATGCGCATTCCACGCCGATTGCAATGGTTGCATTGACCGTCGGCACGATGGGTGTGATGACCACGATCTCGCAGTTCTGGGTCTTGCCGCCGGCCATTCTCGGTGGTGCGGCCGCAGCGGCCGGGCTGGCCGTGGCCAACTCGGTAGGCAGCATCTCGGGTGTGGTCAGCCCCTATGTGATCGGCTTGATCCAGACCGCGACTGGATCAACAGGAAACGGCGTGCTCGGGCTTGCGGTGAGCCTGATCATTGGAAGCGTGCTCGTGTTCACGGTGCCCGCCAAACTTGTGAACAGCCGCAAGCGCGAGGCGATGAAGGGCACTGAGCATGTGATGGAAAGCGGCGTGCAGACGCGTGCTTAAGAAGGTTGCTCAAGACTGATGCGCCGCGTCTTCAAGTTCGTCGCCCAGCACTTCGCCCAGCCGTCGTACCAGGTTCTCACGAGCGCGGCTGGTATGGAGGTCGGTAAGTTCCGCGGCACGGCGCGCGTCGCCCGCGGCGATAGCCTCGGCAATTGCCGCGTGTTCATCCCAGATGGATTTTCGCTGGGCCGACGATTGCAGCACGGCGCCCATCACCCGGCGCAGGTGAACCCAGTGAAGATGCGCAGTTTGCGCAATCAACGGATTGCCCGATGCGATGTAGAGGGCGGAATGAAACGCCCAATCTGTGTCGATCATGGCTTTCACGTCGTCGCCCTTCGACGCGCGTCGGCCTTGCGTGATCAATGCTTTGTCGAGCTTTGCGCCGCGTCGTGCCGCAAGACTCGCGGCGAGGGAATCGAGTGCGCCGCGGATCTCGTACAGATGGGCGATCCAGACGGGATCGAGCGGGGTGACAAGAAGTCCGCGTCCTGGCGCGTCCTGCACGAGCCCGTCTTTCTTCAGCAGGCGCAGCGCCTGCAAGACGGGCGACCGGGACACGGCGAGTTGGTCGGCAATCTCTTCCTGCGTGATGCGGGTTCCCGGCGCGAGCGATCCTTCGCTGATGGCGTCGAGCAGCACTTTGTAGACTTCATCGACATAGTCGGTACGTGCCTGAAGCTTCAGAAGTTTGGCAACCATGATGACGCTCGATAAGTTTGGATACTGAGTTCAACAGGTTACAGGCTGGCGCCGGACAGCGTCAAACGGATTGACCGGATAGCGCGAAACGGACGGCATCAAGCGTTTACCTGTAGAGACAGCGCGCCATTCCGAATCGTATCTTTGTATACAGAGTTCGGAGTTCAGAGTTTTAAGGATGAAGATATGCGAAGCGGGCGACAACGATGACAACCCGGCTTGGCACGATGGATAAACCCAGCAGAGGATCCCCATGAACATCAAGTCAGACAAAGCAGAAAGTCAGAAAAGCGCCGGTGGCGGCGTGGTGCAGAAGAAGCTGGTGCCGTTTGGCGGCTATTACACCAGCAAGATTCCGGGCCACGATCCAGAGTTGACCGAGACAGGCCCTGGCACGCCGATGGGCGAATACATGCGGGCGTTCTGGCATCCCGTATGCATGTCGATCGAACTCACCGATACCCCGCGTTTCCTGAAGATCCTGTGCGAAGAGCTGGTCGCGTTTCGCGATGGCAGCGGTCGCGTGGGCGTACTGCATGCGCATTGCGTGCATCGCGGGGCCTCGCTTGAATATGGTGCGATTCAGGAGCATGGCATCAAGTGCTGCTATCACGGTATGGTCTTCGACGTGGACGGCACCTGTCTTCACGTGCCGTTTCCGAATGGCGAAGAGAAGGAAGCCGAGAAATATGCGTGCTCAATCCAGCAGGGCGCGTACAAGGCTGTCGAGCGCAACGGCCTGGTGTTTGCGTATATGGGACCGCCCGACAAGGAGCCGCCGTTCCCGGAATGGGAGGGTGACTTTACCGTCGCGCCCGGCGACGAACTCGTGGCCTACAGCAACTTCCAGCATTGCAACTGGCTGCAAGTTCAGGACAACGCCGCGGATAACTACCATCCGACCGCGCTCCACGCAGGCAAGAATGTGGTGAACGGCAAATACCAGGGCACGACGTTCGACGAGGTCGGCGCGAAGTCCATGGAGGTCGCACCCGACATGCATTTCGTGCCGGTGCAGCAAGGCCGCAGTCTTGCCTGCGCGGGAGCACGCCGGGTCGATAAAGACAGGCTTTTCGTGCGCGTCCAGCATCAGGTCCTGCCTAATCTCAGCCTGCATGCCTACACGTCGGAAGATGGGTCGAAGAAGAAGCTGTTCAGCCGTTTCCACATCATTCGCTGGACCGTTCCTGTCGACGATGAAAACAGCAAGATGATCGGCTGGCGCGTAATGGGGCCGGGCATTGATACGCGCGGTATCTGCGATAAATCGCTGGTCGGCTACGAGTCGATCGACTTCCTTGAAGGGCAAGTTGCAATGCGTCGTCCGGAGCGTTTCGGCGAATACAAGCTGGAGGACTTGCCGCCCATTCCCCCGAACCATCGTGAGCGCGCGAATTACAAGGACGCTCAATACGCGCCCGGCGATTACGAAGCCATCATCAGCCAGCGGCCGATCGCCGTGCATGCGCTCGAGAACCCGACGAAGTTCGACGCAGGCTTGTTCCTTTTCCGCAAGATGCTGCGTGATGCGGTACGGGGTACGAACCCGGCGGCGTCGGCGGATAACTTTGCGCAATGGTTTCGTGCTAACGCGGGCGCGCCGAATAGTTACTGCTCGGGCAATGTGTTCGATATTCCAGAAGGCGAGACCGTTGAACAGGAGGTGGCGAATCGCCGCAACGTGACCAAGCGCATCGTCGCTATCCTGACGGAAAGCGAGACGCTGAAGGGCGAAGAACGGGCGACGTTTGTGCGTGAAAAATTCGACGCGCTCGAGGCGTCGGTCAAAGGTTGAAGGGGTTTTCGCAAGGAGCAGGGCAACGCGCGTGTTGCCCTGCTCCTATAAAGACCGTAGACGAGGTCGTGCAAGGAAATGTAATGGCAAGTTCAGACTATCCAGCGGACGCCCGCATCCTTGAGTTGATGGTGCGCCAGATCCGCTTCGAAGGCAGGGGCATCAACTCCTACGAGTTCGTCGATCCATCGGGCCGGGTGTTGCCCGCATTCACCGCGGGCGCGCATATCGATGTCCATTTGAGTGATGGTTTCGTCCGGCAGTACTCGCTTAGCAATTCACCCAACGAACGTCATCGCTATGTGATCGCGGTGCTGCGCGACGACGCGGGCCGGGGAGGCTCGAAAGCGCTGCACGACAAATTGCGCGTGCAGGACAAGGTGCGCATCAGCCATCCGCGCAATAACTTCGAACTCGCCGCAGATGCCAGCAAGATCATTCTGTTGGCTGGCGGTATTGGCGTGACGCCGCTGAAAGCGATGGCGCATCGGCTTGAAGAAGCAGGCATTGACTATGAAATGCACTACTGCGCGAAGGATGAAAGCTGCACGGCGTTCGCGGCCGAACTTGCACCGCTGCATGCAAGCGGCAGGCTCCAATTTCACTTCGATAACGGGGATCCTTCGAAGGGACTGGATCTAAAGCGCTTGTTGAGCGAGACCGCGCCCGGCGTACATGTCTATTACTGCGGTCCCGGTGGGTTCATGAAAGCGTGCGCTGCGGCGACCGAGCACTGGACATCCGGAACGGTTCACTTTGAACATTTCAAGGCACCGGAACGGGCGGTGAGTGAAACCGTTGCGGTGGCTGTGGGCGAGTTCATCGTGAAGATTGCCAGCACGGGGCAGCAGATACCGGTGTCAGGGGACCAAAGCATTGCCGATGCGTTGGAAGAGGCGGGCGTGGCGATCGAAACCTCTTGCCGGGCCGGACTGTGCGGCACTTGCAAGGTGCGATATTTATCGGGCCAAGTCGAACACAACGACTGCATTCTTGGAGACGACGAGAAGCAGGAGTATCTGACTACGTGCGTGTCGAGGGCGTCAAGCCGCGAACTCGTGCTCGATCTTTAGGCTGGGAGGCAGCCATGCTGCAGCGATGGTTGCACGCAAAGGGACTGTTCAAGCGTCGGCCCGGACCATACGCGTAAGCCTGGGGCGCTTTACCACGGAGCGGAACGTGGATCGAGCCATTACATGCATTCGGCAGGTAGTGGATCAATGCCTCGTGGTGCAGTAAGGCCGGTATCGCCGGTATGACACAATGAGTGCCCGCTCGAGCCAAAGCTAGCGAAAACTCTGCGGGATCCCAGTGTCAACCGGCAATCCATCTATGCATCGCAGGCGTTTCCTATTGACGGCTTTTAGTGCGACAGGCATGGCGCTCAACGCGCGAGCCGCACAGCCGAAGCATTTCGACATCGTTTACCCGCAAATTCAACCCGGTGGGGACGTGCATGCAGCCTTTGCGTTGGCGGTCCTTGATCTCGCGATGAAGGCGGCCAATGCCGACTACACGGTCCGACAAGCGAAAGTCGTCATGGAGCGGGGCCGGGCGCTGGCCGAGCTTGTAAATGGCGACACGATCGACTTGCACTGGACGAGCATGGACGAGCAGGCCGAGCGCGGGTTGAATGTCGTCCACATCCCGATTCACCGCGGCCTGATCGGGTACCGGGTGTTCATCATAAGGAAGGACCGGCAGCCGGATTTCGACCGGATCAACAGCCTGGATGACCTGAAAGCGCTAACCGCCGGGCAGGGACTCGGATGGATCGATACTGAAATCATGAGGCGCGCCGGTCTGAACGTGCAAACCTCGACCTACGAAACGCTTTTCACGATGACTCAGGGCGGGCGGGTTGATTACTTCCCTCGCGGCGTCATCGAAGCGTTCGCTGAACTTGACGCGCGCAAGCATGTAGTGCCGGATCTTGTAGTCGAGAACAGGCTGTTGCTGTTATATCGATCGGATTTTCTGTTCTATGTTGCCCGGGGCCAGAAGGAACTCGCCGCGACAATAGAGCAAGGGTTCACCGCGGCATATCGCGACGGCTCATACATGAAGTTGTTCAACTCCCATCCGTATATCCAGAATCCGTTGAGACAAGCGAACCTGGCAGGCAGGAAGATTATCGGCCTCGACAACCCGTATCTTTCCGAAGCGGACCGCAGGATTCCAGACGAATATTGGATGCACTGACAAGAGCGAGTGTCGTCCTCATAAGGGCAATGGATCAGCTAACCTCTAATCTACCCATCTGACGAATTGAGACGTACGAGGTACGGTGGCAAAACAATTCCAGCTATATCGCGATGTTGCTGAACGCGGTGCCCTGAGGCCGACAACGTGCATTGACTTTCTCCCGTCAGATCACCGCATGCCGATGACCTAGCGCTAGGAGCAGTTGCGGCCACTCGTCAACGTTGACGTTGTCGTGAAGCTCTTCAAGTTCTGTCAGCAGTTCGACAATCTGATCATCGTACGCGTCGACATTTGACGCATAGAGCGCCCGCAGAAGCGCGCCGTCGCGTGCATGGCGATAGTATGCGATGCCGACGCCCTCGATATCCAAGCAATACAGGTCATCGCGAATAAGCGACCCGATCGCGCATTTGCGTCCGTCGCCGCCGCGTAGCCGACAGGATCCGTTCTCGTCTTCGGAGACCGCGCGCTGGGTTAGCAGATGGGCGCTTACGCGTTCATAAATCTCCTTGGCGCTTAGCATGGGCATGATTCACGCAGCATGTTCAAGCAGGTCGGCGCAAAGGCCGAACTGGCGTGCAACGAGTGCCAGACCGTCGCGCCATTCCCGTTTGTCGAAGGCATCGTGGACATGCTGAAGGCAACTGAGCAACTCGATGGTCGCCGGGTCGTACACGTTAATCTGCGAGCGTAGTAGCGCTCGCTTGAGCGCCTTGATGCCCACATCCATATAAGAGGGCGCCGCGAGAGCGGACGCGCCGATGAAGTGAACCGGAACACCTTCCATGGCGGCTATGTAGTCGCGCGGAGCGATGAAATCGCCAACGGGGCATCCACCACAGTACCCGCGGTAGGCCCAGCCTCCACGTGAGCGCAGCCCCGCATGACCTTGGCCGAAGAGGTGACGCGCGGCTCTGACAAAGATTTCCTGATGAGTGAGAAAGCGCAGCGTTTTCATGTTGGGGTTCCTTGGCGGGCACACGATTGATATTCGATGTCCCTGGTTTTTCGATATCGCCAAGGCTCGGCTGACACCGGGAATATCGGCACGCCATGCGGCTGACGTTCTTCCCTGCTTCGTCGTCCCGCCTTCGTGGTCCTATATCAATCCTAGCCTTGGAAGACCCAATTGTTAAGTCGGGACACGCTGAAACCTCCCTCGGAATAGACGCTTTTTGACTATCAGGAAATCCCTACGCCAGGGTAAATCAAATGAACACGGTGACTTCTAGCGCTTACACGCGGTCGGCGCAATGAGTAGTAAGACCAAGGATGTTTTATCCGTGAGTGATCTGCCCTGCCGGAACACGTTTCCTGGCGGGCGGGTCGAGCGGCGACAGGGGCACCTCACTTCTCGCTGGTTCGTGCGGAGCCGGACTTTCGTCTCCCGTCACCGGCGACGCGTATGATACCGACGTGAATTTTGGCTCGCATTGATGGTGGCGCGCATCCATCGCACGCTTTCACTGGCATAGAGGCGCAGGTGCTCAATGCGAGCAACGGCTTGTTCAATGACGATCAGCTTGCTGCGACGCAATAGGGCTAAGGCGAGCGATACAGCCACGGCCCCTGGTTAAAAAAACGAAAACGAGGAACGGGGTATGACGGATGACAAATGACATCACCAAGCCGTTGGCGAACGCGGTGGCACTGTCCGCGCTCGCATTGTCGCTTGGCGCGTGCGCGCCGGGCCAGCCGCCAGCAGTAGCTCCCGCTCCTGGCGACTACAGCGCGCAGTCGCCGTTTCCCGGAGTCGAATGGGCTCGCGTCGACCCTGCAACGCTGGGCTTCTCGCCGCAAGGAATCGACCAGGCCGTAGCCTACGCAAAACGGGCGGGATCGACATCCGGCATGATTGTCCAGCATGGTCTGGTGGTCGCTGAGTGGGGTGATGTTTCAAGGAGATCTAATCTCTATTCGGCGAGAAAAAGCTTCATGAGCGCCCTGATCGGGATTGCGGTCGGGCGAGGCCAGATACATCCGGACGAGACGCTGGAACAGCTCGGTATCGACGATAACGAGCCGTCCCTGACGCCGACCGAGAAGCAGGCAAGCGTGCGTATGCTGCTTGAGGCCCGCTCGGGTGTCTACCATCCCACGGTATATGAAACGGCAGGAATGGAGGCGTCCAAGCCGCCACGCGGCAGTCACGACCCGGGTACGTTCTGGTACTACAACAACTGGGATTTCAACACGCTCGGCGCGATCTACGAGAAGGCCACGGGTCAACACATTTTCGAAGCACTGCAAACTGAAATTGCGGATCCGATCGGCATGCAGGACTATCGTCCAACGGACGGGCACTATGTTTCAGGCGGACTTGCTACCCGATATCCGGCGTATCCAATCGACATGAGTGCGCGCGATCTAGCCCGCTTCGCACTGCTATACCTGCACAATGGCCGCTGGCGTGACCGGCAGATTGTTCCTGCAAGCTGGGTTGCCGAATCGACCCATTCTTATTCCAATACACCTACCGGCGGCTACGCATACATGTGGTGGACGAGCACGCCCGCAAGCGGCCCGCCCGGTCCGAAGGTGGCCCTCCTGCGGGCGGCCTATTGGGCTGATGGTAACCACGGGCAATACGCAGTCATTGTGCCGTCGCTCGATCTGGTCGTGGTCAACCGCGTCGATGTCCGGCTAACGTCGAAGAGCATGCACCAGTCGAACATGGAGAAGTTGGTGTGGCTGGCCGAGTCCGCGGAAGGTGCGACGGACATCGGCCCCGAACCCACGCATGAGACGCATATCCCCAAAGACTGACTTAACGGGCCGGCATCGAACCTGATGTTGTGGGTTCGGTGCGAGCTCCCCCGTGTTTTCCGTCTTCGCCTTGCGCTGCTAGTCCCCCTTATTTCAAACGAGCCTAGGTGTTTTCACCGAATCAATCGCGCTTGCTATGTCAGGTTACCTGATATTAAATGGAGTCCAAGGCAGGCGGTCGTTCAACGATATCGCTGGTTATTCGGACCATTTTTCAGGAAATTGACATGAGCACGTACGAAGGTCGCTGGACTACGGTGGACGTAAAAGTGGAAGAAGGGATTGCGTGGGTGATGTTCAACCGGCCGGACAAACGCAACGCCATGAGCCCCACGCTGAATGCTGAAATGCTTCAGGTGCTGGACGCTATTGAACTTGATGCCACCGCCAAGGTGCTCGTGCTGACCGGCAACGGCGCTGCATGGACGGCTGGTATGGACCTCAAGGAATACTTCCGCGAGGTCGATGCCGGTCCGGAAATCCTGCAGGAAAAGATTCGCCGAGACGCGTCGGAATGGCAGTGGCGGCGTTTGCGCATGTACTCAAAGCCGACTATTGCAATGGTCAACGGCTGGTGCTTTGGCGGTGGTTTTTCGCCGCTCGTTGCATGCGATCTGGCGGTCGCTGCCGACGAAGCCGTGTTCGGTCTCTCGGAGATCAACTGGGGCATTCCTCCCGGCAACCTCGTGAGCAAGGCGATGGCGGACACGGTCGGTCACAGGCGTGCGCTGCACTACATCATGACGGGCGATACGTTCACCGGCGCCGAAGCCGCCGACATGGGCCTCGTCAACAAAAGCGTGCCGCTCGAGCAGTTGCGCGATGAAACGATCGCGCTCGCAGCCAAGCTGGTCGAGAAAAATCCTGTCGTGCTGCGCGCGGCGAAAAACGGTTTCAAGCGTGCGCGTGAACTGACGTGGGAGCAAGCAGAGGACTATCTGTACGCCAAGCTCGACCAGGCGCAATTGCGTGACCCGGAGCAAGGCCGCGCAGAGGGGCTCAAGCAATTCCTGGACGATAAGGCGATCAAGCCCGGCCTGCAGGCTTATAAGCGCTGAAGTGAAGGCTGAGGAGACAGGGCGATGAACGATATCAACATGCTGATTGGCGGCAAGCAGCTGCAAGCTGCCGACGGCGCGAGTTTCGAGCGGCGCAATCCGGTGACCGGTGAAGTCGCGACTCGTGCACAGGCTGCGAGCGCCGCCGATGCCGACGCGGCAGTGGCAGCAGCGCATGCCGCGTTTCCCGCCTGGGCCGCGCTTGCGCCAACCGAGCGCCGCAAGCGCTTGCTAAAGGCCGCCAACTTGATGGACGCACGCACGGCCGACTTCATTGCCGCGGGTGTCGCCGAGACCGGCGCCATGCCGAACTGGTACGGCTTCAACGTCATGCTTGCAGCCAACATGTTGCGCGAAGCGGCGTCGATGACCACGCAGATCGACGGCAGCGTGATCCCGTCCGACGTCCCCGGCAATCTCGCGCTGGCGGTGCGCCAGCCGTGCGGCGTGGTGCTTGGCATCGCGCCGTGGAATGCGCCGGTGATCCTCGGTACGCGCGCTGTCGCCATGCCGCTTGCCTGCGGCAATACCGTTGTGCTCAAGGCATCGGAGCAATGCCCTGCCGTTCATATGATGATCGGCGATGTGCTGCAAGAAGCCGGTCTGGGCGACGGGGTGGTCAACGTCGTGACGAATGCGCCGAAGGACGCGGCGGCGATTGTCGAAAGGCTGATTGCGCATCCGCATGTGCGGCGCGTGAATTTCACGGGTTCGACGCATGTGGGACGCATCATCGCGAAGCTCGCAGCGCAACACTTGAAGCCGGTGTTGTTGGAGCTAGGCGGCAAAGCGCCGGTGCTGGTGCTCGATGACGCCGATCTCGACGCGGCGGTAAACGGCATCGCGTTTGGCGCATTCTTTAACCAAGGTCAGATCTGCATGTCGACGGAGCGCGTGATCGTCGATCGCAAGATTGCCGATGCCTTCATCGACAAACTCACGACGAAAGCGCGCTCGCTGATAGCGGGCAATCCACTCGATGCAGGCAGCGTGCTAGGCGCGATGATCGACGTGAGCGCGCTCGACCGTGTGGCTGCGCTGATCGCGGATGCAAGTGAAAAAGGCGCCCAATTGCCGGCCGGATGCAGACACGAAGGCGCGATCATGCAGCCGGTGATCGTCGACGGCATTACGCCGGAGATGCGCCTTTATCGCGAGGAATCGTTCGGGCCGGTGGTGACGGTGCAGCGTGTGGACGGCGACAACGAAGCTGTACGCGTGGCGAACGACAGCGAGTTTGGATTGTCATCCGCAATCTTCAGCCGCGATGTGTCGCGCGCACTGGCACTTGCCAGACGGATCGAGTCAGGCATCTGCCATATCAACGGCCCGACTGTGCACGACGAGGCGCAAATGCCGTTCGGCGGCGTGAAGAGCAGCGGTTATGGACGCTTCGGCAGCAAGGCATCAATAGCGGAATTCACGGACTTGCGCTGGATCACGATCCAGAACGAAGCCCGGCATTATCCGGTCTAGTGCCGGATGCGGCCATATCGGCCGGCCGACAGCCTTCGTGGAAGAAAGGCGTGGCCCATAACAATCAGACAGGCAGGAGACGAGAGCGTGACGAGCGTTGAAGCAGGGTTGGGCGCGCGGTATCGGGATGTGGCTGTGACTACCGCCACGACCGATGTAGCGAAACGAGGCGACGCGTGGTACTTGCGCTCCAACGAGCCATTGCGAGAGTTTCCAGTGCGACTCACGGACCGGCTGGTCAGTGGCGCACAGGCGCACCCGCAGCGGGTGCTGGTCGCGCGCCGGAACGAACAGGGCGCGTGGATCGAGATCACGTACGCTGACATGTTGCGGCGGGCGAGGGCGATCGGCCAGGCGTTGCTGAACCTTGGTCTCTCGGCGGAGCGCCCGCTCGCCATCCTGTCGGGCAACGACCTCGAGCATTTGCAGTTAGCCTTCGGGGCCATGCTGGCCGGCATTCCGTTCGCGCCGCTTTCGCCCGCTTATTCACTTGTTTCCAGCGACTTCGGCAAGCTTCGGACACTGCTTGCATTGTTGCGCCCCGGACTCGTCTATGCCGGCGATCACGTCGCATTTTCTCGCGCGATAGAAGCGGTCGTTTCCGCTGACGTGACGCTCGTGACGAACGAAGCGACGCCTCGCTCGATCGCCTTCGACACCTTGCTCGACCACGCGCCCGGAGACATCGACGCCGTAGCGGCAGACGTGAACGCAGACACCATCGCCAAGATCCTCTTCACCTCCGGATCAACAAGACTGCCCAAGGCAGTTCCGACCACGCACCGCATGTTGTGCAGCAACCAGCAGATGCTGCTGCAAACGTTTCCCGAATTTGCGAAGGAACCGCCGGTGCTGGTCGACTGGCTGCCGTGGAACCATACCTATGGCGGCAGTCACAACGTCGGTATCGCGCTGTACAACGGTGGCTCGCTTTATATCGACGATGGCAAGCCGGTTGCCGGAAAATTCGAGGAGACCCTGCGCAATTTGCGCGAGATCTCGCCGACCGCGTATTTCAATGTCCCGAAAGGCTGGGAAGAACTTGCCGTCGCGCTGGAAACCGACGAACCTTTGCGCCGCCGTTTCTTCGCCCGCGTGAAGCTGTATTTTTTCGGCGGCGCGGGATTGTCGCAAGCGGCGTGGAACCGCCTGGAGCGTGTCACCGAGCAGCACTGCGGCGAGCGTATCCGCATCATGGCGGGACTTGGCATGACGGAGACATCGCCATCGTGCCTCTTCACCACCGGCCCGGTCATGCGGGCGGGATACATCGGATTGCCCGCGCCGGGCTGCGAGACGAAGCTCACGCCCGTCGAAGGCAAGCTCGAACTGCGCTTTCGCGGTCCCCATGTAATGGCGGGCTACTGGCGGCGGGACGTATCGGCGGCGGATGAACCGGTATTCGATGAAGAAGGCTTCTATTGCAGCGGCGACGCGGCAACTTTCGTCGATCCGGAACGCCCGGAGATCGGCCTGCAATTCGACGGACGTATCGCCGAAGACTTCAAGCTGAATTCGGGCACGTTCGTGAGCGTCGGGCCGTTGCGTGCGCGGGTGGTGTCGGAAGGCGCGCCTTATGTGCAGGACGTGGTCGTGACGGGCATCAATCGCGGGGAGATAGGGTTGCTCGTTTTCCCGCGTCTTGACGACTGCCGCCGGCTTGCTGCGCTTCCTCCCGGCGCGAGCCCGCATGACGTACTGAGCGCCACTCCGGTTCGTGCGTTCTTCGCGGATCTTCTCGTGCGTCTGAACCGGCAATCGACGGGTGCGAGCACGTTTGTCGCCCGGATGCTGCCACTCGACACCCCTGCGTCGCTCGATCTGGGCGAAATCACCGACAAGGGTTCGATCAATCAACGCGCCGTTCAGAAACATCGGGAAACGCTGATTGAAGCAATGCACGCATCCAAGCCCGCTGACCTGCGTGTGATCGTCGCACCGAAAAAATAAGCCCCGGCATTGCGCGCCGAAGGGAGTCGTTAGCGTGTGGATGGACGCGAATAGATTGTCGGGGGAAACCCGATATATTAATAAGGATAGCTAATATGAAATCAATCAGGACAGGGTCCGCGGGAAGCGGTGTGTCCAGCGGGCCCATTATCGAATCGGGTGCCGCCGTAACGCTGGGTTTGTGTTTCGCGATCGCACTGCTCGAAGGACTTGACCTGCAATCGGTCGGCGTCGCCGCGCCGCGCATGGCACGCGAGTTCAATCTCTCCGTCGCTCAAATGGGCCTGGCATTCAGCGCAGGGACGTTCGGCCTCTTGCCTGGTGCGATGTTCGGTGGGCGTCTTGCCGACCGGATCGGGCGCAAGCGTGTACTCGTGATATCGGCCTGCCTGTTCGGCTTGCTGTCGATTGCCACCGCACTTGTGAGCGATTTCCATACGCTGGTAATCGTGCGCGTATTGACCGGGATCGGACTGGGCGGTGCGTTGCCGAACCTGATCGCGCTGTCGTCTGAAGCAGTATCGCCGCGCGTACGCAACACGGCGGTGAGCGTGATGTATTGCGGCATTCCGTTCGGCGGCGTGATCGCTTCAGCGATCGGCGTGCTGAGTGCGGGCGATGCCCAATGGCGGCATATCTTCTATGTTGGTGGTGCGGGTCCGCTCATTCTCGTGCCACTGTTGCTCGCGTTCCTGCCCGAATCCAAAGCCTTCGCAAAGGCCTCGCATGACGGCAGCGTAAAGCCTGCGCCGGTGGGCGAGATACTTTTTGGCGGCACGCGCGGCCTCTCTACGCTGCAAATCTGGATCAGCTATTTCTGCACGCTGATCGTTCTCTATTTCCTGCTCAACTGGCTGCCCTCGCTGATGGCAGCACGCGGTCTTGCGCGAGCCGAGGTCGGTTATGTGCAGATCTTTTTCAACGTAGGAGGAGGTATGGGTGCGCTGTGCATTGGCATGCTGATGGACCGCATGCGCGCAAGCGTCGTGGTGGCGGGCATGTACATCGGCATCATCGGGTCGCTCGCTGCATTGTCGGTGGCACCAGGGTTCACCGCGCTCGCGGGCTCCGCGTTCTTCGCCGGCATGTTCGTGATCGGTGGGCAATCGGTCCTGTATGCACTCTCCGCGGCGTTCTACCCGAGCGCGATGCGCGGCACCGGCGTGGGCGCTGCTGTAGCAGTGGGCCGTATCGGTTCGGTGGTCGGTCCTCTTGCCGCGGGCCAATTGCTGGCAATGGGCCGCAGTTCTTCGGTAGTGATTGGCGCGAGTATCCCCGTGACGTTGATCGCGGCGGTAGCGGCCTTGCTGTTGATCAGGCGTCCACGCGTGAACGATTGAAGCCTCCCAAAGCTATCTAAAAAAATAATTCGATAAACAACGGTCTGGAGACAACGACAATGAGAATGCAAGCACCCATACAAGCTCTTTTATGCAGTGCACTCTGCGCGGCAAGCACGGCGGCCGTCGCGCAATCGAGCGTGACGCTTTACGGAATCGTCGATACCGGCATCGAATACGTATCGCATGCGAACGCCGCAGGCGACCACGTGTTCCGTATGCCTGGCGTGACGGGCGAACTGCCGTCCCGTTGGGGCCTGCGTGGTGCTGAGGATCTGGGCGGAGGGTATAGCGCCGTGTTCACCCTGGAGAACGGCTTCAACACGCGTGGAGGCGATCTCGGGCAGGGTGGCCGGTTGTTCGGGCGGCAAGCGTTCGTTGGTGTGAAGAGTCCGTACGGTACGGTGGCTTTCGGTCGCCAATACACCATGACCTACCTGGCGCTCATGGGCGCCGACATCATCGGGCCAGATATCTATGGCCTTGGCTCGCTTGACGCCTACGTGCCGAATGCCCGCGCCGATAACTCGGTCACGTATATTGGCATGTACAAGGGGGTCACTTTGGGAGCGAGCTATTCGTTCGGCCGCGACGCAACGGGCACCGGTAATTCGCCGGGACAAGGCACGTGTACAGGGTCCGTGCCCGGGCAGCCCACGCAGTGCCGGGACTGGTCGGTCATGCTCAAGTATGACGCGCCGTCTTACGGCGTGGCGGCATCGTATGAAGAGCAGCGCGGCGGCGGCCCGAATGCAGCGGCCAATTTTTTTGACGGCGTGGAACCCACGGTCCTCACAAGCGCGGCAGACAGGGACATCCGTACGCACGTCAGTGCGTACGCCAAGTTCGGCAACGCAAAGGTCGGTGCGGGCTGGCTCAACCGGCGGGTGGAAACCAGTTCGGCGGGCGTGCCTGATGTTCGTTCGAATCTTTTCTTCCTGGGTGCTTCGTACTACGTGACGCCTGCATTTCTCGTTGACGGGGAGCTGTACCACATCGTCAACAACGACCACGACACGCGCGCGTCGATGGGTACGTTACGCACCACCTACTTGTTGTCCGCGCGCACGGCGGTCTATGCGCAAGCTTCTTATCTGGCCAACAGCGCAAAGGCCAGTTATTCGGTGAGCGGTGGCGGCGGTGGAACCACACCAGCACCCGGAGCTGGACAAACGGGTGTGATGCTCGGCGTGCGGCACATGTTCTAGGAGACGACAAATGAAAAAGTCTGCAATGACACTCGCAGTGATGACTTCGATGACGCTTGCCGCGTGCGGTGGCAGCAGTCATGACGACAGTGGCGCCAGCACGCCGCTTCCTCAATTGAGTGCTGCCGTGCCGGCGAGCTTGTCAGGGACGTGCGAGGCATTGGCGTCGAAACTTGTGTTCGCCAATACGGTATTCACGACGGTCGCCACCGTTGCGGCGGGCACATTGACGGTGGCGGGACAACCTATCGCGCAGCACTGCCTGATTCAGGGCAGCATGAACCAGCGGGTCAGCCCTGTCGATGGCCAGACGTACGCGATCGGCTTCGAGATGCGCTTGCCTGTGGCGTGGAATGGGCGCTTCTTCTATCAGGCTAACGGCGGCCTGGATGGCACTGTTGTGACCGCGACGGGTGAGATCAGCGGCGGCGCGCCAACCAACGATGCACTCAACATGGGATTCGCGGTCATCAGTTCAGATGCGGGCCACAACGGTTCCCAGACGCCGCTGTTTGGCCTCGACCCGCAAGCGCGTGTTGACTACGGTTACAACGCGGTGGCCACATTGACGCCGATGGCCAAGCAGGTGATCAAGCTTGTCTACGGCAAGGCGCCGGACCGCAGCTATTTTGACGGTTGTTCGAACGGCGGCCGTCACGCGATGGTTGCAGCCGCGCGGTCCTCGGGACAGTATGACGGGATCATCGCGGGCGATCCGGGCTTTCATCTGCCCAAGGCAGCGGTCGGCGAAATGTGGAGTGCGCAGCAACTTGCGACGGTGGCCACCGCGAATACCTCAACCGGACTGCCGGATATCACGACCGGTTTTACCGCGGCGGAGCGCGCCATGGTTGCGTCAAAGATCCTGTCGAAGTGCGATGCACTCGATGGTGTCACCGACGGCCTCATTCAGGATATCAAGGCCTGCCAGGCGAATTTCAGTCTCGCGAACGACGTACCGACGTGTTCGGGCAACGTGCGTGACGGGACGTGCCTGAGCACTGCGCAGAAGACTGCTATTGGGAATGTCTTCGCGGGTGCTCGAAACAGCGCGGGCACTGCTCTCTATTCAAGTTTTCCCTACGATGCAGGTCTCGGTCAAGGCTGGTCGGCCTGGAAGCAGGGCAACTCGATCACGCTTGATCCGGCGGCCGCTGCGTTTACGTTCACCTCACCGCCGCAGAGCGCTTCTGTGTTGAGCCAGTTGTCGGCGTATGCATTCAACTTCAGCATGGACACGGATGCGCCGAAGATATTCGCGACCAGTGGTGTCTATACCGAAGCGTCATGGTCATTCATGACGCCGCCTGACGAGACCAACCTCAGTGCGTTGAAAAATCGCGGTGCGAAGCTGATGGTTTATCACGGCACGAGCGATCCGGTGTTTTCATCGAACGATACGACTGCGTGGTATCAGGCGCTTGCCGCGGCGAACGGCGGTGACGCGTCGAACTTCGCACGCCTCTACACGGTAGCTGGCATGAATCATTGCAGCGGCGGCCCGAGCACCGACCAGTTCGACATGCTCACACCGATGGTCGCCTGGGTCGAACAGGGAAAAGCACCGGACACCGTCGTCGCGACGGCGCGTGATGCGGGCAACGCTGTGCCGAACCCTGACGTTCCGGCTGACTGGGGAGCGGGACGCACGCGGCCGTTGTGCCCTTATCCCAAGGTGACACGCTACAAAGGCGGCGATGTGAATGTCGCGAGCAGCTTCGCTTGCAGTTGAGTGCCGTCGGCCTGTTCCGTTACCCGGCGCTAATTGACTTTACTAGACCTTAACCGGAGGGGCGCAGACAATTGCGCCCCTTTGCTTAAGGATGGTAACCGGGTGGCGTGAGGGTTGACCGCGGCCGCCCGATATCGGGCCGGCTCTCGCCCTTTACGGATCCTCGCGTCCACGGCGAGGCGTTAAAAAACTTAACGCCCGTAAAAAATGTGAACGTTACGTTCACTTCCACTTGCCATCTCCATCGCTGCATCAACTCGCCGAAATCCTTACTCGATAAGGCTCCGCGCGATTGCCACAGTACACGATTGCTGATCGATTCAATTCTGATCGAGGAACAGAAGGCGATCATTGACCATATTGGCGATGGGCTGATGGTGCTCGCGCGCGGCGGCATCGTGCGTCATGCCAATACGGTCGCTGGACGCATTCTGGGCATCGATCCGGTCAAGGCCATTGGCCGACCGCTGGAGGAGTTGATCGACTTCGAGCCGATTATCGGGCCCATTTTTTCCACGGGCATGGGATATGTCGACAGGGAATTGATCATCGATTCGCCAGCGCGGCATCTTCATCTGCTGGACACGGCGATACCTATCACCAACGCATGTGGCCGGGTTGTTTCGGTCGTCAACACATTCCGTGAATTCAAGCGCATACGAAAGATTGTCGGGAAGTACGCCGGCAATCACGCGCGGTATACGTTTGAAAATATCGTCGGGAAAAGCGCCGGACTGCTTGACGCCGTGGCCTCGGCGCGCAAAGCGGCGAGAGGCTCGGCCAACCTGTTATTGAGCGGAGAGAGCGGGGTAGGCAAGGAAATGTTCGCGCAAGCCA
>Ga0302220_10001090_pt1 | contig 21506 bp, 17 predicted proteins | sample II_Palsa_E1_3_FD_194572 | JGI IMG/M metagenome (GOLD analysis project Ga0302220, IMG submission 194572) | Peat permafrost microbial communities from Stordalen Mire near Abisko, Sweden - II_Palsa_E1_3 | ecosystem: Environmental > Terrestrial > Soil > Palsa > Peat permafrost | place: Sweden...
GCCATTCATTGAACCGGAGCAGCGCGCGACATCAGGAGACACAAGCATGTTCAAACCCTTTAAGTCCATTCGCGGTCCGGCGCTATGCGCCGCGCTGATCGCGGTGTCCGCGGCGGCGATGATTCCGGTCAGCGCGAGCGCCGCGGATCTGAAGAAAGACCTGAAAATAGCGTTCCTGCCCAAGCAGATCAACAACCCATACGAAGTTATCGCCGACGACGGCGGTCTGGCGGCCATCAAGGAGATGGGCGGCCAGGGCAAGGTAGTGGGACCGTCGGATGCGGGCGCGTCGTCGCAGGTTCAGTACATCAACACGCTGATCACGCAGCGCCAGGACGCGATCGTGATTGCCGCCAACGATGCCAATGCGGTCGTTCCGTACCTGAAGAAGGCGATGGCGCAGGGCGTGAAGGTTGTCACGTTCGACTCCGATACCGCACCCGACGGCCGCCAGATTTTCGTCAATCAGGCGAACTCTGAAGGGATCGGACGGGGGCAGGTGCAGTTGATGTCGAAGCTGATAGGAGGCGAGGGTGAGTTCGCGATCCTCTCGGCTACGCCAAACGCCACGAACCAGAATACCTGGATCAAGTGGATGGAGGAGGAACTGAAGAAGCCGGAATACTCGAAGATGAAGTTGGTGAAGATTGCCTACGGTAACGACGACGACCAGAAATCGTTCGTTGAAACGCAGGGTCTGTTGCAGGCATATCCGAACCTGAAGGGCATCATCTCCCCGACGACCGTGGGTATTGCAGCGGCGGCGCGTTACATCTCGACGTCACCGGCCAAGGGCAAGGTCGAAGTGACCGGCCTCGGCACGCCAAACCAGATGCGCGCGTTCATCAAGAACGGCACCGTGAAGGCGTTCCAGTTGTGGGATCCGGGTCAACTCGGCTACCTTGCGGCGTACGCAGCGGCTAACCTTGCTTCAGGCACGATCACGGGCAAGGAAGGCGATAGCTTCGACGCAGGCAAGCTGGGCAAGCGCACGGTGGGCAAGAGCGGCGAAGTCGTGCTTGGACCGCCGACCACGTTTGATTCGTCGAATATCGACAACTTCAATTTCTAGAGCGAAGCCCGCCGAAGAAGGAGGGCGCACCTAAAGGCCGGTGCTCGATCATGGATTGGGCACCGGCCTTTTTAGCAAAGCCGCGCAAACACCTGGACCGAATCCGAACGATCACATATTCGGATAATTCGGCCCACCGCCACCTTCCGGCGTTACCCACACGATGTTCTGCGTTGGGTCTTTAATATCGCAAGTCTTGCAGTGCACGCAGTTCTGCGCGTTGATCTGCAAGCGTTCGCTCCCGTCATCGTTCTTCACAAATTCGTATACCTGCGCCGGGCAATACCGTCCTTCCGGCCCGGCATAGGTTCTTAAATTCACATCCACCGGCACCGATGCATCCTTCAGCGTCAAATGCGCCGGCTGGTTTTCCTCGTGATTCGTATTCGATATGAACACCGACGCCAACCGGTCAAACGTCAGCTTTCCATCCGGCTTCGGATACACGATCGGCTTGCATTGCGACGCCGGTTTAAGCGTTTCGTTATCCGCGTGCTGATGATGCAGCGTCCAGGGCACATTGCCGCCCAACACCTTCTGCTCGAGCCCGACCATGAACGTGCCCAGGTACAGGCCCTTGCTCATCCACTGCTTGAAATTACGTGCCCGATAGAGCTCGGTCTTGAGCCACGAACTATCGAACGCTTCGGGGTAGGCGCTGAGTTCATCGGCTTGACGACCGGCTTGCACAGCGTCGAACGCGGCTTCAGCGGCCATCTTGCCGGACTTGATCGCGGCGTGACTGCCCTTGATCCGTGAAGCGTTCAGGAACCCGGCATCGTCGCCAGCCAGCGCTCCGCCCGGGAACACCAGCTTAGGCAACGACATCAAGCCACCGGCCGTGATCGCTCGCGCGCCATACGACACGCGCTTGCCGCCCTCAAGGAACGTGCGGATAGCCGGATGCGTCTTGTAGCGCTGGAATTCCTCAAACGGCGACAAGTACGGATTCGAATACCCCAGCCCGACGACAAAACCCACCATCACCTGGTTATCGTCCATGTGATAGAGGAACGAGCCGCCGTAGGTATCGGTTTCCAGCGGCCAGCCAGCGGTGTGAATCACGAGCCCCGGCTTGTGTTTCGAGGGATCGATCTGCCACAGCTCCTTGATGCCGAGGCCGTAGACTTGCGGATCGGCATCGCGGCCGAGCTTGAATTTATCCGTGAGCTGGCGGCCCAGGTTGCCGCGTGCGCCTTCGCAGAACAGCGTGTATTTCGCGTGCAACTCCATGCCGAGCTGGAAGTTGCCGGTCGGCTCGCCGTCCTTGCCCACGCCCATGTTGCCCGTCGCCACCCCGCGCACGGCGCCGTTTTCGGTGTAGAGCACTTCGGCCGCAGGAAAGCCCGGGAATATTTCCACGCCCAGCGCTTCAGCCTGTTGCCCCAGCCAGCGCGTGACGTTCGCCAGGCTCACGACATAGTTACCGTGGTTCTTGAAGTTATCCGGAAGCAGCCAGTTCGGCACCTGTTTTGCGCTGTCCTTCGACAAGAACAGGAAACGGTCCTCCGTGACTTCCACATCGAGCGGTGCGCCCTGGGTCTTCCAGTCGGGGAGCAATTCGCTTAAACCCCGCGGGTCCATCACGGCGCCCGAAAGGATGTGCGCACCGATCTCGGAGCCTTTCTCCAGCACGCAGACACCCAGCTCCACGCCTTTTTCCTGCGCGAGCTGCTTCAGCCGGATAGCCGCCGATAGCCCCGCAGGACCGCCGCCCACGATCACGACGTCGTACTCCATGGATTCACGGGGACCGTACTGCTCGATGAGTGCGTGGTTATCCATGGCGCTTATCGAGGAGCTACGTGATCTATTGCAATTGACACAAGCTGTGCGCCGGGACCGTGCGGCTTCATATCGATGTCTTCGTGCAAGCCATCGAGCCAGATGCCCGTGAGCGGACGCAGCGAGACGTCGCGTAACAACGCGCTTTCGATAGACCATTGCCCAGCTACGCAAAACAGGATCTGCGATGACGCGGACGTGATGCGCGCGGAATGCGTCGCCACGCTCACGCGGGAGCGGTAGGTGTCGCGGCGAGTCATGACGTTCAATACGTTGACCGGACGCGCGGGCAGCGTGACCCAGACGTGCAGGTCGCCAGAAAAATGCACGGGCTGTCCCGCGCAGGCGTTTAACTGGCCGTCTTGGGAGTGAAGATCAACAGTCTCATCGCCGACCAGGGTCAGGGTGCGATCGAAGCCCGCGAACTGCGAGAACTTCGCCGCGCCGCTCAACTCCGCAAGGCTCACGCGCCATGCACCCTCCGTTGCGCGCGCGATGGTACGGGTCGTACCCGCACCGTTCGCCCATGCTTCCGGTGCGATCCGCGTGCAATCGAAGAAGCGTACCGACGCTTGCTCCTCGAAACGTTCTTCAGAGAAAACCGCATTCATTGGGCATCCCCCGTTGCTCGCGCGTGAGCATCGAGTTCGCCCAAGACATCGAAAAGATCGCCAACGATCCCATAATCCGCTACTGAAAAAATCGGTGCGTCTGGGTCCTTGTTCACGGCCACGATGATCTGTGAGTCCTTCATCCCGGCCAGATGCTGGATTGCGCCAGAGATGCCGAACGCGAGATAGATATCGGGCGCCACGGTCTTGCCCGTTTGCCCGACCTGCGCGGCATTGGGCGCATAACCTGCATCCACTGCCGCACGCGACGCACCGAGCGCTGCGCCCATATTTCGGGCCAACGTGCCGAGCGTGTCCATGTTTTCTTTCGACGCCAGCCCTCGCCCTCCTGCGACCACGACGCTGGCGCTCGCCAGATCGCTCCCGTCTTGCATCGCGGCCTGCCGATCTATCAGTACGGTTGCGGTGAACGGCGCGATGGGTTCGAGCGCTACGATTGAAGCCTCACCGCCGGTTGCGCAAGCGGGCGCGAACGATGACGTCCTGATAGTGGCAAAGAGCGTGGCGCCCGTACTTTCGATTGTCGCGACCACACTGCCTGCGTAGAGACCGCGCACGAAACGCTGAGCCGTCACGACACGCGTGATGTCCGCGAGAAACGCGTTGCCGGTCAACGCGGCGGCGCGGGGAAGGGCTGCGCGACCCGCGGTGCGGTGGCTCGCAGCAATCATAGAGTAATCCGAAGCAATATGCTGAAGAAACGCGGCAAGTGTTTCGGGATTGGGTACGTCGTCCGATGCCAGCAGCACGCGCTCGACGCCGTCGACGCACACAGCCGCATTCGCCATGACAGACGAAAACGTGAGCACGTCCACCGGTACGCCACGCTCACTCACCGCCCTGATCACGCGCAAGGTTGCATCGGCGATCGCGCCGTCTTTCCATTCTCCTACGACAAGACTTCTCATGGTCATGCCCCCACGTTCTGAAATAGCCGCCCGCTACCGATGGCGCCAAGCAGCGCGGTGGTATCGGCGACCTTGATACCGGGCTGGCGGACCGGCGGCTCGGCCATATCCACGATGCGTATTTGTGTGCCGAGTGGGACGTTGAAAGTAGAGGCATCGACTGTGCGCAGCGGCTTTTGTTTAGCCTTCACGATGCTCGGCAGCGTGACGCGGCGAGGCTCGGCCAAGCGCAGGTCCGCACTGACCACGGCAGGCCCGTCAAGGCGCCAGGTGGCCGTTCCCGCATCGTCGCCGCAGGTGACCAGCCAACCGCGTGCTGCCGCTTCCATCGCGGATGCGTTGAGCGCTTGTGGCCAGCCGAGCAACGCGGCGAGCATTGCCGCGACGCCGCCAATGTCGTCATCGATCGCCTGCTTGCCGCACAGCACGAGACCGTAGGCGTCGGTATCGGTATCGGTATCGGCAGTAATGAATGCATGCAGCAGACGCGCTATGCCGAGTGAGTCCGGCGAAGCATTGGCTGTATCGATCAGCACGGCGTTGTCCGCACCCATCGCCAATGCGGTGCGCAGCACGTCCTGACAAACGGGCCGGCCGCAGGTAAGCACGGTCACGCTCGACGCCACGCCCGCTTCGCGCAGACGCAAGGCCTGCTCGACAGCGCATTCATCGAACGGGTTGAGCGACATTTTCAGGCCTGCCGTATCGACACCGCCCGCGCTGCCGATGCGAACGCGCACGTTGGCATCGACGACCCGTTTCACAGGGACGAGAATTTTCATGGTCATTTCAGGGTTACCGTCGAAGCGATCAGGACACTGCGCCTGAACCGTATTTGCCGACCAGCAACGCACCGCTCGCGAAACGATCGAGCGAGTAGGGCGCGAGCGAGACGTCGCTCGCGTGGCCCAGCGCGTGCTGCGCGAGAATCTTGCCGATTCCCGGCGACAGCTTGAAGCCGTGCCCGGAGAAACCGAACCCGACCGTCAATCCTTCTATATCCCCGACTGGGCCGAGCACGGGGTTCCAGTCCGGCGTGACGTCGTACACCCCGGTCCACGATGAAGCGAGCCCCGCCATTTCGTATGCGGTAAAACGTTCTGCAACCTGGGCACCGACCTCGCCGACATAGTCGAGCGAGATGTCGCCTTGCTCGGTCTCAGGGGCGTTCAACGTTTCACCGACCACGCCTTCGGACACGAGCATCTGGCTGCCGCCGTAGCTGCGGAAATACAGCATGCCCGGCGAGCCGAGATCCTTGAAGGCCGGCATGTTGAATGTATACGGCGCGGCGTCGCACTCCAGAGCGAGCACAGTATGGCGTTCCGGCTTGACGGGCAACGGCACGCCAATCCACCCCGCGAGTTCCGGTGTCCAGATGTTCTGCGTGCTGATCAGCGCCCCGCAACTGAAGGTGCCGGCCGATGTTTCGATGCCGGTCACCCGCCGGCCATCACGCACGAGGCCGGTCACGGTCGTGTTCTCCATGATCTTCACACCGCGCCGGCGAGCTGAACGCGCGAAGCCGGTTGCGACAAGATACGCATCGGCGAAACCCGCTTCGGGTTCATAGCCGATCAACGCGGCATCGTCGAATTGAGCGATCGGCAAACGCTCGCGCGCTTCAGCCTTCGAGAGCAGTTGCACCTCGATGCCCATGCCTTGCTGCGCATCGAGCGAAGCTTGCAACGGCGCGAGCTTGTCCCCTTCGGGCGCGCAGATCATATAACCGCATTTCACGAGACCGCATGAGGCTTCATCGTCATCCACGTAATCCGCGAAGTTGTTGAACGCGTGCCACGACGAACGCGCGAGTTCCACGTTCTGCCGCACGGAATAGTGCGTGCGCAATAGCCCTGATGACTGCGACGTCGTGCCCGCTCCGATCGTGCTGCGATCCACGACCAGCACGCTTTTGGCACCCAGCGCAGCGAGATGATGGGCAACCGATGCGCCGATGACCCCGGCGCCGATCACGATGAAGTCGTAATGGCTCATGGCACTTCCTGAAAGAAGATCGATGAGCGGATTGTAGAAAGGAGAAATGCTAAGCCGCTTTGTATTAATAAAACTTATGCAGAGCGCGCGGATTGATGCAGACTTCAGGCGGCGCTCATCGTCGTTACGATGCCCACTTGCGGCCTGGAAGGCTTCAGCCGCATTCCGGGTTCGCCTTAAGCGAGAAGGTTCAAATGGCGGCGATGCAATCAATCTCTATGTCGAAATTCCCCGCCCATGCGGGAACGCAGACGAAGATTCGAGCCGGTGGATCCTGGGGAAAGTAGCGAACGTAGACCGCGTTGATGGCCGCAAACTTCTCGACCGACGTGCAATACACGTTGCACTTCAAAACGTTCTCCAACGACGACCCTGCTGTTTCGAGGCAAAGCTTCATTTGCTCGAGCGCCAACTCGGTCTGACGTTCGATCGACGCGTTGACAACCTCTCCCGTGTCGGGATCGAACGGAGGAAGGCCCGAAAGATACAGGGTATCGCCATGTCTCGTCATGACGGAGGCTGGTGCTTTCCATTTTTCCAGATACGAGGAAAGGGGCTCGACGCGGATGATCTGCCTTTTCATTGGAACGCTCCTGCGGTGCGGGGCTCGGATGAAAGCAGATTACCCTCGCATTGCCGACCAACGTTTCAGCCCGTCATGAAATGAGAACTGCACGGAGAGCACGAACGTGCCCCCACGTTCATCGCGCACTTTGCATAAGCGCTAGTGATGAACTTTATAAGCGAGCCACCCGGCAGCGTGCCTCGACGCACCAAGCAGGGCAAACAGCGCACCGCCGTAAGGCGGTCGTGTTTCCCTGTACTGCCATCCGTGCTACCCCTCATGCTGGCTGGATGGTTTCCTGTCATGAACTTTTAGTTCTCAATGGGAAACGTGGCACGATCATTGCATTGCTATGTCGGTGAGTGTTCGGAGCCTTCATTCGGCTGCGGTCGGTGGGTACAGGATGATCGACAGGAACTGGATGGGCATCTTGATCAGCTTTTCCGGACCGTGCGGAACATCGCCCTGGAACGTGAGGGTGTCGCCCGGATGCAGGACATAGGTTTGCTGGCCGTGCCGGTATTCAATCACACCTTTCAGCATGTGGATGAATTCGGTGCCCGGATGCTCGAAGATTGGAAATCGTTCAGCTTCGTCATCCATTGTGATGAGAAACGGTTCGAAGATTTTCTTGGGGCCTTGGTCATAGGCAAGCAGGTGGTAGGTGTGGCCGCGTTTCGTCCCTTTGCGGACCACTTCCATGCCGGCCCCTTTTTTGACGAACTGGGCACCACCGTCGGGAGTGTCGTAATTGCGAAACAGGGCCGACATGGACACGCCGAGGGCCTGGGCGATCCGGTTGAGAACATCGAGTCCGGTCGACGTCTGGGCATTTTCGATCTTCGACAACATGCCGCGGCTGATGCCGGCCTGCTCGCAAACCTGGGCAATGGTCAAGCCATGGCGCTGGCGAAGTTCGCGGATGGTCGCGCCAAGGTAATGCTCCAGCGGATTCTTGCGGTCATCCTCGGTTTGCATTGCACGCCTCATGAGAAAACGGCAGGTTAGCAGATCAGTTGAGGTAGGTACGTGCCAGATGTTTCATGGCATGAATTATTGTTGCATATCAATAAATTCGTGCACATACTACGAACTTGCTTGGCAGAGCACCGGGACGGGTGATTTTCGAGCGGGTCGTAGTCGGGCCATGCAAAAGAGCATGGCGTTTTCAACCAACGATAGACGATGCAAGGAGTCACGATGAACCTGAACGATGGCGGCAAAGCGCCGGTCGCGGAGCTTGGCACCGAGCTTGGCACGGTCCCGCGCTTTGAATCCGCGCAGGATGCGCAAAGCTGGCTCGTGCAGCAAGGTGTGAAATACGTGCTGGCGCAGTTCGTCGATATTCACGGCGTGGCCAAGGCCAAGTCAGTGCCGGTCGCGCACCTCAACAGCATTCTCACCGCGGGTGCCGGGTTCGCGGGTTTCGCGATCTGGGGCGTGGGCATCGAGCCGAATGGCCCGGACTTCATGGCGGTAGGCGATCTCTCGACCCTCACCACCGTGCCCTGGCAAAGCGGTACGGCGCGCATTGTGTGCGAGGGCCATGTCAAGGGCGAACCCTGGGCCTACGATGCACGCGTGACGCTTAAAAAGCAGATAGCGCGCCTGACGGAGCGCAAATGGACCTTGTTTACCGGGCTTGAACCGGAATTCTCGCTGCTCAAGCGAACGGTGACGGGGGTTATCGAGCCGTGCGATGCCAGCGATACGCTCGCCAAACCCTGCTACGACTACAAGGGTTTGTCGCGTACGCGTGCGTTCCTGGAAAAGCTCACCGAGTCGATGCGCGCTGCGGGAATCGATGTCTATCAGATCGATCACGAGGACGCGAACGGCCAGTTCGAAATCAACTATACGTACACGGATTGCCTGACCTCCTGCGATCACTACGTGTTCTTCAAGATGGCGGCCTCCGAGATCGCGAACGAGATGGGCCTGATTTGCTCGTTCATGCCCAAGCCGTTCGCGAACCGGCCCGGCAACGGCATGCACATGCACATGTCCATTGGCGATGGCGTGAGCAATCTTTTCTCAGACAAAAGCGATCCGTCTGGCATGGGCTTGTCGAAGCTTGCGTATCACTTCACGGCGGGTTTGCTGGCCCACGCACCGGCGCTCACCGCGCTGTGCAACCCGACCGTGAACTCATACAAGCGGCTGGTGGTAGGCCGTTCGCTGACCGGTGCAACCTGGGCGCCCGCGTACATCAGCTACGGCGACAACAACCGCTCGACGATGGTGCGCGTGCCGGGCGAGCGCATTGAACTGCGCCTGCCCGACGGTGCGTGCAATCCGTATCTGGCGACAGCCGCAGTGATTGCGGCAGGTCTCGACGGCGTGGAACGCGAGCTGTCGCCCGGCGCACCTGCGAATGAAAACCTCTACGAGTGGTCGCCGGCCAAGCTGCGCGAACACGGCATTGGCGTATTGCCGCAGAACCTCGAGCATGCGCTGGATGCACTCGAGAGCGACCGCCTGATCTGCGATGCGCTCGGCCCTGTCGCCGATGAATTCCTCAAGCTCAAGCGTATGGAATGGCTCGAATACATGCGGCATGTGTCGGATTGGGAAATGAAGAGTTATCTGGAATTTTTCTGAGGAGAAGCACGATGTGCGGAATCGTAGGTTTGCTGGTGAAAACGCCGGCACTGCGCGAGCAGCTTGGGGCATTGATGGTGCCGATGCTGATCGGCATGACCGAGCGCGGCCCCGACTCGGCCGGGCTGGCGGTGTTCAGCCAGCCGCTGGACGCGGCCAAGCGAAAACTCAGCCTGTATTCGGGGTTCACCCCCGAGGGCGATCGGTTCGACTGGAACGGGATGACCGCTGCATTGAACGGCGCAATGAATGCGCACGCGCAGGTCGACGCGCAAGGCAATCACGCGATCTTGACCTTGAAAGGTGACCCGGAAACCGTGAAGACCTGGCTGCGCGCCGCGTATCCTAAGGTGTCCCTGCTCTCCACGGGACGTTCCATCGATTTGTACAAGGACATCGGCACGCCGGCGCAAGTGGCGGCGCGTTACGACTTCGCGAATCTGAAGGGCTCGCATCTTGTCGGCCATACACGCATGGCGACCGAGTCGGCGGTGACACCCGATCGCGCGCACCCGTTCACGGCCGGCGAGGATTTTTGCCTGGTTCACAACGGCTCGCTGTCGAACCCCTATGGCGTGCGCCGCATGCTTGAACCGCAAGGCATTCACTTCGATACCGACAATGACACCGAAGCCGCCTGCCGCTTTCTCGAATGGCGGCTGCGCGAAGGCGATGAATTGCCGGTAGCGCTGCAAAAGGGCTTCGAGGAACTCGACGGTTTCTACACCTTCCTGATGGGCACATCGACGGAATTGGCGTTGATTCGCGATCCGTTTGCCTGCAAGCCGGCGGTGGTGGCCGAGACCGACGACTACGTCGCGATCGCATCGGAATTCCGGTCGCTCGCGCACTTGCCCGATATCAAGCATGCCAAAGTGTTTGAACCTGCACCCGAGGAGATGTATGTATGGAAAGCGTGATCTTTGACCTGGAGAAAGCGACGGTCCGCGAGGTCAACCAGTTTCTTCACGGTGCGCCCGAGACGCTCGAAGGCCGGCAGGTGACGGTCGTTTCTCCGAACGGTGCTCACAACCTGGCGGTTGGCGTGGATGCCCCGGTTCAGGTCCTGATCGACGGACACGCCGGTTACTACGCGGGCGGCATGAACAAACACGCGACCATCATTGTGGAAGGCAGCGCGGGCACAGGTGTCGCCGAGAACATGATGAGCGGCAAGGTCCACGTGAAGGGTTTCGCGTCGAATGGCGCGGGGGCATCGGCGCATGGTGGCCTGCTCGTGATCGACGGCGACGCGGGCCTGCGCTGCGGAATCTCGCTGAAAGGTGGCGACATTGTGGTCGGCGGGTCGGTCGGCAGTTTCTCGGCGTTCATGGCGCAGGCGGGCCGCATGGTGATCTGCGGCGACGCCGGCGATGCTCTTGGCGACTCCCTCTATGAAGCGGTGCTCTACGTGCGCGGCTCGGTGAAGTCGCTCGGCGCTGACGCGCGGTACGAAGAGATGACCGACGCCGACGTCTCCACCGTTCGCGATCTGCTGAAAGCCGCGGGACTGAATCACGATCCGATGTCGTTCAGACGCATTGCTTCGGCGCGCACCCTCTACCACTGGAACGCCGACGCGAACCAGGAATATTGACATTCCGTTTTTCTGAGAAGGTCCCCATGGAAGCCAAACCGGTTCATTTCGCCCGGCTGCAGCAAGAAGAGTCAGCAGGTTATGACCGCAGCACGATCGACTATATCCACACCGCGGCACAGCGCGGCCTGTACGAAATCCGCGGTCTTGGTGCGAAGCGCAAGGTGCCGCATTTCGATGACCTGCTGTTTCTCGGCGCATCGCTTTCGCGTTATCCGCTTGAAGGCTATCGCGAGAAATGTGCGACCAGGACCGTGCTCGGTACGCGCTTTGCGAAGAAGCCCATCGTGCTGGATATCCCGATCACGATTGCAGGAATGAGTTTCGGCGCGCTCTCGGCGAACGTGAAAGAAGCGCTCGGGCAAGCCGCGACCGCGATGGGCACGTCTACCACGACCGGCGATGGCGGCATGACGCAGGAAGAACGCCGCTCATCCAAGACGCTGGTGTACCAGTGCCTGCCGTCACGCTATGGCTGGAATCCCGACGACGTGCGCCGCGCTGATGCAATAGAAATAGTCATCGGGCAGGGTGCGAAGCCGGGCGGCGGCGGCATGTTGCTCGGGCAGAAGGTCAACCCGCGCGTGGCTGCCATGCGCACGCTCCCCGCGGGTATCGACCAGCGTTCGGCAAGCCGTCATCCCGATTGGACTGGTCCCGACGACCTCTTGATCAAGATCCAGGAGTTACGCGAGATCACGGATTGGGAAAAGCCGATTTATGTGAAGGTCGGCGCAACGCGCACCTTCAACGACGTGAAGCTTGCCGTTCACGCCGGCGCCGATGTAGTCGTGATCGATGGCATGCAGGGTGGCACGGCCGCGACGCAGACATGTTTTATCGAGAACGTCGGCATTCCGACGCTGGCGGCCGTTCGTCAGGCGGTGGACGCGCTTGAAGATCTGAACATGAAGGGGCAGGTGCAATTGATCGTGTCGGGCGGGATTCGCACCGGTGCCGACATTGCGAAGGCCCTGGCGATGGGTGCGGATGCCGTGGCGATCGGGCAAGGCATGTTGATGGCGCTGGGTTGCAACAGCGATACGTATTTTCAAAACGGTGGCCTGCATTCGGCAGCGGTGGATTATGCGGCGCTGGGTACATCGGCCGGTTTTTGCCATCATTGTCATACCGGCAAATGCCCGGTCGGCGTCACGACCCAGGACACGTTGCTTGAACAGCGCGTGCAGCCCGAAGAAGGCTCGCGTCGGGTACGCAATTATCTCAAGACGCTGAACATGGAACTGACGACGATCGCGCGGGCTTGCGGCAAGCAGAATGTCCATCACCTCGAGCCTGAGGATCTGGTGGCACTGACGGTAGAAGCCGCGGCCATGGCGCGGGTGCCGTTGGCCGGTACGTCCTGGATTCCGGGATTGACCTGAATAGAAACAGAGCGCATCAGTCGAGACATGAAGGATCTTGAATCGCGGTTATCAGCAGTTCGAGAAACGCGTTCACGGCCTTGGGCAAGGTACGCCCGGCCATGGTTTGAACCTGAAGTGTCCGCTGATGCAACTCAGGATTGCTGATAGGCACAGCAGCGAGATTGTCCGGCTTCAGGCGGCTGCGAACCGTCAGGTAACCGACCAGCGTGACCGCTTTGGTTTGCTGCACGAAGGTCTGCAGGGCGCTGCCATAGTTGCTCACGAACACGGGCTCGAAGCTCAGGCCTTCAAGGCTGCAGGCGATATCGAATAATTGTCTGACGGTTACGCCCTCGTGATAGATCGCAAGCGGCCATGGTTTCAGGTCGGCAAGCGACACGGACTTCTGCTGCGCGAGGGGATGGTCCCGTGCGACCAGTGCAAAGATCGGCGCTCGCTGCGCGTAGTGCACGTTGACGTCCTTCTCAGGCGCGACGCTGAAACACACGGCAATGTCGGCGGTACCGTCACGCACTCGCTGCGTGGCTTCGGACGGCCCATCCACATCAAGTTGAAAATGCGCCGCTGGCCAGGTCTTCAGGAAGTGCACGAACACCTGCGGCAGGAAATCCCGGGCGACCCCTTCCGAACTCGATACGCGGATCGTGGCGCGACGATCCGTCGTCAGGCCGCGAATCTCCTCGGTCACCCGATCCTGCTCCATCAGGCTGCGATGCGCATGCGCGGCCAGGAGGCGTCCTGCCTCGCTCAGCACCATGCCTCGTGGCCGCCGCTCGAACAGCGGCACGCCCATCTCATCCTCCAGCTTTGCAATCTGGCGGCTCAGTGCCGATACGGCGACGAACAGCCGCTCGGACGCACGGCTTAGCGAACCGCTTCGGGCGACCTCAAGGAAATAACGCAGCGCGGTGGTTTGCATGATGCATGCCTCGTGGGAGCTTTGCCTTTTCGGCAACGGAAAGTGCCAAATATTGTCATTGTCCATAAATATCGGCGGTATCAAGATCGCGTCATCGATTTCCCGGATTAGAAGTCTCATCGCCTTTGGCATGCTTCATCGGAGATAAATAAGTGACACGCGAGTCCGCTATTCAAGCTGCAGCCGATCTGTACGATTCCGGCGTTTTTCTCGAAGACCTGCGCCGCCGCGTGGCAATGCGAACGGAGAGCCAGGAGCCTGAAAGCGGTCCGTTGTTAATCGCGTATCTCAACGAAGAGATCGCGCCTGTGCTGGCCGAACTCGGCTTCACCTCCAGGCTGGTCGACAACCCCGCGCAGGGCGCAGGGCCGTTCCTGATCGCGCATCGTCACGAAAGCGATGACCTGCCGACGGTCCTGACCTACGGCCATGGAGACGTTGTACGGGGCTACGACGCGCAGTGGCGCGATGAGTTGTCACCGTGGCAAGTCACCGTTGCAGGGGATCACTGGTACGGCCGCGGCACCGCCGACAACAAAGGCCAGCACAGCATCAACCTGGCCGCGCTCAAGGCCGTGCTCAATGCACGCGGCGGCAGGCTCGGTTTCAATTTGAAACTGCTGGTCGAAACCGGCGAAGAAGTGGGCTCGCCCGGCCTGCATGCGGTGTGCGAGACGCTTCGCGACGAATTGAGCGCTGACGTATTGATCGCGTCCGATGGCCCGCGCCTGGGCGCCGCGCACCCAACGATCTTTCTCGGTTCCCGCGGCGTGGTGAACTTCAAGCTCGACATGAACCTGCGCGAAGGCGGCCATCATTCGGGCAACTGGGGCGGCTTGTTGCGCAATCCCGGCGTGGTGCTGGCCAGCGCGATTGCGTCGATGGTCGATGCCAACGGGCGCATCCTTGTTGAAGGTCTCAGACCACCGGAAGTACCGCAAGCGGTGCGGCGTGCGCTGGAGGGCATTAGCGTTGGCGGCAATCCGGGCGAGCCGGAAGTCGACACTGATTATGGTGAACCCGGCCTCACGCCGGCTGAACGTGTATTCGGCTGGAACAACATGGAGGTACTGGCGTTCCGGACCGGCAATCCCGAGAAGCCGGTCAATGCAATCCCGCCGCACGCGTTTGCCTACATGCAGATCCGCTTCGTGGTCGGAACGGACTGGAAAAATCTCGAGCAGATCGTGCGTCGCCATCTGGATGAACGGGGCTTCGAGAGGGTTCGCGTCGAGGTGGACCGGGGCACGCCGGCCACGCGCGTGGACCCTGACAACCCCTGGGTGCAGTGGGCCGTGCGCTCGCTCAAGCAGACCACCGGGCGGGCGCCCGTGCTCCTGCCGAACCTTGGCGGTACGCTGCCCAATGATGTCTTCGCGGACATCCTCGGCATGCCCACGCTATGGGTGCCGCATTCGTATCCCGGCTGTTCGCAGCACGCACCCGACGAGCATTTGCTTGGACCGGTCGTGCGAGAGGGTCTGCGCATCATGGCTGGGCTGTTCTGGGATCTGGGCCAACCCGGTGGATCTGAGTACCCCGCCTTCGAGCGGAGGAGCGCCCGATGAGCACGGAATCCGCCACCACCGTTTTGCCCGGCGCACAGCGACATGCCAGCATCTACAAGCTGATTGCCGCGACATCGATAGGCAATGCGCTCGAGTTCTACGATCTCGTGGTCTATGGTTATTTCGCGTCGACGTTATCGAAACTGTTCTTTCCGACCACCGATAAAACGGTGTCGTTGCTGCTGACGCTCGGCACTTTCGCGCTCTCGTATCTCGCGCGTCCGGTGGGCGCGTTCGTGCTGGGCTCGTATAGCGACCGCAAGGGCCGCAAGGCGTCACTAACACTCTCCATTGCCATGATGACGCTTGGAACCGGCATGGTCGCGCTGATGCCCGGCTACGCGACCATTGGCTTACTCGCGCCCATCGGCATCTTCGCGTCGCGGGTGTTGCAGGGATTCTCGGCGGGTGGTGAGTTCGGCAGTTCGACGGCTTTCCTCACCGAGCATGCGCCCGCGCGCAGCGGTTTCATGGCGAGCTGGCAGTTCGCGAGCCAGGGAGCAAGCGTACTGGTTGCATCGGCGTTCGGCGCGGTGCTGACGAGCACGCTCACGCCGGCGCAACTCGAAGGCTGGGGTTGGCGCATCCCGTTCCTCTTCGGCCTCTTGATTGGCCCGGTGGGTTGGTATATCCGCCGCCATGTCGATGAAACGCCGGAGTTCGAACGCACGGAACGCTCCGCTTCGCCCATTCGTGAAGTGATGGCCACGCAGAAGGAACGATTGCTGGTGTGCATCGGTTCGCTGGTGCTGACGACCACCGCCAATTACATGCTGCTCTACATGCCGACGTATGCAAGCAGGCAACTGGGGCTTGCGCCGTCGTATGGATTTATTGCGACGCTGGCGGCGGGTTTTATCGTCATGGTCCTGACGCCGGTGGTCGGCCATTGGTCCGACAAAGTGGGCCGCACCCGCATCATGCTGGGCGCTGGATCAGTGTTTTTCTTGACCATCTATCCGGCGTTCATGTTCATGAACGCGCATCCCTCGCTACTGACGTTGCTCGCCGCGATCATCTGGGTTGCCGTACTCAAGGCCATCTATTTCGCGCCCATTCCCGCGTTGATGTCGGACCTGTTTCCGGTCCGTACGCGGACCACCGGCATGGCAGTGGGCTACAACGTTGGCACTACGGTCTTCGGCGGTTTCACACCGCTTGCGGTCGCTTCGCTGATCGCGGTGACCGGCAATAACCTGGCGCCCGGCCTCTATCTGATGCTCGCGGCCATCATCAGTCTCTTCACGCTGCTGTGGGCGCGAACGCGCCTGAAAGTGCATTGAACCGTTGGATGAACAATTGGACATGACCGAAATGAAGGATTTGCAGCAAGCCATACAGTTCTCGATAGATCATGAAAGCCTCTGGGACCGCAATGTGGATGGCGCCTGGGGCGTACATGTGAACGATCCGCCGCCGTGGAACCGGCTGCTGGGTCCTGTGCATGACCGCGGTCCGGTTTCCGGTGCCATCTCCGTCGATGGCCAAGTGCTCACTACATGGGGGGAGCCTGATCGCGCCGACTTGACGTTTAGCATTGCCAAGACCTACCTCGCCTTGCTGGCCGGCGTGGCGTTTGATCGGGGCTTGCTGCCGAACGTGAGCGAGCCGGTGCATATACGCGTACCGGGTATCGGATTCGATGATGAGCACAATGCCCGCATTACCTGGGCGCATCTGCTTCAACAAACCAGTGAATGGCGAGGTGAGTGTTTCGGACTGTCGGACCAGGCGGACCACTTTCGCGCGGTGACATTCGGCCGCGCGCCCGATGGCAAGAAGGGCGACCTTCGAAGGGTGCAGGCACCTGGAACGTACTGGGAATACAACGACGTCCGCATCAACCAGTTCTCACTGGCGCTGCTGCATTTGTTTGGCCGGCCGCTGCCGGAGATATTTCGCGAGGCGATCATGCAGCCGCTTGGGGCCAGTGAAGACTGGCAATGGGTGGGGTATGACAATGCGTGGGTCGATCTCAACGGGCAACGCATGCAGTCAGTTCCGGGCGGAACGCACTGGGGCGGGGGGCTGTCGATCAGCGCGAACGATCAGCTCAAGGTGGCTCGTCTTTTTGTCGATGATGGAATGGTGGACGGGCGCCGGATCATCTCGAGTGAATGGCTGGCGCGTATGAGAACGCCTTGCGCGCTTGCGCCTTACTATGGTTATCTGGTGTGGCTCAATCACGAACGCCGCGTGTTTCCGAGCGTGCCGGCGTCGAGCTACTTTGCAATTGGCGCGGGTAGTTCGTTCACGTGGATCGAACCCGAGCGAAAGATGGCGGTGGTGGTCCGCTGGCTGAATTCCGCTCACGCCAATGAGTTTTTCGGGCTGGTGTTGAACGCGGTGGACGGGTAGTGGCACGTTGAGAGTGAGATATCAGTGAACAGCTTGCGAACGTGGGGATGCAACCGGGTTTGCCGCGCGCACTGAATATCGTACGATCTGGGCGACGACAAAAAAGGAGACGCCCGTGAGACTCGTCGCCGTGATCATCACGTTTTTTTTCCTGCTTGCCGCGCCAGCCATTGCCGCTGATGTCGGATTCGAAGAGGTCAGGATAGCGAATGGCACGCAGCCGCCGCTAACGGCCGGGATCTGGTATCCGACTAACGCAATGGCGACACCGCATTCCTTGGGAGATTCCACCCAGACTGTCGCGCAGGGCGGTCCGGTCGAAGGCCGTGGCCTGCCGCTTATCGTGATGTCGCATGGCGGTGGCGGATGGTACGACGGTCATTACGACACGGCTCTCGCCCTCGCACACGCGGGCTTCGTGGTGGCAGCGGTCAGTCACGTCGGCGACACATTCAACGATCAGAGCCGGGTCTTGCAACTGTGGCGCCGTCCCGCCCAGCTTCGCCAACTGGTGGACTACATGCTTGACGAATGGCCTTCGCATGCGCGGCTGAATGCGGGCCGCGTCGGCGCGTTCGGTTTTTCCAATGGTGGGTTTACCGTGCTCGTGGCCGCAGGCGGGATTCCGGACCTTTCGAAGATCGGTCCGTATTGCGAGGCCCACCCGGATCATGACTTGTGCGAGGCACTGAAGCACGCAGGCGTCGATCCTCGCTCGGGCACGGAGATTCCCGCGGGCGCCTGGATTCACGATCCGCGGATCAAGGCCGTGGTCATCGCCGCGCCGGCGTTCGGCTTCACCTTCGGACGCGCGGGATTGAGCCGCGTGCGCGCTCCGATCCAGCTCTGGCGAGCCGCCGACGACCGTCATCAGCCCCACCCCTACTATGAGGAGGCGGTACGCGCCGACCTGCCTCGAGCGCCCGAATATCACGTGGTCGCCAACGCCGGGCACTACGACTTTCTGCCGCCCTGCAGTGCGCGTCTGTCCCGGAAGATGCCAGACGTCTGCAACAGCCAACCAGGCTTCGACCGCGCGATGTTCCATGAACAATTCAACGCGGAAGTAGTGCGGTTTTTGCAGGCAAAGCTGCGATAGGGAAATCCCGCTTCCATGCTGTTTGACGTTCTTGACTGATTTCGAACCTGATCCTGCCGTTCGTCGCCCATTCCGGCAGACGGCAGCTTCCGAAATACAGCAGTCATTCTTGGTGGCGTAGCGTGCTTCCAGCATGCGGCCACATAACTGGATAGGACCGGAAAAAGGATCGTGTTCAGTGCGTCGTACGCCTGACGCGGTTCTCGAAAATTTTGATTAGGAATGCTTTGGTTATCTCGCATATTCAATCATGCTGACGGACGAGCGCTCGACTAGTATCTCGCCGTTTTATTACAATCCGAATTAGCAATAATATTACCTACGCACGCTTTTGCTTGTGTATATCGCTTGTGGTAAGTGTCATTATTCAATTTCTATCGCGCAGACATGCGGGAATATACTGAGATGTCGAAGTAATATTATGTATTAATATTATTACCTGGCGAGCCTGCCGTACCGCCTCGCGGCATCGGCTGCTGTCCGCGTTGGGCAGACAATCGACGCAATGACAATGGAGACGAGCATGGCGAATCTCAGAGCGCTGCAACGGGTGGTAGTGATGCTGGTGGCCGCTAGCCTCGTGTCCTAGCCACCACCGCCAGCGACAACGATGCAACCATTTTCGCGAGCCGTCGCAAGACCCCGCGTGACGGACCGCCAGTGCGGTTCGACAGCCCGTACGTCGAGCAGCTTGCTGGCATCTGTGTTGTCTATCAAACGATCAACTTCAAATTTCGAGCGTGGCGTGGCTGAGAGCAGTTTTTTCGACCACGAGTCGCACCCGTGCGGGATCGCGATCGAAAAAGCGTGCGATGAAGGCGCAGCATGGACCAGAGGTGCGTTGCGTTGCTCTGCAGCGCATGTGATAACCCTCCAAGAGTGAGTGACAGTTCCGAAGAGTACCTGCTTGATCAGTGTTGATTGTAAGTAAATACGTTCGTATAACTAAATTTTTCGATCTAATCAAAAAACATGGTTTCATAGGAGGAGTTCATGATGTCCAGAGGAGTTGGATTAATTTCTGTTTTGTTGGCGATGACGGTCGCGCTCGCCGCATGTAACGGAGATAGTAGCGGCACGTCTGCATCTCAAGGCGCAGGCGTGTTGAACTCAAGTGCGTCAGCAACTGCTGCAGCCCAGCTGAACGACAGTGCATCAGCGGAAGCGGCAACGGCGTCTCCTCTACCTTGCGACGCCGCCGCAACAGCCAACACGCCGTGCTCGGCGGCTCATAGCGTGACACGCCTGCTGACAAAGAACTACAGGGGCCCGCTGTTCCAGGTTCAACGAGCGTCCGATAATACAACGTTGGACGTCTATCCCTATACGTCGGCTAACTTGCCGAATGGGGCCGACCACGCGCTGATCAGCTCGGCAAATGTCAAAAGCGCAAACTCGTTCTGCAACAATACAACCTGCTCCGTTACCTACATTTACGATCAGGTCGACCTGGTTGCACCTCTCAAGGGCGGCGCGTTCGGCAATGTGCCGGCCACCCTCACGCTCAACGCGAATGGAACAGAGTCGTTGACCGTTCCGAGCACCAGCACAGCGGCGCAGAAGGCGACGACTGTCCCGGTCCTCAACGGCTTTGCGACGATTACGCTCCCAGGAACCAGTGGGACACTGAGCGTTCAACTTCTCCAGCCTCCAACCCCGCTGACCACGCAGTCGCCGACCCAGCAGATATCGATCGGTAATGATTTGCCGGCGCTGCCCGGTACGCCCGCCAAGCTCGGCTTCGTGCCGCTGCAAGGCGCCCAGATTCCGGCCTTGGGTACGTTGGCAGGACAGGCGTATCGCAACCGGTTCGGCACCGTGAACCAGTCGATCGGCGACTCGGACATTGCCGAATATATGGTGGCGGGAGCGCACTACAGCCAGTCCTCCACTTGCTGCGGGACTTACGGAAATATGGAGAGCAGTGCTAACCCCGGTACCTATGCACACGGAGAGGTCGAAGGCGAAATGTTCGCGCTGGCGTTCTCGAACGGCAACGCGGCGGTATTTGGATATTGTGACGGCAATTCGAGCCAGCCGCCAAACGTCAAGGACCCCGTATGCAACGCACTTGACATCAACTGGCCGGGCGTCGACGCAGAAGCGGGAGTGTATCTTTACGGCCCGCCGCAGCCCCCGAAGGAGAAGTTCGTCACGGTGCTCTCCAAATACTCGCCGGTGGCCGCGTCAAATATCTTCGCTGTCAAAGGCGGGTCTGCCTCGCAGAATGTACTCACGGCGCTCTATGACCAGGCGCCTCCGGAAGCGCTCAACTTTGGCAACGATGCGGGCCATGCATTCAACGGGCAATGGCAAGGCGGTCTGTCGCTCGGGGAAGGCGGTGACGGTAGCGCTGCGCCTATACAGTTCTTCGAAGGAGCGGTAATCACCAAAGCGACATCCGACCCGACCGATAACGCAATCCAGGCGAGCATTGCAAGCTTTTATGGGCCGCCGGCCGATAAGGCCGTGGCAGCCTGCTATGCAAACAATCTGGTCAATTCGCCACTCAGTCTCGCGACACCGGATGCATGGGCGCAACAAAATGGCGGGACCGCCGTGCCTGCGACTGACATCTCGGGAGTGAACAGGGGGGCCGCAACGGTTACCAGTACGAATGGCTCGTCGGTCTCGAACATCCGCGAAATCATCAGGGTTCAGGGCGGCCAATCATATAGTTTCACCGACTATGTCCTTGCTACCACGAACGCGACGGTCTTTCCCGGCGGATCAATCCAGACCGATGACCCGAACGGCTCCGAGTTTGCGTGGGTTCTCAATACGAATACGGGCGCTATAGTTCGAGGGACATGGGGCTCTGGACAGGCGACGTCGCTCACCGCGGTGAAATCGGGCAACTGGTGGAAGGTGACGATGACGCTGACCGCTCCCGCGGGATCGAACAACGCGCAAGTGTTTATCGATCCGCCGACGTCTAGCGCTTCTGGTGTCCGCTCACAGCAAGCGCCGTACTTGAGTGCAACGCACTATTGTCCAAGCCTGGCAATCGTGACTG
>Ga0302220_10001092_pt1 | contig 21470 bp, 17 predicted proteins | sample II_Palsa_E1_3_FD_194572 | JGI IMG/M metagenome (GOLD analysis project Ga0302220, IMG submission 194572) | Peat permafrost microbial communities from Stordalen Mire near Abisko, Sweden - II_Palsa_E1_3 | ecosystem: Environmental > Terrestrial > Soil > Palsa > Peat permafrost | place: Sweden...
CAAAGTCAGTCACGGCTGCTGCAGTGATCTTGTAACCGATCTTCGATTGCACACGGTCCAGATCGGTCGGGCTGCCTACAAAGTGCATTTCATCGCCAGTTTTCAACTGGAGCTTGCCCAGCAAGGGCAGTTCGTGTCCCATGCGCTTGATCGCGGTCAGGAATACGCCGTGGCGTGTCTCTACATTGACGTGGTCATGGATCTCGCCGATCTCCCGCCCGCTCAGCGCGCGATTCGTCAGGATAATCTCTCGACTTTCCTGAACCAGCACCAGACCGTCCGGTGCCCCCACTTCGCGGCCAAACAATGTGGTCGCGCCTTGCATGACCGGAATGGTCCCGGTAACCGAGACTCTATCGCCGATCTCGATGACGGTGGTATCGATGAAGTCGAAGGCATTGCCGGCACGGTATACGCCTTCGACTGAGGCGTCGGAGAGCGTCATGTCGAGCGCCAAGACCGTCTTGCCCAGCGCGGAGCTGCCCGAGGCAATTTCATAGACGCGCGTGCTCACACCGCGTAGTGCGTTGAATTGCCCCGGATCGAGCTCCGCGTGGCCGCCCGACATCGCTTTTGCCAACTTGACCGCTTCCTGGCGAACATTCCACTTCATCACCATCGGCAGGAACCAGGTGACCATGATGATCGGTCCCAACGAACCGAAGATGTAGCAAACTGCGTAGCCGACTGCGACATTGGTCTGCATGGTTTTGATTAATGCCGGCGCCAGACCCAGTTTGCCGATCGCGTCCCCCGCCGTGCCGATGATGGCGGACTGGGTGAGACCGCCTGCAGCCAGCCCGGCCGCCATGCCTCTGTCCATCCCGAAGAAGCGCGCTGCGGCCAGCACGCATAGCAAACCCGTCAGGCACATGATGAACGACGACGCCAGTTGGTTTAGCGAGCGCCGGTTGAGCGCGTGGAAGAACTGTGGGCCGCCCTGGAAGCCCACCGCGTAAATGAACAAGGCGAAGAAGATGTTTTTGATCCCGCTGTCGATGTTGATCCCAAGCTGGCCGATTACTACGCCGACCAGCAAGGTGCCGGCGATGCCGCCCAGCACGAAGCTACCGATCTTTATTTTCCCGGCCAGATAACCCAAAGCGATCGTTGAGAACAGTGCCAGCAAGGGCTCCGCAGTGAATAGTCGATGTAGCAAGTCCATTTTTAGCTCTTAAAAAAGATCGCGGGGAAATAAAGATGATTTCGAAGGACAAGTTCGCCCGGTTCACCACGTCGTGGAAAATGCTTGTTGCAATTTCGGCAGGGAAGTCACGCCGTTGGCGATCAACAGCTGGGTCAGAATGCGTGCCTTTTGAGGGTTGAGATCGAGCGAAACGATAAAACCGCTTTTATCGTCGTCGACCTCCACGTCCCGGTTAACAAACCCGGACCCTACGCGTGTTGAACGCACCACCACTACGCCGCTGTGGACCGCTCTTTCAAGCGCGGCAAGTGCTTCGGCCGAGGTGTTGCCGTCGCCCACGCCGGCGAGAATGATGCCTTTTGCGTGGTTGGCCACCGCATCGTCGATCATCACCGAATCCATATTGCTATGCGAATAGATGATTTCGACGCGTGGCAAAGTTCCATCGGCGGGAAGCAGAAGTCCGGAGTCTCGCGGCTGTGGCCTCGCAGCCATGAAGCGTACGCTGGCCGGATCGACGTAACCTGTCGGTCCGGTGTCGGGCGAGCGGAAAGTTTCAACGCTGGTGGTGTTTGTCTTCGTGGCCCAACGAGCGCTTTCGATTTTATCGTTCAGGACAACCAAAACCCCGCGTCCGCGTGCCTCTCGACTGGCCGCGACCTCAACCGCCTCATACAAATTGCCGGGCCCGTCTGCACTGGTGGCATTGGACGGCCTCATCGATCCCACTAGCACGACCGGCTTGTTCGTATGCAATACCTGGTTAAGAAAAAATGCGGTTTCTTCCAGCGTGTCGGTGCCATGTGTAATGACGATGGCGTCCGCCTCATTGCCGTCGGAGATCTGTTGTATGCGACGTGCTAGCTGAAACCAGACCTTGTCGTTCATATCCTGCGATCCGATCGAGGCGACCTGCTCGGTACTCAGGGTGGCAAGCTTGTCGATACCGGGCACCGCTTGTATCAACTGCTGGGCACCGACTGTGCCGGCTTTGTAGGCGTCCGCGGCGCGCGGATCCGCCTGCCCGGCGATCGTTCCACCCGTTGCCAGGATAATGACGCGTGGAAGTTCGGTGGCGGAAGTCACCGGTGTAGCTACACCAGGTGGCGCTGCTTGGGCAAGGTCGGCGCCCCAGGCATGCATCGGAAACAACGATGCCGAAGCCGTAATGCTGGCGACGACGAGAAAGCCACTCATCCAATGCGAATTGGGCAACATTGGGATGCTTGATATTTTGCTCATGAGCGATTTGCCCTGTGTTACGGATTGAGGAGAGGGAGTTCGCGCTACAGTGCGACCTCTGAACAGATATCGTAGTTGTCTAACGGTGCGTGCGGTAGGATCGGAAACTACTCAGTTGTCGAGACTGGCAGGCGCCGGCGATATGGGCCAGGGCTTAGCCGAAGCCCGTCAATGGGAAAAAAGCACGGGTACGGTCATCGTCTTCATGATCGAACGAGTTGCTCCACCCAAAATCGGCTCCTGCCAGCGTGCATGGCCGTATGCACCCATGACCAAGAGGTCTGCATCCAAAATGGCAACGCGTCATGAACCGCGCGAATCGCTTCACGGCTGCCGTTCCACGCAACCAGAACGTGGTTCCCGATAATAGGAGCGTCGCCCGAAGCAGGCATCAACAGGACCGGGCGGCCTGACGACATAACCAGGCGCTCAGCGAACAGATCGGTGATATGCAATTCGGGATCGTCAGGGTCGTTCTGTCCGGCCACAATTAAATCTGCACACCGGCCTGGTAACGATGTCGAGAAGTCGGCATAGTCACCCGTGGCCAGCCATGCGCCCTGCACGTTCGATTCCGCGAGCTTGCACTCGGGGCGGCTCTTAAGGGCATTCGTGCGATCGGTGCTCAATGTTTCATACGCAGCGTAGTACGCGGCGGAACCCGCCATTGCGTAGAAGTACCTGGGGTCTGGCGCAAAGATGTCGAATACGGCGGTGAGATGGGCGTCGGATATCCCAGCGAGCTTCAGCGCCATTTCTAGCCGCAGCCAGGCCCGTTCACTGGTATCGACATGAACTGCGATGCTTTTGTATCCCACGATGTCTTCCGATGTGATGGGTCTACGCTGCGGTCTTGAGCGGCGTGACCGGGGCCCCTGAAAGACCGCTTCCGGCAACAGCAAGCGCAATCGTCGGATTCAGACTGTCGACCATCGACGTTGGCATCAGAATTGTCGCGCCACGCTCCTTGGTCGTTTCGTAAATGATGTTCATGGCGCGCAGTTGCAGCGCGCCCGGCTGCGTTTCATAGACCCTGGCCGCCTCGACGAAATTCGCGGCGATGGCGGCTTCGGCGGAACCCAGAATCACGCGCGCCTGCTTTTCACGCTCGGCCTGAGCCTGACGCGACATCGCATCCTGCAGCGCGACTGGAATCGCCACGTCGCGGATCTCTACCGAACCGACAGCAATTCCCCACTCCGCGGTCTTGCTGCCAATCTCGTCCCGCAGATGCGCATCGGTCGCCGTTCGATCCGAGAGCAGCGTTGCCAGCATCGAAGAGCCGATCAGTTCGCGTAGCGTCGTCTGGGACACACGATCGATCGCCTGACGATAATCAGTAATCGCCAACGCGGCTTTTTGCGCGTCCTTGACGTGCCAGAAAATGATCGCATCGACGTTGACCGGCACGGTATCTTTAGTCAGCGCCTGCTCAGCGTTAAAGGTCGTTGTCTGAATGCGCTCGTCGATGATCGCGACCACAGTATCCAAAACCGGAATGATCATGAATAAGCCCGCACCTTTTACGCTTTGGAGTTTACCGATACGCAGGATCACGTACTTCTCCCAAACGTTGGCGACTTTGACGGACATCACGATGAGGAGCGCGATGATGAAAAGAGGAATTGCCAGATAGACGTTGATCAGCCCTGCCGCTGCAACGCCGGCCAGCAGGAACACAGTGGAAAGAAGTAGCGTGATCGGATTCATGGTTGATTGGCTCGTGGAGCTGCGGTGTGTTGACACCCGAAATCAGGTGTTGAGCGTCGGGCGTGTAACCATCGGGAACAACCCGACGGCCTCGTGCCAAATTTTTGTGGGGCAGCGTCGAGTTCGAAACCCAATACTGGGTTTCACGAACGGTCGCCTTTGATCACCTTTCAGATCACACGAGCAAATTCGCGCAACAACGCAAGCTGCGGGGTGTTTGCGCTATTACGCGTGGCTCGATGCAGCGCCCGATCAAGTTGGACCACTCCTGGCAGCGATTCGACTTTGCCAAGAGCACCCACATGGAGTGCAGGAACAAGAACGAGTATAGAAGTTGAGGTGCTGTACCGATAGCCTCGGAATCTACTCATAGCCTTCCCCCTTACGCGTTTCGCCCTCCAGTCTCGCACCGGTCGCTTTCAACCTCCCTGTGCCACGCGCAGATGAACTCAGCGCCGAATGGGACGCGACAGGCTCGCCTAGAAGTTCAGCGGGCATGAACGCGAGCACGATTACCATTGCGATGCATCGCGCAGCTCCCGATACCCGCTTCAATCTCCAGAGTATTTCGGTACCTTTGCTTTTTGCTGGCAATGTACGCCCGTCTAGCCAAGCTTGACTAAAGCTTTTCTCTGCTTCGTCCACATGGAACATCGCGTGACCAGCCAGTGCTGCAAGCATATCAAGGCTCTCTTTCATGTCCGCGTCGGTAGACGTGAGCGAAACAACAAGGGAAAGTGGTTAATTCGTCCGCCACCCGGTGAATGCACACTGCTTACAATAGCTGCCGTCCCGGGTGCTACAACAGGTGCGGATTCGCGCAAAAATGCCGAAGCACTAGCCACGACGACGATACCGCACAGAAGTGCGATACCTATTTCCATGGATGTTCGATTGTGCGAAGAGCGTTTGGCTTTGGAAGGCTCGGCATTGCGCGCTTTGGCGGTGAGAAGCGCTCCGCACTGCGCTCGCTCGCGCCTCGCCTGCGCTGCCGCCGCTTGTCTACGAACAATTGATGGACATTCAATCCTATTCGCCTTCCTTCTGCTTCTCCGGCCGATCTACCTTGGAAAACGTACGCACCGTACGTGAGCGGCTTGATCATAATGGCGCCAAAGACCAAACGTCAGACTCGGAAACTACTTAGGTGTATGCTGTAATCGCCACCTGATCAAAGCCGCCCTACACCGTCAAAAGACCGTGTCCTTCGCCGGGACGGCAACCCTCCCCACCCAAAGGAAAGATGCCAGGAAGCCCTGCTCGAAAGGCTAACGTGGCTCGACTGAATTCGAGCGGCGTAACCATGCCGGCAGCGTCGCCTGCCACCGCGCCAGCACATTTCATGGTGGTCGGAATCGGCGCTTCGGCGGGCGGTCTAGAGGCCTGCGCGGACTTGATGGATGCTCTGCCCCCGAATAACGGCATAGCATTCATATTGGTTCAACATCTCGATCCGATTCACAAAAGCATGATGGTGGACCTGCTGGCGACCCATACGTCGATGCCGGTGCTAGAGGCAACTGACGGGATGCCGGTCGAGCGCGATCACCTCTACATCATCCCCCCTGGAGCAAATCTTGCCGTCAAAAAAGGCGTTCTGCTCCTTTCAACTCCTCGCACGGGTCGCGGCGTTCGCCTGCCCTTCGATTTTTTTCTGAAGTCTTTGGCAAGCGAGTACGGTTCGCGCGCCGCGTGCGTCATTCTTTCGGGAACTGGGGCGGACGGCAGCATCGGGCTCAAAGCCGTGAGGGAGAAATCCGGCCTGGTCATCGCGCAGGACCCGGATGAGGCGAGGTACGAAGGCATGCCCGAGAGTGCCATCGCTACCGGAAGTGTCGATTTCGTGCTGCAGGTAGACGGCATCGCCGAGCAACTCTGCAAGCATCAGGCGCAGATCACGCGTGGCGATCTCGACGCGACGTCACTCCTGCAGGACCAAGTGCCCGACTTACTTCCGGATTTCATTGAACTCCTGCGCGCTCGCACCTCATATGACTTCACCTCTTATAAACAAGGTACATTGCGCCGCCGAATCGAGCGCCGCTTGGCGATGGCGTCGATAAAAAGCCGAGACATGGTCTCCTACCTTGAAGTGCTTCGACAGAGCAACGACGAACTCGAACTGCTGGCAAAAGACCTGCTGATCAACGTCACGAAATTTTTCCGCGATCCCTCAGTATTTCGTCTCCTGGCGGAGAAAATCATTCCCGACCTGATTCAGAACCACCCTGCCGATCAGCCGCTACGCGTGTGGATTGCGGGGTGTAGTACCGGCGAGGAGACTTACTCGCTCGCGATCCTGTTCCGAGAGGCATTAACGAAGGTAAAACGTGGCCTCAAGCTGCAGTTTTTTGCCTCGGATGTCGATCCGGATGCCGTGGAAACAGCACGGGAAGGTCTGTATCCGAATACTATCGAGGCGGACGTGACGGCGGCACGACTCGACCGTTATTTTTCGAAAGAGGATCACGGTTACCGGATATCGCCTGATATACGCGCGATCGTTGTTTTTACAGTTCAGGATGTCTTGGCGGACCCACCATTCTCGCGAATCGACCTGATTTCATGTCGTAATCTCCTGATTTATCTGCTTCCCGAGGCACAAAGCAAGGTCATCTCGATATTCAATTTCGCGCTTCGCGAGCGCGGCATTTTGCTGCTTGGCAATTCGGAAACCGCAGGGAATATCGATGGCCGTTTCGAGGTGATTTCGAAGTCCGAACGGGTTTATCGGCATATCGGACGTGGTCGCTCGGGAGGGTTCCGATTCCCTGCAGCCGGGGGCGACTCTGCACGGGTGCCGTTGCGGCCGGGACAAAGCCACGCAGCTTCGCGTCAAACCGTTGTTGCCGACCTTTGCCGACGACTCGTCATGGAAAGTTATGCGCCGGCCGCCGTGCTGATCAACCGCAAACATGAATGCCTTTATTTTCTCGGACCGACGGACCGTTATCTTCGAGTGCCCGCCGGGCAGCCAACCCACGACCTGCTAGCGATGGCACCCGATCTCATCCGCAGCAAAATGAGAGCGATCATCCAGCAGGTCTGCCAGGAAAACAGGCCCGGCGGCGTCACTGGCAGCCGGATGACGGAAAAAGACGGGATCGCGTCGTTCACCATTTCCGTGCGGCCGGTTCTGAGCGAAGGCGAGGAGCTGCTGCTGGTTTGCTTCGTTGATGAGCCAAAGCGCGAGCAAAAGGCAGCTCGATTAAGTATCGCTGAGGATAAGCCACGAATTGCCGAACTCGAGCACGAACTGGATGCCACCAAATCCGAGTTACAGAGCGCGATTCTCAATCTCGAAGTTTACGGCGAAGAACAAAAAGCCGTCAACGAGGAAGCCTTATCCGTCAATGAGGAGTATCAATCGACCAATGAGGAATTGGTGACCTCGAAGGAGGAGTTGCAGTCGCTTAACGAGGAGCTCACCGCTCTGAATAGCCAGCTTCAGGAAACACTGGAGCGACAGCGCACCACCTCCAATGATTTGCAAAACGTCTTGTATAGCACCGATGTTGCGACGCTATTTCTCGATACGCATCTCAACATCCGGTTCTTCACGCCCGCCACCAAGCTGCTTTTTAGCGTGATTCCGGGCGATATCGGGCGCCCCTTATCGGACCTCACTTCGCTGGCAGCCGATGCAGCGCTGTTGAGCGATGCCCGCTCTGTGCTACAAACCCAGACTCCTATCGAACGAGAGATCGAAGCGCAGAATGGTGTCTGTTTCATTCGGCGGATCTTGCCTTATCGCACCCATGAAAATGGCGTGGAAGGCGTGGTCATCACCTTCACGGATTACACCCAGCTTAAACATATCGCGAAGGCACTGGAAGCGGCCAAACAGCAAGCGGTCCTGGCCAATGTTGCCAAGTCGCGTTTCCTGGCTGCGGCGAGCCACGACTTGCGCCAACCTCTGCAGACACTCAAGCTGCTGCAGGCATCGCTGGCGAGGACGGTCGAAGGCAGCAAGGGGCTGAATTTGGTTACGCGGCTGGGAGAGACCTTGAGCTCCATGGCCGGGATGTTAAATACCTTACTGGACATTAACCAAATCGAGGCGGGCATCGTGCGTGCGGAGGTGGTGGATTTTCCGCTCAACGATCTCCTCAACCGGTTGAGAAACGAATTCACCTATCACGCACAGGCCAATGGGCTGCGCTTGAGCGTAGTGCCGTGTCACCTGTCGATCAAAAGCGACCCGCACCTGCTCGAACAAATGTTGCGCAATCTGATTGCGAACGCGTTGAAATATACCCCCAGCGGCAAAGTACTGATCGGTTGCCGCCGGCATAAGAACGTGCTGAGCATCGAGATATGGGACACTGGCATTGGCATCGCGGAAGAGGAACTTCACGCGATCTTCGAGGAGTACCATCAACTCGACAATGCTGCGCGTGAACGCAGCCGCGGTTTGGGCCTCGGATTGTCGATCGTACAACGACTCGCCAACTTGCTGGGGCACCAGATTCGGGTTCGCTCTTACCCTAATAAAGGTTCGGTATTCTGGGTCGAAGTGGCGCTACCGTCTGGCCTGGTCAAAGCGCCGCCAAGGGGTGCGCTGCACGCAGATACCAATGTCCGTGACGAAGTCGCTCGGAATCGCGCTATCTTGATCGTTGAAGACGATCCTGAAACGCGCGAGCTTCTCGAGATGCTGCTCAATGACAACGGGTACAAGACCTCGACAGCGCCCGATGGCGTGGCTGCACTTGCGCTCGTTGCCGGCGGGGCGACTCAGCCGGAGCTTATCCTCACTGACTACAATCTCCCAAACGGTCTGAACGGGCTTGAATTCGCAGCAAAACTGCGCGAGAACATCAATCGTGCGATTCCCGTAATCGTACTTACTGGCGACATCTCTACGGGCACGTTCCACAATATCGCCAGCCACGACTGCGTTCGCCTGAACAAGCCGGTGGATTTCAAGGCGCTGCTGCAGGCCATCGAACGGTTGTTGCTGCCCCCGCCGTCATTGCCCCCGTTGGCCACCGCGCAGCGAGACAAAACTGCTGTTCATCTGGGGCCGGCCACGGTCTATATCGTCGACGACGACCCTCAGGTACTTGAGGCCCTGTGCGACGTGGTCGAAGGCGATGGGCACGCAGTGCAGACTTTTTCGACTTGTGAAGCATTTCTCGAATCGTATCAGCTGGGCGGTGAAGCATGCCTGCTGATCGACGCGTATCTGCCCGGAATGAAAGGGATCGAACTATTGCGGCAACTGCGGGAGGCAGGTCGCCAGATCCCTGCCATCATGATCACCGGAAATAGCGACGTGCAAATAGCCGTGGAAGCGATGAAGGCCGGTGCGTCGGATTTTATCGAAAAGCCAGTTAGTGGCATCGAGTTACTTGACAGCATCGGCCGAGCGCTGGAGCAGTCGCTCGACTCAAATAAAATCACCGCTTGGCACGATGACGCAGCCCACCACCTCATTGATCTGACAGCGCGGCAACGTCAGATAATGGGACTGGTGCTGGCGGGAAAGCCTAGTAAGATAATCGCGGCGGACCTGGGGATCAGTCAGCGCACAGTCGAGAATCACCGTGCCTCGATCATGAAAAAGACCGGGTCGAAATCGCTCCCTGCCCTGGCGCGGCTGGCGCTTGCCGCCGGTGCGCAGGACCAAGATATTCGGAGTCTTGTCGACAGGAAGCTGCCGCCAGCGATAAAGGTACCGGGTCAAGCGCCATAGAGCGCCCCATACTCGGATCTCTGATTGCATCGCGAGAGCACGATAGATATTCACCACGTCAAACAGCGGCGCAGGCGGATCGCTACAGATAGCAGCCCTCAGGGGGTCACTCTGGCCGCAACTCAGAGCCAGTAGCGCTACCCCTGACGAAGCTCGCCTTCAACACCGTCACCATGCTTGTTGTGGCCACCACCGAGGGGATTGCGGTGGTGCGCTGGGCTCACGTGCGCGACACGGAGCTTGTCTGCTGAGTCAGTGCAGACGTTCATCAAAGCACTAAGCATCGATCTGAGTAGTTTCCGAGTCTATCGCGCAAGCCTTCGGCCCCTTATGCTTGAATGCATGAGGATGTTCAGGGAAAGGGAGCGTAAATGGCGACCTCTTTACGCTTCATGCGGCAGCTCGATGCTGCTTGCGCACACAGCTACTCCAGGAGACGTCATGGCAGTCATCTATACCGACACCGCGTTGCAACAGGCTGTCCTTGATAAGCTTGCTTCGGAACCGAGTGTTACCGCGACTCACATTATCGTTACCGCAAATGCGGGTAATGTCACGCTTACCGGTCACGTCGAGAGTTTCGCCGAAAAGCATGCGGCTGAAGCCGCAGCGGGCCGAGTACAGGGGGTCGAGGCAGTCGCCCAAAAAATCGAAGTTCGACTTGGCTTCAATGCAAAACCCAAAGCGAGCAGATTGCAGCAACGTTGGTAAATCGGCTCCTTCGGAATGTCGCCGTTGTGATGGAAGTGTCGACAACGCATTGGCATCGACGAAGAATCCGATTGAATCATTGAGGAGTACGACCGGTACGGAGGCAGCATGAATAGCGTGGCCCCGAGGATCGTGAGGTGCCGATACACCACTTTTCCACCGCCCGATTCGGGGTCTACAATTTAGGAGCTAAAGTATGAAAAAATCATATCAAACCCGCTCGGTTGGCGCGCTATTCGAACCTACACGTGTGGGTGCCTTCAAACTCGCCAATCGTATCGTCATGGCCCCGCTCACTCGAAATCGTGCGGGTCCGGGCCTGGTGCCGGGACCGTTTGCGCTCAAGTATTACGCGCAACGTGCCACGGCGGGCCTGATCATTGCCGAAGCCACGCAGATCTCCGCGCAGGCGCAAGGCTATGCTGACACGCCGGGTTGCTATACAGAGGATCAGGTCAGAGGTTGGAAAAGGGTCACTGACTCTGTGCACGCCAAGGGCGGCACCATAGTGGTTCAATTGTGGCATACGGGCCGTGTCTCCCACACAAGCTTCCAGCCAGGCGGCCAGGCTCCCGTGGGTCCTTCCGCGACCCGCGCCAACACGAACACCTTCTTGGCCGGACAAGGCTTCGTCGACGTATCGATGCCGCGCGCGCTCCAGGTCGAAGAGATCCCCGGCATCATTGAGGACTTCCGCCACGCCTCCATCCGAGCCATAGAGGCCGGTTTCGACGGCGTTGAACTGCATGGTGCCCACGGCTACCTGCTCGATGCCTTTCTACGCGACGGAACCAATCATCGTACCGACGCGTATGGCGGTTCCATCGAGAACCGTTCAAGACTGCTCTTCGAGGTTACCAAGAGTTGTGCTCACGCCATTGGCGCCGATCGCCTGGGTGTTCGGTTATCCCCGGTCTCCACTGCGGGCGATTCACGGGACAGCCATCCGCAGGCGCTCTTCAATCATGTCGTCGAGGGCCTCAACGCTTTTGGTTTGGCCTATATGCACATCGTGGAGGGTGAGACGGGCGGAGCGAGGGACAGTATTGCGTTCGATCACGCCGCACTGCATGACCGGTTCGATGGTGTCTGGATGGTCAACAATGGCTATGACCGGCACATGGCGATTGACGCGGTGGCGAGCGGGCGCGCCGACCTGGTGTCATTTGGACGGCTATTCATGGCCAATCCGGACCTGGTGGAGCGGCTAAGGCTAGACGCTCCGCTCAACAGCCTCATCGGTCAGGAAACATTCTACGGTGGCGGCGCCCATGGCTATACCGACTACCCTACCCTCGAGCAAAGTTACACCGAGATAGAACTACCGCAGTAAACCAGGGCTTGAACCCGACGCAAGGATAGAAGTAACTGCGACGGGTTGCTGCGTGGCCGAATCGGGTGCGCGGAATGAATTTCTTGTGGCTGCCTGAGGATTTCTTATCAGCCTCCAGACACGCGCGACCGGACGCATTTAGCGACTGGCACTCGCCGGGATCGATGGTGCCACTGCCGTTGTGGCTGGCACCGTCTGAGCGTTTTGAGTGCTCGCGGGTTGTGCTGTGCTATCAACGTTTTGGGAAACAACCATGGAAATCGCAAACATAAGAAACAGGAAAATGGCTGCTGCCGTCATCGACACGATCGTGAAATCTGTATCAGGCGCAATCTTTTCTGCCACGATGGTGACAGGCGCGCTCCGCTCGAGTAGCGCCATCAAGCGAACGGCATGGATGCTCGAATCTCGCTGAATCGAGGGTTCGTCAGGCAAAGCGGTGATCAACGAGGCTAATCGCTCTACCGCCGTTGGCCGCGGTAATTCGCTCAGCGTTGCCGCTTCTTGCCAAGGATCGATACCCAAGCGCGCAAATGCCGAAAGCACACTGAGCAGCATTCCATTTCTGCCCTCACCGATAGGGGCTCGAAGAAAAGTGTCGAAGTCTGTCGGTAGATCTACCGCTGTAGCGTAGCGTTTCATTTCCGCTTATCCCATCCTGTCACGGTTACGCGACACGCCAGTCAATGTCGGCAGCACCGCTGAAGCAGGCGCTATCATCAAGTAGCCTACCAATAGCCGCGGCGGCCGTAGTGGCGGTACAGCTTTATTTCCAGCTCACGATTCAGTCGCTCGGTGGATTTATAGGGCGGAGCATCCTTCACAGACTGCTGCTTCATATCGATCGAGACGGATTGATCTATCCAGCGCACTTCTTTGACCCATTGCGGCGAGATCAGAACCTTGTGACCGCCCCACCAATTGCTTGTGTCCACGACGAGATACCGGATCGACCAGGTCCGTTCGTCCACAAGCAGGTCAGAGACGTGTCCGATTTCTCTTTTACTCACAATGACTTTAGAACCTTGAGTCGAGCGCACAAAGCCCACACAGAAAAACCAAGCCCTAATCATGCGCGAGTGAGTCACCCAGGACCTCGTCGTGATCGGCTGCATCGGATAGAAAAAACTCTTTTCTCGCCTCATCGACCACACGACGAACATACGAGCCATAGCCGGCATGACCCTGTTCCTCCATGTCCCAGTTACCCGCCATATCGTCGACCAAATGAGCCTTTGGCAACGGGAGCGATACTCCCATCTGATCGCCGAATTCCGGTTGGTCGCGAAGTATTCGCTTATGCACTTCCTGCCGGATCTGCTCGGCACCGAGCACTTTCTTTGGCATGACAAGATCCTGAGATAAGCGTGCTGTTCGCAAAGGCTCGATGCTCGGGAGATCCGTGTAAGACACCCTGCTTAAAAAGAGCTCGTCTACTGATGCGACTTTCGCTTCCGCGGTGATCACTCGGTAAAGTTCGGCGAAGCGCCCGTCCACCTCACCATCGAGCAGCGGGTCCGCCTGCCCGAGCTCGCCATGGTCTTCGATCGCGCTCCAGTCTTCATCACTAAGATATTTCTCCGCGGCAGGGAATAGCGTCAACTCCTCAACGACCATGTTATGGCGCAGCCGCTCGGCGTATAGCCGAACGCGGACATCGACAAGCTCTTGCGACATGTTTTCTTGGCGTGTCGCGGCTTGCAGATCCCGCAACAAATCTCGTCCATCGCGGATCAATGCGGCATGCTGCGCTTCGATCTCGTGACCGAATTCAATCGATAACGCTTTCTTCGCCAGAAGCTTTTCGACGATACGATCCTCTACCACGTGGTGCGTCACGTCGGGAAAGCGCGTCAAATAACAAAGTGCGTCCACCAGTAACGCAATGTTCGGGGCTGTCGCGTCCGTGCGAAGGCACGATTGACCGTTCAACAGACGCACTAAGCGCTCAAGCCTAATGTGCTCTGTGTGAAGTTTCTCAATGCCGGTGCGCATGGCATCCTCCCCGTCCAACTCCAATCTTCCTGCCGGTATCTTCGCAAAGCATGGGGCTGGTACTCAAGCGCGCTGAATGTGAATTCCGCGACCGATCCAAGACCCCCTTCCAGTTACCATCATAGGACTTGGCGATCAAAGGTGGCAGGCTCGGAAACTACTTAGACTGCTGCGCCTTTCGGCCAAATTGCCTGCACATCGCACTATTTACGGTTCATGTTGGGAAGTCAGCCCGGCCCCAAGAACGTGCCGCCTTCGGCACTGAGTAGTTTCCGAGGCTACCGCTCGCGACTAGTCGAGGCCTATGCTTAATCGATCAACGCGCAGCCTTGAGCCGGGCTGTCATCACTCTGCTACTCAAACACATCCCTATTGAAGGTAATACGACCATGGCTTACCAGAGCGTTAACCCCAACGACGGAAAAGTTTTGAACAGATTCGACGAGCTGACCAACACACAACTTGAAAAATCGCTGGCGACCTCCGAGACCTGTTTCCAGACATGGAAACACACCAGCTATGCGCAGCGTGCCGTGATCGTGGCGAAGGCCGCAGCATTGATGCATGCACATGTGGATGATTTTGCGAAGCTGGCGACCCTGGAAATGGGTAAGCGTATCGACGAGGCGCGCGGCGAAGTGAAATTCAGCGCTGACATCCTGGCTTACTATGCCAAAAACGCAGAAGCCTTCCTGGCTCCAACAAAGCTTCACCCGAAAGTCGGCGAAGCTCACATGGAAAGCAGCCCGTTCGGCGTACTCTTCTGCGTGGAGCCCTGGAATTTCCCGTTCTATCAGTTGGCGCGCGTCGCAGGCCCGCAATTGATGGCAGGCAACGTACTGGTGGTCAAGCACGCAGGCTGTGTGCCCCAGTGCGCGATTGCCTTCGAGAAACTCTGGGTCGATGCCGGTGCGCCCAAAGGCGCTTACACCAACCTTCTGATCTCGCATGACCAGTCTGAGCGTCTGATCGACGATCCCCGCATCAAGGGTGTTGCATTGACGGGCAGTGTTGCCGCCGGCAGAAGTATCGCGGCCAGGGCTGGGAGGAATCTCAAGAAAACCTCGATGGAACTGGGTGGCAGCGATGCGTTCATCGTGCTCGAAGACGCCGACCTTGAGAAGACCATTCCCTGGGCTGTGTGGGGACGGATGTACAACGGTGGCCAAACCTGTTGCGCGGCCAAGCGCTTCATCGTCGTCGAATCGATCGCCGACAAGTTTCTCGAGAAATTCAAAGCGGCACTGTCAGCCTTGAAACCGGGCGACCCGATGGATGAGAAGACCACGCACGGCCCCTTATCCACCGAGGCTGCGCTGGTGCAACTGCTCAAGCAAGTCGACGTCGCGGTGTCCAAGGGCGCCAAACTGGTCATGGGCGGCAAGCGCATCGACCGCCCCGGCTCGTTTATGGAGACCACGATCCTGACCGACATCAAACCTGACAACCCGGCGTTTCGCGACGAGTTCTTTGGTCCGGTCGTCTCGTTCTTCCGGGTCAAGGACGAGGCTGCGGCCATTGCGCTGGCCAACGACTCCGACTTCGGTCTGGGTGGCTCGGTCTTCACAGAAGACCTTGCACGTGGCAAGCGCGTAGCCAGCAAAGTCGATACCGGAATGATGTTCATCAACAACATCGACTGGTCTGATGCGGAACTGCCGTTTGGCGGCATCAAGGATTCCGGCTATGGGCGCGAGCTCGGCAACATGGGCATTCAGGAATTCGTCAACAAGAAGCTGGTTCGTACCGCCAACCTCAAGGCGCCAGCCTGATCGTTACGGGAAAACGTCATGACATCCAAAATGCAAGCTGCGGTCGTCGAGCAGTTCGGTAAGCCACTAGTGCTTAAGGAACTCGATATCCCCACACCCGGTGCTGGCCAGATCCTGGTCAAGACCGAAGCGTGTGGTGTGTGTCACACCGATCTGCACGCCGCGAACGGCGACTGGCCGCTAAAACCTACCCTGCCGTTCACGCCGGGCCATGAAGGCATCGGGATCGTCACGGCACTCGGTGCGGGCGTGACCGCGGTGAAAGAGGGCGACCGGGTCGGCGTACCGTGGCTCTACTCGGCCTGCGGGCATTGCGAGTATTGCCTTGCGGCACGCGAACCCGTATGTGCGGACGCGCAGTTCGGCGGTTATACAAAGAACGGCGGGTTTGCCGAATACATCGTCGCCGATCCGAATTATGTCGCGCACATTCCGGCGCATCTGGCTGCGAAGGAAGCGGCGCCCCTTATCTGTGCCGGCATCACATCGTACAAGGGTATCAAGGAAACACAGGCGCGTCCGGGCGAATGGGTGGTTATCTCCGGTGTCGGCGGCCTCGGACATCTGGGCATTCAGTACGCCAAGGCCATGGGCTTGTTCGTGTGTGCGGTCGATATCGACGACGGCAAGCTGGCCCACGCCAAGCGGCTGGGTGCCGACGCCGTGGTCAATGCAAAAGACGGCGACGCTGTCGCCGCCGTGAAGAAAGCCACTGGTGGCGGCGCACACGGTGTACTGATCACGGCACCATCTCTTGGCGCCTTCAAACAGGGCGTCGGTATGACGCGCAAGTGTGGCACCTGCGTGCTGGTGGGGCTGCCGCCGGGCGAATTCCCTACCCCGCTGTTCGACGTGGTGGCGAACTGCATCACGATTCGTGGCTCCTTCGTAGGTAATCGAGGCGACATGGCTGAAGCGCTTGCTTTCGCCGCAGCGGGCAAGGTGAAGGCTGATATCGAGCTGCAGCCGCTGTCGGCAATCAATAACGTATTCGCGCGCCTCGCGCATGGCGATGTGCCTTCGCGCGTAGTGCTCGAGTTCGCAAGCCGTTGAACGTTCCCGATCGCGCGACCTTTTCGGCGGCCGCGACCGGATACACCGACTACCCGAATTTGACGCTAAACTGCGCCAACCCGAGGAACCTTTCCACGAAAGCAGACCTACTGATCGGGCAGAACGGAACCTTGACCTCTGCGGCCAGCGCCTTCGCAAGCAACATTCAGCTTGACCGAAACGCCGCGCCTCCTCACTCGACCGTCAGGTCGTCGATTACCGCATGGACACCGGGCGCCGACCAAGCTGCACCGCGCACCACACTTTTCTCAATGAGCGAATCGACCGTACCCGACAGGGTCACTGTTCCGCCAACGACGGTGACCTTGATACGCTTGGCTTCCCGTTCGACGTGACGCGCCAATGCCTGATCGATTTCTTTACCGATATCGACGGCGCCTACCGTGGCTCGCACCTTGATTTGATTCAGTACCCTGACCACTCCGCGCGCCTGGCTTGCCAGACGGTCCGCGAGCTTGCTTTGATAGCCCCATTCGACTTCGCCGGATAAGGTCACGAAACCTTTTTCCACCTGTACTTTCACTTTGTCCTCCGGCACCCCCACGGTCCAAAGCAGGATCGATGCGACAGCGTGGGCGATATCCTCGTCAGTGCGCTTGTCCGAGTGGCTCAGACGTACGTCCAGCTCGACCACCACGGCCTTTACACCTGCCACACGTCGGACCGCTTTCTCCGCCGCCAATTTTTCCGCATAGTTGCTCAAATGGCCCGATAGAGTGACCACCCGATCCTTTACCTCGACCAGGGAGCGGATCCCACGCAGGGAATCCCGCTGCCAGAGCAACGCGAAGATAACGTCAATGAAGATAACCCCGCGCGAGTCGTCGATGTCTTTATCTTGATAGCAATAATTATCGCAATATCATCAACTGATCGCGCATTCACGACAACCGACTGCACCCTCTCAGGTAGCCTCAATGCCCCTTTAGTTGTGGCTAACCCGCGCCAGCCACGCATAGATGCCGTCCCACGACCGGAAATCCGCGATGCTGCGAGCCGGAATCGACGGATACGCGTCAGTTGCCATCTGTGACAGCGCGCGTCCGGGCCCGAGTTCAAGGAAGGCTGTCGCGCCTGCCTCGACGCACGCCTCCATGCAGGCAGCCCAGTTCACCGGCTGAGCAATCTGTCGCGCGAGCTTGTCGAGGCCGGCGCTTGCATTGAGCACGACTGCGCCGTCAATTCCACTAAAGAGCCGCGTACCTGCCCTCCCGCGTGAGACGGTGACCCGACCGAGGTCGCCCGAAAAGACGGGTACCGCCGCCGCTAGCCGGCGCGTGTGCGACGCGACGCGCACCGGGACGGGAACAATTCGTGTCGCACCGCTCGCTTGCGCGTCGCTGGCGAGGGCCTTCAGTGCGTCGTTCGTACCTGCTAGCACGTATGCGTCGCCTGGGTTGATGATCGCGATCGCCGCTTCGCGGGATGAGCACAGCGCATCGAGTACCTCGCGGCTAAGGCCACGCACGAATAGCATCCCCTCGCCGCCCTCGCTTGCAGCGTCCATCGCCATCGCACGCGCGGCAATCAGGTCGAGCGCATCGATTGCGCCGATGTATCCTGCAACGTGCCATGCGGCGAGCTCGCCGACGCTGTAGCCAGCGGCGCAGCGCCTCTGCGGCAGCGACGGCGCAAGCCGCGCAAACGCAGCCAGCGCGTGCAGCGTGCAAAGCAGTTGCGCGTTCCGGTTCTCGCGCAAAGCGTCATCGCCAGCCGTGCGGACCCAATCGCGCGGGTCACTGTCGAACCAGCGTGACGCGTACGAGAACAGCGCCCCTACGTCTGGCCCGTCGCCTACGAGTTCGAACATGTCGGGCCCCTGGTGGCCCTGCCCCGAACAGAGCAACGCGATGGTCATCGTCCGCTCTCCGGATCAAAAGTTGCGGCAAACAGGCTCATTGCCAACAGGTCCGCCGCGCCGCCCGGGCTAAGCCGTCGCACGACGAATGCGCGGTGTGCAGCCTCGGCATGCGCGAGCCAGTCCAGAGCGCCAACCCCGCCGCACGCCAGAAATCTGCGCGCAGTCTGCTGCGCGAATTCGAGGCCGGCCGTACCACCGCGATGCAGCAGGTTCGTATCGGCAACGGCTGCGATCAGCGCGAAACAGGCGTGCACTCGCGCGGCCGCCGCGTCGCCCGGGCGCAACCGTTCGGCTTCGCGCAACGCGGGCACCCCGACATCGTAAACACTGGCGAATCCATCGGCGGCCTCCCTGCGCGCGCCACCGGCGCCATAGAGGCGTCCCGCGACTTCGCCATGGCTGCTCGACGGACGGGGGCCACCGAGGATCTCCGCGCCCCAATGCTGCGCGACGACTTCGCCGAGTGTTGGCACCTTGGTGGTCTCCCTATACGATCCGTCTGCTGAACGGCGGCCGGCTGCTGCGCACAACAAGCCCAGACCGAAGATCGCACCGCGATGCGTATTCACGCCGCCAGTCGCCGCGAGCATCGCATGCTCGGCACGCACGCCGATTCGCCGCAGCACAGCCATGTCGCCCCGTGCCGCGCCGGCCTGCGCCATTTCCGCGAAGAACGGCCGGATTGCGGCCGCGCTACGAGCGAACGTGCCGGCGTCCATGTCGTCGTGGCTCCCGGTGTCCACGACACTAACGAGCCCCGGTTTCGGCCAGGTATCGACTTCAAGCCGGAGGCAGTGCTCCGCATCCGCGGCGATCTGGTCAGCAGCAGACACCGCCCCATTGGACGTCGAGTCGACGCGAATACGCGCGGCTACCATCACTCACCCTCCACGAATGCTCGCGGCGACGCAAGCACCACATTTGACGCAGTCTTCACAACGACGTCGTCGACTCTCGCATGCAACTCGCGCCAATTCACACCGGCACCGTCCATGCGAATGACCTCGCCGTCGATCCGCATCGGCGCGACCGCGTCACAGGCGGCAACATCTGCGAGCAATGCGGCGAGCGCAACCGACACGTCGGACGCCGTCGGCAAGTCAAACAGAATGTCGAGGTCCGACTCGTCAGACAGATAGCGCAAGCCGGTAAGGCCCTGCCAGGCCAGGCTGCCGAAGGCGTGGCAGCCAACACCGTGCCGGCGCGCTACCGCGTCGAGGGCGTCGATTGTCGCGTGCCATTTCAGGGGAGCGATGTCGCGCAGCGACGCGAGCGTGGGCGGCGGCTCGACTGACTCGATCGCATCGGCAGGCACAGTTACACCGATTCTTCGCTTGCCGGCCGATGGAGGCAGCGGCAATCCGAGCGGCACGCCCGCGCCCCGGGCATCGCATGGCCCCATCCTTCGGACGACCAGCGGCCAGCCACGCGCTCCCCAATCACGAACGAGCGGCTCGTCGCAGAGATCCGCACGCGAGGCAACGCATGTCTCCCACGCGTCTCGCGCAACCCGCACGAGACGGTGCCGCACGAGTGCGGTCTCAGCGAGCTGCACGAGCGAGTTCATTGATTCGCAACGCAATCCGGGCCGCTGCGAGGCGGCCGCCGCGTACTTCACCGAGACGGGCGCGGCCGTCCGGTCGATCAGCCGGTTCACCGAGCCAACGCTCAAGTTGAGGCGCGAGCGGCTGCGTAGGATCAAGCACTGCGTCCACAGCTCCTGTCTTTGCGAGGTTGTCGAGGCCAGGCGCGAACACTGCGGTCGATTTTGCCTTCTCCTCAAGCACCTCGAGTGGCAGCTTCGTCACGCGCGCGATAGACGGTAAATCCATCACCGCCGGCTCGGCGCCGGGCAGCGCCACGAGCACGCGTGTCGCAAGCGCGGTTGCAATGAACGCGCCTGCCGCCGTATGCCCATACAGCAGCCCAACCGTCTTGTGGCCACGCTGACTCGCCAGCATCAGGCACTTCGCGAGGTGCGCGAGATATTCATTCAGCCCCAGCAGTTCGTCGCGTTTGCTCATGCGCTGACTGCCGCTGTCGACGAGTACGACGATGGGCGTATCCCCACCGCGCCGAACCGTCTCGAGCACGCGCTCGGATAACCACAGCGCTTCATCGACGCCGACAAACGCACGACGCGAGACGCCAATCACATCCACCGGTCGGCCAAGGATCGCATGCCCGCAGAGCAGACCATCTTCGTGAACCGTGATGTCATGGTCCAAAGAATTGAGAATTTCATCGAGCGTCATCTTGTATTCTCCTGCAGTCGATCGGCGAGCGCGGCGAAGGCGTCGCCAGGCATCGCGGGAATAGCTTCAACGTCGGTCGCACCGAGCGCGCGCCAGACGTCGTACGCGTCGCCACAGCTCCCAAACGCCGCGAGGCGCGCCGTGAGGCGCGATTGCTCAGCCTCGAGCACATTGAGGTTGAAGGCCGGACGCTTTGCGAGCAACGCGACCACCGCGTCACGAAATGCAGATAGCGTGTCGTTGACGAAACGGTCGGCACCGCCGATCAATCGCCGATGCTTGCCGCCCATCGTGCGCCAGACGAGCGCGCGGTCCTTCGAGTCGAACTCATCGACGCCCCGATTCGTCTCAATCACCTCGGGGCCTGACACACTGATGCGTCCCTGCTCGGACACGGCAAGCGCTGAGCAACATGCGGCCAACAGACCGCCGCCGCCGTAGCAGCCGGCGCGACCACCCACGAGCCCAATAACAGGCACGCCGGCCGAGCGCGCATCCAAAAGCGCCCGCATGATCTCCGCGATAGCCAGTTCGCCAGCGTTGGCTTCCTGCAGGCGCACGCCGCCCGTGTCGAACAGAATAAGTACGGGCACGGACCGCTCGTCGTGCGCTGCACGCAGCAGCCCAGTCAGCTTGGCACCGTGTACCTCCCCGAATGCACCACCCATGAAG